>Ga0123356_10000067_pt1 | contig 109410 bp, 100 predicted proteins | sample TergutEmb28metaG_2_FD_92546 | JGI IMG/M metagenome (GOLD analysis project Ga0123356, IMG submission 92546) | Embiratermes neotenicus P3 segment gut microbial communities from Petit-Saut dam, French Guiana - Emb289 P3 | ecosystem: Host-associated > Arthropoda: Insects > Digestive system > Gut ...
CACAGAATCAAATGTATAATAGCTCACGAGCATGCCTTTTTTTTGCGCATATTCATCGGGCAAATGACATTTTCCCTGTACAGTTATTTCGCTGATATCACATTTTAATTCCATATCTGTTATATGTGATACTTCATTATTTGTGTTGACTATAACCTCAATCCATTGTCCGCTAACATATTGTTTTTTCCATGCCAATTTATTTACGATGTCATTATTAACTAACTTTTTTAATCAACATACCCCAGCATAAATGGTGGGGTATGTTGCTTCTGTAAGGTATGGATTGTATGCGGGATTTAATACCAGTGTAAACAAAACATTACGTTATTAAAACCGCACTGAAGTGCGGGGTATTAAACCCGCTTGCGAATAAAACATTTGAAAGTAAAAACAAAGCCACTAAAATAATTAATGACATCGTGTGATAACCAATTCCGCCAGGATCAAATTTTAGAATTGTATAATTATTGACAAAATATGTTATTGTTCGCTCTGCGATTGAGCTAATTGTTATTCCAAGAACATAAATATTAAACCTAAAGTCAAACACATTTTTCATAATACGCTATGCGTATTATATACCCTCTTTGCGTATTATGTCAAGGTGTGTGTGGGGGGTGGGGAAAAAAGGTGAATTTGGGCTAAAATGGGGTGGGAAGGCATTATGTTTGACCAACATAATACAAATGAATGAAATTTCCGTATACCAACATCCGTATACAGTAATGATTGTAAAAAACTGAAAAACAAGATAAAATACTGTATAATTATTAGTTAAGGAGACTTTTATGGCATATATTAGAGGTGATAGTGCATCATTCTTCTCAGAAGACACATATCGGGCGTATGTAGAGCAAAAAGGCTCTATTTACAATGAGCGGCTAAGGGGTAAAGATGAAACCTTCTTTGATGCTATGCTTTCAGACGAAGCGGACATTTCAAGATTACCTGAAGGAAACGAAATTATTGAGTTGATAAGGGGTCTTAAGTAAGTATGGCAAACAAGCCCGAAGAGTTTCCAAAATTTACTCAATTAGATCCGGCAACTATTAATAAGTTAATGGAAAAAATTCCTATATATTTACAAAATATTCATTCAATATTGGGGATTAATAGCCCAAGTGAAATTCTTGTTGATCAAGAAGCCCTATATGAGATAATTACAAGAGTTGAAATGCGGCATGTATATTTTCATATTTATCACCCAATAGAAATGGGAGAATTAAATGAAGGTGCTTTAATTTGTTTTTGGATATTAAAGCTTATACCGTTCAAACATGATTCAATATCAACGGGTCTGCTTAATGCAAAGATAGCGCAAACTCTTTTTATTAAAATGTTAATTTATGTTGCGGCAAAAACAAATAGAAAGGTCAATTTAAAAAGAGAACTTTTAAAAAATACTTTTTACGCTTTCCGTTACCGAGATTTAAGCAAAGAGGCCATAATGGCATTAGCTGAAGGTTTACTGTATTAGAACTGGAAAAAACATATTATAACTACCTATAATACAATTATGGTTATTCTGCAGGAGATTTAAAAGTGATAGAATGAGATATTATAGAGAGGAGAATATGCCAAAATATGATTTTGATAAATTCGATGCTCTTGAATATTATATGTCTAAAAGAAATTTTTCAAGTGAGTTAAAAAAGAAATACAGAAAAACATATAAATTGTCATGTAAATATGGTGATGGAAAAATATGGTCAGATTCATTACTGGTAACTTCATTACTTGAAAATAATAATCCAATTAATAATATAATATCTTCTATTCCAGGAAGTCGCGGAAAAATATTAGATTCTACAAAATTCAGAGATACTCTTTCTACACAATATTTTATTCCAGACTTTCATACACAATCAATACTTGATGAAGAAATTCAAGGTTATGCTAATTATAATCCAAATAAAGAGATAACTGAAGAAACTATATTATTGATAGAAATTCAGTTAGCATTAGAAAGCATGGAATTAAATTATAGCGCATTATATGGATATGTTCAAAATATATTATATCCATATAATAATTTTGTTCATACTAATTCATTTTCTGATATTAAAACAAATGTTTTGAGGTCAGCATATTCTGATAAAATTACTGATGCATTTCTTTTATCCTATATGTTGAATATTCATCCCTTTGATTTATTTGATGTAAAAGCAGAAAAACACTGTTCTTTAATTTATCTCGCAGAATATTACACTGGTGATATTTGCAAAAATAAATTCAAGGGATTCCTTTTTCTATTAAGAGATAGTATTAATATTTCATGTAAAATAGTACCTGATTTTATTCTCGAAGAAGTAGTAGAATTATGGGATGATAAGGAGTTTTTTGAAGTTTGTTTATTCGATGATGTGAATTATGATGATTCCAGCCATGATGATTATAGAGGAGCATCTCTTTATGCTACAGCTTTGTTAGCCAAAGAAAATTACCCTTTAATTGCAATATTGAATAGACTTGAAAGAAAATCGTATCATTTTTTGGGTAACAATTGGACTCAAAATGAAAAATTGTTTATTTATTTGGACAATGATTATAAGAAAATTAAACTGTTACCAATAGACTATTATGGTACTGGTCAATATGAAATAAAAAATGGCATATATCAAAAATCAAATTATGGGTTTAATAAACCAAATCCAATCTGGAATGAAAGTATTATAGAGACATTAGAATATTATATTGAAAAAAATGAATTAGAAAAAGTATTTCAATATTTTTTTGAGCTATACCCTGATTTTATATTGGATAATTTGCATGTTAATCCAATATCTCAACCTGTTTTGTCGAACAATAATGGGAAAAGACTTCAGCCTGATGTTATTTTACAGAAAATAAATACAAATAATCTAGATATTATTGAATTAAAAAGACCAATAAAAAATATTGTATATGGTGATAATAAAAGACCGCGTTTTTGCAGTGAATTAGAAAAAGGAATTGCACAATTAAAAGAATATAGAGAATGGTTTCAAGATAAACAAAATCGTGAAATGTTTAATAAAAAGTATAAATTAGAAGGATTTAATCCAACACTGACATTAATAATTGGAAGAGATAGTGGATTCAAAAATGAAGAAGTACGCAGGAGAGTATGTGAGGGTGAATCTATAAATATATTAACATATGATGATATTATTACTATGTCAAAACAAAGACGGTTACGTTTGTTGTAAAAATAAAAAACTATATTTTCAACAAACGATTGGTTCTGCGAGTGCTTTAACACCTTTTTTTCTATGGTGCTCGGTTTCAGCTAGAACTAGTTAAAAAACGGCAAGGGGGAAATGCTCTATAAAAGCCCTGGAGAAAAGATAAACCGGTTGGTCAATATTATTAATGAGGTGCTGCTGGATTTTTATGAAAAACCACACTTAAAGCCCAATTTGGACTTTAGGCTACAGCTTCCGTTTTGTTGGATTTCTTTATTTTATATTCAGAAACAAGAGCATAAATGACAACAAAAGGCATTATTACAACCGGAATAGATAAAAGTATAATAAGGTTCATTTTTCTTCTCCTATAGTTAAACAAATAATACCAAAAACGACTAGAATTGCAACTAAACCGCCGCCAAACAACAACAACAAAAAACAAGCGGTCGTAGTCGCCCCTGATGATAGTGCCAAAGTACCAAGCTTGCAAAGGTAAGGCTGCCAAAATTAACAGCAACTTTCAATTTCTCTTAATGCTCTAATTCTTTTTGTCGTATTAACCATAATTTGCCGCATAAAACCAATATAGGCAATTATACGCAATGCCTCAAATGTTAACCCACTCTGGACTCCCTATAACTGCCTCGTATTTCCCGATTAAAGTATCTTCCAAATGAATCAGTTAGTTTAAATTCATGCCACTTTGTTTCCGGAAAATCAAAATATTGCCAAGTAGCACCACTATTAAATTCGATCTCCAATATTGAGGTGTTTTTGTCATATCCAATACTTCGAAGGTTAGATGAAGTAACATATTCTTTTTCCATTTTTATATCTCCCAATACTTACATTTTTTTCTCTCTTAATTTTTTGACAACCGATTTATAAGTTTCAGTATCATTGATATATTCTTTTTTCCAATTTTCAACAAGTTCTGGATCTGCACTTGTAGGTCGTGGATTATTTAATTTCATTCTTACTCTTGAAGGAATCTTTATTGCCTCTCCAATGATAACTGCTTCGCCAACTCTTAATGATGGAAGTAAATCAATAAGACTATTAAGATTATCAGGAGCAGATGATTTAATAATTGATTGATCTCCAGAATTTGTTAATCGTAAGGCAATAAATGTACCAATCTGAGCCAGAATCGTCTCAGATATTTCTGATGGACGTTGAGATATTACCAATGAACCAACTCCAAATTTTCTTCCCTCCTTGAAAATTCTTTCAACAGCCTGCCTTGAATAACTTGTATCTGCATTTTTATTTAAATATGCATGCGCTTCTTCGAATACTAACAATATGGGTCTATTTTTTCCTGTATGCTTCTCATTTCTCCCCCAAAACATACTGTCATAAATAAATCGAGTTATTATTCCAACAGTTATATCTAATATTTCAAACGGAATACCACTTAAATCGAGGATAGTCATCTTTTCCTCATTACCAATCCATTCGTTTAATAAATCATGTAAATCTTTTGAAGAGGAAGTGTCTTTATAATCACCAGGATCAAACATAAAGTCATATCGAGAATCTTTTAATCTAGTAAATAATTTTTTTTCATATAAATAAAACTCCTGATAATGCTTTGATTTAAACGGAGGAGCAGCACCTGCTCCATGTGCTTTAAATTCAGGCGGAATAAGTTCATTGGGATTTCCTTTTTTTTCTTCACATGCAGTTTCTGATGTTTGTTTATCCTGTGCAGAGTCATTAAATGTTGCATTCATCCACCAATATATCTCATACCATAACTCTCTAATATTGAAAGGAATAGGACTGTCTACTGTAATATAATCACTATTAACTTTTCCAGATTTTAAAATATCGGCTTTGGCTTTTTTCTTTTCATATATCAACTCACGTAGTTTTCTGTATTCGGGTCTTTGATCATCATTTTGCTTTGCACCAACCAGAAAAAAAGCTAATTCTTCAAAATTCATGAGCCAAAATGGAACAAGAAGTGGCATAGACTTATCACCTATTTTATATTTCCGTGCATCTGGAAAAGCACTTGCATACTCACCATGGGGATCAATAAGAATTATTCTTGATCCAGAAAAATCTTCTAAAATTCTTCGAAGTACAGTAACTGTGGCATTTGATTTTCCACTTCCAGTTGAACCTAGTATCGCACTATGTCTTAAAACCAGATTATGAAGATTGACATAAACTGTCAAATTATCTGACGATGCATGTTTTCCTATATTTATTGACCCTTCATCTTTTTGTCCATATATTTCGTATAAATCTTTTTCTATTACAAGATGAACCTCATCATTAATAGTTGGATATGTGCCTATGCCTTTCTCAAAATTTCCATCTCCAATCTTCTCTCCAACCAGTTGAATGCTTAAAAAACGCGAACCTGTATATATTTTTTCAATATCCAAATTAGCTGGTCTGTTGCTTACTGATGATACAATTCCAAAAGATACAATATTTCCCATTGGAATTTTAACAAATGTGCCTATTTGACCAATTTTATATAACCGCCCATTAATAATCGGGGCAGCAGAAGGAATCTCATTTGATACTTCAACTTCTACAATATTTGAATCTACTCTTATTATCTTACCAAGAAATGTTATATCATTTTCCATCTGAAGTATCTCCGAAAGAGCTTTTATTTACAGAAGTAGAAATTAGAAATTCTGTTAATCTGTTAAAATCTCCTAACGAAAGATAATTTCCTGATACGTCCCAAAATTTAGAACAATTTTCACTATCCTTTAACTCTTCTGGAGAAATTTCTAATTCGCCAATACTTCCATTAATAATAGCCTTGGTTGGACCAAAGACATTCAAGTTTAAACAAGGAAGTGATAATTCGAAAAACTTTTCTACTTCACTGTCATTATAGAAAAATATTAAACAGAAAAATCTATTATTTTGCCGCAAGCAATTAAATATTAATTCATTGATATGCTGATCAGAAAATGAATAACCAGAAAAAATGAATAATAATTCTCCATTCAATAAATAATTTTTTAGTCTATCAAAATAAGCAACAAACGGCTGTTTTTTTGAAGAAATATACTTTTCTCTTGATGGGTAAATTACCAATTCATTTTTTTGAGATAAACTCGTTTTAGACCTATCGCCTCTTATTATTTTCAAAGTACCATTATCCATATTTGTTTTCCAAAACCAGTTTAACGAACCATGAATTTTCCATAATCGAACCCAATTTTTTGTTAAATCATTATTTCCTACAAAGGTATCTATACTTTCCTGCCAGAAGAAAGGTTCAAATGAACCAACGAAGCCGTCAAAATAGGGTATCTCTGATAATTCTAGTGATTTTTCTAATATCATATCATAATTAGTTGTAAAAATCTCTTTCGAGGTATCTTTATTCTGCATACTGAACCAAGCTAGAAACTTTTTTGTTACATCAAGACTAACTTTTTCTTCCTCTTCACTAATCTTTTGTAGTATAAGTTCACATATTTTCAAATCTAAATATTTTGCTTCTTCGCCATTAATACTCAAGTATGCTCTTTCCTTATGTTCATAGGTTATATCTCGAATTCTTCTTATTTGGTTGAGAATATCTTCAATATTTATTTTTTTATCTGGACAATTTGATTCTAAATCAGTTTTAATTTCCTCAAAGTATTTTAAATAATCTCCTGTCAATGATTTCTTTATGGCTTCTGTCAGTTGAGCAATATTAGGAATTCCCAATGCGGTTGAACTTCCTGCACCAAAGAAAAAACCGATATTCTTTGAGTATGATATTTGATTCTTGATCTCATTAACTTCTCTGACAACATTAAATTTTACCATTATTGTCCTCCAATATTTACAGTTATATTGTTCACACTCGCAACAACAATTCCTTCTTGGTAGAATATTTTGGATAAGCAGATATTTCCAATCCCATACCAAGACTATCAAGATAATCTATTAATGTTGAAATCCTGATATCTTTGCGGTTTTCAAGTTTTGATACAGCAGTCTGCGTAAAATTTTCTATTTCACTTTGTTTAACGCCGTATTTCTCACGCAGTATTGCGAGCCTGATATTTAGGCTTTCTTTTTGAGCCATCTTCTTAGCTCTTATTAGAACATCAGGGTTCATTTTAGCATCAAGTTCGCCTATTGGGCGTGTTTTCTTTAAAGCTTTTGTTTTAGTCATCCTGGTTTCTCCTTCTACTAATCATTTTTATATTGTTGATAAATTTCTTCGGCATGTTTTATCAGATTTTGATAAAACCTTTTTTCATCCTTCCCTTTTTTATCACCACCGATAAGCTAAATAGCCTTTCGCTTCTTATCAAAAATAAACGCTACTCTAAGTACATGATTTTCAGTTTGAGTCCTTAGCTCTTTAAGATTACTAAGTTTACTTCCTTTCAATGTGTCAGCATGAGGGCGAGGTAAAAGCGGACCATATTCTTCAAGAAGTTAAACCTTCATACGAATTGCTTCCTGGGCATTTTCGACCAGATCCAGGAACCAAGTGTCATATTCTTAAGTTGTTTCAATTTCCCACGCCATATTTAATTATATGAACTATTATTCATATAGTCAAGGGATCGCTATCGCTCACGTAAAAAACGAACCATGGAAAGGCGAAAATACTTCCAGAAATAGCAGTTTTTGGGGGAAAGGAATGGTATTCCGTATAACGAAAGGAACATTGGAAATGCGCCCCATATTTCACTTTACAAAAAATCGCATAGATGCGCATATCTGCATTTGCTTTGCTACATACAAAGCATATAGAGAATTGGAAAGAATACTGAAATTGGGTGGTATAAAAGCAAGCGTTGATAAAGTACTGAACATCGCAAAAACAATTACTACCATATATTTCAGGCTTCCTGTTAGTGGAGAGACCATAACTCAAACAATGCTATTACAGAGAAATATAAATCTATTGCAATACTCTTTGATAGATCTTTTTGGGTGACGCATTGACGTAGTCAGGAAAAGAGCTAAAAACTCCCTTTAGAAGCCGCTTTTAAGCCTGTTTTGTTCCCCAAACCGTTACCATAATTTACCGTCGCTTGCGTTACTGTATGGAATTATGATATATTAGAATTATTCCTTTTAACTTAAGAGGAAAAGGCTGGTAAAACATGAAGGATATATATTATAAATGGCGTTATTATACGCTTGGACGGGAACATTACCTTGAAAGCATTAAGAAAATAATTCAGAACAATTTTGTCAACCTAAGAACCGCCAATATAATCGTTATAATTTTTGGTTTTTGTTTTATGTATTTTCCGCTGTTTATAGAAAAAAATATACCCAAGGCCGGCGTTTATTTTATAGTTATTTCTATTGCAGTAATTATTTCCATTCTTGCAAATGTTAGCATAAATCAAAATAAAAACAGCACACAGACAAAAAAAATTAAAATATATATATTAACTACTTTACATTACATTAATGTTATCATGTTTGGCATATACATAGGAGTTATAACAAGCCCTGACGGGACTGCGACATCATTTATGCCTTTATTAATATGCGCGCTTTTCCTTTTTATCAATCCGCCTTTATATAATCTCCTTCTTACATTGGGTGCAATGATTGTCTTTATTATACTTTGCATTATTATTAAAGAACCAAATATCTGGATTTTTGACATTTTTAATGTATTATTTGCCGGATTAATCAGCATAATTTTTTCATGGCTGATTTCCATGTACAGAATGGTGTCAGTGTTCAGCGTTGGCAAACTGGAAGAAGAACGCAACAGTTATTATAATCAAAGTACGATAGATGAATTAACAGGGCTAAAAAACCGCAGAGACTTTACGCAAAGTTTTAACAGGCGCCTTAATAATTATCGAAGTTCAGATGACTGGCTGTGTATCGCTATTATGGATATTGATTGTTTTAAGAATTACAATGATCATTACGGACATCCGAAAGGCGATGATTGCCTGCGTTCCATTGGCAAATTATTAAACAGCCTGAACAGCAGTATGAATGTTTATTCAGCCAGAACCGGCGGGGAAGAATTTGCCCTTATTTGGTATGAAAAAAATGTTCAGCATTTAAACGATACCGCTTCGCAGATACAGCAAAAAATAAATGATTTAAACATACCGCATGAAAAATCAACTGTTGCTTCACATATTACCGTTAGTATCGGGATACATACTTTACGTTGCGGCTCATCCACCGACAGCAACACTCTTTATAGTTTTGCAGACAAAGCATTATATGAGGCCAAAAAGGGCGGACGCAACCGTTTTGTTATTTATGAACATAATAAGACGCAAACAGATTAATAGAATTGGCAGAGGTGATTTATTTGCATCTATTATATGTCTTATAAGTTGTTATGGTTTGTTCTGCGCTTCCTTGTATTTTGCCAGTAATTTATTGTATTTTTTTCTTTCAATTTTAAATTTCAAAAAAGTTAATCCAAGGCTTATAGTATAACAAATAAAGGTGGAAACAATAAAACCAATCCACGCTTGCGGATCATTTACAGGAAACCACTTGAAAATTACAGCAAAAACCGAAAAAGTAATCAGCGTTGAAATAAATATAAGAAGGATACGAAGCCAAAACCGCATTTTTATTATGAACCGCTGTGAAATAAATAATATTAAGAAAAATGCCAAAATTAGCGAGAAACCGGCAATCTGTAAAATAACGATATACGGCAAATTTGCTCCTCCTGTTGCAAATAATGCAGATACATCCTGAACATCAGGAGCATAGTAATATAACAAAAAACCTGCAAATGATATTGCTAAAATTGACAATGTAAAAATAGTTGCAAAATACCGTATTAAATCAATAATAAGCGATGCAACATTCTTTGTTTCGTCTTTTTCTTTATCCATTATAATCCTCCAATTTTTGCCTTACCGCCGGCGCATATTGCCGTGACACTGCTATTTTAATATCTTTTTCCATTGTTAAAATAAGACGGCGATCCAGATCCGGTTCAATGGATTGAATATGGTTAATATTAAAAATACAATTCTTGCTTGCCCGTAAAAAATTGCCGTCAGCCAGTTTTGATTCAAGTTCATAGAGTCTGAATGGACTTTCAAAAGTATCATTTATGGTATACATAAATGTACGTTTGTCCGTGCTTTCAATATACATAACATCTGCAGCTTCAATAATATGCTGCCTTCCGTCTTTACGGCCTGTCAATTTTAAGTCCAGCATCCGCAATGCCGCAAGCATTTTTTCAATATCATCACTCATTCGGTTACAGTTGATCACAATCTCTGTCACCGTGTATTGGCTGTCAGTGTTGATAATTATTTTCATGCTCCAAATCATATAAAAGTTTCTGTATATAATCAATTAAATTGATACCAAGTTGCACAAATATAAACTTAAGTTTCCGCTTTTTTAATCTGATTTGCATTGGCAGATTAAATTTTTGTGATTAACTTATTTTTAAGGAGTAAAAAATGATTAAAACAATATTTAAGTTAGTATTGCTGATTGGTATTCACGCATTAATATTCATGATTGGAAATTCAGTTATGCCTTTTTCGCCCGGATTTAAAGAATTGGGAACCTCCAGTGATCCAATGGGTTTGTTATTTTTATTGATAAACTCAGGATGGGCCTGTTTTACAATTTATTTTATCATACGGCATACACATTACCGCGGCAGGCAATTGTTCTTTAATTTATTATTTATAATGTTTTTTGTTCAATGTTTTATGACCCAAATAGAAACATTGTTTTTTGGAAACGCATTTCCGGTTTTGACAAAAATAGATATTATTTTAATAATGCTTGCTTCTTTATTGCCATTGCTGGCAGTAATACCATTGACTATGAAGCTCTTTATTACAAGCAAAGAAGTCAAAGATGAAAATACCGGTGTTATTAAACAGCCATTTTTAGATATAAAATGCATGTTTATTAGGTTCGGGATTATTGGCGTAATATACCTTTTTGTATATATGATATTTGGCTATTTTATTGCATGGCAATTTGAAGAATTACGGATATTTTATACCGGCTCATCAGAAAAACTTGGCTTTTTTGGTCAATTACTGAATAATTTATTAACCAATCCGGTAATTTACCCCTTTCAAATAATCCGTGGAATATTATTTTCCTTATTTATTTTTCCATTAGTAAAAATGGTAAATAAAAATAAAACCGTATTTATTACAAGTGTAGGCCTTGTATATCTATCGACAGCAGTATTGCTGATAATTCCAAATGTATTATTTCCTGATATGGTTAGATATGGACACTTAATTGAAATGACCTCTTCAATGCTTTTATTTGGAATAATTGCCGGAAATATAATGTGGAGAAACAAAAAATGAATTGAAAGGCATTATCAAGCTGATTTAACTGCATCAGGTTAGTGCTCTTATTGAGTTTACCTCTCTCCCAGTAGAGCTTTCAATTCCTGAATTTCACTTATAATCTTGCTGCGGGGCAGTCTTTGAAACCGCGTGGGAATCATTTCCTTGGAAGTGCATTCAAGGACTGCGACAAGGTTTTGCAGTTCAACTTCGTGCGGATAGGCTGCGGGCACAAAGTCGCTCATTGCTTCTTCCATGTCTTCGCGCTTTACAAAGATGCGATCCGCCATTGCCGCAAGGAGTTTTGCGCGGACAAGGACAGCCTCCAAATCAGCGCCGGAATATTCGTGATCGTATTTTTTAAACAGATCAGATACTGAAAAATTGCGGATGTCCAAATCCAGTTTGCGCACAAGCGTGTGAAAAAGATCTTCTCTGTCCTTTTTTGTTTCAGGATAGAAAAGCGCAAGATGCTCTTCGGCGCGGCCCTGGCGTTTAAGGTCGATGGGAATTAAATCCGGACGGCAGGTGATCAAAAACCAGATAATTTTTCCGCGGTACTCTGTGTTACCCATAAAGGAAGCAATCTGCGCAAAGACACGATTGCTTGTACCGGAGTCGCCTTCCTGAGCGCGATCTCCCAAAAACGCATCAGCTTCGTCTATCATTACTCCTACGGGAGCCATTGCAACAAGAATGTTTAATACTCTTTCCAGGTTGGATTCAGTTTCACCCTGCCACTTTGTACGGAAGTTACGGAACTTTACCATCGGGATCCCTATCTCTCCTGCAAATGCGTTAACCATAAAACTTTTGCCTGTTCCTACAGGACCTGCAATCAGATAGCCCATCGGAAGCACATCCGGCCTTCCCTTCTTTATAACTTTAGCAGCGTTTTTAAATCTCTTCTTGACAAAATCATGCCCTGATACATGCGAAAGATCATATGAAGTTTCCATAAACTCTAAAAGCCCTGCAGCTTCATTTTCTATTATTTCTTTTTTCTTCTGCCGCATAAAATCAAGGGACAAGGGCTCGTCTTTCTCATAACTTTCTGCAGCAAGCCGGTTAAGGTTCATAAGATTCAAGCCCGATGTAATTGCGGCAAGCTTATCCGGCGAAAGCCCGCGATCCAAAAGAAGCTTGCCTTCTTTTTCCTTGGAACGAAGATAACTCTCCCTTATTTTTGTATCAGGAAACGGAACGCTTATTTTAACCGTAGAAGGAGAGCCTGAAAGACGGGATGAAATATCCGCAAGATTTTCAGTTAACAAAATTATCGAAATATCGCCGTTTATAAATTTAGGATCTGTCGCCCAGCGGCTGAATGTTACCATGCAATAACGGTCAGTATCAGAAAGGCGTATCAAATCCCCCGCAGGAACTATTTGCTCTGCAAAATCAATGATAAACACCATCCGGCATTTATCCCTTTTATCTTTTGGTATCCTGGAAAGAAAATATTTTTCGAGATAAGGAAAACTGGTTTTGGGATCATTGGAAACAAAATCACCCTTATCGGTATCGGGGCTTACGGCAAATTTGTGCGCTGCCGAAAGATATTCGCTTTCCATTTGCGGATCACAAAATGTTACGCCGTTGGAAAGATCGTAATAGGCGATTATATCCCTGTTGCCGAATAATATTTCTGAAATATAATCCTGCACTCTTGTAAAGGAAAACTCCCCTTCTTTTCTTTCGTGCGGAAGAATATCTCTTATATTACCGTGTAAAATGTAAAGATTTGCTGTTTTTGAACCGTACTTGGTCGCAAGTTCCTGAGCCCATGCAGGCAGTATCCTGATATAATCGTGGCTTCTGTAAATATATTGATCCGGCATTCTCCCCTCCCCCCAGAGCCTCCGCGGCGCCGCAACCTTTCCCTGTCAAGGTTTACCGCAGATAAATCATCTTAGCAAAAAAAAACTACAATGGGAACTTCTAAAAGCTGAAGTTTTAGAAATTCCCTGATAAAAATACCTAATTTCTCGGTTTTAATTGCGATAGATAGTCGGACAAAAGAACTGCAAATACTTCATTTATATTACGCTCGGCAGCGGCAAAGCAGCGGTTTTCCGCTTCAACACGCGATATATGCCCTTCCCTGCTGTTAAAATTATGGGAAATTAAAACATGGTTAAGGCTTGTATCCCTAAGGTTCGCAGACAGTTCAATCCGCGAAAATACATTAGGACTGTCCGCAAGCTCTACAGGCGACAGTGAAACGTTCGCATCTAGCACAAAACGCTGGTTTGCAGAAACGCGCTGTGTACCGGCGGCGGTCTCAAAACCCCAATCGCCGAGACGCCTTGCAAAGGCGCCGAAGATTCTTCCGTTTCTGTCGTTTGAAACATTGATGGTAATTGGAATTGCCCTGATTATACTCTGCGTTTCAAGGCGGTAATATTCTCCGCCGGTAATTGTATCGGATACCTGCCCGTCCAGAAGCAAAACCATATTTCTGCAGGATTCATTAACATCCGCTACCGCAGATGCAAACCAGTAGCGTATAACGCCGTCCAGTGAAATCTTCTGCGAAGGAGTCATCGCTGTAAGGTTATTAATAATATTTAAATTTGTCTTTATTAATTCATTGTATATCTGGACTGCTCTTGCCTTTTCCATAACGGCAACGGCATAATATGTGTCTTTTGAATCAAACCAGACATCCTTTATTTCCGCTCCCAGTAAATTGTCTATTACTGATGTGGTTCTTATATTGGTTCTCATTTCGGCGTTGTCAACCCAGCCTTCCATTACGCCGTTTACAATGGCCTGCTTGTATGAAGAAGCAGCAGTGCGCTCAACCTGTATTGACTGCCCAAAAAATGCAGTGAGAGCAGCAAGCGCGTTTTCTTCCGCTGCTGCGCGGCTGCTGCCAAAACCGCTTGCGGCGGCATACCTTGTCCCCGGATAAACAGATTCGACAGAGTTAACCCATGACGGCATTCGCCCTCCTGCTGCAGGCGAAGTTATGCAGGAAATAAAAATTAATAAAAACGGAAGAAACAGCAGAACTTTCTTTTTTGACATTATGTCCTCACTTTTGATGTTTATTTTTTTGCAGCTTTCACCTTGCTTAACTGCGCAACAGAAAGAATAAGTTCCTTGTCTTTTGCAATTTCACCAATCATCGCAGGGAGACGGTAAGTCCAGTTAAAATCATTACAGGTGCCGGGCACATTTATTCTCTCGTCCGCCGGATTTTCAGAATACCAATTATTGGAAAGATGAAGCAAGTCCTGTATCTGAAAAACCCGGAAACGCGAACGCGCCGAAGCTGTCTTGGATAAAATTATTTTTGCAGTTCCCGGATTGTAAATCTTCGGCAGCGAAGGAACGCCGATAAAACCGGAGAATTGCTCCTGATCCGCTTCTTTTTCCCACCACTCCCTTACTGTCGAACTGTCATGAACAGCGGCAGTACATACGCTTAATTGCGGATATTCTTCAAACGGAATATAAGGAGAGCCTTCCTTATCCCATGCGCGGAACCAGCGCACCACGCGAAGACCCAGTATTCTTAATTTGGAAAGCACACGCGGAACGCAATCAGGAACAGCGCCGAGATCTTCAGCGCATGGAAGCATTGAAGAAGACTCTGTCAATACAGAAAGAAGTTTCATTCCAAGCTGTGTCCACACCCTTTCGGATTTCCTGCGGCGTTTTTCAAGCAGCGCTTCAAGCGCGTTCTTTTCATCCTGCGAAAAACTGTTATAAGCTGTTGAGCTTCTGAAATGCCAAACCGGAAAAAACCTTCCCTTCTGGTATTCAAGAAAAAGCCTGTCATGCCATTTTTTAAATAGAAAATTTCTTGCAGCAGGATGGAGATTAAGAGAGTCAATATCTTTCTCTCCTGTTATCTTCTTTTTAAAAAGCCACAGTTCTTCATCATTTATGCGCATAAGAGCTTTTGAAAAAATTCTGTCCGCCGCTGCCTTAATTTCAGCTTCTGTATACATGCCGCCCCAGTTAATTTTTAGCGTGTCCCAAATCTCGCTTGTGCGAATGTGCGGTTTTGACACCCAGCGAATCCTGCTCTTGTCAAATCCAAGCCTTTTAAGATCGCCTGAGCTTACCGGCATATATGGCACATAACGCCCGAGCGCTGATGTATAATCATTGTGGGAGCTTGCCCAAATACGGAAAAATCCCAGCACATGATCGATACGGTAGGCCTGATAATATTTCTGCGCAACTGCAAGCCGTTTACGCCACCATGCAAAGTTGTCTTTTTCCTGCTCTTCCCAATTGTAAATCGGGAATCCCCAGTTTTGGCCGTCCGGACTGTACATATCAGGCGGCGCTCCTGCTGAAAGTCCTTTAATAAAAATCTCAGGATGAGCCCACACATCGCAGCTGTCATCATTCATGAGAATCGGAAGATCTCCTTCCAATATAATGCCTGCATCTGTGATCGCTTTTGACGCTTTTGTAAATTGAATATCTAGAGCCTGCTGCAGCCAAACCCAGAAAAAATGCTCTTCGCGCATGGTTTTGTCATTCCAGAGTTTTTCAATATCAGAAGCGGATACCTCACCGTATTCCTTCCAGTCCTTCCAGGATTTTTGCTCATTTTTTTCTTTTAATCTTCTGAATACAGCATATTCCTTTACCCAGGCGTTCTGTCCGATCCATTCCGACAAAGCGCCGTTTTCCGCGCTTTTTGCAATATCATTTTTATTCGCTTCGTATATTTCCCGGCATATTTCAAGTTTCTCTTTAAGAATTTCGTAATGGGAAAACCTCTTATAACCGTCAAATTTTTCCTTTGCCTTTTTAATCCGGTTTTTAACCGTGCTGCCTGCGGCGCTGTACTCATCAAGTCCGTCTATGCTTAAATAAAGCGGATGAAGGCCGAATGCGGTCAGACTTGAATAGGGAGAGCTTTCAAAGCCGGTATCATTAACCGGTAAAATTTGAATGAGCTTTATTTTCATTTTTCTGCAAAGAAGGGCAAATTCAGCCAAATCGGAAAACTCGCCTGCTCCAATTCCATTTTTGGTGCGCAGCGCTCCAACCGGAATCACAACGCCGAGCAGCCTTTTATCTGCCGCCTGTTTTTCCATATACGCCTCCTTATTATCAAACCTTGACATCAATATGAAAGTGACAACTCCATTATATACCCAGTTACAGCAGAGTACAAGATAACTATTTTTTTATTTTTGCAGACAGCAATATTTATGTTAATTTTTTTGGTATTTTTAATTGAAAAGTACTGATAATCCGGGGTAGAATGGTAACATGAAACAATACATAAAAAAAATAATATTAGCCGCCGTAATTACAGGCGCAATTGTTTTTTCCGGCTGCTCAAAAGCAGATACTGTAAATTATACTTTTAACACAGAACCAGGTATTGCACCTGCGTATCCTGATGCCTCTTTTGCAGTTATGAGCGATATTCATGTTTACTCCGCCGAACTTGGTTCTTCCGGGGAAGCTTTTGAGAAAATAATGTCTTCCGACCGCAAGCTTTTACTTGACAGCATTGACCTTTTGGATTTTGCGATTGACCAGATTATCGCATCCCAGGTTGAGTTTGTGATAATCCCTGGAGATATAACCAAGGACGGCGAAATAATTAATCACATGATAGCCGCGCAGAGGTTGAAAAAACTTACAGATGCAAATATCGGCGTGTATGTAGTTCCGGGGAATCATGATGTTAACTGCCCTGATGCCGAAAGATATCTGGGCGATAAAACAGAACCTGTTCCGGCAGCAAGCGAAGAAGATTTTGCGCGAATCTACAGTGACTTTGGATACAACGCCGCATTAATGAGAGATACTAATTCCCTAAGCTATGTTGCAGAACCTGTCAGCGGATTGTGGCTCCTTGCAATAGACGCAGTACGTCACCGTGAGAACGTTTCCGGAGTGCCTGCAATTGTATCCGGAAGAATAACACAGGAAAGCGCAGACTGGATTTACACAGTATTATTGGAAGCAAAGCGGAATAACAAGGCGGTTATGGCTGTAATGCATCATGCCTTTATCGAACACTGGAAGGGTCAGTCAAAACTGCATCCAAAATATATTGTTCAGGATTTTGCCAATTTCAGCAGTTTTCTTGCCTCATGGAATGTAAGAGTCGGGTTTTCAGGGCATTACCACGCTCAGGACATTACACGCGCGGATTTTAACGGCAGGTTTTTGTATGACATAATGACAGGCTCTCTTGTCACAGCTCCCTGCCCTATCCGTTATGTGAATATCAGAAACAATGCAATGGATGTAAGATCAGATTTTATTATTGATAAAATTCACCCGGGAACAGATTTTGCGCAGAATGCGCATGCCTTTGTAAAGAGAACAGTCATGCTGGAAGCGGCAAGCGTTTTAAGAGGTTATTGGGTTTCAGAAAAAGATATCGCAATTATTACCGACGCTGTGGGAGATGCATTTGCCGCGCATTACGCAGGAGATGAAAATCCTGCCCTGCGCCCTCATCTGGATAAATCTAAACTCGGTTTATGGGGACGTTTTATTCTAAGTCAGCAGCAATATGCCCTGGACGGCCTTTGGGAGGATCTTCCCCCGGCGGATAATAATGTGAGCATAAGACTGAATTAACCTTGTATAAAGATATATACTAATTTAGAATAATTTATATTGGTATAAGGAGAGATATATGAAATCGTCCCGTTACTTTTTTACATCCGAATCTGTTGGAGAAGGCCATCCTGACAAGCTCTGTGATCAGGTTTCCGATGCAATTCTTGATGCATGCCTTAAAGAAGATCCGGGAAGCAGGGTTGCATGCGAGACATTCGCATCTACATCACTGGTATTGATTGGCGGAGAGATTACCACAAATACCTTTGTTGACTTTCATCATCTTGTGCGGGATATCGCAAAAGAAATCGGCTACACAGATCCTTCATATGGTCTTGATTTTAATTCCATGGCTGTCCTTGACATGATTCACAGTCAGTCTCCCGATATTTCACAGGGCGTTTCCGGCACAGGCCTTAAGAAATTTAAGGGTCAGCAGGGCGCAGGGGATCAGGGAATGATGTTTGGCTTTGCGTGTAACGAAACAAAGGAGCTTATGCCCATGCCCATCATGCTTGCGCACAAGATTCTTATTAACGCAGCAAAATTACGCAAGAGCAGAGCAATTAAATGGCTGCGGCCGGATTCCAAAAGCCAGGTAACAATTGAATATGACGGATTTAAACCTGTCCGTATCGATGCGGTTGTAGTTTCACATCAGCATGATCCGGATATCTCCCATAAAGAAATTGAAGCTGCCATAATCGAAAAGATTATAAAGCCTGTACTTGAACCGACAGGACTGCTTGACAAAAAAACAAAATACTACATTAACCCTACAGGCCGTTTTGTAATCGGCGGCCCCTTCGGCGACACCGGGCTTACAGGCCGTAAGATAATTGTAGACACTTACGGCGGCATGGGACGTCACGGCGGCGGCGCTTTCTCCGGCAAGGATCCCACAAAGGTTGACCGTTCAGCCGCATATGCCGCGCGTTATGCTGCAAAAAATATTGTGGCTGCAAAACTTGCGGATCGCTGCGAGATTCAGCTTGCCTACGCTATTGGAGTGCCCTTCCCTGTTTCCGTTATGGTAGACACATTCGGTACGTCCAAAGTTGATGAAAAGAGCATTTCAAAAGCGGTAGAAAAAGTTTTTGATTTAAGTCCTGCAGGCATTATTAAGGAACTTGATTTGCGCCGTCCGATATATCTGAAAACAGCGGCATACGGTCATTTTGGGCGCGCGGAATTTCCTTGGGAAAAAACGGATAAAGTCGAAGCGTTAAAGAAGGCGATTAATTAATTGATGGCAAATTACAGACAGATAGATACAAAAAAAGCCCAGGATTTTTGCGAATATCTTTTCTGCGCTTATGGTTTTTCTTCTGATGAGAGCAAAATTATAACAGACGTTTTAATCAGGGCCGATTTATACGGGATTGAATCTCACGGCATTCAGCGACTTATTCGTTACCATGATGAAATTACATCCGGCAGGGTTTCTGTAAAAGCAAAAATGGAAATAGTACACGAGACTGCCATTTCCGCCTGCATAGAAGCCAACAAGGCTATGGGACAGCTTGCAGGCACATGGGCCATGAATCTTGCAATACAAAAAGCAAAAAGCTGCGGCTGCGGAATGGTAACTGTACGCAATTCAAATCATTACGGCATTGCAGGTTACTATACGGAAATGGCGGCGGCAGAAGATCTAATCGGCACAAGCACAACAAATACAGAAGCGATCTGTGTTCCGACTTTCGGCTCTCAGGCAATGACAGGCACAAATGCCATGGCTCTTGCAATGCCTGCCGACCCCTATGTTTTTTCCTATGATGCATCAACAACAGTTGTTCCGCGAGGCACGCTTGAAGTATTTATGAAGAACAATAAAGCCCTGCCTGAAAATTGGGCACTTGATGCGAACGGTAATCCATGCAGTGACGCAGTTGTTGTTATCGACAATATAATCGCAAAAGCAGGCGGCGGCATTGCCCCGCTTGGAGGGCTTGGCACATTGCACGGCGGTCACAAGGGTTATGGGTTAAGCATTATTGTAGATTTATTTTCCGCTGTAATATCAGGCGGACTTACTTCCAATTATGTAAACAGGCAGCCCGGTCATACCGGCATTTGTCACTTTTTTACGGCGATTGATTACGGCATCTTTGGAGACAAGGTTTCGATAAAAGCAGGCATGTCAAAGTTCCTTCAGGAACTGCGTGAAAGCAAAAAAGCAGAAGGACAGAGCCGCATTTACACGCACGGTGAAATGGCGGCAGAAATGATGGCGAAACGCAGGGAAGGACAAATCCCTGTAAACGATAAAACCCTTACAGAAATGAAAGAAATAGCAGAAAAATTAGGCGTAACTTTTTTAGATGTTTAACATTTGCCTTTTTTTATGCTTCTAAAGTGATCCCTTCTCTTGCCATCATGATTTCAAATCCGCTGTTTTTCATATAATTTTTTTCCAGTTGTTCCAGTTGTTTGTCTGCGTATGCAGGTTCATGATGAAAAAATACAAGTTTTTTAATATTGTTATTTTCAGCCGCCTGAACCGCATGCTTGTAGGAACAATGCCCCCATCCGGCCTTTCCCTTATATTCCTCTTCTGTGTACTGAGCGTCATGAACTACGATATCCGCGCCGCTAATAAACTGCCTTACTCTTTCATTTTCTTCCGCCGCAGTTCCTTCTCCTTCCAGCGCTGCCGCTGCATCATATTTTTTCCCGGCTGAAGCGGAAGGAAAAAGATTCTGGAAAGGTTCATGATCATAGACAGTGGCAATAGATTTTCCCTTATAATTAATGCGGTACCCAAGGCAGAAAATGGGATGGTTAAGAAACTTGCATGTTACAGTAAGGCCGCCGCCAAGATCCAAAGGCGCCTCTTTCACATTTGGTATCCGGGGATTAAAGACTGTTTCCCTTATCTGTTTATATTCGATTGATGCGGCAAGCTCTTGCGCCCTTACAGGCCAGTATTTATGCGACATCTGGTTTTCGATAATTGATTTAAGGCTTTCATTTTCCAGCGACACAGGCGCTGTTATGCGCAATTGCGTACCGGGAATATATATGGGATTAAACATGGGAAAACCCATAATATGATCCCAATGAGTATGCGTCAGGAATATATCGGCTTCGATTTTTCCGCGCTTTTTAAGATCATTTTTTATAAGCCAGTCACCCAGGGGACGCACGCCGGTTCCAAGATCAATAATAACAAGACGATCATCAGCCCGTATTTCAAGACATGATGTGTTTCCGCCGTAGATGACCGTATCAGGTCCCGGGCACGGGAGAGAACCCCGCACTCCCCAAAAACGCAAAGTAAGCATTCCTGAATTATATATTAATTCTTAAGGATTTACAATCGACAAGTGCATTTGTATTTTCATATATTTAGAAATATTTTAGCTCTCTCAATTTCCAGATACAGTTTTTCCATTATTTCAATAAAAATATCTTCGTCAAGGCCTATTGTTTCCCAAACCTTTTTTTCAGGTTTTTGCGGCTTTCTGTCACCTGAAAAACCAACATCGTAAATGATAGAAAGATAATTTGCAATTGCGACATTACACACAATATTTGCATTTTCACCTGAGTAATCGCCGGCATTGTGGTGATGTACTATTGTATCGGCAATGGAGCTGTCAAGTTTCCACAAGTTTGAAATCAATTCCCCTGCCGTACAGTGATTAATGCCCAGATTGTCATTTTCCACCAAATGCAGGGGTCTGTGATTGAGATCCGCTATTGTTATCATGTTCATGTATTCTGATTCAAGAACAGCGTTAAGGGGTATTTTCCCGATGTCATGCAATAAGCCTGCGGCAAAATATTCCTCTAAATACCTTGTTTCAATTCCCTGTTTAACAGCCAGCAATTTTGATGTTACTCCGACACACAAACAATGATACCAAAAGCCGTCCATGTTAAGCCCCTCTATTCCCCTGTTTTTCGGCAGTGTGCTTAAAACTGCAGTAGATAAAACAAGATTTTTTACGGTATTAAGCCCCAGCATGATTATCGCCCTTACAAGCGATTTTATATGCGTACTTGGCCCGTAATAGGCTGAATTAATTAATTTAAGAAGACGGCCTGTTAAAACAGGGTCAAGGGAAATAACCTGGTTAAGCTCTGAAGGATCTACATTTACCTTATTGCATATTTGAAGCGCCTTTTCAGCTGATGCAGGAAGGCTTGGCATCTCTGCGATATAGTTCCTTATTTTTTCATTCAAATTGTTCTTTTTTTCAGGAGAAAAATCCTTGTAATCCTGACTCATGGAGACAAACCTGCAAGAGGACGGGCTGTAACTTCAGCAGAAAACTCCCCTATATTACGGTTTCTTCCCTCTGCAAGGCTGTCATAAGCTGCAACCCTGAAATAATAAAGAGTGCCGTTTTTTAATCCTTCAATTAAAAAGCTGTTTGCTATGCCGACATCGATGGGCGAGGGACCCAATAAGGCGTCACTGCCGAAAAGCTCTCCGCGGACAGAACTGTAGTAAACAAGATATCCTGAAGTATTGGCGGCAGGGCTGTGTCTCCAGCGAAGCATAACTGCGCCGTCAACTGCAACAGCGTTTAAATTTCCCGGCGGCAGAGGCGGCCCTCCCGGTAAAAAAACAATACGCAATTCATCAAGATAGGGGCTTACTTCTCCGTCAGCAGAAGGATAAAAATCCACCGCAATTTGCACATAACGCCCGTTAATATCCCGGATATCCTGCCCCGGCGTAAAACTTTCCCACCTGCTGTTAATTAAGCTATAGGGATTTTCTCCGGCGCGGACAAAAAAGCTCATTTCAGAATCATCTGAAAAACGAAACCTTCCGTTTTCGCGGAATTCATTCCGGGTATGATTATTTATTGCGCCTGTCCTGCCGCCCCTGACATTAATTCTAACTACGCTGCTTGCGTTTTCTCCAAGATCGACAGCTCTTGTTTCTATTCTGCCGCCTGCAGGATTATATTTTTGAATTGATGAGCGCCCTATACAGGCCCTGTGGACTTTTAATTCGTCTATAAGTCCTGAAAAACGTTCTCCCAGTAAAAAACTTCCGTCGCTTCCGGCAATGGGCATATATACTTCACTGTTTTCGCGGCTGGTGGATGTCGCATAGGCGATTGCTTCACTTGCGCCGTCTACAATATATTCCAGCAATCCTGCAGAGGCATCAAAGCGTATCAGATGATGGCTCCATTTTTTTGGAATAACAGGGGAAAGCCCTGAAAACTCAATATTAATATGAGAAGCTGCTTCTCTTGGCGAAGCAAAGAAATTTACAAATGACCATTGCAGCCTGTTTCTGAAAGCAGAACAGCTTATCCGCTGCATTGTGTAATTGCCGTTTGAAGGTTTGGACGAAACCCAGGAAAATATCTGTTCGCCGTTTTCCATATTCTGCGGATACAGCCAGAATTCAATTGTAAAATCTCCAATACGGTTTCCCGGCGCAAAAAGCGAGTTACGGCTTTGCGGCTGGATTACAAGAGAGCCGGAATTTGCAGAGCGTCCGAATAATGCCGCACCGTTGCCTGCTCTTGCAGAAGCTCTGCCGGCAGCCTCGACATTAGGCGGAACCGTAAGCCTGTAATGCCCGGTACTGTCCCTGAAAAGAACTGAATCACTTTCATCGAATGAAACGGACATATCTAAAGCGGATTCAGAAAGCGCGGTGAAATTTCCCAAAAGGCCTGTTGCAGCCGAATAGCCTGCAATTGAGGCAGCCGGCGCAGAAGAAAGCATGAGAACTGAATGAGGCCGCACATTACTAACTTCGCTAATGCCCTTTTTGATTTCCGCACTTCTCCATGCGGCTCCGGCGCCAAGAGAAATTGTTCTTTCTTCAACAGCGAAGATACTACCGGAAACAAAAAGGAAGATGTATACTGTGCATATGAAAATAAATTGCTTTTTCATGGTTTTCTTTTATGATCATCGGCAAAAATCGGCATGGATAATCAGATAAATTCGGAAAATATTAAAAACTTAAAGGCCGCCGCCCTGGACGCTCCTTCCGGGCCGGGGATTTATATAATGAAAGACAGCGAAGGCCGGATCATTTATATAGGAAAGGCCAAATCCCTTAAAAACCGCTTAAAATCCTACTTTTCCTGGAAAATTAACCCTTGCGGCCAATTTGAGATTTCCGGAGATAAAGATATAAAAACCGCTACTTTAATGCGCCATATATTTTCCTTTGAGACCATTATTGTAGCAAATGAATATGAAGCCCTGTTACTTGAAAATACACTTATAAAACAGCATTCGCCGAAATACAACATAAACCTAAAGGACGGAAAAACATATCCATTAATTCGCATAACGCATGAGGATTTCCCGCGGATCTTCCGGACACGGCGCATAATAAATGATAACAGCTTATATTTCGGACCTTTTCCGGATACACAGAGCGTAAACGCCATGATGGATCTTATAGACAAGCTCTTCCCTCTGCGCAAGTGTAAAAAAATAAAGAAAAACGGGCCTTGCATGTATTACCATATAAGACGCTGCATGGCTCCATGCTGCGGAAAAATCAGTATTGACGATTATGCTCTGCATGTACAGTGTGTGCAAAAACTGCTCTCAGGCACCGAGGGCTCGCAGGGGGCAGCTTCCAGCGCATTAATAATTGACCTTACCTCCAAAATGCACGAGGCAGCAAGGGCATTGCAATTTGAGCAGGCTGCGCAGATAAGAAACACAATCAGGGCTATTGAAAACCTTGCAGGGGAAGACAGCTTTGTAGAGGATCTTAACCCTGAAGACAGAGATTACATTGCCTGGGCTGCAGAAGGCGTTCTTGCGACATTTACGGTTTTTTCCATGCGCGGAGGAAAAATGACAGGCCGGGATCTTTTCCGCACACGCTCTGCCGCTGACGAATGGGAGTCCCTGGAATTATTTATTACAAGTTACTATGACTCGACAAGACTACCGCCGTTAAAAATCTATTTTCAGGATTTTTCACGCAAACGCGCAGATGCGCAGATAAATGAAAAAGAAGAAAAACAAACCATTAACGGCCTCTGCGAGGGTGATTTCAAACTAATCCAAAGCTGGTTTAATGAACAGTTTGGATATTCACCGGAATTATTAATTCCATCTGACAAACATCATGCTGCGATTATGGCGATGGCAAGGCAAAACGCAAATGAAGATTTACGCAAACGTTTAAAGGAAAGAGGAGCAGGCCCTGCTCTTGATGAACTTGCCCGCATTTTGGATTTGGACACAAGGCCTGAACGAATCGAAGGTTTTGATATCGCGCAGCTTGACGGAAAGCACCCCGTAGCATCTCTTGTCTCATTTAGAAACGGAATACCGGATAAAAAAAATTACCGTCATTTTAAGCTGCGCACGGTCATTGGAATAGTTGATGACTTTGCCGCCATGCGCGAGGTTGTCAGACGCCGCTACTCAAGGCTGATACGCGAAGGAAAGGAATTGCCCGATTTAATACTTGTAGACGGCGGCATAGGGCAGGTGAATGCCGCGAAGGGTGTGTTAGACGATCTTGGGATAAGCGGCTGCGCTCTTGCAGGGCTTGCCAAACGCGAAGAAGAGATATGGCTCCCCGAAGCGAAAGAGCCGCTTGTCCTGCCGCGGCAGTCGGAGGCGCTGAAAGTGCTCCAGCATGTGCGTGATGAGTGCCATCGTTTTGCAACCGGTTTAAATCAAAAACTCAGATCCAAGGACCTGTTTTTTCCAATACTGGAATCGGTGGAAGGCATCGGTCCAAAACGGGCTTTGGCGATAATGAAGGCTTACGAATCACTTGAAAATATCGCCTGCGCGGATATAAAGGAAATGGCGGAAAGTTGCAGCATAAAAGAAGATGCCTGCCGCGCTGTAAGAGCAGTTGCAAAGCTGGCTTTGCAGGAGAGGGAGAAGCTGCGTTAAGTCTTTGTTTATATTACCTTCTTTTTACTTCAGAAAGTCCGGAGCAGTCAAAATCAGTCTTAAATGCAGAAGCGCCTATGACAACAGGGCGCACTTCCGCCTGTCCCTTAAACCTGTAATTAACCTGCCGCATTGCAATTACATCATCAAGTAACTGCCTTGGCATGTTAATAAAATTCATTTCAAAAGTGAATCTTGTTTCTCCTGATGTGTTAGCCGGAATCTGCTGTATATTGCCGGCTCTTCCCCCTGCCCAAAAACGGTTGTTACCGAACAATTCATAAGTAATGGAAGAAAGTTCAACAGCAAAATCATTGGGGTTGTCTATCTTTATGACAGCTTCAAACGCCGTAACTACAATATCAGCCTGAATTATATAGATGGAAGTAACGGTAAAACCTGGTTCTATAATCTCTATTATTGCAGGTTCAACAGCAGCAGGCGGGGTTTTGCAGGATAAAAAAATAAAGACAACAATAATAAAGATGATATAAATTTTACGCATATTCATTTATCGGCTTTTCTCATATTACGATTTATATATATGAAAGTTCGCTGTAATAGACTGTATTATTTTCTGTTCCAACGGCATTTACCATATTGTCGGCAACGGAGCATATATGAGTATTATCAAGAAGGCCGCTTTCAAAGAGGCTTGCGACAAGCGCGCCTCCGCAGGCATTAAGCCGGCCGTCCAAAACAGCAGTAGCAAGAGCCGGAGAGTTTTTCTCGGTGAAAAGACGCAAGGCTTCTTCCGCTAAAAGCCTGGCTGTCATTTTATCAGTATCGCAGGAAAGATTGCAGGAAACCACAATAAGGGTTTCATCAAGGACAGGCGTAAATACGGCCTTAAGAGCCTGGGCAAGGTCGTAAATATACTGGGCCTTCGGCTGCCCCATCAATATAGGTATAATCGATGCATTAGGAAAACAATACCTTACAAAAGGAAGCAGTATTTCGATTGAGTGCTCTCCAAGGTGGGGGATATCGTTAATCTCAAAAAAACTGCCGCGAAACTGAAGTTCTTCAGAGGTTTCATGATCTACAGGTATATTTCCAAGCGGGGTATGAAATGAATATGAGTTTGACAGGAAAAGCCCTTTTTCCCTTTTATCGTGGATTGGCCCTAAAATAACAACCTTTTTAATTTTCTTGCTTCTGCCTGTGGCCGAACGAAAAGCATCGGCAACCAGCCTGCCTGAATAACTCCATGCGCCGTGAGGAGCAATAATTGCCTGTGCATACCCGCCCCTGCCCTCTTCAAGGTCAAACGACCTTAAATAATCGAGCATCTCCTTTCTGTCTTCAGGATAAAACATCCCTGCGCCAACAGAGCTTCGAACCCGTCTTTTTTGAGCAAGCACAGCTTTCATATACTTAACTCTAGTGTCTGCAAGAGCCGGATGCAAGGAAAAATCAACGAATTTGAAAAATAGTTAAATATGCGTTTTTCTATGGCTTTCTTCAACTATTTGTATTAAAATTCTTTTACCGGCATTAAATATTTAACACCTGTTTTATACTCTGCATGTTTCAAGCGAGCGAAGACGCTCATCATCCAGTTTTACATAGAGGTTTTTTTCCCGTATTGGTATAACAAGTCCCTTTGGCCCGTCTTTTGCGCGCCGCAGATATTTTACAGATGTATAAAATAAATCCCCCTCTCCTGCGTTTCTGCCCTTTGAATAAAAAATCGCAAGATTGCCCGCATCAAGCAGGATATCAAGCGGCACTGATTTTCCCTGTCTTTGTTTTATAAATACATAAGAGCCGTGATAATCCCTTGCATGCAGCCATAAATCGTTTCCCTTTACATGACGGCGTAAAAGCTCATCATTCTCGTTTGCGTCCCTGCCTACAATTAAAAACCAGTCTCCCCGTTTGAAGGAAAGCCCCGGACGCGATTTTTCTTTTTTTGATAAATTTACGCCTGTGCCTTTTGACTTTAAAAGTTTTGCAAGAATAAGAGGATTTGTCTCGTTCATAAGACAGTTTAATTTCTCTGTTACTTCCAGGAGTTCCCTTTCGCCTGCTGTAATTTCTCTTTGTATGTCTGCAATCCCTTTTTTGGCCTTTCTGTACTGTTCATAGTATTTTCCTGCCATTACCGCAGGGGAAGTACGTTCTTCCAGTTCAATTTTTATTTCTTTGCCGTCCTCTGAAATTTCCAGCCATTTATCACCCGGTTTAATTGCCGCAATATTCGACAGGATTAAATCCCCGTAATTTTTATAACGCTCTGCGCCGGCGAATAACGCTTCTTTTTCCCTTAATCTTTCAAGCGCAGCGTTGATTCTTCCAAGGCTGCCTTCATGGCTGCGCCTTGCCTGCTCTCTTAGCGTCTCTAAAGAAAGCGTTCCTCCCTGCGCGGCATAATACGCATCAACCTTTTTATTAAATGATCCTTCCCCGGGAAGCTCCCGCACTTCATATTCGCGTGTTTTTTTATTATTGACAGGGATTGAATCCCCGTACTGCAAATGCGCTCCTGTTATTTCGCCGCGCTTCGGCTGTCTGCGCATTGCATCTAACACAATGCCGTTTTCATCAGTGACGATAAAATTCGCGGCGTTTGACCAAAGACGGATATACATCTTAAAAATTGAATCCCTGCGTTTAACATCAATCCGCACAATACGGTTATCTCCAAGCTGAGTCACCTCTGTAATCCAGCTGTTTACAATTTTTGATGATAAAAACTGCGCAAAACGAAGAGGCTTGTCGCTTTTTGGAACAGCGTTGAATGTCTCATGTATACGGCAGGCGCCGGAGCAAAGAGATACAAGCACCTGCTTAGTTTCCCCTTTAGCGACGCAGTCGTCTGTCTTAATTGCCCGGGTTCTTATGCGTAAAATTATTACATCGTAGGCGCTTTGCACAACGCTTTGAATTTGCGCACCTGCAAGATCAAGCTCGCTTAGTATTAAGTTAATTTCTTTCCAGTTCAGTGACATAGTGACATTATAGCTGTAAATAAATCAAATTTACAGGATATTTGCAATTACAGACTGACACTCAGCCTGCCGTCTTTTTTTCGCGTTGCAACGCTTCTTAAATATTCAATATATTGCTTATCCATAAATGCGATATGAGATAAAACCCAGTCTTTAAGATACAGCGCAAAAACAGAGAGGGAGAATTGCTTACCGGCCCTGAAATCAAAAATTATATCAGAAATTGTGTTAACAAAGGTATCATGTTCTTTTTTATGTTCTGCATATCCTTTGAAATTTGTCACGAGCATAATTTTTTCTTCTGTGGAAAAATGAATTTTAGCATACCTTACCGCTTCCGGAGCTACTTTTTCAAAATAATTATGCTCCTGCACCTCATCGCCTGTAACATTATCAAACATTTCATTAACCAAATCCAGAAGATTCCTGTGCTGCTCGTCTATCAGTGTTATTCCGCAGGATAATTCGCCGTTCCAGGCAATAAATTCATTATTTTTGTTTGACATATTATACCTCTTAATAATAAAGTAATAAAATATCAGGTTGACAAGCACAATTTATTGTGATTATTTTAATATATCCGCGGGATAGCAAGGAAAAATAAATGTCAACAGATGATAAAAAAATAATTTATTCCATGTACAAGGTTTCAAAAAAACATGGAACAAAGCAGGTATTAAAAGATATAAGCATATCTTATTTTTACGGAGCGAAAATCGGCGTAATAGGACTTAACGGATCCGGAAAATCCAGTCTTTTAAGAATTCTCTCCGGCGCAGATACAGAGTTTGCGGGAGAGACATCCATCAGCCCCGGGTTTAAAATCGGTTTTCTTGAACAGGAGCCGTATCTTGAGCCCGGCAAAACTGTCAAGGAAATTGTATCTGAGGGCGTTAAAGAGCTTGTTTCGCTTCTAGAAGAATTTGACAAGGTAAGCGAAGCCTTCGGAGAGCCCGATGCGGATTATGACAAGCTTGGCGCAAAGCAGGCGCAGCTTCAGGAAAAGATCGAGGCTGCCGACGGATGGAATCTTGACAGCCGCCTTGAACTTGCGATGGAAGCTCTTCGCTGCCCTCCGGGAAATGAAGTTGTAGATCATCTCTCCGGAGGCGAAAGACGCCGTGTTGCTCTCTGCCGTTTACTCCTGCAGAAACCTGACATTCTGTTACTCGACGAGCCTACAAACCACCTGGACGCCGAAACTGTAGCCTGGCTTGAACGTCATTTAAAAGACTATGCAGGAACAATCATAGCCGTTACTCACGATCGCTACTTTCTTGATAATGTCGCAGGCTGGATACTTGAACTTGACCGTGGAGAGGGTATCCCATGGAAGGGAAACTATACAGGCTGGCTTGAACAAAAAGAAAAACGCATGGCGCAGGAAGAAAAAGGCGAAAGCGACAGACGCAAGACCCTGCAGCGCGAGCTTGAATGGATACGCATGAGCCCCAAAGGACGCCATGCAAAAAGCAAGGCGCGTATTTCCAATTATGAAAAACTGTATCAGGATGATGAGCGCGAAAGATCCCGCGGCTCCGCATCAGGCGGCAAAATTACAATCCCCGCAGGCCCTCATCTCGGCAAGCTTGTAATAGAAGCGCAGGAGCTTTCAAAATCCTTCGGAGAGCGGCTGTTATTCGACAACATGAATTTTACAGTTCCGCCGGGAGCCTGTGTCGGCATAATCGGTCCAAACGGCGCGGGAAAAACAACCCTCTTTAGAATGATAACAGGCAGCGAAAAACCCGATGCAGGCGTTTTAAGGCTTGGGGAGAGCGTTCAGCTTGGTTACGCAGATCAGATGCGCGATAAACTTGACAGTGAAAAAAGCGTCTGGGAGCAGCTTTCCGGCGGACAGGATCTAATAAAAATAGGCAGCGGACAGGGAGCAAGAGAAGTAAATTCCCGCGCTTACTGCGCCTGGTATAATTTTTCCGGAGCGGATCAGTCAAAAAAAGTTGGAGTGCTTTCCGGCGGAGAGCGCAACCGTTTAAACCTTGCCATGATGTTAAAGGAAGGCGCAAACGTGCTGCTTCTTGACGAGCCCACAAACGATCTTGACGTTAACACCCTGCGCGCGCTTGAAGATGCGCTTGACACCTTCGCAGGCGTAAGCCTTGTTATAAGCCACGACCGCTGGTTTTTGGACAGGATAGTCACGCACATTCTGGCTTTTGAACAAAACGAGGTTGTGTGGTATGACGGCAACTTCACAGAGTACGCGCAGTGGCGCAGAGAAAAACTCGGCACCGCCGCAGACAGCCCGCACAGACACGTTTACAGAAAGCTTGAAAGGTAGCTGGTTTGCGGTGGTTTAAAGTAAAACTTCTTATTGGAAAACATAAAATAAATAATACTGCGTACAGTTGCATTGCCAGCGGATATATAATAACATAAAAAGAGGGTTTTAAATGTTATTAACTTTGACCATTCCCGATTCAATTCATATTTCACAGGCTGACGCGCAGATTATGCTTGCAGTTAAACTCTTTGAAACCAAGCGGTTGCCATTGGGCAAAGCCGCTGCTGTTGCAGGATTATCTTACCGTGTTTTTTATGAATTGCTTGTAAAGTATGGTGTTCCCATAGTAACTATGACTGAAGAAGATGTTCGCATGGAAATTGATAATGCCGTCAGATATTAATGAATCTATTATTATTTCCGACACAAGCTGTTTAATCGCCCTAACCAATATTAACTTGCTTGATATATTGAGACAGTTATATAACAAAGTATTAATTACTCCAGAAGTTGCGAATGAATACGGAGAATCCTTACCTGAATGGATTAATATAAAACCTGCTGACGATACTAGAAAAATAATTGCTTTTAACAGATATATAGATCTTGGTGAATCAAGCGCTATAGTACTTGCAATGGAATTAAACAAGGCAGTTTTGATTATTGACGATAAAGAAGCGCGGCAATTTGCATTGAACCTTGGATTAAAAATAACAGGTACTTTGGGTGTTTTAATCCGGGCTTACAAGCAAGGATTAATTACAGATATTTTAACAGTTATTTCACATCTAAAAGAGGCAGGATTTCGTCTTCCCGATAACATACATGAATATTTGATATGATTAATATATAGAATTAGTTTAACAAAAAACCCGCACCTCAAACCTGGCCGCTTAAGAATGTTGCGTCGTTGGTGTCAAGCTGTCTTCCGTAGAGGTGTTCAAATAAAAAGCGCATGTCTTCCGGGGCCATGTTTAAAAAGCGGCAGCCGAAGTAGCTTGCGCTTTTGTCTTTAAAGCGTCGTACAATGCGCGCAACAACGTGAACTGAACGGTTAGGCGCTTCGATTGTTACTGTTAATTCTGCATCGACAAGCAATGTAGAAAGAAGTGTGTTGCCAAGGGGATACGAAAAAAGCAGGCCGGAAGCGCTTATGTCAAGCACCCTGCCCTCGAAGGGTTGATTCTGCACCTTGCCGTGTTCAAAGTATCCGTTTTCCTTAAGTGAAAACGCAAGCACCTTCGCATACTGGTATACATTATCAAGCACGCTGAAATCAAAGGGGAGCCTGCCCTGCTTGTCGATCCATATGTGAATGTATCCAATAACATATTCATGAAATAAAATCGGTACCCAGGCATCTGAAAAAATACCGTCGTTAAATTTGTTTTTTAAAAAGCGCGCGCAGTTATCATCAAGATATGAAGCGCCGACTCCTGTCGATTCAAGATAACGCTTGAACAGATCCTCTGTTATTATCCTCTTTTTGGGATACGGATCTGTTTTTGGCAGAAAGCCTACCGTAGACGGAATAAAAAGCGTTTTGCCGGTTTCAGAGACAATTCTCTCTTCTGTGGTTTCAGGTTTTTTATCCTTAAAATTGACAATACGGTAACCGTCTGCAAAATTATTTAACATGCTTGCGATTTGTTTTATTAATCCTGTAAGATTGCGCGGATCCAGAGTACGGACAAGATCCTCTGACATTATACTTTCATATTCAGAAATTTTCGGAAATGTAAGGTTGTACCTGTCTCCGCGGAAGGTAAAAAGAATTTTTAAATCCGAAGGAGTGTCAACTCTTAAATAATTCCGATCCAGATTTTTATAAAGCGTATCAGGAGCCTTGCAGTAAAGAAGATCGTCTTTTTGGCTGATTATCTCTGTATTAAAATCAATTACCTGCCCGCGGTAATCAAAAAGTAAAACCAGCTTGGAATTATTTTTTAATTTACCCAAAGGTCTGTCAGGATAAAAAACAAGCTCATGTCCTGCAGGCTGACTGAGCGTTAAAATATACTCTGTCCTGTCTCTTACAAGCATGACCGGAAGTTTTTCTTCGTACAAGGCTTTAAAGAGAAATTCCTTTTCGATTCTTCCTACAGGTGTCGCCATAAATTAAAAAAACCTCTCGTACGGATAAAAATCATTTCGATTCATAGCTTCTTTTGCTTCAAGTTCCCTGTCCTGCGGCTCTTCCAAAAGCATTTCATCGAATGTCCAGCTTCCGGTTGTTATCATTTGCCCTTCAGCTCCCTGTATCTGTCTTGTAACATACCTCACGTAAAGCTCTCCTGTAATCCCAAGCTCGCTTCCTATGAAGCGAATAAGAAATGAAACTGTGCCGTCAGCCTCTACTCTTCCGCCGCCAATTCTGGAGCTGAAAGGATCGACTATATTTATCGATGCCAAATGGCTATCTCTTAAACCTTCTTCTATAGAAGACAGAGCAGGATGCCCAGGAAGGTTTGACATAAATCCGTCTAAAATCGAACTTGCAAAATTATAAGCTGAAACTGATGCGCCTCCCCTGCCAAGATCTCCGATAACCATATCCCTGGGCAGCCGCGGAGCTTCTCCTCTTCCCGGCCGTATCAACTCTTCGGGAATAGAACCCCTTGACGGGCTTCGCTCCTGGGAGACGGCAGACGCCGAAAAAAGTAAAAATAAACAAGCAATACAAAATAAACGCATATATTTTCCGAGTATACAATATACCTTATATTCTAGTAAATTTTTATTATTTTTTCTATAATAATGTAAATGAATAAATCAATTGAAGCCTCTTTATCAGAAGACTATACTCACCCTGTAAGGGATGTTCTTTGGGGTCATATCTATATGACAGAAAAACAGGCCCTTCTTACGGAAACATCTGCATTCATGCGCCTGAACCGTATTATGCAGCTTGGCCCTGTTTACCTTGTCTATCCAGGTGCGACTCATACAAGGGCAAGCCATTCCATCGGCGTTTACCATCTTGGCAGGCGGCTTCTTCAGAACCTTGCAGAACGGGGAGCCGCAAGCTGGCTTACGCATGCCGGCGTTAAATCTTTCCTTGCAGCCTGCCTGCTTCATGACCTTGGCCACTTTCCCTACACGCATTCGCTTAAAGAATTATCCCTTTCATCGCATGAATCCCTTACGGGCGCCATAATGCTGAAAGAACCCATGAAATCGCTTGTACAGGCAACAGGCGCAGACCCTGATCTTGCCGCCGCCATTGTAGACAAAGACATAAGCGGCTCCTGCACCGAGCTTCATTTTTACCGCAAACTCCTTTCCGGCGCCCTTGATCCTGACAAGCTTGACTATCTTAACCGCGATGCAAGATACTGCGGGGTTCCCTACGGCGCGCAGGATGTTGATTTTATCCTTTCAAAGCTATATCCGGACAGGGAAAGAGGCGTAGATATTGATTCACGCCTTATTCCTAATGTTGAATCTATTCTTTTCTCCAAATACCTTATGTACCGTACCGTGTATTGGCACCGCCAGGTACGCGCAGCCACGGCAATGGTAAAAAAAGCGCTTATAAACGGGCTGGAATCCGCCAAAATTTCAGGAGAGGACCTTTACGATCTTGATGATATGAGTCTTTTTACCCTTCTTGAGCAAAAAGCCTGCAGCTCGGGCAATTTGCTTGAATCTATCCGCCAAAACAGGATTTACGCAACGGCCGCAGAGTATTCACCGGATCAGATCGATATAGACGCTATTCGAAAAATCGGAAACAGAGCGCATTTTGAGGAAAAACTGGCATCAAAGCTGCGATTCGAGGGTCTTGAAATAAGTGGGGATGACATTATTATCGATATACCCGAGCCGGTTTCATTTGAAACAGGCCTTTATGTCAGGGACGAGGAATGCAATTTTAACTGCAGTTCCAGCGCATTTAATATTGAGACTGTAAATGCCTTTGTAAAAACGCTTTATACTATAAGAATATTCATAAATCAAAAATATAAAGAAACTCTAAAGACATTTCTGAAAAGCTGTAGTATACTAAATCTATAAACGCCGTTGCTGTGCAATTTGCGTTTAGAGCGGGTTTTTACGGGCTGCCGTAACTACTCTTAAGTTCAAACGGAGGAATAACATGGACATTCACAATACAAACGAAGACCTTGTATTTAGCTCAGTGCAAACTATATTTGACGAAATACAAAGCAGCGGCAATCCTGAAAAATACTGCCTTTGTTACCAGTGCCGGATAGATACGGTTTGCTATACCCTTAACCGTATTGAACCAAATTACATAGTCTCAAACCGCGGTTTTACCAGGTTTGAACAGACAAGTATCAGGCGGCAGCAAATCGAAGCGGATATTACATCGTTAATTTACAAGGGTCTGCGTCTTGTAAACCATAACCTGCGTCCGACAGCTCCCCATGATGATTCTGTCGCTACAAGCATCAGAACAGACCATCCCTTATACGATATACCAACCATTGCAGGCCGTATTTTTAACGGAGAAAGTTTTGAACCAATTATCGATGTCGATGTTTTTATATACTGCGAAGGAGATCTTATCTCCATGAGAAACAGCAATTGGCAGAACCCTTACAGAATGGTTCAAAGTACTCCGGGAGCATTCAGTTTTTGGCCTGCGCCGATAATTGCGGACAGCCCGGAAGTCACCAAGGAATTCAAGTTTTCCATTAAAGTAAAATCGCCGGATTTTGAACCTTTAAGCCACTTTTTTAATATTTCAGCTACCAGCAAGTTCCATAATCCGCAATCATATGCGCTGAACCGGACATTTAAACTTCCTGATCTTTACCTCTTCCCTCCGGGTGAGGCTGAGCAGAACGGTTAGCAGACTGTCAAAATTGGTTTTTTTTACTGCCTCTGATCTTCCAAACCCATATCCCTTGACATGAAAAACTTAAATGTAGTACCTTATTTCTAGCAAGTATTAAGGAGAAAACACTATGGGACAGGCAAGTAAGAACAGCCGTACCGCCAGCGCAACACAGAAATTTCTTTGTTCCTGCGGCGGAGAAGTAAAGATGAAAACCCTTTTTGAGAGCGGGAAAGTAAAGAATATGGCAGAATGTGATAAATGCAAACGGACAGAAAGGCGCCCGTCGGATTTTCGTTAAACAGTTTTTTACGCCATTTAATGCGGTGTACAATACGTAAATTAAATATTTGAATAAATTTGGAGGAATCCTTTGGCTAAGAAAAAAAGTTCAGCGGAAAAAAGGCACCGGAAGAGCGAAGAACGCCGTTTACGCAACAAATCAACAAAAAGCGCAGTAAAAACCAGCGTTAAGAAATTTGTGGCTCTCGCACAGAAAAAAGATCCAAATACTGATGCGGCATTAAGAGAAATGATTAAGAAGCTTGATACAGCCGCCGGGAAGGGAATAATAACAAAAAATGCAGCGGCTCGTAAAAAATCAAGGATGACGAAATACTACAACACAGTAAAAGCAGCGCAATAATCATTGATATATGGCAGCGAAGAAATTTACTAAAGCTGACATTATAGATGCTCTTTATGAAAAAACTGGGATGAACCGCACGGAGATTCGCAGTGCGGTGGATCTCTTTATTGATGAAATGAAAGAAGCCCTTATGCGCCGCCAGGTAATTGAACTGCGGGGTTTCGGCACCTTTGAAGTAAAGGTACGAAAGGCCCGTCCAAGGGCGCGTAATCCAAGGACAGGCGAAAGTATTGTAATCCGTTCGCACGGAGCAGTTGCTTTCCGCTCCGGACGCGAGTTAAAACAGGCTGTCTGGGCAATTAACGATGACAAATAACAGCTGGATTAGCGGAATCTTAGTCCATCTGGCCCTTGTAATTTTCGCTTCAGTTCTTTTTACCGCTTCTTTTCCAAATCCGCTTTTTATTAACGGTCTTCCCTTCCTTGCATGGTTTGCATATATCCCAATCCTTATAGTGATAAGTAAATACAATCCCCTTGCATGTGCGGGCTGGGGCGCAATTTACGGTTTTATTTCCTATTTTTTATTTAATCACTGGCTTAACAATTTTCATCCGCTTGCAGGTTCAATCGTAAACAGTATTTACCTTGTTTACCTTGCAATTGTTTTCGTTCTTATGAAACTAGCCATTATTTTCTTTCCCGCAAGAGGTTTCCTTGTGCAATGGATGATATGGCTATCTTATGAATATTTGCGAACCCTGGGTTTTCTCGGATACCCTTACGGGATAACAGCCTACTCTCAATGGCGCATGATACCTTTAATCCAGAGCGCAAGCATTACAGGCGTATGGGGAGTGTCCGCCCTTGTAACATTTCCTTCTTTCCTGCTCGCCGCAGTTTTTGTTAATTTTAAACGGGAAGATATTCTATCTTCCGGACAAATTGGAGAAACCATAAGGATTTATATACGAAGATTCTTTTTAGCCGCGCGGAATTATAAGGTACCTGCAATCATCTGGTGTGCAGCTCTTGCAGCGTCTCTTGTTTTTGGATTTGTAAATATAAAGGATTTTTCTTCCTATCCTGCGGCGCAGATTGCCCTGATACAGCACAACACAGACCCCTGGGAGCCTGCCAGAGCTCCCGCTCCATTTCTGATAACAGAGGGTTACCGCAAAGATCTTGCCAGCCTGATCAGGCTTTCCGATGAAGCCCTTGCATCGCACCCAAAACCTCAGCTTGTTGTGTGGCCGGAAACAGCTTTTGTTCCGCGAATTTACTGGCATCTGACATACCGCGATGATCAAAACTCCTGGGGTATAGTAAAAGATCTTTTGGATTATTTATCGGAGCAGGATGTCCCCTTTTTAATCGGCAACGATGATGCCCGTATGGAGCCGGCAAAAAATCCCGATCAGGCAAAAAGACACAGAGTAGATTACAATGCCGCCATGCTCTTTGAAAGAGGGCAAATTACCGCAAGCTACCGGAAACTCCATCTTGTTCCATTCACAGAACATTTCCCGTACAAGAAGCAATTCCCCGGAATCTATGCCTGGCTGGAAAAAGCCGATACGCAATTTTGGGAAAAAGGCGATGAGAAGACAATTTTCGCAGGGCCGGGATTTACATTTGCAGCTCCCATTTGCTTTGAAGATACTTTTGGCTACCTTTCCAGAGACTTTGTCCGCCGCGGCGCCGATGTGCTTGTAAATCTGTCAAACGATGCCTGGGCGCAAAGTCTTACTGCCCAGTATCAGCATCTTACGATGGCAGTTTTCAGAGCTGCGGAAAACCACCGTTCAATGGTACGCTCAACTACTTCAGGACAGAGCTGCGCAATAAACCCAAACGGTAAAATAACAAAAATGGCAGAGCCGTTTAAAGAGACATGGCTTAATGTGTCCGTTCCAATTGTTGATCGGAATAAAATCACATTTTACACGCTTTACGGAGATTACCTTGCAGTTTTCTTTACAGCCCTAGCTGCTATATCATTGCTTTTGGGAGCAGTATGGTATACAATGAGGAAACTAAAGGCCTTAAAAGGGCAGCTCTAAAAGAGCAAGGAACTGCATGCCATGAATACCCAAAAAAAGATTTTAATTGCCGATGATGAAGCCATTAACCTGGATTTTTTTGAAGTAATGTTATCAAAGCTTGGCTTTGTAGTGGAAAAATGCGACAACGGGCTTGATGTTCTTGCAAAAGTTAAAAAATTCATGCCGGATTTAATCATTCTTGACAATATTATGCCGGGAATGACGGGAAGAGAAATAACAAAAACACTGAAAAAAGATCAAAAGTTTCAGAATATTTCAATTATAATGCTGTCCGCCCTTGATGATGTAAAAGATAAGGTTGCAGGATTTGAAGCGGGCATTGATGACTACATTACAAAACCCTTTAATTTTACTGAAGTTCTTGCGCGTATAAATGCGGTTTTACGCAACAGAGCGCTGTTTGATCAAATCAAGGTAAGAGAAGCCAGACTTGCCCTTGCCGAAGATTTAAACAGGGATTTAAAAGAAAATCTTTCTGTCTTTATAGGAAGCATTGACGAGCTTGATAAAGCAATCGCAATGATCTGTGAAAAACCGGCATCGGACGGTGAAAATTTCAATCAGGAAACTCTTGTAAACCGCGTAAAACCTGTCAGCGAAAAAATCATTTCAGTGCGAAAACATATAGCAGCGCTTGACGCAAGGATTGAAAAAACAATAAATGAATGGGATAATCTTAAAAAAGACGAGATTGGACTTTCAGTTTTGGAAAGCCAGATACGTAAATTCCTCCATCAGGAGGGGAACCCTGCCTGAGATAAAGGCGTAGGAGTAGAAGCAGCATGCTTAAACGTGAAGGAAAAAAGAAAGATAAGGTTGAAGTAATCCTTGGCAAAACAACCAGTTTTACAGGAATATTAAAATTTAGTTCAAAATTACGCATTCAGGGAAATTTCAGGGGAACAATTGAAGCGACAGGCGAGCTTATTATCGACAAAGACGCTGTCATAGACGCTGATCACGTAACAGTAAAAGCCCTTACGGTTTTCGGACATATTTCCGGAACAGTACATGCAACTGATAAAGTAGACATGATGAGCGGAGCAAAAGTCCAGGGAGATGTAAACGCCGCCAAACTGCGCATTGCAGACGGAGTTCTCTTTGAAGGCAAATGCAAGATGACAAATATAGAAAAAGATGTAGAAATATTCCATCGCCCAACAGAAGAAATCAAGGCGGAATTACAGCGTTTAAATGCCAGAATGTGATATAGATGCGGGATTAATTAAACAGGCGCAGGAAAAAGTTTTTCGCCTGACAGAACAGTTAAAAAAACATTCACTTACACTGGCGTTAGCTGAATCATGCACAGCCGGTTTGATTTCCGCGCTTTTGGCATGCAGGGAAGGCGCATCAGCCTTTCTCTGGGGCTGCTATGTATGCTACACAAAAGAGGCAAAGGCTGCCATGCTTGGCCTTGATAAAAATGAGCTTGATGCGCATGGGCTTGTAAGCAGGGAAACTGCCTGCCTTATGGCAAATGGCGCATTACAAAAAAGCGGCGCAGATATGGCAGCTTCAGTTACAGGGCTTGCAGGGCCGGACGGAGACGGAAGCGATGTTCCGGTTGGAACTGTCTGGATTGCAACTGCATTAAAAAGCGGCGGAATTGAAGCAAGGGAATTTTATTTTAAGGATGCATCGTCCAGGAATGAAGTTCGTTTCCTCGCTGCAATCGCTGTGCTTGACGCCTTGTTAAAAAGCTTATCCGGTGAATAATTGTTTTAAAAGGTAGTAAAAAATACCTTGACATAAAATGAAAAAATCAATAAATTGGGAGTATCCTGTCGAAAATCATATGTTTCAAATATTAAGAAAAGCAAATCTTGCCGGAAACGGCACAATCCATAGGTGGTAAGAATGGCAGTTCTAAAGAAAGGCAGAAGGCCGGCGCACTCGGAAACAGGGATTACCGAAGAAAACGCAGATGGCAGCATGCATGAGAATGCGGATATTTCCAATGATGAAAACGGCGATAAACAAAACCGTGTAGTTGTACGCGGCAAGAAAAACGGAGCGCCGCCGAAACGTTTTGAAGGTGCAAACGAACAGGAAGGTAATGCTGAAGTGCTGCCGGCCCTGCCGAAACTGCCTTCCATGCCGGATCTGTACGGCAAACCTATCCCGCGCCAGGAGCAGGATAATGGCAAACCCCGTCTTACAATAAATGAACTTATCAGACTTAACATGAAGGACCTGCGCGAACTTGCAGCCTGTTATAACATCACCCATGATGACATGGTTATATTAAAAAAACAGGAAATTGTTTTTGCGCTTCTTAAGGCGCATACGGAAAGAGGCGGAATTATTTATGCCTACGGTTCGCTTGAAATTCTCCCTGACAGTTACGGCTTTTTGCGCAGCCCGCAAAATTCATATCTTCCAGGCCCGGATGATATCTATATAAGCCCGAGCCAGATACGTCTCTTTGCGCTAAAAACAGGAGATACTGTATATGGTCAAATCCGCAGCCCGAAAGAAGGCGAGCGTTTCTTTGCCATGTTAAGAGTGGAAACTGTCAATTATGACGATCCCACAGTCGCTCAAAACAGAATCCCCTTTGACAACCTTACTCCATTGTATCCCAACCGGAAGCTCGACCTTGAAACATCTACGGAAGGCATCAGTGAAAGAATCATAAATCTTTTCTGCCCCATCGGCAAAGGCCAGAGATCTTTAATTGTCGCTCCGCCCAGAACAGGTAAAACAATAATGATGCAGAAAATTGCAAACGCAATTACAAAAAATCATCCTGAAGTCTACCTTATAGTCCTTCTTATTGACGAGCGTCCTGAAGAAGTAACCGACATGGAAAGAACCGTGCGCGCGGAAGTAATCTCATCTACCTTTGATGAACAGGCGACACGCCATGTTCAGGTTACAGAAATGGTTCTGGAAAAAGCAAAGCGCCTTGTTGAACATAAAAGAGATGTTGTAATCCTTTTAGACTCGATAACCCGTCTTGCGCGCGCATATAACCAGACAGTCCCCACCTCGGGAAAGATTTTGTCAGGCGGCGTTGATTCAAATGCCTTGCATAAACCAAAGCGCTTTTTTGGCGCCGCGCGCAATATCGAAGAAGGCGGCAGCCTGACCATTATTTCAACGGCTCTTGTGGAAACAGGCAGCCGTATGGATGAAGTAATATTTGAAGAATTTAAGGGAACCGGCAATATGGAAATCAACCTTGACAGAAGAATTTCCGACCGCCGCCTGTACCCGGCAATTAATATCAAGAAATCCGGCACAAGAAAAGAAGAGCTTTTAATTAACGATGATGAACTCCAGTTAATCTGGCTTTTACGCAAGGCCATCAATAACATGGACGATATCGAAATAATCGACATGCTGGTTGACAGAATTAAGAAAACAAAGAATAATGAAGCATTCCTGAGATCCATGAATACCGGAACTGGAGGCATGGATTGACGTCCTTAAACCTGACTTTTTAATTTGATTAAATAGTCAGAAGTTGGACAAATACAATAGGAGAATGAAATGAGAGATAAAATCCACCCTAAGTACGAGATGACAAAAATTACCTGCGCCTGCGGGAATATTATCGAAACCCGTTCTACAATAAGGGACATAAAGGTTGAAATTTGCTCTTCCTGCCACCCTTTCTTTACCGGTAAACAGAAGCTTGTTGACACAGCCGGACGCATTGAAAGATTCAGAAAGAAATACAATATTAAAGAGTAATTACAGTTTTACTGAAAATGCTTTTGGTATTTTTTTGCCTTTAAAATCTTCATCAATTATACTGCTCTCAAGGTCTGTTACGCTTGCATTTTCAGCATAAGTGTACGCTCGCAATTGCGCTTCCAGTTCCTCTGCTGCCGGCGGAGAACGGCGCATATTGACGCTTAAAAATATTTTTCCGCATGGCGCAAGCAATTTAAGGCATTTGCCGAGCAGTCTTGCAATATCACGGTTTAAATCAAAATTATCTGTCATTTTTTTGGAATTGGAAAAAACTGGCGGATCCAGCACAATTATATCCCATTTAATTTTTTCTGCGATGGCTTTATCAACAAACAAAAGCGCATCCGCTCTTATCAGTTTATTGGCGCTGTGAACGCTGCGATCAAAATAATCCCATTGCTGCAGTAGACTTGCAGACATTCCGTTAAGGGAAAAGTTCTCACGCGCCATATTTAAATATGAATTGGAAATATCCACAGAATCAGTAGAGACAGACTTTCCTGCCGCAGCATAAACAGAAAATGATCCTGTATAGGAAAAGAGGTTTAACACCCTTTTTCCGGCAGCTTCGTTTTTTACAATGGCGCGTAACAGACGCCTGTCAATAAAAAGGCCAGTATCAAGATAATCCGATAAATTGACTTTAAAAGAAAGCTCCCCTTCGCTTACAATTTTTTCAAAACGCTCATGGCTTGTTTTCTCATATTGAAAAACGCCTTTTTGCTTCCGGCGTTGTTTTAAAAATATACGTTTGGAGTCTATTCCCAGCGCAGAAGAAGCGCTTTCCTTCATTGCGCACAGCCAGCTTTCCTCATCCGCTTCGTCTTTTTCATAAGGGCGTTTGTAAAGCGCGCCGCAAAGAGCAGGCTCTGCGCCGGAGACTTCTCCGTAAAAATCAAGGACAAGAGGTATTTCCGGAATATCACGATCATATAACCTGAATGCGCCGATATTTTTTCTTTGCGCCCATTTTTTTAAATGCCGGAACCGTTTTTGCAGACGGTTTGCAAGCATCATGGCCTGCTGCTGTTTTTTATCTTCCACAGTAATAATATATCATATTAGTCAATTGATGGCTGTCAGTTTAGCTGTTATAATTACTATCCATGGCAATAAACATAAAACCTGTTGCAAATCACCGTGAAAGAGAAAAAGGCGTGATTGTCTATCCTGTATATTCCCGCCGTTCAGCAGGGCTTTCTGTAGGTATTAATCTTTTTCCGGGAAAGAAAACCTGCGCCTTCAATTGTCCGTATTGCGAAGTTTTCCCGTTTTCATCTAATGCCGGGTTCTCTCTTGAACAAATGCAAACCGGCTTGCGTACTGCAATTACTTCGGCGCAAGAGCAAAATATACCTGTTAAAGACATCTGTTTTTCCGGCAACGGAGAGCCGACACTCTCCCCTGCTTTTGCAGATGCGTTTAAACTGGCTGAAGATATTCGCGCTCAGACAGAAGCTTCCGCTCAGCTTGTTATCATTACAAACGGCACAGGTCTTTTGGAGCCGCATATCTTTACACTGTTAAAAGAAGCTGCCTTAAACCCTTCAGTTAACATCTGGCTTAAGATTGATGCAGGCACTTCTTCCTGGTATGAAAAAATAAACCGCAGCGCGATTCCTTTTAATGAACTTACAGAAAAGAAAAAAGAGTTTACAGCCCTTGCGCCTGTTACAATACAGACAATGCTCTGCGCGGTTGGCGAAAGCGCGCCGTCACAAACTGAGGAGAAAGCATGGGAAACTCTTGTTTGTGAATTAGCTGCAAATAAAATTTATAAAGTGCAGCTCTACGGCAAGGCACGCCCGGCGCCGGAAGACCCCTTAGCCAGCGGGCTGCCTTTAGAATACCTGGAAAAACGCGCCGCATCATTACGCCAGGCATTTTTTAAATTGGGCATAACTACCCCTGTGGAAGTTTATTTATAATTCTTTTATAATCAATAAATCAAGGAGAAAACATGGAAGCTTTGAAAAAAAATCCTGCATGGAAAGGCCGCAAAGGTCCTTTAGTTTTAGTCATCATGGACGGCGTCGGTTACGGTAAATACAAGGAAGGCGATGCTGTCGCCTCTTCAAATATGAAAAATCTCACAGAGCTTACAGATAATAATCCGCATACAAAATTAAAAGCCCATGGGACTGCAGTCGGACTGCCGTCTGATGAAGATATGGGCAACAGTGAAGTCGGTCATAATGCTATGGGATGCGGTCGTGTTTTTAATCAGGGCGCTGCCCTTGTTTCAAAGTCCATCGAAACCGGAGCCATGTTTGAAGGTCAGGCATGGAAGGAAGTAATTGCCAATGCAAAGAATCATAACGGCGTTATGCACTTTATAGGGCTTTTTTCAGACGGCAATGTACACAGCCATCTTGATCATCTAAAGGCGATGATTTCCCGGGCAAAGAAAGAAAATATAAAACGTGTGCGGATTCATGTTCTTTTTGACGGACGCGATGTAGGAGAAACAAGCGCGCTTGAATATATCGATCCTTTCGAGGCCTTCCTTGGTGAACTTAATGATGATAGCTTCGATGCGCAAATCGGATCTGGCGGCGGGCGCATGTGGATCACAATGGACAGATACGGTGCAGACTGGTCAATGGTAGAACGCGGCTGGCAAACCCATGTGCTTGGAACTGCCCGCCAATTTTCATCGGCGCGGGAAGCGGTGGAAACATACCGCAGAGAAATAAAAGGCATTATTGATCAGGATTTAAAAGAATTTGTAATAGCCAAAGACGGCAAACCCATCGGCACAATCGAAGACGGAGATTCTGTTATATACTTTAACTTCCGCGGTGATCGCGCGCTGGAAATGACTGCCGCCTTTGAAGAAGACAATTTTGACAAGTTTGACAGAAAACGCCGCCCTGATATTTGTTACGCTGGCATGATGGAGTACGACGGAGACATGCATGTTCCGCGCCGTTATCTTGTATCCCCCCCTTCGATTGATCAAACAATTGGAGAATATCTTGCGGCTAGCAAAATAAAAACGCTTGCGATTTCAGAAACTCAAAAGTACGGGCATGTCACCTACTTTTTCAACGGAAACCGCACCGGCAAGTTCGATGAAAATCTGGAAGATTATGTTGAGATAAAAAGCGATGTAATTCCATTTGAACAAAAGCCTTTAATGAAATGCAAAGAAATTACAGATAAGGTTGTAGAGGCAATCGGCTCTGGTAAATATGATTTTATCAGGCTCAATTATCCCAACGGAGATATGGTTGGGCACACCGGTGTGTACAAGGCGGTAATTGAATCAATGGAAGGCATGGATGTTCAGCTTGGCAGGCTGAAAAAGGCGGCGGAAGAAAACGCAGCTGTTATGGTGATCACAGCAGATCACGGCAACAGTGACGATATGTTTGAGCACGACAAAAAAACCGGCGCAGTTACACTTAAAGAAGACGGTACGCCGAAAGCAAAAACAAGCCACAGCCTTAATCCCGTTCCATGCATCATATACGATCCGCAATACAAGGGCGAATATCAAAATACACCTTTTGACAGCTGCCTTAATGAAGGCCTGGGAATAAGCTCTATTGCCGCAACCTGTATACAATTACTGGGGCTGCTGCCGCCGGATACTTATGACAAACCGGTTTTGAAATTTAGTTGAGATATATCATATAACGATATATAATAGCTCATGTATCAAGCTCATAACCGCGATGCTGCCTGCAAAAGCATTAACGAAGGGAAAACATCTCTTGGCATCGAGCTTGGGTCTACCCGTATTAAAGCAGTATTAATAGATGAAAATTTTACGCCTATTGCCGCAGGGAGCCATTACTGGGAAAACCAGCTTGAAGACGGAATATGGACATATCATCTTGATAATGTATGGACAGGATTACAAAACTGCTTTCATAATTTGTCTTTGGATGTAAAAAATAATTATAATCTGGAAATTTCATCTGTTGGTGCAATCGGTGTTTCTGCAATGATGCACGGCTATTTGGCATTTGATAGGGACGGCGTACAGCTTGCCCAATTCCGTACATGGCGGAATACAACAACCGGAAAAGCCGCAAGCCTGCTCACCGAAAAATTAAAATTCAATATACCCCTGCGCTGGAGCATTGCTCATTTGTATCAGGCGATGCTGGATGATGAGCCCCATGTAAAAAACATTGATTATCTTACAACCCTTGCAGGTTATGTGCACTGGAAGCTGACAGGAAAAAAAGCGCTGGGCATTGATGACGCTTCCGGCATGTTTCCTGTTGACAGCATCACGCAAAATTACGATTGTCAAATGCTCAAGCAGTTCAATGAATTTGCATCCGGTTTAAATTATAGCTGGAATATAAATGAAATCCTGCCTGATATAATAAAAGCAGGAGATACAGCAGGCTCTCTTACGCAGGAAGGAGCAATGCTTTTGAATCCGGAAGGTTTATTGAAGGCAGGCATCCCGTTCTGCCCTCCGGAAGGCGATGCAGGCACAGGCATGGTTGCAACTAACAGCATAGCGGAAAGAACCGGCAATATTTCGGCGGGCACATCGATTTTTGCAATGATTGTTCTGGAAAAGAATCTGTCAAAGGTTTATCCGGAAATTGATATAGTTGCAACTCCAGACGGAAAACCTGTAGCCATGGTTCACTGCAATAATTGTACTTCTGATATCGACGCATGGGTGAAGTTATTAAGTGAAGCTGCAGAAATTACGGGCAATAAAAACAATGATAAAACGGCTTTTTATGCTGCGCTTTACAGCAAAGCTCTTGAAGCGGACATCGACTGCGGAGGGCTTCTCTCCTATAATTACATTTCCGGTGAGCCTATTACAGGATTGAAAGAAGGGCGCCCCGTCTTTACAAGGCTTGCGGACAGTAAATTTACACTTGCAAATTTTATAAGAACAATGCTTTTTTCTGCCTTTGGAACCTTAAAATACGGCATGGACATTCTTACCGAGAAGGAAAATGTCCGCATAGACAGTCTGCTCGGCCACGGCGGTTTATTTAAAACAAAAGGCGCAGGACAAAAACTTTTATCCGGCGCGCTAAACACTCCTGTTTCTGTAATGGAGGCATCCGCCGCAGAAGGCGGAGCCTGGGGTATCGCGCTTCTTGCCGCATTTATGCTTTATAAAAGGCATTCAAACAAAGGCTTAACCCTTGAGCAATTTTTGTCAAACAATGTTTTTGCAAACCTTGAAAGCATAAAGGTTTACCCCGCTTCTGATGATGTAAAAAGTTTTAAAATATTTATGCAGAGGTACACTGCGGGCATGGAAATAGAAAGGGCTGCGGTTAAAAATTTTAAAGGATGATAAATATGGATTTAGAAAACTGCGAATACTGGTTTATTGCCGGAAGTCAGGATCTGTACGGAGAAGAAACTCTTAAGCAGGTTGCTTCACATGCAGCAATAATGACAGATGATTTTAATAATGAACCTTCATTTCCGGGGAGAATAATATTAAAACCAACAGCAAAATCGCCATCAATAATCCGCGGCCTTTTTGAAGAAGCAAATGCATCTTCTTCCTGCGCCGGCATTATCACATGGATGCATACTTTTTCTCCGTCAAAGATGTGGATACAGGCCCTTGCTGTAAACCGGAAACCGGTTCTTCATCTTCATACCCAGTTTAACCGTGATATACCCTGGGCTTCAATCGATATGGATTTTATGAATTTAAATCAGTCGGCGCACGGCGACAGGGAGCACGGTTATATTCACACACGTATGAAGCTGCCCCGAAAAGTTATAGCGGGCTACTGGCAGGATAAGGAATTGCGCCGCAGAATGGGAGTATGGATGCGGGCGGCTGCAGCTAAACAGGACGGCATGAACAAAACCGTGCTGCGCCTTGGAGATAACATGCGGGAAGTTGCAGTAACAGAAGGAGACAAGGTTGAAGCGCAGATAAAAATGGGCTGGCAGGTTAATACCTGGGGTATAGGCGAGCTTGCCCAGCGTTATGCGCAAGTAACCGCCGCCAAAGCGGAAGAATTTGCAGAAGAATACGAAAATACTTACGAACTTGCAGCGGAGCTGAAGCAAAATGGCAGCGCAAGATGCGCCATGCTTGAACAGGCAAAAATAGAAATTGCCCTTAAGGAAATGCTCGAAGCGGAAAACGCCGGAGCTTTTACAACTACCTTTCAGGATCTTCACGGCTTACCGCAATTGCCGGGTCTTGCCGCGCAGAGGCTTATGGAACAGGGTTACGGTTTCGGCGCGGAAGGAGACTGGAAGCAATCTATGTTAACGCGCTGCGCAAAAGTAATGGCAGCAGGCCTTGAAGGCGGCGTCTCTTTCATGGAGGATTACACCTACCACCTGGAGAAAGGCAGGGAAGCGGCTCTTGGCGCGCACATGCTTGAGATATGCCCCTCCATTGCAGAAAAAAAACCGCGTATAGAAGTACATCCCCTTTCCATCGGCGGAAAAAATGATCCTGCCCGCATGGTATTTAATGCAAAGGCAGGACCTGCTGTTCTTGCAACGCTTGTGGATCTTGGCAGCCGTTTCAGAATGATAGTCAATGAAATAGAAACTATAAAGATTGAAAACGAGATGCCTCTTCTTCCTGTTGCCCGCGCGCTCTGGAAGCCTTACCCAAATCTTACAGATTCAGCAGAAGCCTGGATTTTATGCGGAGGCACACACCATAGCGTTTATACAAGCGCGCTTGATGCAGAATATTTCCGCGATTGGGCGCAAATGTGCGGCATTGAGTTTGTACTAATCGACGGAAGCACAAGGCCAAACAGGCTTCAGGATGAGCTTCGCTGGAGTGATGCTTACTATTCGCACAGATAGGAGTTTTAATGTCATACAGAGCATTGCAGGAAGAAGCATACGAAGCTAACCTTGAAATAAAAAGAAAAAAATTAGCCCTTTACACATGGGGAAATTCTTCCGCATTTGATCCGCAAAAGCGCGTATTGGCAATTAAACCGTCCGGAGTAGATTACGATGCTCTAAAACCTGAATTGATGGTTATTGTAGATCTTGAGGGAAACATAATAGAAGGAGAGCTAAAGCCGTCCTCTGATACAAATACTCATCTTGTTTTATACCGTAAGTTTCCTGATTTACGCGGGATTACTCATACTCACTCAACCTATGCGGTTGCCTGGGCGCAGGCAGGAATGCCGGTTCCGGTTTTCGGCACCACTCATGCCGATCACCTGACGGATGAGGTTCCCTGCACGGATTTTATGAGCCTAGAATCAACAGAGAATAATTATGAATTTGAAACCGGAAATTTAATAACACAGACAATAAGAAAAAATAATTTTGATCCTGCTAATGTCAACATGATTCTTGTTGCAGGACACGGCCCCTTTACATGGGGCAGCAGCGCTTCTGCATCTGTATACAACTGCGTTGTTCTTGAAGAAATTTGCAAAATGGCATTTCTTACATTGACAATTAACCCCCTTGTAAAATCACTTCCGGAGCACATAACAAAAAAACACTGGGAACGCAAACACGGCAAAGACGCATACTACGGACAGCGTTAAAGGGAGATTAAAATGAAAGCAAGAATAACCCTGCACAGGGATTTTTCCATCGGAGAAACAGACAAGAGGCTTTATGGTTCTTTTATTGAGCATTTGGGACGCGCTGTTTACACCGGCATTTACGAAGCCGGACATCCGCAGGCTGACAGCGCAGGATTCAGAGATGATGTTGCGCAGTTAATAAAGGAACTTGATGTTACTGTCGTCCGGTATCCAGGAGGTAATTTTGTATCGGGATATAACTGGGAAGACGGAGTAGGGCCTTTACAGAACAGGCCTCAGCGCCTGAATCTTTCATGGAACGCAAAAGAGAGCAATCATTTCGGCACTAATGAGTTTGCTGCATGGACAAAAAAAATTAATGCCGAAATGATGATGGCTGTAAACCTTGGAACAAGAGGCGCAGAAGCTGCAGGAAATCTTGTTGAGTATTGTAATTTTAAATCCGGAAGTTTTTACAGCGATCTGCGCCGAAGCCACGGCGCAGAAGAGCCGCATGGAATAAAATTATGGTGCCTTGGAAATGAAATGGACGGCCCGTGGCAGATATGCAGCCGCACCGCATACGAATACGGAAGAGTTGCAGCAGAAGCTGCAAAAATAATGAAGTGGACAGACCCTTCCATTGAACTTGTTGCCTGCGGCAGTTCATTTGCCGGCATGCCGACTTTTGGAGATTGGGAAATTACCGTGCTGGATCATGTTTATGATCATGTTGACTATATTTCACTTCATACTTATTTCGCCAACAGGGAAAATGATATTCCAAATTTTCTGGGACGCAGCCTTGAAATGGATAAGTTCATAAAAACCGTAGCTGGAATTTGCGATCTTGTGAAGCTGAAGAAAAAAAGCAAAAAAACAATCAATCTTTCATTTGATGAATGGAACGTGTGGTACCACTCCAACGAAGCTGACAAAAAAATTGAAAAATGGCAGGAAGCTCCGCCGCTTCTTGAGGATATTTACACGATGGCAGACGCGCTTGCTGCCGGCTGCATGCTTATAACTCTTTTAAAAAACGCAGACCGCGTTAAAATTGCCTGTCTTGCACAGCTTGTAAATGTTATAGCTCCTATTATGACGGAGGAAAACGGAAGAGCATGGCGGCAAACCATTTTTTATCCTTTTAAGCAGGCATCCGTTTACGGCCGGGGAACTGTGCTTTGCTGCCCTGTTACAACAAACACATATGATTCAAAGGAATTCAGCGGCATTCCGTATCTTGAAGCAGTTGCGGTTCACAATTATATGAAAAATGAAATTGTTATATTTGCGGTAAGCAGAAATTTGAATGAAGCAATTAATTTAGAAGCGGACATCGCAGGCTTTAATGTCACAGAAATTATAGAACATTCTGTTCTTTGTAATAAAGACTTAAATGCTTCCAACTCATCATTAGAAGAAAAAGTACAGCCTGCCGTTCAGCAGGGAGGTAAACTGGAAAAAAATACTCTTATAGCTTCTATACCTCCTGCATCATGGAACATGATTAGGTTAAAATCAGCAGCTTAATAGATTGCAACAGTCAAATGTTTTTTAATAAATTCTCCTGTCGGGCAACCCGGATTTGAACCGGGGACCCCAAGTCCCCCAGACTTGTACGCTAAACCAACTGCGCTATTGCCCGTCAGGAGAATCTGCCGCAAGGAACATCGATCATTTCTGATTGCAAAAAGACTGGTTATGTTCCATAAAAGAAGATAGCACTAAATTTAAGTCTTTGTCAATGGAAGCAATTCTTTATTTAAAAAACATTTTCTTTACGGCATTTCTACAATAGGATCAGGGCGCGGATTACGCAGCTGACTGACAGCGCGTCCATGCCATTCACCCGCCTGAGGCTGGGAAGCAAGAAAGCTCCATAAGTTACGCGCAACAGATATCTTTCCGTTCCGGAACAGGCTGGCTCCGAAATAGTAAACTGTTTTAAAATACTCAACTTCATCAATATACGACAAGAGAAGCCTGTTTTTATTTATCTCCTGCGCAAGCGCCGCAAGATTGGTAAACTTAAAATCAAATTGCCCGCGCTGGATTTCTTCTATAATGATTGTATTTTGAATAAGGAACGCAAACATAAGATGCTGTTCGGCGAACGGGCGTCCCTGCGCGGCGTAATAATATCCTAAAAGCCTGTGCGCCTGTTCAACGATGCCGTTATTGTATCTGTACAATTCCATAAAACGATCAATCCCGTGATCCGTTAATGTCCTTGTCATTGCAGTCCTTGCAAATGAAGCGGATGCCTGTTCATATGGAAGCACGCCTGTATTGCTCTGCGCCCTGCCTGCATTTGCCCAGAGCGTATCTGATTCGTTAATCAATGAAAGATAGGCCCTTTCCATCTCGGCGTATTCCTGCCTTGTTCTGAGCATATCTGCGATTTTATATTGCAGTGTTACTGTAAAACCGGAATCTTCAAGAGTATCGCGCATGGAAAAAGCTCTGCGATACTGGGACAATGCAAGGGACAGCTCCCCTTCGACCCTGTAAACTTCTCCAATCCAGTATTCAGCTTCCGGATAATTTTTTAATTTATCAAAGGCTGCAAGCGCAGCGGCGGCTGAATTGTTAAAGCTTGCTTTCGGAAAGCGGTAATAAAGTTCCTGCAAAGCGGAGAACGCTGCCGTATAACGGCGCTCCAGCGAATAACGCTCTACCCTGTCAAGAGAATCTCCTATACGGCGCACTTCGTTAATTGAAAGCAAATGCACTAAATCCCTTTCCATCTGTTCATACATGGCCCGTCTCTGGCGCCGCGCATCCTCAAAGGACATTAATGCGGAGCCGAAATTACCATTACGGAATAATTGCTTTCCCTGCTCCAATAATAACCACCAGGGCTGCGCAGCCTGCTGGGAAAACAAGGGCAGTGAAGACATAATAAAAACAAACAGAACCGGCAAAAAAATGCGGAAAATATTTGCCCTGATATTGTTATTCATAATTTTTCAAGTTCCTCTTCAAATGCCATGTCAGCCTGACTGGATGTAATTGTTCTTACTATATTGCCAAGCCTGAAAATCAACACCTTATCTCCTGCACCTGTAATTCCAAGATCGGCATGTTTTGCTTCTACAGGACCGTTAACCTCGCATCCCATAATTGCCACTGTTATATCTTTTTTAAGGGCGTATAACCTTGGCATCCAGCGGCTTGTAAAACCGTGTGTGTCAAAACCATGCCTGCCGCAGCGGGGGCATGAAATAATATTAACCCCCCGGCAGCTTAGCCTTGCATTTTCCGGCGCAATACGGGCTGCAGCCGCAACAATTTCCCTTCCTGCAATAATCTCATTCTCCATGGTATCCGAAAGCGAAATCCTTACAGTATCGCCTATACCCTCTTTAAAGAGCATCAGAAGAGCCGCCATATTTCTTGCTACCCCGGCTGCCAGCGGACCTGCTTCAGTGACCCCCACATGGAGGGGTGCATCAGTTCTTGCGCTTAGAATTTTGTTCGCATTTATAGTATCGGCAATTGTGCTGGCTTTCATTGATACCAGATAGTTTGTAAAGCCGAATTCTTCAAATACGGCTATTTCCCGTTCGGCAGCCTGTACCAGCGCTTCTGTAACAGAGCCCTTGCGAAGATCATCAGGCAGGCTTCCTGCATTTACTCCTATGCGGATTGGTATATTTCCTTTGGCAGCTTTTTCAAGCACAAGATGCACCTTGTCCCTGCTGCCGATATTGCCGGGGTTAATGCGAATCTTGGCTGCCGGGAAATCCATGCAGCGAAGCGCAATTTTATAGTCAAAATGAATATCCGCAGCAAGAGGCATAGTAACCATTTCACAAAGACGTCCAAAAACTTCAGCGGATTTAATATCGGGAACCGCAAAACGCAGAAGACCGCAGCCCAGGGATTGCAGCATGTTTATATGCTCTCTGGCGCTGTCCAAATCTTCCAATGACAGTCTTTCCTTCCACATTGTCTGGATAACAACAGGGTTTGTACCTCCAATGAAAACAGGGAGAATATGGGAAAACCCTCCTATTTTTACAACTTTAGTAATTCTTTCTTGTTTCATTAAAAGTACCTATATTATAATATAGTAAAGACATGGAATTCACCATAACTGCAAAGGAACAAAAAATTCTGCTTACCCAGGCGCGCGAATCTATCGCAGCCAGGCTGGAAGGCCGCAAGCCATCCTTCTGCAATGATATAGATAAAGACTTAAATCTTTACACACCCTGCGGCGCATTTGTTTCGCTGCATTTACAAAACGGCAGTTTGCGCGGCTGTATTGGCAGGATGACTGCAAGCCTTCCGCTAATCGAGACTGTCAGATTGATGGCAAAAGAAGCGGCATTTAATGATCCGCGTTTTCCGCCGTTAAGACCGGATGAACTGGAAAAGTGCTGTATCGAGATTTCCGCGCTCTCTCCCATGGAGCCCTGTCCTGATCCGCAAAAAATAAAGATAGGCGTTCATGGAATACTGTTAACAGGGCGGGGACGTTCAGGAGTACTTCTGCCTCAGGTTCCTGTTGAACAGGGCTGGAATCTTGATGAATACCTTGATTTTATTTGTGTTAAAGCGGGCTTGCCTCCCGGCTCCTGTCAGGCGCCTGATACTGAAGTTTATACTTTTACAGCTATTGTTTTTTCAGAGGAGTAAGGCAGAATATGCACCAGCATCTCTCACAATTTTTTACAAAGGATGTCGCAGAAAGGGGAGGTTTTACAACTGCAGAATTGAACCTGGATCCGCAGGTTACAGGACTTGAGTATGATTCGCGCAAGGTAGAAAAGGGTTATCTTTTTTTTGCATTGCCTGGTTTGCATACAGACGGAAGCCTTTATATAAAAGATGCAATTAAAAACGGAGCCGCAGTAATAGTGCACGAAAATGAGATCGCGGATAAAGATTCCAATATTGTATATCTGAAAACAAAAAATGCCCGCTTTGCAATGTCTCCCGTTTCCGCAGCTTATTATAATTATCCTTCGCGCGATTTACTTATAACAGGCATCACCGGAACGGAAGGAAAAAGCACAACTACATATCTTGTCTGGCAGCTGCTGGGATTACTTGGGAAAAAGGCGGGGTTTATCTCAACCGTTCAGCACTGTCTTGGCGGCGATGTATTATGGAACAGCGAGCATCAAACTACGCCGGAAGCCCCTGTTGTCCAGCGCCTTTTAAGGGAAATGGCAGATAAGGGTTGTGAATATGCGGTGCTGGAATCCAGCTCTCACGGTCTTTCGCCGAGAACAAACCGACTTGGCGATGTTGAGTTCTGTTCGGGAGTACTTACAAATCTTACGCATGATCATCTTGAGTTTCACGGGACATGGGAACAGTACAGGGATGACAAGGCAAATCTTTTCCGCGCGCTTAACCGCTGGACACTTGACTTGCCGGGACTGCAGGAAAACAAAGAATCTTTTTCAGCGCGCTCTTTATTTTTTGGGCCCTTTGGCGTTGTCAATGCTGATGATAAAAGCTCCACATTCTTTATAAATGCGACGCAGCACAAGGTATTCACTTTCAGCCCCGGCGGAAGATACGGCGACATTATTCTTGAAGCGATTAAAAGCAATGCCGGCGGAAACTGGTATTCCGTTTTTATTCCGGCTTTAAAAGAGCATATTAACATAAGAGACAATCTTCCCGGAGCCTATAATTCAGCTAACGTTTTGGCTGCCATTCTTGTTATATCAGGCTTGTTAAAGCTTCCCTTGCGTGATATAACGCCTTTTGTAAAATATTTAAAACCTGTAAAAGGCAGAATGACAAATATCAGCAAGGGGCAGCCGTATGAAGTCGTTGTGGATTTTGCCCACACTCCTTCTTCATACCAGACAATTTTTCCTCCGCTTCGCGCAAGACTGAATAAAACAGGCGGCAGGATTATCAGCCTCTTTGGTTCCGCCGGGGAGCGTGATATATTAAAACGCGCGGAACAGGGGCAGATTGCAGCTCTCTACTCCGATATAATAATCATTACAGATGAAGATCCTCGCAGTGAAAACCCTATGAGCATTCTGGAAGAAATTGCAAAGGGAGTAACTTCCCAGAATAAAAATATTTTTAAACGCAGCTCTTCTTTGCAGAACAGCGATAATGAAAATCTTTTTCTTATACCAGACAGGCCTTTGGCAATCCGCAAGGCACTTTCTCTGGCGCGTAAAAATGATCTTGTCTTAATGCTTGGCAAGGGTCATGAAAACTCTATAATATATTCAAATCATGTAATGCCCTATGATGAAATTACCGAGGCGGAAAAAGCACTGGATGAACTTGGTTTTAACCTTTAACAGGATATAAAAAATGAAAGTAATAAGAGCAGATGTTCTGGGGTTTTGCATGGGTGTGCAAAGAGCCGTAAACCTTGCATCCGCCGAAGCAAAAAAGGGATTTAACGTATACACTCTTGGCCCCATGATTCATAATCCAAGAGTATTGGCAGACCTTAAATCCCTTGGCGTAAATTCAATAGATAGGCCTGAAGAACTGCTCCGCGGAGAAAACTGTACAGTGATTATACGCGCCCACGGGATTGAACCGGGTGTTGAAAGCGATTTACACGCATTGGGCATACGCATTGCTGACGCTACCTGCCCGAATGTTAAAGCCAACCAGCTAAAAGCTGAAGAGCTAACGCGCGCAGGATACTATCTTTTCCTTGCAGGAGAATCAAAACATGCGGAAATTAAAGGCATCATGGGTTATGCGAATACTTCTTTCTGCGCGGTAGTGGGAAATGCCCGGGAAGCCGGAAAAGCTGCGAAAAAACTTTATAATATAAATAACAACGCAAAAACCGCGCTGTTAGGTCAAACTACAATTTCAGAAGATGAATATACGGCAATAAGTGAATCAATAAGATTGTTTTTTCCAAACCTGGAAATAATACAGACCATCTGTTCAGCTACCAGGGAAAGGCAAATTGCTCTGCGGCAGCTTTTGGATCAGGCGGAAGCTGTTATAATTGCCGGCGGCAGAGACTCCGCAAATACAAACCGCCTGCTTGCAATCGCTCAAAAAAGCAATAAACCCTGTGTTCTTGCAGAAGACATAAATGAAATACCGCCTGCATTTTTTAATTACAGCACCATAGGTCTATGCGCGGGAGCCTCTACGCCGGACTGTGTCATTGACGAAATAGAAAGAGAATTGATTAACAACTCAAAAAAAAGGACATGAAGCGCAACTCCATGTCCCTTGTATTTTTTTTAGGCCACAACCGGTTTCTTTTTCTTCTCCCGTTTGATTTTCTGATTTTCCCAGAATGATACAAAGCCGGAAACAATAAACAGCGTTGTATAAACGCCTGAAACCATACCAACCAGAAGGGCAAGAGCAAAGTCTTTCATTGAACCTGTTGTAAAAATAAACAATGCCAAAACTGCCAGCATGGTAGAAGCTGTTGTAATAATTGTACGCCCGAGGATACCTGTAAGCGAGATGTCAATTATATCCTTGAATGAACTGTCAGGATTTAAACGCAGGTTTTCCCTTACACGGTCAAAGAAAATGATTGTATTGTTGGTTGAATAACCAAGAATGGTAAGAAGGGCTGCGATACTAAGCGTTGTAAACTCCATCCTTGTCCAGACCATAAAGGCTATCATTACTAAACCGTCATATATAATTGCAACTACAGCTCCAACGGCGTATTGCATTTTAAAACGGATAGTACAGTAAATTAAAATTATCAGCAATGTAAGAAAAATAAGAATGCCTGCCTGGTCTGTCAAATCCTTTGAAAAGCGCGAGCCTACATAATCAAAGCGAAGAACCGCAATACTGCCCCTGTCAAAGGATCTTTCCAGTGTCTGTATTACCTGCATTCTGACCAATTGATTATTTATGTCAGTTTCTTCTTCTCTGTCTTCAACCCTGATAATAAAATTACGGCCTTCTGGCGTTCTTAAATTCTGTACAGAAACACCGCCCAGAGAAAAACCTGCCATTGCATTGCGTATATCGGAAATATCTACCGGATTATTCTGCGGCACATGATGAACAACAAACAGTTTATCGCTGCCAAGCTCTGAATCATTTCCCATGGAACTGAACTGCAGCCACCTTGTATCGATGTTTTCGCTTGCCGATACGGTAATTTCAAGACCTTCCAGCTGCTGCATGGCGCGTACAAGAGAGCCAATCGTTGTATATTCGCTGAACGGGAACAAGTGCGTTCTTCCTTCAATGCCCGAACCGGAAACGACAATTTCAACCCTGTTACTGAAAGGATAAATAACTGCGTTTGAAGCGCCGTGCCAGCGCAGGTTAAACGCGACAGGAGCAATCTGCACTTCCATAATATGGCCGGCCTGGAAATCTACGCCAAGAGCAAATCCATTATTGATGATATAACCGGAAACGCTGAAGGCAACAAGTATACATGAAATTATTGCAGCTAAAATAAAATATTTTGAAAAACGAATAATTTTTTTCATAAACTGACCGCCTTTGACTGACGAACATTACTGTCCTGTATGCGGGTTGTCCAGCTTACGGAAAGATTCTTGCTGCGCATGACATCCGTACTGAAATCAAAGATTAACCGGGAAACAAAGAGGGCTGTAAATACCGATGAGAATACACCGATTGAAAGACTGACTGCAAACCCTCTGATTGGCCCTGAGCCAAGCTGCGAAAGAAACAGTGCAGCAATAAAGGTTGTAATATTGGAGTCCATAATAGCCCAGAATGCCTTACCGAAACCTGCTTCTATAACTGCCTTTCTTGATTTTCCAAGGCGCATCTCTTCTTTCATGCGTTCAAAAATAATAACGTTAGCATCCGTTGCCATACCGATTGTCAGGATGAAACCTGCAATTGCAGGAAGTGTTAATGTAAAATTAAGCGCGGACAGAACACTGAACATTATATAAAAGTTCAATAGCTGGGCAACTACAGCGTTTATACCAGCCGATTTATAATACACAAGCATGAAAAGCAAAACCATCGCAACGCCGCCTAAAAGGGCGTAAAGTCCCTGGCGGATGGTGTCTTCTCCAAGAGAAGCTCCTATACTCTGCTGACTTGCAACAACAAGTTCCACAGGCAGAGCCGCAGTTCTTAAAACAAGAGCAAGATTCTCGGCTTCTTCCTGACTAAATCCTGTGATTGTACCTCTTTCACGGATACCGGTTGAAATCCTTGGATTAGATTTGACTTTGTCGTCCAGCACTATGGCAAGAGGCCTGTCGACATTTGCCGATGTAAGCCTGTAAAAAATTTCTCCGCCTTCAGAGCTTAATCTGAATGCAACTTCCGGCTGGCCGCTCATATGGTTACGCTCAACAACGGCATCTTCTATATAAGTACCGTCAAGGCCTACTTCCCTTCTTACAACAATGAATCTAAGAAGGTCGTTTAAATCTCTTTCCTGAACATCAAGTCCATATCTGTCTTTTCCGAATATACCAAGAACCTTAACATCAGTTTCCGGAGGAAGAGGAACAGATGAATAATCGATTGGATTTCTGTTCGCATCAAATATTCTTCCTTCTTCATCAACAGTTATTCTTCTGTTTGTCATGTAAAAACGGTTAAAAGCATCTGTCGCTTCCAGATCCTGTAAATGGAAGGCAAGGCTTCCCTTCCCCATGATAATGTCATTGATCCTCTCAGGATCTGCAGTACCGGGGATTTCAACATAGATCTGATCCGCCCCCTGGCGCCTGATAACAGGTTCTGTCAAGCCAAAACGGTCTATACGGCTGTTTAAAACTTCCAAAGCGCGGTTCATTGCATCTGCGCGTTCATCGTCAGTCAGGGAACGGTTAAACCGCTCTTCTATGGAGCCGTGATTTGCCTGCAATACGATACTAAGGCCTCCGGAAAGATCCAGGCCAAGTTTTACAGCGCTTCTTTGCATGTTCTTTAAGGAAAAAATATCATCTGCGTACTGCTGTTCTATCGCGTTGCGGGCTTCCATTCTTGAGTCAAATGCTTCAAGTACAGCCCTTGCAGCCCATTGTTCGGGAACAGGCATTTTTAAATCCCTGTACTTTTTTCTTGCAATGGGAATCATAAATTCCAAATCTTCAGGAACAGCATCTCCTGCAACTGCAGCATCCCATATACGCTGTATATCAAGCTCGGCGGTATATCTGGCATTTTCGCTAATCTGCTGCCTTGTTACAAGAGCTAACTCCTGCCTTTCTTTTGGAATGAAATAATACCATCGGACTGTGGGCCACAGAAAAAGCGAACAAACCCCCAGTACTATCAGTAAAATAACCAGTCTGTAGCGTTTACTCATATCTATTCTCCAGAGGAGGATTCAGAAGTATCTTCCTTTTCTTCTTTTGACGGGGCTATAACACTGGAAATTGCGCTTCTTAGGAACTCCAGTTTGACATTATCATCAGCTTTAACGATCACGGTTGTTTCTTTAATACTTTGAATTGTTCCGTAAAGCCCGCCTATGGTAACTATCCTGTCGCCTTTTTTAAGGGCAGCAATCATTTTTTCGGTTTCTTTGCGTTTTTTGCTTTGCGGCCTTATTATCAGCAGGTAAAAAATGAGAATTACCGCAACAAAGGGGATAAAAGCAGTCCAGGCATCCGCAGGATTGCCTTCAGCGCCGGCCGGCCCTGCCATCAGCAATGGAAGAATAAATGTATCCATTAAGAACATCCTTAATTATTGAATTTATCAGCACTTTAGCATAAAAAGCGCAATGTATTCAAGAGGGTTAAAATTGCCAAACGATGGCAAGCCGCGGTTTTATAAGGCCAAAGGCCCTGTCAGACATGTAATGGGAATAATCTGTACCGGCTTCAATGAAGAAAATATCGTGAGTCAGGAATAAAAAGGATGCACCTAAATTAAAATGAGTTACAAGTTCACTACCTGCATAACTACCATAGCCGCTTAACAAGGATATGCCTAATCCAAAACGGAAAGTGAATGCATTGCGTCTCTGATTAAATCTTCTTTGCAAGGCAATATTAAGATCAAAATCGGCAAACACAACTCCGTTGTAGAATCTGAATGTTGAAAAATCGTAAACAATATCTGCTAAATTCAATTTAAATGAAGAAGCATGGCTTATCCAATATACAGAAACTCCAAGTTCAAGCCCTCCGTTAAAATCTCCCCGTTTGGATGAAATTGCTTCAAAATTGAAAGCTGCGCCTGTTAAAAATAAATTAACACCGAAAATATCAGCCAAATCCCCATAAACCGGAATTGCCGGAACCCATGCTATCTTGGTAAAATAATCCAGAGGTTTCTTGTAATCTATGACAAATCCGCTTAGAACATCAACAAATACTTCTTGGTTCTCTATGCGTATATTGTAAACGCCTTCAATTAATTTTTCATCATCAAAGAAAAGTTCCGCTCTTTGATTATTTATAATTCTTGTTTCAACAGGATATAAACGGCCAAGTTCATTTTCAAGGTAGAATACAGACTCTTCCAGAAAGTTGACGCCGCTTATGTGCAGCACCCTTTCCAGTTTTTGATCCAGATAAAAAACAGCGGGAAGGAACCTTTCAATTGCCGGAATAAATGCTGCAATTACATCAAACTGATTCCAGGCCGATGCTTCTGCGCGCTGACCAAATAAATCAAAAGGCGTTACGCGATACCGGTATCTGCCCGGAGGCAGGGATACTTCAAGAAAATGCCCCTCTGTTACTTCAGTTGCATAGTCACGATAAGCGTTTTCAAAAACCTGAATGACAACTTCATAATTAAGGGCGTACATTTCCCTATTCCAGACTAAACGCTGCCGGATATGCTCGTTACTGTCAACAAAATACCCAGGCATTACAGTTTCATCTTCCTGTGCGCATAACACGGAAGCGGCAGTAAAAAAAACAAAGGCAGCAAGAAGCCTTGCGCAGACAGGGAAGCGTTTAGTGAATTCCATAAAGAACTCCCATATCTACTGTCTGCACTCGCCCGGGACGCGGAGCGTTAATCACAAAACTATTTTCAGCTGTCCTGCCCCGCTGTTCTATCCTGCCGTTATTGTTGTAGAATACAGCTTCCACCTGCCATGTGTAATTCCCTGATTCTCCCAATAGGGAAATATCCAGGTTGTGGTTTAATTGACTTCTTGTTTCAGTCTGATAAACCTGCTGGCGCTGCACAGAGGATTCCCTGTAAATTGTAAATATGTATGAGTTTGCGCCCTGTACCGCTGTCCAGCTAAATTCAATTTGTCTTTGTTCGCGAAGCTGCTGCGGGCCGAGAGTATAACCTGCAGAAGGAGATCTGTTCTCCGCAGCGGGCAGCAGCGGAATTGGCTGTACCCGTAACTGCCTCGGCGATTGGGCTGTTACAAGACGGCCGCTTCTTGTACGCGCTTCAACCGACCAGTACCAAAGGCCTTCCTGCAGAGCGTTAATCGAAACAGTACGCTGGGGATTAATGATTTCAATATCGGGACGCCCAACGCCGGGATTTGCGCGGCGTGAAAGAACAAACCTGGAAGAAACAATTTCTTCGTCGATATCCCAGCGGAACTGCGTCGGCTGCCTGAGCGCTATAAGCCCCGGAACAACTGCATCATTGGAAGGAGAAATCAATCTGACAAAAACAGGAGGAGGAGGTTGAGTTATTGATGCAGCGGCAGCTTCAAGCGACCTCGCAGCGATAGCTTCAAGCGACATTGCAGCGGCAGCAGTATCTCCGGCTATTGCTTCGGACATTATAAACTGCCAGTCTGCTTCAGTTTGTCTTAACGCAAACGGCATGGCCTGTTCAATTGCTGCGGCAGTCTCTTCCAGGGCTGGATTTGCAATCCAGGCAACCGGAGCCGCTTCGACATTAAACCTGCGCGCAACAGCAGGAACAACAGGCCCATCATCCCTTGCGCTGACCCGCCAGTACCACTCTCCCGGAGGAAGGGAAATACCGCTGTAATTATATCCTGTAACAGGCACATCAAGCTGCATGCGTGAAAAATCAGGCAGAGATGAAACCTGAAAACGCCTGTCATGCATTAAATCCGATTCCCATGTAAAAATTAATTCTGCAGTTTCATCTTCCCGTAATCTATGGCGATCAGGCGGGAAAAGAAGCCTGTGGATAATTTCCTTTTCCATGGCTATAAATGATCTTGCCTGAGCCGGCGCAGAAGAATGTCCGTCTGCAGTTGTATATATAACTCTCCAGTAATATTGCCCTGGAGCGAGAACGCCGTCATCCGCTCTGTATGTATAAAAATTATCACGAAGCGTTTTTGTAACTAAGGGATTAATAAAGTTGTTGCTTGCAGAAATCTGAAATGTATAAGAGATAGCTTCGTTAACAGCCGTCCAGGAAAAATGAAAATCACGGCTGTCCTCTCCCAGAACAACAGGACTGTTTACATTGGGCGACTTTAACTCAACGGCTGCAAGTTCTGCAGCCGGCTGTAATGCAATCTGAAAGGATGATGTTTGCGAAAAACGCGCCGCGCCTTCAAAGTCTGAAGAAAATACCGGCTGCACACGCCAGTACCAGGTGCCTGTATTCAAATTTGGAATAACAAAAGAGCTTGACTGTACCTGTCTTGAAATTTCTGGATTATAAAAATCAGGTGAATCTGACAGCTGCAGTATGTAAAATTGCGCATCTGCAATTTCCGACCAGCGGAATTGAATCTGCGGCACTGCAGCGCTGCTTTGAAATACATGTCCATGAGCAGGGCTTAAAAGAGAGGGAGCGGATGCATCTGTTACAGATATGCGCCCGCCTGCAAGCACATTGCCTTCCAAAGAAAGCCGCCAGTGCCAGAGCCCGGGATTAAAGTCTGCCGCGGTATTTGAATCAAGATTATCAATAATCTGAACAATATTTGCAAAGTTACGATCCTCTGCAATCTCCAGCCGGAGAAGTTCCGGCTGCTGCATATTTATCCTTGCCCAGGAGAAATCTACGCTTAAAGGATGCTGTTCTGTTTTTAAAAAACGCGCATTAGGCCGCGGATGTATAACAGCCGCCATGGGCTGCCTCGATTCGTTTCCCTGAGTATCCTGAACAATTAATGAACCGGCAGGTATAAATGATATTTGCCCGTCCTGCCTTATCTGCGCTTCTCCGTCTGTTACGTTTAAAACAAGGCTTTCATTCCCCAGAATGTCCTGCACTGTCCTTATATTAAAAACGGTTCCGGGTGCGGCTTCCACAACCCTGTCCCCGATTGACAGCAGCACCGCTTCTCCGTCTCTATTGGCGATAATGCTCGCTTCCCCTGTAAAAAACTCAATCTGCAGGGGACGGCCTTCATCTTTTTGTATTCTTATCAGTGTGTTTTCACCTAACTCAATTTCGCTCTCATCGATGTTTAAGACTGCGCCGGAATCACGCGCAATGCGGATTATATCGCCGTTGTATACAGGCGAATCATCAAACAGCCTGTCCCATACTACCCTGTCTTCAAGGCGGCGCTGAACTGTATTGAACTTGACTGTAACTACTCCCGCAGGAGGATTATCCAGCGAGCGGAAAGTCATAAATAAATCCTGCTGAAACAGAAAAAGGCTTACAGCAACTCCGCCGGCGCAGAACAGAACAATAAAAAAATCCAGGGGAGTTTTTGAAGGTTTTCTTCGTTCTGTAAATACAGCATCACTCATAGAACAGCCTCATTATTATCCGGTGCCAATTTTGTATTTCTTTTCTTCACCTTCAACATCAGCTTTGGATACATCAGGCGGAGTAATGCCAAGAAGCGCTCTTACTTCATTAAGAGTCCTTGGGCCCGATGTCACAGAAACATGATTTACAACTGCGAAAATCCTCACCGGCTTTTCTTTTCCCTTAACAGTTACAGACGGCATCTCTTCGCATATGAAGAAATATTTTACAAGATTCCATGTATCTTCAGAAATCAATATGTCGGTTCCAAGAGGTTTATTAAGCGCTTCAATTCTGGATGCAAGGTTTACAGGATCTCCTATTACTGTATATTCCATGCGAAGATCCGAACCAATCTGCCCTGCCGTCACAATCCCCGTGTTTAAACCGCTGCCAATACTGATTAGCGGATCTGCAGGGTCGCCGGGAATGCGCATCTTATTCATCTGAACAAGAGCTTTGCGCATCATAAGCGCGGCTTTAACGCCGTTAAACGCATCTTTTGCAGGACTTCCGGCGGTGTAGGCTGTACCCCAATGCGCCATTACAGCATCGCCTATAAATTTATCAACAACGCCGCTTGTTTTTTCGACACAGTCAACCATTTGTGTAAAATAATTATTCAGCCAGAAAACGATTTTATCTGATGCGCCCTTGCCGAACTCGTTTGTAAAATGTTCGGATTTTTCCGTAAACCCGCGTATATCCGAGAAAAAGATAGTGGCATGTTTCGGCAGTCCGCCCGGTTTAATTTCGCCGCGCATGGCCTTTACTGCAATTTCACGGTTGACAAAGCGGCCGAAAACGCTCAGCGCCTTACTCATCCGCTGAAAGCTTGTTGTTAAAAATCCAATTTCATCCCTGCTCCTTGGCTCCAGCTCAAGTTCAAAATAGCCGCCTTCTATTTTACGCGCGGCATTGGAAAGTATTTTTAAAGCAACAGAAATTGTTTTGGAGAAAAACCAGATAAAAAGTATCGATATAAATACAACAGCAGCTGTCAGGTAAATATTGCGCCGGGTAGTCGCTTTGATTCCTTCAAAAAGTTTATCATACTCAATACTGGTAATGACAATGGATGCGCCTGCATCAAGTTTTGTATAGGCAATATATTTTTTTATGCCTTCATCGTCGTATAACTCCTGCCTGTGGCGCATCGGGTTTATCCGGATATTCCTTATGTACTGCCGGCTGACGATATTCGCGCCTGTTATGATCATTTCATTGTCCGGATGAATAAGAATGTCTCCGTCGTTATTTATAAGGTAGGTCTGGTTTAATCTGGAGCTGAAACTGTCGTTTAAATGAACCGGAGAGAAGAGAATCGATATCGCTCCGTCTCCCTGAACAGGAAAAAACAAGGCAAGTAAATGAATATTAAAAAAGGAAGCGGCATTTAAAAATATCGATTCACCGGAAGCTGCCCTTGTGTAGGCCCGATGATTATCCTCATAGTAAGAATCTACAAGCATGGCATCAGCATCATGTAAAAAAAAGAATTTTTCGTTTACAAGAAAATATCTATCTTCGCCGGGGACAGGAAAAACAAGAGCGGCTATTTGATCATTCTGTTCAAAAAAGAACCGGGCTGCCTGCTGCGCAAGCTCGCTGTCCGTTCCTGCAGTATTTAATATCTGCATAAGCACAAGGGAGTTAGATCGCACACCGGAAATGGTATATTCGGCTTCTTTCGCAGAACGGCGGTTTATTTCAAAATTATTCTCTTCTGCGGAAACTTCCAAATCCTGGCTGACCATGTATGAAACAAGGAATGTTATCGTTCCCAAAGAGACAAGAATCAGGATTGTAATTATAGTGACAAGCTTGGCGCCGATTGAAAATCTTATAAATTTATCGCTTAATCTGTTATTCTTGAGTTTGCCCATAATATATTGAATTCTAATTAAAATTTGCTAAGAATTCAATAAAAAATCCAATTTACATGGTAAAAAAGTGTTAATTCCTTCCAAGAAGTGAAGAATACTCCCTTTCAAAACGCCTTAACTGCGGATGGTCAGGCGAAATGGCAAGGGCCTGCCTTAGATAATGAACCGCGCGGCGCTCTTCCCTGCGGTTATGATAAATTAAGAACATGGCGATTAAAGCGTCCAGATTTCTGGGGTCTTCAAAAAGACTGGAGCGCAGATCGCTTAAAACCGCATCCTGGTTTGTCTGCAGGCGGCTCCTAAGAAAGAAAAGACGCCCTTTTGCAACGCCGCTGGGGGTTGCCAAAAGCCTGCTTTCAAGAAGACGCATGGCTTCATCTCTTCTGTTATTGTCAATCAGCGCGGAAATATAAATAAAAATAAAATCATTATTGGATGAATCCCTGTCGTATAATTCGCGGGCAAATGTAAGCGCTCTTGCATTGTTGCCTAAACCGCGCTCCACATAGTAGCCGTCGGTTAAATCCTGAATGGTGCGCCGTACAGCAAGGATGCGGTTTAAAAATCCCTGAGCTTCCTGCCAGCTTTCACGCAGGACAGCGTCTCTAAGGCTTAAACTCAGCACTTCTACAGAAGAGCCGGCTGTTCTTCTTAGTCTCTCCAAAAATTCCCTGCTTTCGCTTTGATCCGCCGGCCTTGATGATTCCATAAGAAGAGCAGCTGCATAAATCAGAGCTTCCGTATCATTCGGATTTGAACGTAAAATGGATCTCAGATAATTAAGAGCCGACTCGCGGTTGCGGTTTCCTTCCGCCTGCACCCTTGCGCGCATAAAGAGATAGTTTCTGTTATTTGGATTTATCGAAACATAACTGTCCAGGGATGCGTTTGCCTGGGTAAACTGCCCCTGCTCAATTAGTATTGCCGCCTTCATTAAAATAAACTCGCCGTTTCTTGGCTCTGTCCGTAAAATTTCATCCGTTGCAGATAATGCCCGGGCCCACTCACGGTTTTCAAAGTACGTAACGGCAAGCTGCCTTCTTACTTCGGCGCTGTCAGGATAACGCACCGCAAGCTCGGAAAAAAGGGATGCGGCTTCTCTTGGATTCCCGGAAAGCCTTCTTATTCTTGCAATGCCTATCTGGGCAGGATAGCATTCATCGGAAATTGAATACGCCCTTCTGTAAGCTGCCTCGGCTTCCCTGAATCTTCCTGCCCGTTCATGAATAAGTCCCATAAAAAACGGAGGCAGAACTGAGTTTGGCCGCAGTTCCTGCGCCTTTTCCGTATCTCTTAAGGCATTTTGCAGCGTTTCCGGTGTAGAATTTTCATTGATTGCAAGAAAAGGCAGAATATGTTCAAAAAAATCGGTTGAATTTACACTTGGACTTATATAATTCCCGTTTTGCGCTTCCCTTATTATCCTTGTATAAACTGATGTCTGAGGAAGATCCATTGCAGGAAGCCTTGCCGGAGAATCCGGATAAACAAACCTTATTAAAAGAATATTGATGCCGCCTGTCATCCGGCCGAAATCCACCCTGCTTAGATCCCTGGTTTGAATCAGCTCAAGCGCCTGCAGCATCGAGGATAAAATACCGGATTCCGTCAAACTGCGGATTTCCTCGGCAAGGCCTCCTGACTGCTGGTTTTGAGTGACAGGAGGCTCATCCGCGCTATCGTGTATTGCCGCAGTTCCCGTACCGCAGGAAAAGACAAGAAGAGCTGATAAAAAATATATATACAAGCTGCAGCGGACATCAAACATCAATTTATTTTCCATAAAAGTATTATTTTCTCATTGGAAAGGACTGATCACATATACAAAATCATAACACAATGATACTATTATAAACAATGGATATTAAGAAAAAACACATAGTTTTCAAAAGTTTTACGGTTTTTTTAACAATATCTTTGATAACCGTATCGTGCAATTTAATTCCCGGCAGGGATGCTTCGCTTGTAGATCCGTATTACATAACGGGTTCAAGGGAAGACAGGGAAAAACTCAAAGAACTGTTTAATCTTTTAAGCTTGGAAGAGTACGGCAGTGAAGGCGAGTTTGCCGTTATAAGGGAAATTGCCGCAAGCTTTGCAAAGATTGGAGATTATGAAAGACTCATTAACTTTTTAAGCGCAAGAACCATTAACAATCCGTTTGATCCTTACAACAGTTATTATTACCTGATGATTGCATATGCATTTATTCAGCTGGATTCCGAGCCGATTGCCGCTCTCTACTTTGACATGATACTAAAAAATTATCCCGATCTTGCCATTAATGACGAATCTATTCACCTTGTTTGTTTAAGGCATCTTATCAATTTGAATGACAAGATCGAACGTCAGGTTTGGTACTACAATGAATTGATTACCAGATTCCCGGATAAAATTGATTTGGGCACAACCTATTTTATGCTCGGACAGGCATGCGAGCAGGCCGGTGACTGGAATAACGCAGTTCAGGCTTATGCAAATTATCTGCCGTATGCCGGAGCTATAATCACGGGCTTTCCGAATGCCGAGCAATATGCAAGGCAAAAGGTTGATTTCAGCAAATCTCCCAAAGACTGGACATTTGAAAGCCTGCCTGCGTTAAGAGCCGCTGTAGAGAATGCAATTGATGAAAATAATCCATGGACACTAATGCAATACCAGGCAAAAGTCAATTTTTTTGCGCGTTCATGGGAGCAGATGGAAGTTGAAAACATCAGAATGACAGCTTTTAATCTTGCGCAGTTTATGTACGGCAACAGAATCAGGTATGCATCAACTCTGGATGCATCGTCCAATGCCACCGAAGCCTTTCTAAGAACGACAGGCTGGTCGCTGTCTTTAAATACATGGTATCTGTATTTCAGGAAGATTTATTTTCCGCAGGACCCGGAAATACACGGCCGCTGGGAGTGGGCTGGAATATACTACGGAGAGAAGTTCTAGATGGAAAAATCCACAGGTAAAATGAAAAAGTCAGGAGCAGCTCCGGTTCAGAATTGCTTTCGCATACTGGCAATGACAGCCTTTCTATTATCTGCGGCAGGAATATTAGCAGCGAATGAAAGACCTTTAAGAAGCGCAGTTCCCGATCCTTCTCTTCCTGTTGCTGTCAGAACTTCCACTTTTTTGTTTGAACCTGCAGAGAACTCTCTTTTGACGGAAAGAGCGCTTGAGCAGCCTTTGACGCAGCACTACATTGCGCATTACACAAGCCCCTACGGTATTGCTACGCTTAATGCCATACTGGAACGCGGAAATATTTATCTGCCGTTTATAAGGAATGAAGTGAAGCAAAGAGGTTTGCCGCCGGAACTTGTGTATCTGCCTATTATTGAATCCGGTTTTCTGATAACGGCAAGAAGCCGCTCCGGCGCAATGGGACTTTGGCAGTTTATGCTGAACAGCATCTCACCTTATAACATGAGGGTAACAGACTATATTGATGAAAGACGCGATTTTTTGAAATCTACAAGAGGCGCCTTGCAGAAACTTGAAGATGAGCACAGGCGGCTTGGCTGCTGGGAACTTACGCTTGCAGCTTACAATAGCGGCTTTAACGCTGTAACCCGTACAATTCAAAGTACCGGAAACAGGGATTACTGGGAGCTCAGCGCCAGAAATGAACTAAGACCGGAAACCCTGCATTTTGTGCCAAAACTTATTGCCGTCTCTTATGTTGTGTCTCAGCCAAGAAGATTCGGCATAAATGTTTGGCATGACAAATTTGAGTGGATAGATATACCCTTAAGGCGGCAGGTTTCCATTGATGTAGTTGCCGATGAAGCAGGTGTGGACAGGAATTTAATGCGCCGTCTTAATGCCGAGCTCCTCCATGGAATCAGCCCCCTGGACAGCAATTACAGGCTGAAAATCCCCCTGGCGCATCATGATAAAATAATAGAAGTGCTTGAACGGGATGATTTAAAGCTTATCCGCTATCACTACCACCTTGTAAGCCAGGGGGATACATTATGGGGAATATCAAGGCAATACGGCACACCTCTTCATGTTATTGAACAGCACAATCCCGGTATCTCGGGGCGTTATTTAAAAATCGGTGAAACAATCGCCTTTCCATCATCAGGGGTTTCCTCTGCGGCGCCTGTTGTAAGGCAGGCTGCGCCATCTACCAATGGAACGCATATAGTGCAAAGGGGTGAAACCTTTTGGTCATTGAGCAGGATGTACGGAGTGCCTGCACAGGCTCTGGCAGATGCAAACGAAATGCAATTAGATCAAATTCTGCATGAAGGAAGAACCCTAAGAGTGCCGATAATTGATTAGGGAGTGGGGGTTTGGGTTTAGGGATTGGGGATTGGGGTTTTGGAAAGTTGATTTATTGTCTGGGAATATGAAGAAATATTTAATTTTGTTTTTAACTGTTTTTTTCTCTTTCGCAATTTTATACGCGCAGCCTCTTATTGGCATTTCCGGCACTGTAAATTGGGATGCAAAACTTATTAACTCAAGAACTTCCCTGGATTTGGCATCTGCAAATGTAAGGCTTCCTGCAGGAAGGACCCAGGCGGAAATGCTTCTTGGAGCAGGCTACCTGGATATGATAAGGCCGTGTCTTTTGGCTTTGCAGGCGGATTCTTCTTCTACAATCGGCGATCTTGTTGACAGGGGAGAAATCAGTCTGCAGGAAATTGATTCGATTGCGCTTCGCTCAATTTCTGCTGCGCCCGCTCTTTCAAGCGATATGCGTTCCATGTTCTCAACTCATTCCTTGTCAATGGATATAATCAGCTCTGCCCTTCTGCGGCATACCAGTCCTTCTCCAGTTGCAAGGACATTAAGGCCAGTTTCAACTGCGCAGTACTCAGGAATTATTATCATCGCCGCAGAAAGCCTGCCTGTTCACGGCATGAGAAGTTCAGGCCTTGCAGTCCCCTGCCTGTTTCCAAAAATCTGGGACAGCGATATGAACCTTATTTATGACCGGAACATGCTAGAGACACGCAATACAGCGATGGTAAAATATTCGGCAATGCAGAACATTTTTGCGGATAACCCGTCCGGGCTTTCTCCTGAATTACGTGAAATTGCTGGCGACAGGCCCCTGCGTGTTTTTGCGCGCAGCGTATTCGGCATTAACTATACAGATCTTATTATAGAAAGAAATGATGCGCTTTTAATAATTTCATCGGAAGAAAACCGCCGCCTTTTATCACAGGGCCGCGTGGTTATTATTCTTGATAACTCTGTACTGCGCCGCGAGTTCAGCGGCAACTAAGCGGACTTCCGGCTGCGCTGACATCAATACGCCTTTTATTAAATTTCTTTTTTTTGAATAAGCAGTTTACCCATTATTGCGGCGATTGTCTGCTGAAAAATAATGCTTAATATTGCAGGCAGTACAGCAGACTCCGGGAAAAAAGCAACGGCAATTGTCATAACAGCGCTGTTGTTCCGTAATCCCGAGGCAAGAATAAGTGAAATGCCTTTCTGTTCATTTAATTTGCCGGCAAAACCTGAAAATTTTGCAAGCAAAAACCCGGATGCCGTGAGCGTTATGCACAACAGCGCTATTTTCCAGACAAGAGGATCGTTAAATTTTATATTGGGCGCAACTGCAGAAGAGTTAGCTGCAATTACAAGCATTAAGCAGATTTTTGCCGCCGGATCAAGAGCAGCGCTTATTTTAAACGCCGGCTCTGTGCCTTGCGGAAGTTCCGGCTGTAAATCCGGCGGGTGTTTCCTTCTTCTTCCTGCTTCATTTAAAGCTACTCCTGCAATTGTAGGAACCACAACCATAAAAAGCAGCGACAAGGCAATTCCGCTCATATCCATCGATACCTTTGCACCCATCAAAACGGAAATGGTAAACGGAACTACAAAAGGAGCCAGCATGGTATCAAGCAGGATAAAAGAAAGGCTTAGTGCCTTATCTCCCTTAAAAATTGCAACCCAGATAAAACCTGATACCGCGGTTGGGCCTGCAAACAGAAGAACAAAACCTGCAATAACATCGGGATTATCAAAAACAAGCGAAGATGAAAAAAGAGCTGCCAGGGGCATGATAACATGGCTTATAACAAAGAAAATTACAATTGATACAGGGCTTCTTACTGCAATTGTCAGTTCTCTTGCCGTCAGTTTCAGCGCGCCTGAAAATGTAATAATACCAAACAGCCAGATAACAAAGGGGCGTAAATTTATAAAAACATCAGGTAAAAACAAACCAAGCGCAACAGCCAGAGGAGTTGTAACAGGAATCAGGCGATCAAGATGACGGTTTATAACTGACAGATACGAAGGCACTAATTCTCCAGTATGGTAATTTCCACTCTTCTGTTTCTGCGCATGCCCTCTTCCGTAGAGTTATCTGCAATTGGCCTTTCTGCGCCGTACCCGCGGGTTACAATACGATCTGATGTACGGACATTCCTTGATAAAAGATAATCCGCTACAGCTCTTGCCCTTTCCTGTGAAAGCCGCATTCTCTCTTCCGCTGTGCCTGCAAGCGCTGTATGACCGCTTACCATAATGTCCCTGTCACGGTAACGCATAAGAATCGCGGCTATCCTGTCAAGTTTATCAAGTTCACCAGGGAGCATTCTGTCAGAGTTTGGATAAAAACCTATGTTATCAAGGCTTATGGAAATACCTTCTTCCACTGCTCTTACATTTACATCCGGAATTGCAAGACGGTTAATTTCTTCGGCAATCTCTGTAATTATCTGCTGTCTGTCCATATTTTCAGATTCAATGAACTGCGCCTCGGCTGTCCCGCGGAACTCAATCCTTCTTCTGTCTGACATTTCAAAGGAGATGCGGAAATTTTCATTATACGCAACAGGCTGGCCAAGAGCGCGATCCCAGAAAACAAGCTGATTAAATGTCCCCGAAATACGAACGGGAAAAGTTCTGCCCAAAACAGGCGGCGGGCGCGATTCAATATTGTAATTTACAGAAAATGCAGGATAGTTTTTTCCCTTCCATTGACGTTCGCCTACATATTCGTAGAAAGCATTAAAAGGTATGCGGTACGGCTCCGGTATTCCGAATGCATCACGGAAATCATGCACCTCGTGAGCTTCTGCATGCCATCTCTCTCCGACGCGCAGACTCCTTCCCGGAAACACAGGAACATTCCGTACAACCGGCATATAATATTGCGGGCCTATTGTAAGATATCCAAGCTTGTCACGCTCAAATACAGACTCATATTCTCTGCTCCATTGAAACCCGGTAACAGAAGATTGCGTGCTTTGCTGTGAATCATAAATTAACCTTTCCGATGTCTGGAAAACCGCCCTGTGCAGCCCTGTCCCGTCTCTTACGCTTTTAACTTCCACAGCAATACGGTTAAGCACTTCGCCGCGATGGCTTAATATGCCGTTTATAAAAACAGCCTGATCAACCGTTGACAGAATTCTGTACTGCGTTCCCTGAGTATGCTTAAATTCAAAAACTTCTCCTGCCGCTCTTTCAGGAAGCAGAATAAAGAAGATGAAAAACAGACAAGTTAATACTGATATCTTTTTTCTTTCTGGCATATATAAATTATACACCATATAGATAAATTAAACAGCCTTTATTCAAAGCTCTCTTATTTGCATGGATTTCCATAAGGAAATGTGATAAGGTATTTTCATGAGAATAAAATGGTATGGCACAGCTTCAATATTTCTTGAAAAAGACGGAACGCAGATAATTTTTGATCCGTTCATCCCGTTAAACAAAAAGCTCTTTAAACCGCCTGTTGATGAGCTTGCCGCAGCTGCCGGCATATTTGTTACACACGGTCATTTTGATCATATTGCCTGTATACCGTCAATTATAAAATCCGGCAGCGGAAAGAACACAGTTTATTGTACAGCAAAGCCTCAGGAAACATTAATATCAATGGGTGTTGAAAAAGAGAAAATACAAAAAATTGCACCCGGTGATATTTTAAGTTTGGATCCTTTCAGGATTAGCGTATTAAAGGGAAGGCATATTATTTTTGATAAATGGCTTATTGTCAAAACTCTTTTTAATCCGCGCATGTTAATATATATGAATAATTTTAGACGAATTTTAAAATATACAAAAACATGCGATGAGGCCGGAGAAACTGTTGTTTATGAAATTAAAGCAGGAGATAAACGCATACTTTTACTCGGCAGTTTTAATCTGGATGATGACACAGAATATCCAAAAGGCGCGGATTTGCTTATCCTGCCTTTTCAGGGACGTTCTGACATTTGTAAATACGCCATTCCTTTTATCGAGCGGCTTAAACCCAAAAAACTGATGCTGGATCATTTTGATGATGCGTTCCCTCCGGTTTCTTCTTCTGTAAAATACAAGCGTTTTTTATCATCCATGAAAAAAATGTATCCCGGTATTCCTGTTATATCCCCCCAGGCAGGCCCGCAATGGATAGATGTTTTCTAAACTGATAATTTAGATCCCCAGCAATCTTTTTGCATTTTCACCGAGTATCTTCTTTTTATCATTTCCAGGCAGTCCGCTTTTTTTAAGCGCATCCAAATAACGCGAGGGAGGCAAAATTGGAAAATCGCTGCCGAACAATATTTTACTGCAAAGCCCAAGCGCTTTTGAAGCAGCGTAGATTCTGGAATCATATATGTATGGTGCTATTGCAGTATCATAATAAACATTGCAAAACATCTGCCTTACTTCGCTCATGCTCTCATATAAAAATATACCTCCGCCAAAATGAGAGAGAATTATTTTTAAGCCGGGATTGTCACAGATAAATGTTTCAAAATGCTTCATCGGCACATCTGTTTTCCCGGGATAGTAATGGCCAACAGGCTCATTTGCATGAAGCATTAACGGAAGTCCAAGTTCCCTGCATGTTCCTGCTATTGTTTGCGTATCTTTTTTGCTTTCCAGGTTTATTTTCTGCCCGAACGGAAACAGCTCTCCTACTCCCTTTAGGCCGGCATTATAGCAGCGTTCAATCTCATTTTCAGTTTCCCTGCCGCCTGGAGGCACAACCGCAAAACCTGTCAGCTCTTGCGGAAATTGTTTTACCATTTCAATAACATAATCATTCACATAAGAGCACAGGCCGGGATCGCAAAATGCAAATCCGAAAATAACAGCTTTGTCAAAGCCGTCTTTTTTTAATACAGAAACAACATCCTGCGCCTCTGCAAATTTGTTTACCTTGCTGTGCGAAATCATGGAAAAATACGGCTCCTTTTGTGCGTATTTTTCCCAGTTTGCAATAATATCCGGCGGAGTTACGTGCACATGGCAGTCAATTTTCATCTTCTTCCCTCTGCGGCCCTGTAAATATTCCCATTTTATCAAGGCCTGCAAGGAGCGGCGCGCCGACCAGCATTGCAGCTAATGCGAAAATCATGCGTTCTAAAGGAGATGTAAAAGTAATTAAAGCCCAAATTTCTTTCGGCGTTCTGTATAAAACAAGGCTAAAAAAATTCCCGATTGCAGCTCCCCCTACAAGGCCGCCGAATGCGCATAACCAGATAGCCGGAAACTTTAAAAGACGGCTTTTGCTCCTAAACAGCCGCTCTGAAAATATTAATCCTGCCATCATGACAATAAAACCAAGACCGTATAACACAAGCGGCAGACGAATGATGCTTCTTCCTATATCCTGCGTAAACCAGAGAATTGTTCCAATAATATAAACAATTATGCCTCCGTTAATTACAAAGCTTCCGTTTTTGCTCACTGTTACAGGCGGCCATTTTCCCCACGCAATACAGCCTGAAGTAAATGCCGTTGTCATGCCGATTATAAATGTTCCAAGACCCATCCATGCAGCGTGAGGTGCTATAAGAGTTCCTACAAAACCTCCGATTGCAGAACACAGAGCGCCTCCCAAGGGCCCAAAAAATATTCCGGAGAGCGGATTTAAAACATTTGCAAATGTAAATGTTCCGCCAGTTCCCAATATTGGAAATGCCGGCAGTAAATAACCTGCCGCTATAACTGCAGCCCAGGCTGCGGCAACAGCAGGGTGCATGCTGTAAAAAAAATATTTTTTCATTTTTTTTATGAATTCCTTATATCACTTACTATTCCATTTCTTTCCAGTTTAATCAATCTGTGCGCATATTCCTCTGCAAGAAACATATTGTGCGTAACAAATATAATTGTATAACCTCTGCTGTGAAGATCCCCTGCGATATTCATTATTCTTAAATTACCGTTATAATCATTTCCTGCATCAACTTCATCAAAAATAATAATTTTTGACCCCATTGCAAGAACGCATGCAATTACTGTTTTTATGCGATCCGCTCTGTTTAAAGCGTGAGGAAACGCATCCGCATCTTTTAATCCTGTAATCTCCAGCGCTTCTTCTGTGCGCTTTTTTATTTCCGTTTTGGGAAGACGCATATTTTTCAGCGCAAAAGCAACCTCATTAAAAACAGAGTCCGTAAAAAGCTGCGTATCTGGATTTTGCATAACAAACCCTATTTCTTTTGAAATATCGCTGCATTCAAGATTTTTATTATTTTTTCCGTGTATGTAAATATCACCTTTTCCGGGACGCAAAAGCCCTGTAATGTTTTTTAACAGAGTAGTTTTTCCGCATCCGTTATTTCCAATAATGGCTGTAAAATCATTTTTTGCTATTGAAAGGTTTATATTTTCAATTCCAGTGCCATTCGGGTAAAAAAATGAAAAATCTTTTATTTCTATAACAGGGTCATGGCGGTTATTGGTATTTGATTTTTCATTGTCCGTGTTAAAATCCGCAAATCCTCTATATTTATTTTTAAACTTCTTAAAAGGCATAATGCCGTTTTCTTCAAGCAGAACATTATTATCAAATATTTTTTCCGCTGAATCGCAGGCGGCAATCCGCCCGTTTTTTAATATACATACCCTGTCTGCATGTACCGCCATTTTTTCGCTTTCGTGAGCTGCCATGACAACTGTTATGTGATACTCATCCTTTAATTTTTTTATAACAGACAATACATCCTGCGCTCCCTGCGGATCAAGGCGGCATAAGGGTTCGTCAAGAACAATTATTTTTCCTTTCATGGCAAGGGCTGCTGCAATAGACAGGCGCTGTTTTTCGCCGCCAGAAAGCGTTGCAGGCATTCTGTCTTCAAAACCGTCAAGGCCGACTGCAGAAACTGCAAATTTCACCCTTTCCTTTACCTCATCGCGCGGCAGAAGAATATTTTCAGGCCCAAATGCAACTTCATGAAAAACTGTCGATGTAAAAGCCTGGGCATCAGGATCGTCTAAAACCATTCCCACCTTGTGCGATAATTCAGGCACGGATACATCTTTTGTATTAAGCCCGCCTGCAATAACAGATCCGGATAAACGCCCGCCGCTCAAATGCGGAATAATGCCGTTTATAAGCCTGCAAAAGGTGGTTTTTCCGGCTGTGTTTTCACCCATTACCGCAAAAAACTCACCTTCTTTTACTGACAAATTTATGTCTTCCAGCGCATTTTTAGCGCTCTTGGGATAAGAAAAACTTACATTATTAAATACGATGCAATCTGACACAGGTTTTCCCTAGTAATAATTAATAAGCAGAATACAGGCAATATAAACAAGACAAACAGAAATAAACCAGAAATCATGTCTTTTTAATTTTGGTTTATAAGTCCATGTTCTTGTTTTATAAATGCCGAAAGCGCGTGAGTCCATGGCAACAGAAGAGACATGCGCTTTTCGCATTGCGCCTAACATCAGGGGAATTAAGAGGCTTTTGTAAGCCATAATCCCCCTTGCCCGCATGCCTCGTAACTTCTGCGCATCCCTTATAACAAGAGCTTCATCCCTGAAAAAGGGTATAAGGTTGAATGAAGACGTTATGATAAAGGAAATCCGGTAATTAAAACCAAGAGCGCACAGCCCTGCGGCAATTTCCTGGGGAGGAGTTGATTCTGTAAAAACCGAAAGTAAAAGCATGAGAGTAAAAAGCCGGCAGGCAATTACAAGGCCAAGAAGCAGGCCTTCCTGTTTTAAAAAGGAAATACCGTTAAGCTTCACTATGTAGGAATCGCCGGGACCGAAAAAAAACTGTACCAAAATTATTATTGCCGCTAACAATGTAAGATTTTTAAGTGATTTCAACTTAAATCGATTCTGCTCCGCTGCAAATTTAAATTTTCCTGACAGGCGTATAATAATAAATGATATCAGCAAACAGACAGCAACAGGAAGAGTGTCAACTAAAAAAATGAGAATTGTAAGCAGCAAAACAAAAAGCAATTTAATTCTTGCATCCAGCATATAAAAAACGGACATTGATTACCTTAAAATATTATTACTATTAATACTATATACAAAAAAAATAAAATATGCTATACTATATGTTATATTAAACAAAAAGGAGAAGTTAATGACCGATGCAAAGACACGTTTAGCAAACAGAGAACGTCAAAGAAAGTACCGCGAAGCGCACAGAGACGAAATTAACGAGCAGCGTAAAGAAAGGTACAACGCTCGCATTGCAAAGGGTAAGTGTCCCAGATGCGGAGGAAAAGTAAAAAAAGGGTATACTCTTTGCACTGATTGCTGTGAGTATCAGGCTAACCTGAACCGGAAGTATGCCAGACAAAGAAAGAAAGAAACAGCAAAATCTTCACCAGTAAAGAAAACCGCTAAAAAACAGGCTTCTAAAAAACCAGCCGCTAAAAAAACAACGGCAAAACCCAAGGGTAAAGCCAAAAAATAATAAATTTTCATTAACACCCTGACATATTAAAAGCCATGCATTAAGCATGGTTTTTTTTACACTTTATAGTTTAATGTAAATATATATATAATCAGATAATAATTTTATTCACTTATATCATGAGAAAACGGCAGTTCATTTTGCGGTTCTACTGATATTTTTGAAATAAGGCGGTTAATAATTCTTACATTATCCAAAAGATTTGAAACAGACTGATTTTGATGAAGACGCGATATGACATGGGCAAAAAGCTTTGAAATATTTACATTAACGTACCATTCGCGCTTTACAACCTCTTCCTGATAAACTGCATTGGTTCCTATAATTCTGTAAAATAATCCTTCTTTATATGCTTCATCAAAATGAGAAATAGCGCTGCCGGAAAAAAGAGGCAGACTTATGGAACAGATAATTCTGCGCGCGCCGTTTTCCTTAAGAAGCCTCATTCCCTTTATTAATGTACTGCCAGTTCCCAATATGTCATCCGCCATAAAAACTGTCTTGTCTTTAACACAGCCCAAGAGGCGTATCTGCGATATGTTTGAATTAGACGCATCTTTTACAGGTTTTGAATAATCTCTTTCTTTATACAGAAGCGCTAAAGGTTTTTTCAGCGCAGATGCGTAAAATTTATTTCTGTCAACTGCGCCGGTATCGGGGGACACTACAACAAAATCATCGTTTAAAATACCGTCCATATTGGTCAGCATCTGAATTATCTGATAACTTGCATGAAGGTTTTCAAGACGCATCTTGTTAAATGCGTTCATTATGTCCCTTGAATGAATATCAAGTGTTATAATGTGATTTACACCCAGGCTTTCAAATATTTTTCCAATGCGGCTTGCAGAAAGCCCTTCTCTTCCCTTCGCCTTGTGCTGGCGCGAATAGGGATAGTTTGGTATTACAAGAGTAATCCGCTCTGCTCCGGCCTGCCGCGCGGCGTCAACCGTGACAAATATGGTCATAAGATGATCATTTGTAGAAAGATTATTGACAACACCGCTTGAAAATTTTACAGGGTAGCGGTTCTCAACATCCTGAAAAATGTATACGTCTTTTCCGCGGATTGATTCTTCTATCTCCGATTTTATTTCACCATTGGGAAACAGCGTAAATTTTACAGGAACCTTAAAAGGGCCGTTATTTCTGTCATTTCCGCTTTGGGAAGCCAGGCCCTGCGCGACGATTTTATTTATAAGATCGATTTGATGATCTGCCTGTTCTGCGCTTATATTATAACGCTTGGAAATATCTTCTACTGTTTGCTTGCGGCTATGACGGTATTTATTACGAAGATGCCCAATCACTTCATCAGCGAATACTTCCCCGCCGGGGCAGGCAATTACAGCTAAATTCGCAGGGTTAAGATACTTCATGATATATACATGTATTAATATAAAAAAGAAAAAAAATCAAGATGTCCGTACGTCCGAAGAAATTTCATTTTAATCTTTTGCCCAGCAAAGACTGCGGTCTACGGCTTTATGCCATCCTGTAACAAGTTTGTCACGCTTTTCACTGTCCATCTGCGGTTCAAAAACTATATCACATTTCCAGCGGCTTTTTACTTCATCAATATCTTTCCAGAAACCAACGGTAATTCCCGCAAGAGCTGCTGCGCCAAGAGCAGTTGTCTCTCTTACAACAGGGCGGATAATTGAAGAGCGGCAGACATCAGCCTGGAACTGCATAAGAAATCTGTCCCTGCTCGCTCCGCCGTCAACCTTCAATCCTTTCATTGAAACTCCAAAGCCGCTGCCGGAAAGATCGCTTTCCATCGCCTTTAAAAGATCCATCACCTGATATGCGATTGATTCCTGCGCCGCCCTTATAATATGCTCGCGTTTTGTGCCTCGTGTAATTCCAATCATGCAGCCTCTTGCATACATATCCCAATACGGCGCGCCAAGTCCTGTAAATGCCGGCACAAGATAAACGCCGCCTGTATCCGTAACTTTGCATGAAAAATATTCACTGTCTGCGCTGTCTGTAATTATTCTAATTTCATCCCGCAGCCATTGAATGACAGCTCCGCCTGTAAAAACCGAACCTTCAAGAGCATACTGCACATCCTTTGTAAATCCGGCGGCAATTGTCGTTAAAAGCCCGTTACCGCTCTTTGCTGCATTTTTGCCGGTGTTCATTAAAAGATAACATCCGGTGCCGTAAGTGCACTTTGCATCGCCCGTTTCAAAACAGCACTGGCCGAAAAGCGCAGCCTGCTGATCCCCTGCATTCCCTGCAATAGGAACTTCTTCGCCGTTAATATTGACAGAAGCAAATACAGCGCCTGAAGGTTTTACTTCCGGCAGCATGACGCGCGGAATATCAAGCTCGTTAAGAAGCCTTTCATCCCAGTCAAGTTTGTGAATGTCAAATATCATTGTGCGGCTTGCGTTTGTATAATCTGTTGCGTGAACTTTTCCGTTTGACAGCTTCCAGATAAGCCATGTGTCTACTGTGCCGAAAAGCAGTTCGCCGTTTTTCGCACGGGAACGCGCGCCCTCTACATTATCAAGAATCCATTTTATTTTTGTTCCGGAAAAATATGCATCCGGTATAAGCCCTGTAGTTTTTGTTATATAATCTCCAAGATCGCGTTTTATTAAATCATCAACAATAGAAGAAGTTCTGCGGCATTGCCACACTATCGCATTATAGACAGGCAGTCCTGTATTTTTATCCCAGACTATTGCAGTCTCACGCTGATTTGTAATTCCAATAGCGGCAATATCCTGCGGCCTTATTTTATTTCTTGAAAGAAGGTCTGTCATTACAGAGTATTGCGTGGAAAATATTTTCATTGGATCATGTTCTACCCACGCCTCTTTGGGATAAATCTGCGCAAACTCCTGCTGCTCCATTGCGATAATGCTTTGCTCATGATCAAAAAGAATGGCGCGCGAACTTGTCGTCCCCTGATCCAGGGATAGAATATATTTGCTCATTTTATATCCTTATTTTGATTTCATTATTTCAACGCCGTTCCAGTTTTCCGGCGGCGGCGATGAAGCGTATTCAAGACATCTTTTTCCAAGATTCTCTGCATTAAAATCTCCCGGCAGAAGGTTTAAGACTTCCTTAAATTTGCCGGCGGCTTCTGTAAACGAGCGGTTATAATAAAGTTTCATTCCCTGATTATGCAGGGGCCACGCTCTTTGCTCGGCAGGCAAGAGAGTTTTTTTAACTGTGAAAATTCTTACGCCTCTTGTTTTTCCCTTTACAGCTACTGTATCAAGCAGCCTGTAATGAAGGCCCGATTCAGGCACAGAGCGGCGCAGCTCTTCAAAGAGATTCTCCGATATTAAAATTTCAGAATGATATGTTTTTGTTAATCCTTCCATCCGTGATGCAAGATTAACAGCATCTCCGATTACCGTATAATCCATCTTGCGCTCGCTGCCTATGTTGCCGACTGTTACTTCCCCGTAATTTAATCCTATGCCTATCATAAATTCGCACTTGCCGAGTTTGCGCTGGTTTTCATTGAATTGATTTACAGCATCGAGCATTTCCAGGGCAGACAATACCGACTGCAATGCGTCATCGTCATGTTTTTCCGGAGCGCCCCAAAAGGCCATGATTGCATCGCCGATATATTTATCTACTATTCCTTTTCTGTTGTAAATAATATCCACCTGCCCCGAAAAATAACGGTTAAGAGAGCTAACCAAATCATCAGGCGCCAAACCTTCAGAAATTGTAGTAAAGGAGCGGATATCTGAAAAAAGAATTGAAAGTTTGCGGTTATCCCCGACAAGCATTTTTTCCGGGGATGCAAAGAATCTTTCGATAACATCATTTGGAACATACTTCTGGAAAATGTGACGGATGCGTTCCTCTTTCTTTCCGGCAAGGACAGCGTTAAACGCATAACGCTTGATTTGCAGGTAGGCCTTGTCAAGCTCCTCTGTCATCCTGTTGAATGTTGCCGCAAGAATGCCGGTTTCATCGCTGTATTCAACTTCCACCCTGGATGAAAGATCTGCAGTGTCAATTATTTTTTCCATTGCCATGACAATTTTTCTAAGCGGATTTGCAAGATGGCGGGTTATAAATATAAGAAGAATAACAGCAAGGATAAGGGCGGCGCAAAGCGAAATAGCAGTAATGACTGTTATATTGTTTGCATCTTTAAAAAACACCTTCTCTTTTTCGCTTATTAATATGTGCCAGTTAAAGGGCGTAAAATAGAAGGATTGAAAAATCCTTTTTTCGCCGCCAATAACAGCGCTTTGAAGCCCCTGGTTTTCCTCACCGAGAATCCTCATAAGAGGGGCTTTTTCATCAGGCAGCAATCCGGGCTGCGATGTAAACATTGAAATATTCCCGTCCTTATCTACGGCAAATATTATTTCTGTATCGCTTAAAAGAATGCTGCGGCTGTACTGCTCAACAGCTTTTTTTGCCGCATCAACCATTTCCCTTCTTCCCGCAAAGCCGTTTTCTATTAAAAGCGACCATTGACGGTCTGCAAATTTTTCAAGTTCTCCCAGTTTAAAACCCAGAAGCTGCCGGGCAAGGCGCGTAGTTCCGTTTATTGCCTGAAAATACGAAGAAGCCTGAGCCAGAACCAGCGGGACAATAATCAACGGCAGGATTACAAGGAGCATTTTTAAACGAATTTTCATCTTAACTCCAATAAAGTGCAGTTGTTCAGCTGCGATCAAAATCGAACATAAAACGCAGTTTCATGATTTTAAATTGTAAAAAAAAATACGGAAAATCTCAAGTGCTCCGCTGAATTCTCCGATATCAAGAGTATGAAACGTTACAGTATCAGGTGTTTACCGGGGAATACAGAGTACATTGATATTTTACAAGAGATGGAAAACGAATATGTGGTTCGTTTTACACGCTGCAACAACGGCAGTACAAAAACAACAGAAGAAACCATTACAAGGCATCTTTTTAATATCTGCGTACAAACCGGTTACCTCAACCCAATGACAGATAATTCTGTCGCCTAATCGCATTTTTTTGCAGGCGGGCGGCTGCATTCATGCCAAAAAATAAGAACGCGCAGTGGTTCGAGGATGTCGAATTTTGGGAGCATTTTGCTCCCATTATGTTTGATGACGCCCACTGGGCAGAAGTTCCCGCAGTAGCCAACGGCATTACATCATTTTCACAGTTTAATATTTACGGTCAGACTCAGGGCAAAGACTGGAAGGAACCTCTTACATCTGCGCCTAAAATCCTGGATCTTTGCTGCGGGCCCGGCAGAATAAGCGCAGAACTTGCGCGGACCGGTTTTTCCGTGACCGGGGTTGATATAACAGAAAGTTTTTTAAAAGCGGCAAGGGAAGATGCCGAGTATGAAAAACTCGATATAGAATATATACAGTCTGATGCAAGAGAATTTGTGCGCAGCGATTATTTTGATACAATTGTAAATCTGTATATTTCCTTTGGATATTTTGCAGATCAGAATAATGATTTAAAAGTTTTACGCAATGTTTACAAATCCCTGAAAAAAAACGGTACGTTCATAATAGAAACTCTTGGCAAGGAAATTATTGCCCGTGATTTTATCGAAGCCGAATGGTTTGAACGCGCAGGCTATACAATGCTTACAGAATATGAACCTCTTGATTCCTGGACATTCCTGAAAAACCGCTGGATATTGATAAAGGGCAGCAAAAGGCTTGAAAAAACATTTATACAAAGACTCTACTGCGCTTCACAATTAAGGGCGCTTATACTGGAAGCAGGTTTTGAAAAAACGGAAATTTACGGTGACTGGGATGAAAGTCCCTATGATCAACACGCAAATAAACTGATTATAGTCTGCAGAAAATAAGCTCTGTTTAATTATCCTGCAGCAGCTGCCTTATTGCAGTTAACTGTGTATTCAAATCCGCAATACGCTGATCTTTTGCATTACTTTCATTTCGAAGCTGAACAATACTTTGATCTTTTGCGCTGCTTTCATTCCGCAATTGGGTAATATCCGCCGACATTCTCTGGTTTTCAGTTTCGAGTAATGCAATGGCGCTTTCCCTCTCTGCCGAACCATGTTCAAGGGATGTATTTGCCGTTCTTAATGATGCTAGCGCATCTTCAAGCTCTCCGATTCTTCTTGTAAGCCCTGAACCGCCTGAGCCCAGCGCATCTATTGTCTTTTGCATTTCTGCAATATCGTTTTCCAACTGCGTGTTTCTTGCCATTAATTCAAATTGATCCGCCTGATTTATCTGAGAGCTTTGCCCCTGTTCATTTACAACAGCAATGCCGCCTGCAAACAAGGCTTCTATGGCTTCAATTTTTTCCCTTTCGCTTGTAAGCCTTTCAAGTTCACGCATTGCAGAATCCAGCTCGCTTGCCGTTTGCGTCTGAGCGGCTGCAAACTCCCTTGTTCTTTCATCAAGCACAGCGCGAAGGCGCGCTTCCCTTGAACGTGAGCTTTCCAGTATTTGGGATCTTTCATCCTGCAAAACAGAAAGTTCTTCGCGGAATGCGTTCTGCTGCGCAATAAGCCTCTCCTGCGCCGCGCGCTGATCGGCTGTCAGCTCCTGATTGCTTGAATAAAGCTGTAAAAGTTCATTATCAACATTGCCAAGGCGCGATGCAATGGATTCAATTTCTCTTTCCTTTGCGGCAATTGCTTCAGCCGTATCTTTACGGATTTCATCAATAAGCGCGCGTTCTGTGGGGTTAAAGAATGCATCCCCCTTTCTTACCTGCGCGTCCGTCCTGCCGTTAAACGAAACAAGCAAAACCGCGCCGCTTACAAGCATAATTACAGCAGCCGCATTTACAGCAAGCGGAAAAATCGAACTGTTCTTTTTTGCATTAACGGCATTTTTTCCGCCGGAGTTTTCATCTCCCGGTCTGGAAAGCTGCCGGCGCTGTTTTTCCGCTATTCCGTTTATTTGTTCAAATATTTCTTTTTGCTCTTCAAGCGATATACCGGATTTTTCATCAAAACTAATATCATTGTTATCTGTCATTTTACTTCCGCCTTCTCCGCTTCCTTGACGGACAGGCGTATACCGCCTGCTTTTAGTCCGCGTATATTGTAATCCTGCGCCTTAAAATTTTCCGTAAGAACTTTTAACCTTGGCTTTGGTTTATAACAAATCGTAAAAGAAAATTTGGGACGGGTGTCTATATGCAGAATCTGCGCGCCGTCCGGAACAAGGAAATAATCCTTGTTTATTATCCAGCCGTCAATTACACAGCGTTTGATATACGGAAAACCGTCCGCAGGATCTTTATAAATTATTGTAAAAATTGTTTTTGCAAGAATATCCTTGTCTGCGGCATTTATCCACCATGCATCAGCGCCGACAAAAGCCTTTTCCGGAAGGTCTATAACCGTGTACATTCCGTTTTTACGCACTGCAAGAATTCTGTCAAACGGAGATACCTCGGCAATTTTCAGGCCTGATACATTTGTTCCAAGATAACCTGATTTGCTGTCATATTTTAAGTCGACATCGCGTTTAACAACTTCCTTTGCAATAACTTTATCAAACTCGCCTACAACAGTTTTGCGCGCTCCCCGTCCTATTTCTTCATTAGCCTTAATCTTTGCGATAATGCCCTTTAAAAACGAAACCGAATACGCGACAATGTTTTTAAGATGCGCATTTATCTCTTTTATGCGCGCATTAATTTGTTCCATTTCATCGCGCGCCCTGTTAATGTCGTATAACGAAATTCTGCGGATGGGAATACGAAGCAGATGTTCTATATCCTCATCTGTTATTTTTCTTGGCCCTACTTCCTTAAGGAAGGGTTTAAATCCTGAAATAACAGCATCATGAACGCCTTTTACGGTTTTCATTTTCTCGATGCCCTTGTAAATCCGCTCTTCTATAAAAATCCTTTCCAGTGTGCGCAGGTGAAGCTTATCCAAAAGCTCTTTTTTCTCAAGCTCCAGTTCCCTTGTAAGAATCTTGACAAGCTGTTTCGCATGATACTTGATTACTTCCGTTACTGTCATCACAGCAGGCAGGCCGTTTTTTATTACAAGCAAATTGACGGAAATTGACTGCTCGCATTCTGTAAAGGCAAAAAGCGCGTCCACAGTTTCCTGGGCATAAACGCCGCGGGCAAGCTTTATTTCTATTTCAACTTTATCGGTAGTAAAATCATTTATACCGAGAATTTTAATTCTTCCGTTTCTTGCCGCAGCATCAATGCTGCTGATTATACTTTCAGTTGTTGATCCGAAGGGAAGCTCTGTAATAAGAATGCGCTTTGGATCTGAAGTATCAAGTTTTGCGCGGACATGAACTTTTCCGTTTCCGCCGTCATACCCGGAAATATCAACATAGCCGCCTGTCGGAAAATCCGGATACAATTCAAATTTCTTGCCTGTAAGGCAGGCAATCTCCGCTTCCAGAACTTCTAATATATTATGCGGCAGAATTTTTGTTGACATACCGACGGCAATACCTTCTACGCCCATTGCAAGAACAACAGGTATTTTTGCGGGAAAAAAAACAGGTTCCCTGTTGCGGCCGTCGTAGGAATCCGCCCAGATTGTCAGCTTGGGATTGTAAAAAATGTCCTTTGCAAGCGGCGTTACGCGACATTCAATATAACGGGGAGCCGAAGCATCGTCTCCTGTATACAGATTCCCGAAGTTTCCCTGCCTGTCAATAAAGTATTCCTTGTTGGCAAGAACGACAAGCGCAGGATTTATGGAAGCTTCCCCGTGCGGATGATATTTCATGCAGTGGCCGGTTACATTTGCCACCTTATGAAATTTACCATCATCCATTTCAAATAACGAATGGAGAATACGCCTCTGGACGGGTTTAAGGCCGTCTTCAAGATCCGGAATAGCCCGGTCTTTTATAACATAGGAGGCATATTCAAGAAAATTGCGATCGAAAAGGTTTTTTATATAAGCCATTATCTATACCTTACAGCACATAGATAAAGATATCAATAATCCCTTTTGTTCCGTTTCGGGAAAAGGCCGAATTTGTATCCTATACCAGTTTGCACCATATAACGGTCATATGTTAAATCTCTGCCCTGAACACTTGAGCTGAAAATATCAAGAGAAAATCTCGGATCCAGAATTATCATGCCGGGGCCTACCTTTATTCCAAACTGAAAACCCAATAATAATGAAAGAGGAGAAGGCATTGTCGTCTGCATAAATGAATAATTAACAGAAACACCTGTATACGTCTGCAGCATAAAGTTTTCAAGCGGTTTTGAAACAAATCTTACTGTAACAGGAATTTCCAGTATTATATCACGGCACTCTTCTTCTCCTGTCACAGAGCTGACAATCAAATCCTGGGTAAGCTGCGCGCCGAAAGCTACAGACAAGAAATTAAGAAAATGATATTCCGCAGCAAATCCGAATCCAAAACCGATATTCATCCAGTTATCCTGGCTTACATAAATGCGAGGCGTCCATAATCCGTTTAATTCTATAAATAAATATCTCTGTCGAATATCATCAGCTCTAACTACATCGGGGATTCCGGAAAGAATGTTATAAATAATTACAGAAACTAATCTGTCTAAGGATGGGTCAATTTCCGAGTAAACAATATTCTGCTGCCCTATAACTTTTCCTGTTATACTGTCCGTCAATTCAATATAAAAAATGTATTCGTCTGTACTAAGAGTGATATCGGGGGAGGGAGGTTCAAAAGGCTTAAAATTTCCTTCCCCGCTTGTATCAAAAAAACGGAGTTCATTTTCAATATCCCAGGAAAAAAACTCTCTTGTTTCGGGCCTCCTTCTTAAGGGAGGGTAAAAATGCTGCGGGATAGGGCTATGAAATTCCGGTACAATAATTTCTACAGGGGCTGTATAAGGTTCTATCGTACCTATAAGGGTATAATCGCTTGTACTTCTTGTTCTTACAACTGCATGCTGCTGAATTAATACCTCGTTTATCAGCTGTTTGTAAAAATATACATTATCCTGGACCGCGCCGGATCCTGATATTGGCGGGATGAAGATATTTGCTTCGCGGTAGGTTTGAGCCTGAAGAGTGAAAACGGCAAGAAATAACAAAACAGGTATTACTATCTTCTTCATACATATATTCTAATTGTTATCGCAGGATAATTCCACTGCTGAGTCATTACTTGTACCTTTGTTACCTCAATACCCCAGCGGATGTATTCTTTTGGGAAGAATACCAAATTTGTACCCAATTCCAAACTGTATGCTGAAACGTTTGTATTCAAACCCGTCACTGGTTACAGAATTGAAAAAATCCATATTAAACCTTGGATCTATTACTATAATACCGGGCCCTGCGCGCACCCCAAATTGGAAACCCAAAAACCACGAAAACAAAGAGGGTTGCGTCATTTCCAGCAAAGACAGATTTAAGGCAATTCCGCCATAAGGTTCCAGCATAAAATGATCAAATGGTTTAAGCACAAATTTAAGAGCCAATGGTATTTGAAGTATTAAATCACGGTATTCTACATCCCTTGCTGCGGAAATGACAACCCAGTCCTGGACAAATTGCACACCGGAATCGACGGACATAAAATTAAGAAAATGATATTCCGCTGCAAACCTAAGGCCGAAGTTTACCCAGTTTAATGACTGATAATTGCCGGAATAAAGGCTTGGTACCCATAATGCGCTTGCTTCCAGAAAGAGCCATTTATCGCGCCAGTCTGCCGTTTTTTGAATATCTGGAATTCCGGAAAGCATGTTATAAACAATGATTGTTAACAAATCCCTTACAGAAGCATCCGTATTTCTATAAATAATATGCTGCTTGCCAAGTACTTCTAATGATGAAACTTCTACAAGTTCCAGTTCAAAAATTAAATCATCTCTGCCTGCTGGATTTGGAGTTGATCTTTGCGGCGGCTGAACAGGTGCGGATGCCGATACAGGCCCTCCGCCAGCTGTATCAAAAAAATGGATATTATTGTCAGTTTCCATAGAAATGAATTCACGTCTTTCAGGGGTATTTTGCGCAGACCTTATATTTCTCCTTATAAAAGGATCTTCCATTACAGCCGGCTGTACTGTTCTCTCTTGTGATAAAGACTTTATGGTGCCTCTTAACATAAAATCAGATCCGCGCTGCATTCTTGTCAGCGCATGGTGCTGAAGAACCACCTCATAAGTGAGATGCCAGTAAAAAAAGGCATTATCCCCCTGGTTCCCTATACCATCTACAGGCGGAACAAATATTTTTGTTTCACGGATGTTCTGGGGAAAAATATAAAAGGAAGTGAAAAGAAAAACGATTAAAATCGCTGTTTTTCTCATATATTTAGTTTAATATTTATCTGCAAATTATTCCACATCTACACAAGTTATAAGGCAGGCTTATAACCAGATTATATCTATAAAGTCAGAGCCGTCTCCGGGATTGGTAAAAGTGCCTCGTACTTCAATTGAATAATGCGCTGATTTGCCGTTGTACTCTACATTTACAATATGCCTTCCCGGCAGCGAGAAAGGATGAAACGTAGATGTAACAATAGTAGAATTCTCGGAACTAAGGCCGGGATTTTCGATAATTTCAATTACTACGCCGCTTTCATCGGGAGCAACTTTCTTAATATATCCGTCTTCTGCAACAAGAATCTGCAGATCATAATCCCGCTCGAACCTTTCTTCTGTTTCGTATAAATAACGGTTAGGCACAAGCCATAAAAAATCAAAATCGCTTGCGCCCTTATCGCTAATATTGCCGTTCCCATTTCCCCCAATGACTCCAACAGGCTGCGGACAGCCTGTAAGAGCACATACAGCAAAGAAAATAAAAAACGGCAATAACAGAAATTGTTTCATACTACTTGCATCCGCTGGAATAAGATTATACTTATGGTCCTACTGTTATTAGAATTAAAGTTTCGAAATTTCCAGAACCGGCACTAAGCAGTAACGCACCTTCGATATCACCGTTTCCGTTATCAAGATCAAATTCATAACCAAAATAACCAGGTCTGATATTCCAGATTACCGGTGCGCCGCCAGTTAAAGGTGTAGTTGTATTATCTATCGCATAAACAGGAATACTAAATGTTAGTGCGCAAATTCCTCCTGTTGCGCCATTAGTATCAATTGAAAATCCAATATTTGGATTAAATGAATCATCTGCCGTATTATTATTTGTCAGGGTTACATCCGGTTTTAAATCAATCGGACCAAGATAGTCATAAATACCTCCTCCAACCAGTACTCTTGGAGGAATTATTTCGGCTCCATTATTAGGACCTGTAATATCACGGGCAATTTTAATGCCTTCTATATAATCAGCTATTAAAGTTCCAGTAACTGTACTTATTGGATAAGTTGCGGCATGTGTAGCACTCGCCAAATGAAACCTGTTAAATGTAATATCATTTGGTGCAGTTCCGTATACTGAAGTATCAGAAACACCGCCAGTAACAGCAAAAGTACTTACATCTCCTACCAGGGCGGCAACAGAAAAAGTAGCTGTCCTTGTATTTGCCGCAATAACTGTACCTCCTGTGTCAGTACCTGTTAATGTACCAACAGCAAGAAGTGTTTTCCCGGAATTTGTTCCTACAAATATTATCGCACTGCCCTCACCTGTAAGATGTCCATCAACATCACCATAATCCAGTCCTCTGGTAATATTTGTTATTGCCGCAGACTGCCCTCTTAACCATGAAGCCCTGGAGACACCATTGGCAGCATTAACAAAGACTACTTCATAGAAATCGTGTCCCTTTCTTGCGTTATTGGCGTTCAAAGCGCGGGATGCCTTTGTTTCGGGAACTCCGCCTTCAAGATAAAGCGTTAAAGACTTTCCGTCTTCTGAATACACAACATTGGTATAGCCGATAATTTCTTCACCAGCGCCGGCTCCAATAGGCGCCATGTCACATGTTGCAAAGGACAGTGCAAAAAGAACCGTAAGTCCTGCAAAAATTAATTTTTTCATACAAAAAACTCCTTTTATTTTTTTTAGGAACACATACGATTCCTTTGTTTAAACAAGAAAGGCATTATGTTAACTTATAATGTTTTATAATAAAGTATTATGTGTCTTCTATCTGGGAATTCTATATTATTAACATCTTATATGTCAATATTAATATTTGTTTTATTTCTATATTAAAACCATGTAAAATTACATGTATAATTTTTCATACATATAGTAATTACGCTAATTAACCGCGATTCCATGTATTGTATACAAGATCGCTTTTTATATCCGCAAGGCTTTTTGAACAGGTTCTTGCCATGGCGCCTGCCAGGGTCCTTGTCATATTGTTTATCGCCGCTGCCGCTCCCGGCGCGCCATTGTCAGCTAATGGCCCCATCAGCGCCCGCCCTGCAGATACAGCGTCTGCGCCAAGGGCAATAGCCTTAAAAACATCCATTCCGTTTTCTACGCCGCAGTCAACAAATACAGGGATAATATTTTTTAACTTTTTTACTATCTGCGGCAGGACCATTAAGGGCGGCACTGCAAAATCCATTATTCCATGATGATGAGAAACTACAATACCTTTTACTCCCGCCTTAACGCAAAGCATTGCATCCTGCACGCTTAATATGCCCTTGATAATAAAGGGTAGTTTTGTTTCAGCAATAAATTGCCTTATCTCATTTTGCGATACTCCTGTCATGGGAAAACCAAGCACATTATCGTATTCACCGCGGTTATTAAAGGCATGGTCTATATCCATACCAACTGCAATACAGCCGCATTTTTCCGCATGTTTAATCTTGTGAAACACAAGGTCTCTGTCCGCATAAGGTTTGATAATCTTTATTGTTTTTGCTCCGGTTGCGGTAATTCTCTCTAACTCGCTTTCATCTCCCATTCCGGCCCACATAACAGCATTTGCCGCCTTTGCGCCTCTTGCAAGTTCAACCATGCCTTCAGGATGACATTTATCCAAATGAGACAAGGCCGCTGTCATAACAGGCGTTGCAAACTTTTCGCCGTAAAGGGTAAAAGACGTATCAGGAATTACTGATCCTATATGCCGCATTTCCAGAAGCAAAGAATCAAAATACTTCCTTGTTATATTATTTGAATCCCCGGGATTTCTGTTTTGTTCCATGTCTTATCCTGCATCTTCAATCAGGTTTTTCATGATATATTCGCGGCGTTCGGGCGTATTCTTGCCCATGTAGAAATTCAGAACCTGAGGAACCTGTTTTAAGGTATTAACCGAAACAGGAACAATGCGCATGTCATCGCCTATAAACTGGCCGAACTCTTTTGGGCTTATTTCTCCAAGTCCCTTAAAACGGGTTATTTCGCATGCGCTTCCAAGAGCAGCAGCCGCTTCATCGCGCTCCTTTTCGTTGTAACAGTAGCGCGTTTCCTTTTTTGTACGGACGCGGAAGAGGGGCGTTTCCAGAATAAAAACATGACCTGCTGTAACAAGCTCCTCAAAATAAGACAGAAAAAATGTTAAAAGAAGATTGCGGATATGAAAACCGTCAAAGTCTGCATCCGTTGCAAGCACAATCTTCGCATAACGCAGGCCTTCTATGTCGTTATCTATTCCAAGAGCCATCATCATGTTAAAGAGCTGTTCGTTTTTATATATGGCGGCGCGTTTTTTGCCGTACACATTTTCTACCTTGCCGCGCAGAGCGAAAATCGCCTGCGTCATTACATCGCGGCTTGACACAAGAGAGCCGGCAGCCGAATCACCCTCAGTAATAAAAATTGTTGACTCCTCTCCGTCTTCGCCGTCTTCCAGATGATATTTGCAATCCTTTAGCTTTGGAATATTCAAAGCGATTTTTTTCGCAGCTTCGCGCGCTTCTTTTTTTACGGCGTTAAGCTCCGTGCGCAGAGATTCATTTGCTACTATTTTTTGTTCCAGTTTTTTGCAGGCTTCCGGGTTTTTATGCAGCCAGTCTTCAACTGCGTTCCGTGTTTCCTGCACTATCCATGTACGGATGTCAGAGTTTCCAAGTTTATTTTTTGTCTGGCTTTCAAAAACAGGATTTTTCAGCTTGATTGCAATAGCTGCAGTTGTCCCTTCGCGCACATCCTCGCTGCGGTAGTCTTTTTTAAAAAAGACCTGTATCCCCTTTAAGAATCCCTCTTTAAAAGCGGACAGGTGCGTTCCGCCGTCAGATGTGAACTGCCCGTTTACAAACGAGAAATATTCTTCGCCGTAGTTATTGGTATGGGTAAATGCAATTTCAAGCTGACCGCTGGCTGAATGCTGGCCCTTATAATAACCAAGCGGATACAGCCCGTCGTCTCCTGTCTCTTCGAATAACAGGTCGTACAACCCGCGGGATGAAACAAACTTGCTGCCGTTAAAAGTCAGGGTAAGCCCGGCATTAAGATAAGCATAATTCTGTACGCGTTTTTCGATGAATTCCGCATTAAATAAATAATCTTTAAATATCTCGGGGTCTGGCATGAATTCTACCATTGTCCCGTCTTTTATTTTTTCCTTTAATTTGCCCTTGCGGTCGCTTTTTAATTTTCCCCTCTCAAATATAGCCTCTGCAAACTCGCCGTTTCTGATTGCTACAACCCTGAAATGAACAGAGAGAGCGTTAACCGCCTTTGTCCCAACGCCGTTAAGCCCGACAGAAAATTGAAATACATCGTCATTGTATTTTGCGCCGGTATTAATTACAGAGACGCATTCAACAAGTTTTCCAAGGGGAATGCCCCTGCCGTAATCGCGCACCTTAACAATTGCCTTTCCCGGCTTGTCGATATCTTTTATAACTGTCTCAATCACCTTTCCGTTACCCATGATAAACTCATCAATGCCGTTATCGATTACTTCTTTTAACAAGACATAGATTCCGTCATCAGGATTTGAACCGTCTCCAAGACGCCCTATGTACATACCGGTGCGCAGGCGGATATGTTCAAGAGAAGAGAGCGTTTTTATTTTTGATTCATCATAAACCGGCGCAGCAGGTTTTGCGGCTGTTTTTACAGGCTTTGCCTTTGCGGTGGCAGTTTTTTTTACGGTTGTTTTTTTTGCTTGTTTTTTTACCGGCATACTGTAATTAATATCCTTATTTCATGGTATTTTTACCGCAAACTCATTTGCAATTTTTCTTCTGTTTGTGATTGTTTACAGTTAAACTAAGCTGCTCCCCTATAATTGCTTTTGCAGTTCCTGGATATATCCTTCGCTGTCGCGGACATTTTCCATAAGGTCATTAATATTTTCTTCCAAATCGGCAATCTTGCTTTTTTTCTCTTCTATCGACCTTCTGTATTTCTCTATTTTTATTTTTTCTTCATCGATGGCAAGAGAAGCCCGCAGCTTGCAGATTGCTTTTTCGTTGTCGCCAAGCGACTGATCCAGCTTGACTGCCCTGCCGATAGTTTCACCGTCTTCGGCGGTAACGATTGTATCGATAAAATATTTTTTATCAGGCGCTATTTCTTCATCCATAATTCCGGCTGCCTGCGCGCCGAATGTTCTGTAAAGACCGCCAAGAGCCTCTTTAACATGATTGATATGACTTTTAACAGCCATAATCTGTTTTTGCGGATTTCCGTCAATGCCGAAGGAAGCGGAAATAAGGCGTCTTTCATCTTTTAATACCGCAAGCTCATCCTGTGCGGTTTTTGAAACGCTGCGCATTAAATCAATTTCTGAGAGTATCATGGCCGCATCGTCATCATCATGCGCATAAGCATGACGGGGATTCCCTCCCGTGCTGTAACGCTCACCTATGTTATGATAGAGCTGCTCCTGGCTCTCCTGAGCCTTGGAAAGGAAGGACTTAAGCACAAGCCCCTGGGCGCTTTTTCCAATCCAGGAAAACACATTGCCCCCTTCCTTGTTATCAAGTTCTCCGATACGGGTTTCCAGGGAGTCAAGTTTTGCGCAAAGGGCATCGGCCTGTTCCCTGAAAAGTGACGTGAAATCGTTATATGCGTTATTTTCCAGCAGGGCCTTTCCAAGTTTCCGGTAAATAAAAGCCAGTTCCCTTGCCCGCTCTTTTTCTTCATTTTCTCTTACTGTAATTGCCTCTTCCAGTTCCCTGTAACGGCGGTTTTTCTCTTCAATTTTACTGATAGTAACATTGGATTCTTCAATATCCTGCAGATAAGCATTGTACTGTTTTATATCCTCAAACCCGGATTGCATATCCTTTGTACGGGCATACAGAGTTTCACCAAAATTCTCCAGTAAAACATCCAGTGAAGTCCGGCTTTCCTGGCTGTTCTTTAAAAGGTCATCTATCCTTTTCTTGCGGTCATCCATGGCTATACTATACGTTATTTTCCAACAATAGGGAAGTGTCGTTACTCGTAATCATTGTGAGTCAGAATCCTGATATTAACAAACAAATTACTAAACCGCGGCATACTCCCTTGATCAACATGCGTAAAAAAGTGTATAAAAATGGTATTAAGAAGATTTTAAGAAACAGGAGAGAAAATGAATTTAAGCGAATTAAAACATGCAGGGTTAAAGCAATGGGTTGAAGAAACAGCCGCTCTTATGACCCCCGATTCAGTAGAAATTTGTGACGGCAGCAAGGCTGAATATGACAGAATGCTGAAAATTATGGTAGATGCAGGCCTTGGAGTTGCATTAAATCAGGACAAAAGACCGAATAGTTTCTGGTTCCGCTCTGATCCTTCAGATGTTGCCAGAGCTGAAAGCCGCACCTTTATCGCCAGCAAAGAAAAAGACGATGCAGGTCCCACAAATAACTGGACAGACCCTGTAGAACTTAAAAGAACCATGGAAGGCCTCTATAAAGGCTGCATGAAGGGACGCACAATGTACGTAATCCCCTTCTCTATGGGTCCGATTGGCTCTGATATCGCAAAAATCGGCGTTGAAATCTCCGACAGTCCGTACGTTGTTTTCAACATGCACATTATGACCCGCGTAGGCTCAAAGGTACTTGATGTACTTGGAACCGACGGCTTTTTTGTACGCTGCCGCCACTCCATTGCAAAACCCTTAGCCCCCGGCGAAAAAGACACCGGCTGGCCCTGCGAACCGGATGTAAACAAGAAATATATCAGCCACTTCCCCGAAACCTATGAAATCTGGTCATACGGCTCAGGTTACGGCGGAAACGCCCTTCTTGGCAAAAAGTGCCTTGCGCTTCGTATCGCATCCGTACTTGGCAGAGACGAGGGCTGGCTTGCAGAGCACATGCTCATTCTCAAACTTACAAATCCCGAAGGCAAGGTAAAATACATTGGCGGCGCGCTTCCGTCAGCTTGCGGAAAAACAAACCTTGCCATGTTGATTCCAACCCTTCCAGGCTGGAAAGTTGAAACAATCGGCGATGATATTGCATGGATGAAATTCGGAAAAGACGGCCAGCTTTATGCAATTAATCCGGAATGCGGATTCTTCGGCGTATTGCCCGGAACAAGCGATCATTCAAACAAGAGCGCAATGGATTCGATAAAGAAAAACACAATCTTTACAAACTGCGGCCTTACAGAAGACGGCGATGTCTGGTGGGAACAGATTGGCTACCCCGCTCCGGGCGAAACAATAATAACCTGGAAGGGCGAAAAAGTTCCTTCTCCCAAGAGTGACAAACCTGTTGCAGGACAGGAAGTCGCGCACGTAAATGCCCGCTTTACAGTACCCGCAGCGCAGTGCCCCGTAATTGCTCCTGAATGGGACGATCCCAAGGGTGTGCCGATAAGCGCATTCCTCTTTGGCGGCAGGCGCGCTGCAACCATTCCGCTTGTAAATCAGGCGAAAGACTGGGTACACGGCGTATTCATGGGTTCAATTACAGGTTCGGAAATTACAGCTGCAGCTCTTGACCTGCAGGCCGGTTCTATCCGCCGCGACCCATTTGCAATGGTGCCTTTCTGCGGTTATAACATGGGTGATTATTTTGCACACTGGCTCAAGCTTGGCAAACAGGCCCAGGATGCCGGAAACGGCGACAAGCTGCCCAAGATTTTCTTTGTTAACTGGTTCCGTAAAGATGCAGACGGCAAATTTATGTGGCCCGGCTACAGTGAAAACAGCCGCGTTCTTGCATGGTTATTTGACCGCTGCGACGGAAAAGATAACTTTATCGACACACCAATCGGCAACCTTCCAAAACCAGGCAGCATAACACAACCTGCGGAAGTAAGCGATGCTACAATGGCGGAACTTATCAAGCTTGATACTGATGGCTGGAAGAAAGAAATTGCAGACGTAAGGGAAAATCATTATTCCAAGTTCGGCGACAGGCTCCCCAAAGAACTGTACACCCAGCTTGACATCATGGAAAAAGGTTTAAACAGCTAATTTACTTTTGATGCAATAAAAAGCCTCAAGGCCGCTGCGGTCTTGAGGCTTTTTTTTATATTAACGTGTGAGATTTTACGTTTTTAATTACTGAACTGTCTGGCGGTACAACTCTCTGTTCATCATTAACAGTACAAGCGTACTTCCAACAGGAAGCTTATACGGGACTGTAAACTCTCCTCCCATATAATTAACTGTAAACAGGCGCTGCCTCTCTCCGGCAGGAAGAACAGCTTCAAGACGGACAGAAAGAGGATAGGGATTCGGGGGTATTGTATAACGGAATAAACCAAATACTTCATTGTCTTCTATTTTTTCAGGCTGCGTTATCCTTAGCTGAACCGGCGTATTTAATGAGACCGATGTGCCCGGCGGCGGATTCTGCTCTGTTACAGATCCTTCGCCCTCTTTTTCATCACTTAATGCAAAATGAAAATTAATGCCCGTACCGGAAATCAGTTCAAGCGCACGGGAAAGCTGCAGCCCGGTAAACTGTGGAACTGCAATTGTCTGATTTTCCCTTCCCCTGCTAACAACAAATTCCAGATTCGTAGGACCTGCGATATTAGTACCCGGCACAGGTTTTTGAGCAAGAATGGTTCCCGGCGTTTCAGAAGAAAACTCGTACATTACAGGTTCTCTTATTGTAAGCAGCGGGGAACCGCCGCCGGCTGCGTTTATGGTTTGAATATCCAACCGTACTTCATCAATATTCCGCGTGACAAAATTTTCTACCCTGTTTACAATAACACCCTGGCTTACCACAAGGCGGATACGGCGGCCGGCCTTTACTATGGTTCCCGGACGCGGTTCCTGTTCAAGTATATGCCCCTTGTCTCTTGAAGTCTGCGAATAGCGAAGCTGAAGACGCGGGTAGAGTTCCTTTACCTGCAGCTCAAGCAGGGCTTCCGTTAAATCTTTTCCGATTACATCGGGAACCATTGTCTGTTCATGGCCGCGCACAGCAATAAAAAAAACTGAAACGGCAATAATACCGACAAAAATAACAAGACCCGCAACTGCCATAATAAACATTTTAAGATGATCTGCTACATAATCTTCTATTGAACTTAAATCAAACCCCATAACTGCCTCGTTTATCAAAGTCCGACCGCATAAACCGATCGTGCCGCCGGCTTTTCAGCCAAGCGGGTCAGACCCGGGAAAATCCCGCGCCCCGTTTAAAAAATCACGCCAAAGGAGAGCCTTTTTTGCCTGATATTGAAGCTCTGTTACAGCAAGAACTCCGTCTCCTGTCTGTATTAATATACCGCACTGTCCCCCGGAGCAGGTTCCAAGAACAAGCCCCGGCTTACCGGCCCTATTCATTCCGGCATGCGGGCATATATCCGCTTTTAATAATAATAGTTCACGTCCTTTATGAATAGTCCTGCATAAGGGCCAGGGGTTATAGGCGCGGATTTTCGCCTCGATTTCCAAAGCGCTCATGTTCCAGTTTATAAGGCCGTCTTCTTTTTTAACAAGAGAGCAATAACTTGCAAGCTCATGATTCTGCGGCGTTCCTGTGACTGCTGTATTGGAAGACGCTATTTTTTTTAGCACATCAGGCAGCATCTGCGCCGCCATTTTTGCGGCGGTTTCACCAAGCGAGTGCGCCGTTTCTTTACCCGTTAACTGTATTTGCTGTACAGCTAAAATGCCGCCGCAGTCCATTTCCTTTGCCAGTGTTTGTATTGTAATTCCTGTTACAGTATCACGGCTTAGAATCGCCGCCTGTATTGGTGAGGGCCCTCTGTATTTTGGCAGCAAACTCGGATGAATATTGATCCCGCCAAGAGGAAACAATGAAAGGAATTTCGGGCCGAAAATCCGCCCGTATGCAAAGGAGATAAGCAGATCAGGTTTTAATGACCCGACTCTCTCTCTGACAGAAGCGTCAAGTTTTAGTGTTTTTATGACTGGAAAATCCTGCGCCGCCTGCGCAACATCAGTCGGAAAAAGTTTTCCATGTCTGCCTTTGGAACTGTCAGGATTGGTAAGCGCGCATGAAATTTCAATTCCTTCCGTGTTAATAACCGCTTCCAGCGAAGGAACGGCAATCGAAGGACTGCCGGCAAACAATACCCTCATTTTACGCTCTTGTCTGTTTTTGTGATTTATCATATTTCTCGAAAAGTTTATTGCGTTTTTTTTCGGATACATGATCCAAAAAAAGCACTCCGTCAAGATGATCATATTCGTGAAGAATTACGCGGGCAAGAAGTCCGCCTGTCTCGATTGTAAAGGGACGGCCATTTTCATTCCATGCCTGTACTTTTATCGATTCAGCTCGAACCACATTAGCGTAAATACCGGGAACGGAAAGGCAGCCTTCCTCATATTTTGATGTTGTAAGGGAGGTTTCCATTATTGAAGGGTTTATGAATACCCTCTCTTTATCGCCTTCGACGTGAACAACAAAGATTCTCTTCATAATGCCGATCTGAGGGCCTGCAAGACCTACACCTTTGTCACGCTTGGCAATTTCCAGCATTAGTTTTGCGATATTGATGATTTCATCATCAATTTTGTCTATTTTAACAGCTTTTTGCCTAAGTAATTCATCGCCAAGAGTAATAATCTGCATAAATAAATAATAGCGAAAAAACGATTTCTAGCCAAGGCTTTTATAAGCGGCTTGCTCATTGACAAAATTACAATTTTTTGTCTATAGTATAGAAGATGGGAGTTCTTACAAGCCAAAAAATATCTGTTTATTACGAGCGTTTTAAAGATATTGATGTTACCTTAACAAAAGATATGATTCAGGTGACAGGGCTTCTTACACAACAGGTACATCTCAAATGCGGCAATGATTTTTGGCCCTGCGTTGTATATACTACATCTTTTACAGGAGCCAAGGTTGTCGCCAATATAAAAACAGGACTTCTTGGAAAACTGCAAGCTACAAATAATTTTGTTAACCTGCGTTTTTGCTTCAGACCCCCGGGAGAATCAAATACAGTCACATTCTTTGTAGCCGCCCGCGTTTTGGCAAGCGCTCCCTATGGAAACTCGCAGGACATCAATATGTTTACAATCCAGTTTTCAAACCGGCCGCCTGATGATTTTATCGAGATTATCGGCCGTGTTCTGGATGCCAATGTAAATTCTGCAAAAAGAAAAGATGTCCGCATTCCATTAAACGCCGACAATATGCGCAAGCTTAATATTCTGTCAACAGAAACTGCTGTCTTTATACAGAGTGTTCCGCGGCGCTGAATTTTAAGAGACCTTTCCTTTTCCGGCACAAAGATAATTATGATGGGAATTGCCAAATACCTGCTTGACAAGGATGTGTCCATACGCATCGACTTTAACGATCCAAGAGAGATTTTTACAGTTAAGGGAAAATTTGTCCGCGCAGAAGATGTTGAAGGAAAAAAAGAAATGGTCGCACTTGGCCTTAATTTTGATGAAGCTACAGTTCCAATGGGTTATAAAATACGCCTTAACGATATGCTGACATCAACGCGCGCTGATTACCGCGGCACTCTTGAAGATAACGGGCAGAGCAGCAATCAAAGTTAATGAACCAGTTAATATTTTTACCTGTTCCTGAAAATTTTAAAAAACAAATAAACAGCTCAGGGGATGCATTCCCCGTTGATCCTGCCATACCGATCCCTGTAGAAATTCCGCAGGAAAATGCGCAAACATGCATTGCAAATCTTTCAATGGACATGATTATTCACGGAATGTTACGCGCCATTGAAGAAAGGCAGGTAAAAAAAGAGTGGATCGATTATTACAGTAATTTTATTTTATTCCTGTGTCCTGAAATCCTTGAAATTTGCCAGGATGAAATATCAAAGAAGAATTTTTAATCCGGCAGCGCAAGAGCCAGCACTTCGTCAAATTTTTCAACAGCATGAAACTCAATTCCCTTTTTGACATGCTCAGGTATTTCATCCAAATCCCTTTCGTTATGCTTGGGAAAGATGATATGCTTTGCCCTGTTCCTGCGCGCGGCTATTGTTTTTTCTTTTAAGCCGCCAATAGGAAGAACAAGGCCTGTAAGAGACAATTCTCCTGTCATCACAAGTTTTGGCGCAACTGTTTTTCCGCGCATTAATGAAAGCAAAGCAGTAGCCATTGTGATGCCGGCAGAAGGGCCGTCTTTGGGTGTTGCGCCTTCCGGAATGTGCATATGAATATGATTTTTTTCAAACCAGTCTTTGCTGACGCCGTATTGCTCAACTGCCAGCTTGCGCGCAACAGTCATGGCTATTTCGGCGCTCTCTTTCATTGTTTCGCCCATTTTACCTGTGAGCGTTATTCCCTCTTTGACGGGAAGCGATGTCGCTTCTATTACAAGAGTGTCTCCGCCCATGCTTGTCCATGCAAGTCCTACCGACATGCCAGGTTTGTTTGCTGTTTTTATATCATCTTCGCGGAATATAGGTTTTCCAAGATGCTTTTCTATCAATTTTTTATCAATATTAAAACGCAGAAGTTTTTCAGAGGTTTCTTTTTTGCCTGAAGCTGCTGTTGATTTTTTATCCTGCGGATTATTGTTCACCGCGCTGTTTTTATTTTTTTCTTCTTCATCATTATTCGCGCTGCTTTCCTGCGCTTCAATAATTTGTTTTGCAAGTTTGCGGTGAATCTTGTCCAGGTTTTTTTCAAAGTTGCGCACTCCCGCTTCACGCGCATAAGAGTTTGCGATATGCAATAGACTGTCTTTAGTGTACTTAACATGATTTTTTCCAAGGCCGTTTTTTTCAAGGCTTTTTGGCAGCAGGTAGCGCTTTGCTATTTCCAGTTTTTCCGTATCGATATAACCCGGAAGCTGAATAATCTCCATGCGATCCAGAAGCGGCGGCGGAATTGTATCCAGGGTATTTGCTGTAACAATAAAAAACACGCTGGAAATGTCAAACGGCAAATCCAGATAATGATCCCTGAATGAATTATTCTGCTCCGGATCAAGAACTTCAAGAAGGGCGCTTGCCGGATCGCCGTGATAACTTGCTCCCATTTTATCGATTTCATCAATCATAAAAACTGGATCTTTTGTTTTAACTATTTTTAGTCCCTGAATTATTTTTCCTGGCATTGCTCCTATATAGGTACGCCGGTGCCCCTTGATTTCAGCTTCGTCTCTCATGCCGCCGACAGAAAACCTGAAAAATTGTTTTCCCAGAGCGCGGGCAATAGATCTTCCCACAGAAGTCTTTCCAACTCCCGGCGGCCCCACAAGACAGACAATTGAACCTGTAGCATAGTTTCGCTCGCTACCCTTTTGCAAGGCATTCCCGCGCAATTTTCTTACCGCAAGATATTCAACAATCCTTGTCTTTACATCTTTAAGCCCGTAGTGGTCAGCTTCAAGAATTGCCTGTGCGTTTCTAAGCTCGAAAACTTCAGGAGCAGGCTTATTCCACGGAAGAGCGGCAATCACATCAAGATAGTTGCGCGTAACGGTAAATTCTGCAGAGTTAGGTTCCATAAGTGAAAACTTTTCCATCTCCTGATCAACAGTTTCCTTTACTTCGCCCTCAAATTTAAAGCTGTCAAATTTATCTTTAAAACGCTGATAATCGGAGCTTTTTGCATCGGTTGTCATTCCAAGCTCCGTTTTTATGGCTTTAAGTTCTTCCTTTAAAAAATAATCGCGCTGGGATTTTTCTATTTTTTCATTTATCTCTTTTTGAATCTTCTTTTGAATCCTTAAAAGTTCCTGTTCTTTTTTTATGAATACCAGCACCTGCTCCATACGTTTACGCACATTTAAAATTTCAAGAATCTTCTGCTGTTCAGCCTTGTCAATATTCAAAATGCTTGCGATAAAATCAGCAATTTTTCCGGGATGATCAATATTGATCATGTTAAGACGCATTTCTTCGGAAAACAGAGGATTATTCTCGCTTATCTGTTTCATTTCAGAAATAAGAGCCCTTGTCAGCGCCTTTACTTCGCTTGTGTTGTCTTCCTCTTCTTCCAGATATTCAACTGCAGCGACAATCGGATTTGAAGGATTGAGTGTTTTTTTAACACGAAAACGTTTTAATGTAGAGATAAAAATATTTACGCCGCCGTCCGGCAAATTAATTTTTTTAACGATCTTTGCCGCAGTGCCAATTGTGTATAAATCCGTAATTGACGGTGAATCAGTATCATTTTGCAGCATGACAAGCCCAATAAGCCCGTCGCCTGAGTTTGCATCCTCCACAACTTTTACATCGGAAGGATTGCCAATCATTATGGGGGTAAAAATCCCCGGGAATATCGGACGGCCCATCAGAGCCACCAGATATAATTTATTGGGAAGAAGTTGATCTACAGGTATTATTTGATCACTCATTTATTAATTACATTCCAAAATTTATTACTTGAAGAGGCTCAAAAAAAAAGGGGATGGGGAATGGGGGTTAGGGAAATATATTGAATAACACATGGTTGTTCATATTATTGTATCAAACAATAATCCCTACTCCCTAATCCCTAATCCCCTCTCCCTTTCTTAACCCTTAATATTGTAGAAAGCTTTGCGGCCGGCGTACTGACTGATGCCTGAAAGTTCATCCTCGATTCTCATAAGCTGATTGTACTTGGCTGTGCGATCTGAGCGGCTCATTGAACCTGTTTTAATCTGCCCTGTTTCCAAAGCTACTACAAGGTCTGCGATAAAGGCATCTTCTGTTTCTCCGGAGCGGTGCGAAATAATTGCAGTGTAACCTGCTTTTTTTGCCATCTCTACAGCTTCGTAAGTTTCTGTAAGCGTGCCAATCTGATTTACCTTAACTAAAATGGAGTTACATGCGCCCATTTTAATTCCTTTTTCAAGAAACTTGGTGTTGGTAACAAAGAAATCGTCTCCGACAAGCTGTATTTTTGAACCGAGAGCCTTGGTAAGTTTCACATAACCGTCCCAGTCATCCTGATCCAGAGCGTCTTCAATCGAAATAATAGGATATTTGTTAACCCACTTTGTATAAATATCGATCATTTCATCGGCGCTGAAAAGTTTATCGGGATTTGATTTCCAGAATTTATAACCTTTCTTGCCGCCTTCATCAAAGAGCTCAGAGCTTGCGCAGTCTAAAGCGATCATCATCTGCTCGCCGGGTTTGTATCCTGCTTTTTCGATTGCTCTCATAACATATTCAAGAGCTTCATCATTGTTGATGTCCGGAGCAAAACCGCCCTCATCGCCGACAGCTGTGCTCTTTTTTGCATCATGAAGCAGTTTTTTAAGCATGTGGAATACTTCGGCAGTCCAGCGTACAGCTTCTCTTATGGATTCGGCGCCGACCGGCATTATCATAAATTCCTGAAAGTCAATCAAGTTATCGGCATGCTTGCCGCCATTAATTATATTAGCCATGGGGACGGGCAGAAGATTTGAATGGAAGGAACCAAGGTATTTGTAAAGCGGAACACCCAGATATTCGGCTGCGGCGCGGGCTGTTGCCATGGATACGCCAAGAATCGCATTGGCGCCAAGCTTGCCTTTGTTCTCGGTTCCGTCAAGCTCTATCATGGTCTTGTCAATATCAACCTGTTCAAGGGCGTCAAGTCCCATCAATTCAGGCGCAATTATGTTATTTACATTATCAACCGCTTTTAAAACGCCTTTTCCAAGGTAGCGGCCCTTATCCCCGTCGCGAAGTTCGACAGCCTCATAGGCCCCGGTTGAAGCGCCCGACGGCACTGCCGCCCGCCCAAGAGAGCCGTCCTCCAGCATGACATCAACTTCAACAGTAGGATTTCCCCGTGAATCGATAATCTCACGCGCTTCTACATATTCAATAATACTCATATCCGTCCTCCAAATTTGTATTTATTGAATAATGGTGCGATATTTTATTAAGTAAGTCAAGGACTGATTTTGGCATTACTATAGATGAATTTTTACTATAGTATGGCTTGATATTATCTCCGCCTGAATTTAACACACTTTATGCCATTTATTCCTGTATTATAAAATATGATTTAAATTGCATTTTATTCATTCCAAATCACTTATACCATCTGCTTTTACCCTGTAAGTAATCCATTCATTTTTATCATCACTCCAATCGTTGCTCCTGCTATATAGAATCTTAAAATACACATATCCATCTGCAAATGCAGGGACTGAATAAGAGTACATATGTCTGGAGCTGGCCGTTTCGACTGACTTATTATAGGTTTTATCAAAAGCGGTAACTTCCGTGCCGTCATCCTTTACCCGTTTAAATACCTCTCCTCCGCTCACCCAGCCTGTGGCATCTCTGGCGCCCGGTTGTTCGAATGAATAGTAGACATAGCCTTCGTGATACAAATAATTTTTTTCTGAACTTCCCTTTAAATCAGGAATGTTATTTTGTAATTCTTCGTGTGTGCGCTTTATATTTTCCATGTTTTTTTCTCCTGTTACATATTATCATTGTTTTGACATTAATTCCAGTAAATTTCCAGTATTCCAAAGCAGTTTGTATTCAGTAGTAGCATGTAATATCATCAACCGGAGACTTTTTCTGAATAATGATGTAAATTAATATATCGGAGGATATAGTGAGTAATATTATTTTTTATTTTTCCGGAACCGGAAATTGCTTAAAAGCCGCGAAGGAAACAGCAAAAGAACTTGGAAATTGCGAAATTGTTTCAATGGCAAAACCAGGTGGTTTTAGCATATTAAAGCAATATGACACTATCGGCTTTATTTACCCCGTATATTTTTACGGCCTGCCCAAAAAGGTAATTGAGTTTGTTGATAATTTAAAACTAAATGACAATAAAACAGCATATACATACGCAATCGCAACATGCGGAGACGGCGCCGGTTACGCGATATATCAAATATATGAATTGCTGAGAAAAAATCATAATATAGAATTGAATTACGGTAAAAAATTAAAAATGTTTTCCAATTACATTGTCATGTACAATATGAGTAAAAAAGTAGATGAAATTACCAAAAAGTCAAATGAAAGATTATTTACTGTAATTAAATCAATTAAAAACAGAGAAAATAATAAAATCAATAAATTTACCAAATTAATCATTTTTATTAATAATTGGTTTTTAAAAAATGCGTCAAAAATGGGTAAACATTATAATGTAAATGAAAATTGCAATGGCTGCCGTATTTGCGAAAAAGTATGTCCTGTAAAAAACATAGAATTAAATAATAACAAACCTGTTTTTAATCACAATTGCGAACAATGTGTAGCGTGCATTCAGTATTGCCCAAAACAGGCCATAAATTACAAAAACGCCACTCAAAAAAGACGAAGGTACACACACCCGGAAATCAGTTATTTGGAATTATCTGAAAGTAATTATCGTTAAGTTTAGGAAGCCCTTTTTTGAACCTATGACTAAATGGACATGTTGACAAAGTAAATAATACTAAGAAAAAGGTGTTATAACATTCTCAAAGTTAAAGCCAATGATGGGACGAAAAAGCAAACAGCTTTGTATGATCATGATAGACATTGAAGAACTAATACCAAAAGATCATTTGTTAAGGAAAATCAAGTATACAATAGATTTTGATTTTATTTATGAAGAAACAAGAACATATTATTCATCAATAGGCCTTCCTTCAACAGACCCTGTCTGTTTAATGAAAATGCTTCTTGTAGGTATTTGTACGGAGTAAAATCTGAAAGAAGATTAGAAGAGAAATAACATTGAATATGACTATCGCTGGTTGCAATTTTGATCTAATGGATGCCATACCAGATCATTCAACATTCAACTAAAATCGGCGACGGCATTAAACCTGAAACGATTTATTAAGGCTGTTGGTGCTTAAGCTCATGGTTAATGATTTATAATGCTATACCACCTTATCAGGTTTTCATTGCACTTGCTTCTTGAATTCGGGATTTTATGTAAATTTAGATTTAATTTCGTCTAACGTTTAAGATTGACGACGGTTTGACAGCCCGAATAAGCAAACCGCAGGTTTGCAAGGCTGGCAAACTGTGGTGGAGCAAAACATTGCAGAGGGTGAAGCCCGAACAATGTTTTGCGGAACCCGAGCCGTCGAACAAGCGGCGAAGCGTTAATCGTGTGTTATGCGATGGAAAAAGCACCACGAAGCGTCCGCCATGGATGGCGGGCGTTAATATAATTCAATTTTATTGTTTTTTATAATAATTTCAAAAAATCATTTAATTCAATTCCTGCTTGAATTAATATGCTTTTTAATGTTCCTTTTGCAATAGTGTCATGCATTGGAATTACATATATTCTATTCCCATTTGAATATTTTGCATGACTTCCCTTTTGACTTTTGAATACAAACCCTTCTTTAGATAATGCCGAAATAATTTCATTGGGTCTAAGAACCGGATATTTGCTTCCCATTATATTGCCATTTCCAGTCTGGTTATATAAACCTCTTCATTTTGCATATAATTTAATTCTTCCATTTTGTCTTCATCTTCATAATATAATGAAATAGCTTCTCTTAAATTTGCCATTGCCTCTTCAATTGTTTTTCCTTGCGAAGCTATATTATTTTCAAGACAAGTCGCAACATACCAATTTTCTTCTGGCTCTATTTTTATTGTCCCTTTAAAAACCATATTTTCCTCCAATGAACGTATTTTTTTATCATAAAGCATCTATTGTTTACTGTCAAGTAGCATTTCTAACCTTAATTTTGTTAAAACCTTAATTCAAATGCCTTTTTTGATGATCCGTTAAACCCTATGTTTTCATAAAATTTATGCGCTTCTAGTCTTTTTATTCCACTTTGTAAAACTACTTTATAACAATTATTTTCTTTTGCGTATTCTACTGCCATTTCCATTAATTTTTTTCCTATTCCTTTTTGCCTATAATTTTGATCTATTATTACATTTTCTATAAATCCAATTGATTTTCCATTAAATGTTAAATTTGGAATAATACATATATACAATGATCCTATTATTTTTTCATTTTCTTTTGCAAAAAAATACTTTATATTATTTTTTTCAATAATATCCCATATTTTATATGCTTCATATATACCAAATAAAGAGCCATTATTATCTCCAAGTTGCTTATACAATTCAAGAATGCCGATTAAATCGTCTTTGTTTCCAATTAAATAATCCATAAATATTTTATTCCTATAATGTCTATTAATATACAACTGCACAAAAAGCTTATAAATTAAAAAATAATGTCAATATCCTTTATAAATACTGTTTTTTTTTAATAATCCAAATATTTTCTAATAATTATAATATAGTAGAGTTAAATAAATATCAATATCAAAACTTAATAAAATTTAAAAAACATATTTTCCGAATAGGATTTAGCCCTGCACGGATGCAGGGCATAGATTGTCCAATATTTATTCTGATATTTTATTTCGCTTAACGTTTAAGATTGACGACGGTTTGACAGCCCGAATAAGGGCTTGCGCAGCAAGACCAGGGCTGGCAAACTGTGCTGGAGGTTTTGCGTGGGAGTGAGCCAAAGGCGACCGACCTAGCAAAA
>Ga0123356_10000068_pt1 | contig 108740 bp, 102 predicted proteins | sample TergutEmb28metaG_2_FD_92546 | JGI IMG/M metagenome (GOLD analysis project Ga0123356, IMG submission 92546) | Embiratermes neotenicus P3 segment gut microbial communities from Petit-Saut dam, French Guiana - Emb289 P3 | ecosystem: Host-associated > Arthropoda: Insects > Digestive system > Gut ...
ACCCGATGCCGCCCCACCACCACACAGACCATCGACACGCAGATGAGCACCGACCTGCTGGCCCTCAGCGCCTGAACAACCCCGAGGGATCACCCGCTACACCACTCCCCGGGACTTGACCAGATCCTCGAGCTCGATCACCTCGGCATCCACGTTGGTCAGGCCCAGACGCCGGGCGATGCGCAGCGACAGCACCTCGGTGTCGATGACGTCAGCAGCCGGGCTGTCACCATCGTGCCCGCGCTTGACGATCCAGGTGGACGGGGCACCGCGTTGAGGCGCGAACCACCGCTCGCCGTCGCGGTGCAGCAAGATCTTGGGGACGACGCCCGGCAGAGACGAGTACGAGTCGTGGCCGGTGCGACGCCCGGCGTGTCGAAGCCGGTCGGCGACGTCAGCCATGGTCAGCGGTCGGTAGCCGGGATCCGCGGGTTCGGCGGGTTCGCCCACGGGGACGACGACGAGCGCTCCAGCGAGGTCCCGACCGTAGACGGCGACGAGGCCGAAGGTGTCGCCTGGTTCGACACCGGCCGCGACCGCGTGATCCACCCGAGTCGACCCTTCGGGCAGGTAGCCGTCAAGAAACACCTTCGGCGCCAACCTGTGCGGCACCCGGCCTGTCGGCAGCAGGTGGGACACGACACGGCTGCCGACACCCCACCGGCGAGTCGCGTCGTCGGTCCACTCGACAGCGATGCGACGGTCGTCCACACGCACCAGCCGGGCCACGTGAGTTCCGTACAACCAGGCATCAAGGGCGCCGGGCGCGAGGTTCAGACCTGCCACGGGTCAGGCTCCTCGTCTGTGTCGACCGCCCTGACCATCACCTCGGCACCCAAGAGGTCGAGCAGCCCGAACAGCCGGGAGTAGGCGAGGATCTGCTTCCCGCTCTCCAGCTCGTGCAGATAGCGCCGCGGAATGCCAAGACGTGCGGCGACGTCCGCCTGAGTCCAGCCGTGCTGGACCCGCAGGTGGCTGAGGAACGCCCCGAGGTCGCCGACCGAGCGAACAGCCGCCCAGTCCACGTCACGGGCCATGGTGTGCTGCACCACCTTTCCGGCTGTGTGGATATCGACACAGCAACTCGATGTGAGGATATTAGCACATCGAGTGCGTGTGTCGATATACACACAACGGTCGGTCGGGCACGATGACGATGATGTCGACAGGGGCAGAGGTGACCGCCGAGACAGCGACGACCTCCCCCGCCTGGACGAACCCTTTGAGCAGGGCGAACAGGCCTGGGCCTGGCGGGCACCAGGGGTCAGCGGTCGACGACGAGCGCGTCGTCGACCGTGCCGTCCAGCACCGACCCGGTCCACGGGGTGCTGAGGGTGATGTAGCAGATCGCCACGGTGATCCCCGCAGCACGCTCTTCCTGGTCGGGGTAGCCGGCATGGATGGTCTGGTAGAGCACAGAACCCTGGGGCACGCCTACGGCGACCTTCAGGGTGTTGCACCGTTGGGCCACGGCGGTCTCGTACGCGATCGGGTCGTCCGGCATCTCCGAGATCGCGTCGACGAACCCGGCGACCTGGGTGGTGTGCAGGTCGGAGCACGGGACGGTGGGCACGACGGTGCCGGCGAGGTCACCTCGCGGCATGTGCATGACGCACGCCCCCTTGGTCAGCTGGCCGTAGGCCGCCAGCTCTTCCGGGGTGGGATCGATCACCTCGCGCCAGTAGGAGCCAGGCCCTGCCGAGGTTCCGGCGGTCTGCGCGGGAGAAGGGGTCGGGGACGGGCTGGCGGGCTCGCTCGACGTGGACGGCGTGCCGGACGCCACGACACCCCCGTCTCCGTCTCTCCCTGAGCTCAGGAGGCGTGTCGCGAGGAGGACACCGAGGACGACGAGGCCGGCGATCAGCACCACAGCACCGAGCGTGACCGCCACCGCCACCCCCGTCCTGGTGCCTCGCGAGGCGGGCGGTGGAGCCCAGGCCGGCGCGGGCGCCTGGGGCGGGGTCTGGGAAGCCGGGTACCACCCCTGCTGACCGGCGCCCGCCCAGCCACCAGGAGCCCCCGGAGGCGGTGCGCTCTGCCAGGGGCCGGCCGGCCCAGGGCCGTACGCACCGGGCTGCGGTGCCGGCCCTGGCGTGTGAGGGCTGTAGGGCGTGCCAGGCGGTGAAGGCGCCCCAGGCGCACCCCAGGCGCCCTCCGGGGCGGCTCCGTACCACCCCGACGCCTCCGGGTTGTTCCGACCGCCATGATCTGGCTCGTGACGAGGGCCTTCGGGTGGGACGCTCACGAGGCGAGTCTATGTGGGTGATCTGTCGAGATCGCCCGTTTCGAGCATCGCAGAACCGGCTGAGGCTCGGCGAGCCCGCAGACACGCGGGTCCCGTCGACCACCCAGGCAGGAGCACGCCGTCAGCCGCTGCGGTAGACGTCGGCCCGATGGGCGATGCGGTAGACGTTCACGGTGCGAGAGTCCTCGTCGATGCTGATCAGCACCCGGTAGGCCACGCCGACGTACCCGCTGCGCATCCCGACCAGCTCGGCACCTAGAGGTTTGGTCACCCTGTGCGGGTTCTCAGCCAGAGGGCCGTCCAGGAACCGCACCACAGCGTCGGCCATGCGCGACGGCAGCCGGTACAGCGCACGGGCTGCGGGAGGTGCGACCCGGACCTCCCAGCGGTCGCTCACCGGCCCGAGGCCAGCTGAGCGCGCACCTCGTCCAGGCTCAGCGCCTTGCCCGTCTCGACCGCCTCGCGCGCCTCAGCCATCTCCGCCGCGTGCTCCGGGTCTGCCAACCACGCCAACGTCTCGGTCAGAGTCTCCAGATCCTCGGTGGCGATGAGCGTCGCCACCGGACGCCCATGCCGGGTGATCGTCACCGGCTGGTGCGTCGCGGCGACCTCCTCCACGATCGCAGAGAGGTTCGTCTTGGCCTCGTTGATCGGCAGGGCTCTCATAGACAGAAGCCTAGCCCATAAACTAGTCAGAGTTCTAGGCTGATTTCAGCCGTTCGGGGATGTGAGCCCCGCGCACCTCAGCAGATGCGGGGGAGCTGTTCACCCAGAGGGCGCGAGACGACGCGGCCGGCGCCGAGGGGTGAGCGGGCGACCAGCAGGCCGGGGTGCTCGTCGGTGACCGAGCCGATGATCGCGGCGTGGGTGCCGAGGGGGTGCGCCTGGAGAGCCGCCAGGGCCGCGTCAGCGTGGACGCCGGGGAGGATGGCGACCATCTTGCCCTCGTTGGCCACGTGCAGGGGGTCCAGGCCGAGGAAGGCGCACGCGGCGGCGACCGCCTCGGGGACGGGGACGGCCGACTCCTCGAGCTCGATACCGACACCGGCGACCTCCGCGATCTCGCACAAGGTGCCCGCGACGCCACCACGAGTCGGGTCACGCAGCACGTGGACGTCAGGGACGGCGGCCAGGAGAGCCAAGACCAGGCCGTGCAGAGGGGCTGTGTCGGACGTCAGTGTCGTGCCGAACTCGATGCCCTCGCGCAGCGACAGGATCGCCACACCGTGCTCACCGACGAACCCTGAGACCAGCACCACGTCACCCGGGGTAGCCCGGGTCGGGCGGATGTCGACCCCGTCGGGCACCACGCCGATGCCGGCGGTGTTGACGAACAGCTGGTCGGCCTTGCCCCGGTCGACCACCTTGGTGTCGCCGGTGACGATGCGCACCCCCGCGGCCCGGGCGGCCGCGCCCATCGCGGTCGCCACCCGGCCCAGCACCGACGTCTCCAGGCCCTCCTCGAGGATGAAGCCAGCCGAGAGGGCGAGCGGCTGGGCGCCGCTCGTCGCCAGGTCGTTGATCGTGCCGTTGACGGCGAGATCACCGATGGACCCGCCGGGGAAGAACAGCGGGGAGACCACGTAGGAGTCCGTGGTGAACGCCAGCCGACCACCGGCAGGGGCGTCCAGCACGGCCGCATCACGCATCTCGGCGTTGGTGGCATCCCCCAACGCGGGCAGGAACAGGTGCTCGATGAGCTCACCGGACAGCACTCCCCCACCACCGTGGCCGAGCACGATCCGATCTTGGTGCCGCAGCGGCACGGGGCAGGTCCAGCTCTCGATGTCGACGGAAGCGGTATCGACGTCGACGGTCGGCAAGACGGGAACGTTCGGCAGGACGGGGGCGACCGGCAGGTCTGGCTCAGACATCAGCTCACCTTCGTCGGGACCTGGAGACGTCGGAACTCGTAGTACGCGGCGCAGGCGCCCTCGGCCGAGACCATGGTGGCCCCGAGCGGGGTGCGCGGGGTGCACGCGGTGCCGAAGGACGGGCACTGGTTCGGCTTGATGAGGCCTTGGAGCACCTCGCCAGAGTGGCACGCCTCCGGCTCGACGGTGCGGATGCCCTCCACGTCGAACCGCAGCGAGGCGTCGTACTCGCGCCACGCGGGCGCCAGCTGCCAGCCCGACGCGGGGATCTCACCGATGCCGCGCCACTGGCGGTCGCACACCTCGAACACGTCGGCCAGCACCTTCTTGGCCACCGGGTTGCCCTCCGGGGCCACGGCGCGCGGGTAGGCGTTGCTCAGGGCCGGGGTTCTGGCCTCGAGCAGGGCCACGGTCTGCCGGACGCCCTCGAGCAGGTCCAGCGGCTCGAACCCGGTGACCACGATGGGCACCCGGTACTGCTCCACCAGCGGCTCGTACTCGGAGGTACCCATGACGGTGCAGACGTGCCCCGCCGCGAGGAACCCCTGCACACGGGTGGTGGGCGAGCTCATGATCGCGGTGATCGCCGGGGGCACCCGCACGTGGGAGACCAGCATCGAGAAGTTCGTCAGACCCCGCTGCCGGGCGGTCACCACAGCCATGGCGTTGGCCGGCGCGGTGGTCTCGAACCCGACACCGAAGAACACCACCTGCTTCTCCGGGTGGTCGCTGGCGATGTTCACCGCGTCCAGCGGCGAGTACACCACCCGCACGTCACCACCCGCGGCCTTGACCGAGAACAGGTCCCGGTCGGTGCCCGGCACCCGCAGCATGTCACCGAAGGAACAGAAGATGACACCCGGGCGCGAGGCGATCTCCAAAGAGCGGTCGATCATCTCCAACGGGGTGACGCACACCGGGCAGCCCGGGCCGTGGATGAACTCGACCGCGTCGGCCAGCAGCGTGTCCAGGCCGTTGCGGATGATCGAGTGGGTCTGCCCGCCGCACACCTCCATGAGCGTCCAGCGCCGGGTGGCCGACGCCACGATGTCGTCGATCATCCGGCGCGCGACCACCGGGTCCTTGAACTCGTCGAGGTACTTCACGCCGTCTGCGCCCCCTCGTCACGCGGTGCTCCCCCGCCTGGCTGCGCTCCTGTGCCTGGCTGCGGTTCTCCGGTCGGCTGCGCTCCGTCGCTCGACGGGAAGGTGATGCCGAGCTCGGCCTCGAGCATCCCGAGCTCGCGGAACGCCTCGAGCGACGCCACCGCCGACTCCTCGTCCAGACGGGTCAGCGCGAACCCGGCATGCACGATCGTGTAGTCGCCGACCTGGAGGTCCGGCAGGTACGCCAGGCAGACGTCCTTCTCGGCCCCGCCGAAGTCGATGTCAGCCATGGGGGTGCCGCGGTCGTCCCAGATCCGCACCACCTTGCCGGGGATGCCCAGGCACATGTCGATCACTCCCTATCCTTCAGCCGCCGCCAGCACAGCCTGTCCGAGGCTGAGCCCGCCGTCGTTGCACGGCACGAGCCGGTGGCGCACCACGGTGAGGCCCGCGTCCCGCAGCACCGCGGTGGTCGCACGCAGCAGCAGCACGTTGGCGAACACACCACCGGTCAGCCCGACGTGGTCGACGCCCGCGTCTCGCGCCACGGCGGCCACAGCACGAGCCACCCAGACATGGAACCCTAGCGCGAGCGCCGAAGAGTCTCGGCCAGCCCGCAGGCCCTCGACCAGCGCCCGGATCACCGGCGCCGGGTCGAGCAGCCAGGAGCGCTGGTCACCGGCCGGCACCGGGCCCCAACCACCAGCGGCGGCGACCGTCTCGTCACCCGTCCAGCCCAGCGGGTCGCCGTGAGCCGCGCTCGCGGCCAGCGTCTCCAGATCGATCGCGGCCTGCGCCTCGTAGGTGATCTCCTGCCGCACCCCGAGCAGCGCGGCGACCGCGTCGAACAGCCGACCCATCGACGTGGTCGGTGTCGTGGCGCTCGACCCCCCCACCGCCCGGTCCATGGCTCGGAGCAGCTGCGGGGTCACGTGCGCGACCGGGGGCAGGTCGTCGTCCCAAGGCACACCCGCCCGGTGCAGGTGAGACAGCGCCATGCGCCACGGCTCGCGCACCGCCCGGTCGCCGCCCACCATGCCGACGGGCGCCAAGGACGCGACCCGGGTGATCGCCGCCTGCCCGCGCGTGGTCACGTCGGGCGCCGCGAGCAGCCACTCCCCGCCCCAGGCCGCACCGTCGTCGCCGTACCCCGTGCCGTCGAAGCAGGCCACCAAGCACTGCGTGCCGAGCAGGTGGTTCTCCGCCAGCAACGACGCCGCGTGCGCACGGTGGTGCTGCACCTCGACCAGGGGCACCTCGGCGAAGCGCTGTGCCCAGGCCCTGGTCTGGTAGGCCGGGTGCGCGTCGGCGGCCCACCGGGTCGGAGTCACCTCGTACAAGGCCATGACGTGGGCCGACGTCGCGGCCAGCACCTGCTGGGACTCCCAGCCAGCCATGTCGCCCAGATGCTGGGAGCACACCGCCTCGCGGCCGTCGAGCACGCAGACGGTGTTCTTCAGCTCCGCCCCCACGGCGAACGTGGCGGGCATCGCCTCGTCCAGCAGCACCGGCAGCGGCGCGTGCCCGCGCGAGCGGCGCACCGGGTACGGCTCACCGTCGACCACCCGGAACACCGAGTCGTCGCACGGGGTCACGATCGGGCGGTCGTGACCGAGCACCAGGTCGGCCAGGCCCAAGAGCAAGTCCACCTGGTCGTCGCGATAGCACAGGGGCTCGTCGGAGAGGTTGGCGCTCGTCATCACCAGCACGTCGCTGACCGGGAGGCCCTCCGGCCCGGGGGCCATCAGGAGGTGATGGAGAGGGGTGTAGGCGAGCATGACGCCGAGCTCGGGCGATCCCGGTGCCACAGCGTCGGCTACGTCTGTCCCAGCCTGGTCGGTGTCGGTGTCGGTGCGGCGCCGGGCCAGCACGATGGGGCGTGCCGGGTCGGTGAGCAGGCGCGTCGTCGCGTCGTCGAGCTCGATCAGCCGGCCCGCTGCGGCCAGGGTCGCGGCCATGAGGGCGAACGGCTTGTCGGGACGGTGCTTGCGGGCACGCAGCCGGGCGACCACCGCCTGGTCGTCCGCCCGGCAAGCCAGGTGATACCCGCCCAGACCCTTGACCGCCACGGTGCCGCCGTCAGCGAGCACCCGCTGAGCACGCGCGAGCGCGGCCTCGTCGCCCTCCGTGCGAGTGACACCGTCCATGGCCCACAGGTGCGGGCCGCAGGCGAGGCAGGCCACCGGCTGGGCATGAAACCGCCGGTCGGCAGGGTCTCGGTACTCCCGGGCGCAGTCCGGGCACATCCCGAACCCTGCCATGGACGTGCCCGGCCGGTCGTAGGGAACGCTGGTGATGATGGTGAACCGCGGGCCGCAGCTCGTGCAGGTGATGAACGGGTGGCGGTAGCGCCGGTCGGAGGGGTCGAAGAGCTCGGTCAGGCAGTCGTCGCACGTGGCACAGTCCGGGGGCACGGTCGCGCGCGGGCCGTCCTGCGCCTGCGACTCCACGATCTCGAACCCGGTGAGCCCCCGCTCCTCGGGCAGGTCCTCAGACGTCACGGTACGCACGTCCGCGAGCGGTGGGGCGTCGTCGGCGATCCTGCGAGCCAGCTCGCCCAGCACCGCCTCAGAGGCCTGGGCCTCGACGACGACACCGGCGGCGGTGTTGCGCACCGAGCCGACGACACCCAGCTCGGCAGCCAGCCGGTAGACGTGCGGGCGGAAACCTACGCCTTGGACGACGCCGGTGACCAGCAGCCTGCGGCGCACGGTCACGCCCCAGGTCGAGCGATCGCGCTCTGCTCTCTCACAGCAGGATCGTCTGCGGCCGGTTCGACCACGGACGGATCGACCATGGTGCGCCCCAGCCCGTCGATCTCGATCCCGCCCAGCTCGCTCACGTGCGGAGCGGTCGGGTCCGGGTCGAGCAGAGCCGGATCGACCGCACCCAGGTCGATCACGCCCAGCTCGGCGAACGCGACCAGCGACGCGGCCGCCGCTCGCGGGTCGAGCCGGTCGAAGGCGAAGCCGTTCGAGATCAGCACGTAGTCACCGACCTCGACCTCCGGGACGTAGGCCACACAGCACTCCTCGGCTCGTCCCGCCACGTCCACACGGGCCATGGGCATGGCACCGGGGGTGATCTGGACGATCCGGGCCGGGATCGACACGCACATTCTCAACGGCTCCGTTCTTGCGGCTGCCCCGCTCGAGGCTGCCCCGTCTGTGGTTGCCCCGTCTGTAGCCGCGCTGCTCCATGGTGCTGCGACTCTGGGGCCGATGCTGCCACGGGCTCGGCCGCTACGGACTCGACCCGCAGCCCCATCCCTCCGACGGGTGCCGAGGTGCACGGCAGGCACGGGTCGGCCTCCCGGATGGCCGCCTCCATGCTGGGCTCTCCCGTGCGAGGCTCCCTCGTGCCAGATTCTTGAGCGCCGACGGCCGACAGCAGCAGGTCGGCCAACCAGCGCTCGTTCTGCGCCGTCGGGGTGAGGATCGTCGCCGACATCAACGTCCCGTCCCCGTCGGTGGCATAACGGTGCACGAGCAGCCCGCGCGGCCCGTCGGCCCAGCCGACGCCGACCGCCGCCTGGTCGAACCCGCCGACAGCGACGGCGGGCGGGCCGTCCACCAGCGCGTCGGTGGTCAGCAGCTGCCCGATCGCCTCGACCGAGTGCAGCGCGACGATGGCGCGCGCGGCCCGGGCTCCACCGCCGACGTCTGCCCAGTCGGCCTGCAGCCGCGCGGCCAGCGGCGTGGTCAGGGTGCCGACCCGCAGCTGGGGCACCGGGCCGACCCGGTATCCCCCGGCCTCTTGCCCCAGCGCGACCAGGTAGGGGCGCGGTGCGGTGGCGCCGGGGACGGATTCCGCGACGAGGCGGTCCCACGCCGACGCCGGGGCGGCCGCCTCCAGCACCGACCCATCGGCCGCGACCACCCGCAGACGTTCCCCGAGCAGGTCAGGGCGGCCGTCCGCGTCGACCAGGGCGACGTCGGCGCCGGTGTACGGCTCCAGGCGTCCACCCTGGGCGAGCTCGTGGCGGGCGATCCGGGCAGCGGCGGCGCGGACGGCATCGAGCCGCGCCGCCAGCGCGTCACGGGCCTCGGGTACGACCGGAGCCCGGACCCCGCCCACCACGGCGGTCACCGGGAAGTGCCCCGGCGACCCAGCGGCGGCCATGGCGGCCTGCCCCAGGTCGCGCAGCGCGGCCGCGCCCTCGGGGTCGGCCGCGACCATCCGGGCGGCGTGCGTCTCCAGCGCCGAGCCGTGGTGCAGCAGCGCCCGCACGGCGACGGCCGTCGGCGTCAGGGCCTCAGCACCGACCAGCATCTCCAGCGCGCGGACCCCGGCCAGATGATGAGCCTCCGGGCAGATGCCGCACAGCCGCTCCACCAGCGTGGGCACGCTGGCGACAGGCTTGCCGGCCAGCAGGGCGTCGACCCGGGGCAGGCCCGCCAGGTCGAACCGGGCGGCCTGCGGGCGACCCCGCTCGTCGCGCTCGACCACCACGGTGGCCCCGTAGGCGTCGACGATCTCGTCGAGCACCCATCGCTGGCTCATCGATGCCCCCCCGCGGGCGGGTGCGGGCATGTCACCATGGACGGGTGCACGAGCTGGGACTGCTGCGGTCGGTGGTGACCGCTGTCGAGAAGGCTGCCGGCGAGGCCGGCGCGACCGGTGTGCAGGCGGTCGGGCTCCAGGTCGGCACCCTGTCGGGAGCCCTGCCCGAGGCGCTGGAGGGCGCCTGGCCGATCGCCACCGCGCACACCGTCGTGGACGGCGCCCGGCTGGAGATCGAGACCGTGCCAGCGGCCGTGTGGTGCCCCACCTGCGCGGCAGAACAGCCGGTGGACGAGTACTACACCCTGACCTGCCCGGCCTGCGGCACCCCGTCGGGGGCACTGGTGCGCGGCCGAGAGCTCGCGGTGACGTTCGCCGACCTGGACATCCCCGGTCACGACTGAGCCCCGGTCACCGCAAGATCCCGATCACCGCGGAGTCCCGGTCACGACTGCTCGCTGATCTCGACCAACCAGCTGTCGATCACGTCCAGCGCGGCACCGACCGCCCGGTCCATCGCCTCGCTCACCGGCTCGCTCACACCCAGGCACAGGTCGACCGACTCTGGCACCACCCCGACGACCTCGACCTGCTCCGGCTCACGGCCGAGCATCCGCGCGGCGGCGAACACGTCGAGCAGGCCGACCTGGTGCGGCGAGAGCTTCGAGGACAGCATCCGGGGAAGCTGGTCTCCTGAGAACTGGTGCACGGTGCCGGGCTCGTCGCCCGCCACGGCGTCCAGGATCAGCAGCCGTGCCGCGTCCTGGACCACCGGCACCAGCTCCATGCCCCCGGTGCCGCCGTCGACGTACTCCACGCGCGGGTCGGGCTGCTGCTGGCGCAACCGTTCCAGCAGCAGAAGCCCGACAGCGTCGTCGCCCATGATCGGGTTGCCGACACCCAGCACCGTGATCGGTGCGGGTGACTCGAGAGTCTCGCTCATTCGATCTCGGGGGCGTCGACCGGCTTGGAGCCCCGGCGCAGCCAGACACCGCCGTTGATGATCGAGGAGACCCCGCCGTGGCGCTCCAACGAGTCGGCCCGCACCGCCATGTAGACGTGGGCGATCACGAAGGCCCAGAGCATGAACATCACCACGGCGTGGACGAGCCGGAGCGGACCGGCGCCGAACCACTCCACCGGCATCGAGACGACCTGCCAGAACGGGGAGTCAGGCCGGTAGAGGCCGTACAGCGCGAACCCGGTGGCCATCTGCAGACCACCCATGATGTAGATGAAGGTGTAGGCCAGCTGCTGCAGCGGGTTGTGCGCCAGGAACAGCGGGGCCTCCTTCTTGATGAGCGCGTAGTGCTGGAGGACGAGCCCGAGGTTGCGGAAGTCCTTCCTCGACTTCAGCGGCCACAGGACGCGCCACCGCAGGTACCGGTCACGGGAGGTGAACAGCACCACGAGCCGGGTGATCCCGACCAGCAGCCAGGCGAAGGCGGCGGTGAAGTGGATCACCCGCACCCAGCCCATCAGGTAGCCGGTGTCTCCGCCGGAGTCACCGGTCGGGCCGAAGAACGGGTCCATGATGTAGTAGCCGGTGAGGCTCAGCACGAGGATCAGGGCCACGTTGAGCCAGTGCTGGATCCGCAACGAGGCCGACCACATGTAGACCCGGTTCCACGAGGCGTCCACGCCGACGACCCGCTCGCGGTGGGTGTCGACCTTGTGCACCCCGATGACGCCCTGCAAGATGAAGTCACCGACCGTGCCGTCGTCGGCGACAGCGGCTGCGGCGACACCCAGCGGACGCCCGCCACGAGACTCGATGCGCGCGGCGTTGCGGCGCATGAGCGACTTGGTCTGGACGCTGTGCTTCCCCTTCGAGGCCCCGATCACCGCCTCCAGCTCCCCGCGCATCACCACGACGTCACGGGTCTCGCCCTCGGAGGTCTCCAGGTCACGGACCCGCACCAGGGCGTAGCGCCGCTCCGAGCTCGCCGGGTCGACGTCGAGCGCGGAGACCTGGACGCTGTCGATGTCCGGGTGGTTGATGCGCAGCGAACGGTCGAGCGCGGCGTGCACCGGGTCGTCCGAGCCGATGCGGTCCGCGGTCGCGAGCGCCATCAGCCGTCCGTGGCTCAAGCCGCCGACGCTGATGACCTCACCGACCTTGAGCCACGGGAGCTCTTCGGACTCCTTCTTGGCCTTCGGAGGGACCTCGCTGGTGGTCATGACGTCACGACCTGCAGCTGACGCCCCTCCGGGTCGAGCACGTGCACCGCGCAGGCCATGCACGGGTCGAAGGAGTGGATGGTGCGCAGCGGCTCCAGAGGCTGGTCAGGGTCGACCAGGGGGTGCTGACCGTTGCCGGCCAGCGACTCCTCGTAGGGACCCTGGTTCCCCTCGGCGTCGCGCCCGCCAGCCAGCCAGGTGGTCGGCACGACGGCCTGGTAGCGAGCCACCTTGCCGTTCTCGATGGAGACCCAGTGGCTCAGGTTGCCACGGGCGACCTCGAGGAGTGAGTACCCCGACGTCTTCTTGTCCCACGACGACGGTTCCCACTTGGTGGCGTCGAAGACGCTGATGTCGCCCTTCTGGATGTTCGCGACGAAGGCCGGGAAGGTCTTCTCGGCGAGGACCTCCGCCGTCGTCACCGCCTCGACCGCCCGGGCCAGCGTGCGACCCCCGGTGGAGTTGAGCTGGTCGAGCGTGATGCCGAGAGTCCCCGCGGCGGAGTCGACCAGCTCGCGGGTGCGTGCGTCGCCCTGAGCGTAAGCCAGCAGGATGCGGGCCAGCGGCCCGACCTGCACGGCCCGCCCGTCGTAGCGCGGCGCCTTGGACCAGGTGTACTTGTCCGAGTCTCCGAGCCACATGTCCGGGCTGGGGGTGGGGCCGGTGTACTTCACCGTGGTCTCGCCCTCGTCCGGGGTGAGAGCCACGTCGTCGCCGGCCTCGTAGGTGTACCAGGCGGAGGTGATGTACTCGGCGATCTTCGCGGGGTCGAAGGGGTGCACCGTGGTCAGGTCGCCGTCCAGCAGCACACCAGGCTTGATGTCGGTGTAGGGCGAGGTGATCCGCGAGTCGGCCGGGTCACCGGCGTAGGTGGCACCGTTCCTGCCCACGGCGATGAAGTTGGGCTGCGCCGCGCCGATGTCGAAGTAGTCGGGGTAGACGCTCATGATCGCCAGGGCGTCGGGCAGGTAGCAGGTCTTCACGAACTCGACGGTCTCGTCGATCCAGACCTTGATCTGGTCGATGTGCACCTGGTTGATCGACTCGGACCTGTCCTGGTCGATCGTGCAGGCCATGCCGCCCACGAGGAAGTTCGGGTGCGGGTTCTTGCCGCCGAACACCGTGTTGATGCGGATCATCGACCGCTGGAACTCCAGCGCGTCGAGGTAGTGGGACACCGCCATCAGGTTCGCCTCAGGAGGCAGCCGGTAGTCGGGGTGGTCCCAGTAGCCGCTGGCGAAGATGGTCAGCTGGCCGGAGTCGAGGATGCCCTGCACGGTGTCGCGCACCTGGGCGAACCGCTCGACGGTGTTGCCCTTCCAGGTCGAGCCGATGGACCTGGCGAACTCGGCCGCGGCCTCCGGGTCGGCCTGCGCGGCCGAGGCCACGTTCACCCAGTCCATCGCGTGCAGGTGGTAGAAGTGGATGGTGTGGTCCTGGACCCCCTGAGAGGCCAGCACCATGTCCCGGATCAGCCGGGCCTGCTCGGGCGGCTGGGAGCCGATGGCGTTCTCGACCGCGACGATCGAGGCGACGGCGTGCGTCCCGGTGCACACCCCGCAGATGCGCTGGGTGAACGCCCAGGCGTCACGAGGGTCCCGGCCCTTGACGATGGTCTCGATACCGCGGAACTGCGTGGACTCGCTCCACGCCTTGGTGATCTTCTGGGCGTCGGTCTCCAGCTCGATCCGCAGATGGCCTTCGATACGTGTGATGGGGTCGATGGCGACACGCGTGGGCATGGGTCACTCAGCCTTTCCGGAGGAGTCGTTCGTCGCGGCGGGCGGGCCGTCTGGTGGCCGGGTGGTCGGTGTGGGCAGCCACACCCGGGAGTCGCCGAAGGCTTCCAGCGGCGTCTCTTCGGCGGCCTTCCGGGACGCGGCCCGTCGGATGCCCGTGGCGGCCGCGTGGATGCCGACCCCGGCCGCCGTGGCGCCGACGAGGCCCCAGCCGATCCGCTCCGCGGTCGACTCGATGCCGAAACCCTCGACGTTCGGCAGCTTGGAGTAGAAGGGCGTGAACTGGTCGAAGAAGTTCTTCTCCGTGCAGCCGATGCACGGGTGCCCGGCCTCGACCGGCCAGCTGGTGCGCAGGTTCCACTGGATGATCGGGCAGGCCGCGAAGGTGCTCGGGCCCTTGCAGCCGACGTCGTACAGGCACCAGCCCTTGCGTGCGGCCTCGTCGTCGAAGGTGCGCACGAACTGACCGGCGTCGAAGTGCGCCCGACGCGGGCAGGAGTCGTGGATGCGCTGGTCGTAGGCGAACAGCGGACGGCCCTGGTTGTCGGTCTTGGGCAGCACGAACGAGCCGTCGCCGCGCTGGTGGGTGAGCAGGTAGGAGATCGTCGCGGTGATGACCTCGCCGATCGGCGGGCAGCCCGCGACGTTGATGACGGGCTTGTCCTTGATGATCTCGTCGACGCCGACGGCACCGGTCGGGTTCGGCTTCGACGCCTGCACCGAGCCCCACACCGCGCAGGCACCGACGGCCAGGATGGCCGTGGCGTTCTCGGCGGCCTCACGAAGCATCTGCTCGGCGGTCTTCCCACCGCTGGTGCAGTAGACGCCACCGTCCTTGAGCGGCACCGACCCGTTGACGACCAGGATGTGCGGCTCGGCGTTCAGCCTGTCCAAGGCGTCTTCCGCCGCATGGCCGGCACCGGCCATGAGCAGGTGGTGGTAGTCGACCGAGAGCAGGCTGAGCACGATCTCCTCGACGGACGTGCCGCCCGAGCGCAGCGCCGACTCCACGCACCCGGTGCACTCCTGGAGCTGCAGCCACACCACCCAGGGCTTGGTGACCTTCTCCAGGGTCTCGGCGATGAGCTCGGCGGTGACCGGTGCGGCGTGGGCCGCACCCCCGCCGGCCGCGGCGCTGGCGGCGAACACACCAGCCAGGCCGCCACAGAACTTCATGAAGTCTCGGCGCTTGACCCCGGCCCTGGCGAGGTTCTCGCCCAGCGTCGGCTCTTGCCAGCCGGTCATCTCGTACGACATGCGAAGAGATCCTCCCTTGGCTCTCTCTCGTGCAGACGTTCGCCCGGATCGAGATGAGCGCACCATCGCACCGCACGTCGGCCCGGACTGGTCAGGACTATATCGAGGAGACGTGGGACGTTCAGTCGTTACGGCCCCAGATCACCTGATGCCTTGGTCACACGTCGACCGCTAGGTCACCACGAGGTCAGCCTCCTCGCCCCCTGGTCTCATGGTTCTACCATGGATCGAAAAAGGAAAGTCAAGCGTTGCGTAAATTTCTGGCCGTCCTCCGCGCTCGGCGGCGGCCGTCCGGCTGACGTCCACCCGTCGACGGCCTCGGAGCACCTGGGCGCACGCCTAGGATGGCCGGATGCACGAGGTGTCCCTGTGCCGTCAGCTCGCTGCCGCGGTGACCCGGGCCACCCGTGGGCGCACGGTCGAGACCGTCTACGTCACCGTCGGCGATCTGCGCCAGGTGGTGCCCGAGGCGCTGGAGCACGCCTGGACCTTCGTGGTGCGCGACACCCCGCTGGCCGACTCCCGCCTCGAGATGCACCGGGTACCGGCGGTGCTGGTCTGCGACGACTGCGGGACCTCCGCCCGTCTCGGCCGCCAGCTCGGTTTCGACTGCCCCGCGTGCGCCTCTGGCCGCACGCACCTGACCAGCGGCGAGGAGTTCGTGCTCACCGCCGTGGACGTCCAGGACGTCCCTGACACCCCGGCCTCACCGGCCCCTGCGGGGCTGACGAACGAAAGGACGCCCGATGGGTCGCTTTCACCGCCATGACGACGGCACGGTCCACTCCCACGACCACGACGAGCAGGACCACCGCCACGCCCACCACGAGGCCCACGGGCCCGACGAGGCGAGAGCCGAGCTGATCGGCGACCACTCTCGATATGAGACCGGCCGCGAGCGCATCGAGATCCTCGAGGACATCTACGCCGAGAACGACCGGCTGGCCGCCGCCAACCGGACGGCGCTGGACGCCGCCGGGGTCCACGCGGTGAACCTCATGAGCTCTCCCGGTGCGGGCAAGACCACGCTGCTCGCCCGCACCCTGGCCGAGCTCCAGGGCAAGGTCAGGGTCGGTGTGGTCGAGGGCGACATCGAGACCCCGATCGACGCCGAGCGCCTCAGCGGCCTGGGCGCGCAGATCTCTCTGCTCAACACCGGCGACGGGTTCGGCGGCGAGTGCCACCTGGACGCCCCGATGGTCGCCAGAGCCCTGCGCGGCCTGGACCTGGCGTCGCTGGACCTGCTGCTGATCGAGAACGTCGGCAACCTGGTGTGCCCGGCGGAGTTCGAGGTGGGCGAGCACCGCAAGGCGATGGTGTTCGCCATCACCGAGGGTGAGGACAAGCCGCTGAAGTACCCGGTGATGTTCCGCTCGGTGGGCGCGGTGGTCGTCAACAAGATGGACCTGGCGCCCTACCTCGACGTCGACCTCGACCTGTTCCGGCGCAACCTCGCGGCCGTCAACCCCGACGCCACCGTGATCGAGCTCTCGGCGCGCACCGGCGAGGGCCTCGACGCCTGGATGACGTGGCTGACGGAGCCCCTCACCCGCACCGCCTGACCACGCCTCGGCGCTCGACGAGCGCCGAGGCGTCCTCTCAGGCGCTGCGGCGACCTCGAACCTTGGTCAGCACCACCAGGCCAGAACCGACCAGCAGGAGGATCGCGGCGACGACCGCTGGCGCCCCCAGGTCGGCCCCGCTCTCCGCCAGCTCTTCCGGCGAGGCGATGCCGGGCGGGAGCACCCTGATCCGCACCTGGGCCGTGCCGGTCGTGCCGTTGGGGTAGGTCACCGTGTACGTCGCCGTGGCGATCCCGACGAACCCGGGAGCCGGGGTGAACGTCACCGTCCCGTCCGGGTTCACCACCCACGTGCCCTGCGACGGGACGTCAGGCGTGATGCCCGTCACCACAGAACCGGGCGGCACGCCCTGGTCGTTGGCGAGCACCGGTACCGTCACCGGGGTCTGGTACGGCGTCCAGCTCTCGTCGTCGACCAGCGCAGGGACCACTCTCAGCGTCGCGTCGTCCGGGGCCCACAGCCCGCACAGGCCGACACCAGGGCCACCGGCGCACAGCGGCAGGCCTGACGCGGTGCCGTCGGGGAAGTTGGCCGCCCCGTTGACGTAGTCGCCACCGGTCGCGACGGTCACCTGCTGGCTCACCGTGCAGAACACCTGCCCCTCAGCCAGGTCACCAGAGGCCACCACCGCACCGCCGCTCGCGCTCCCGCTGAAGTTCACGCATGCGGCCGAGCCCGCCCCGGTGGTGGGCGACCCCACCGGCGTCAGGCCTGACGGCAGCTGGTCGGTGAAGTTCCAGGCCTCCTTGAGGTGCAGCCCGGTGGAGTTGGTGATCGTGTAGGTCAGGGTGGTGGTCTCGCCCACGGCGATCGTCGCCGGGGAAAAGTCCTTGTACAGCTGGGGCGTCGTGTCCACGATCTCCACCAGGTCGAGCACCAGGTCGTTGCCGATGCCAGAGTCCTGGGCGTTGTAGAGCTGGAAACCCAGGTCTGTGACCGCACCGGTCGGGAGCTGCCACGAGTCGGACGTCAGGTGGGTGATCCAGACGTCGGTGGTGCCGACGGTGAGCGTGGGAGGAGGTGGGACGGTGCTGACGCACGGCATGAGCCCCGACTGCAGGGCGACGGGCGTCCCGTTCTCGATCAGGGAGAACGTCAGGCTCGCGTCACCACCCGGCTGGACCGCGCAGTTCGCCTCGCCGAACCACGCGGAGACGGCGTAGTAGTGGCCGCCTGTGGCCGGTATCCCGAAGTCTGTCTTCATGATGATGCCGGCGTAGCCGGTGGTCATCGCGTGGTTGGAGTTGGTGTAGGCCGTGAGGGCGTGGTTGTTGACCGCCTCGGCGGGGCTCATCCCCTGAGCCTCACCCAGCGCGGTGGCCATCGCCTGGATCGTGGCCCACACGTTGGGGGCGGTGGAACAGCCTGGGTCTCCGAGCGAGGACGGGATGGGGAGCGTCCCCGGCGGCGTCCCGGCGACCGCGGGCGGCCCGTTCGCACCCGAAGGAGGCACAGGCGCCAGAGGGTCGACAGGGCTCGCCGGAGGCGCGGGTGCCAAGGAGTTCGTCACCCATCCGTTGCACGTGCCGTACGCCGGGGTCCACATCCACCCCTCAGCGCTCTCGCCGTTGATCGCGTAGGTCATCCCAGGAAGAGTGATAGGGGTCGCGTTGGTGTTGCCGACGTACTCCCTGAAGTCCTGCGCGACGTCGGGTGTCGGGACGTTCTCGAAGTCTCCCACGAAGAACGGGACGGGCGGGTTCGGGACCCCTGGTGTTCCCGCCGCAGCCTGAGCCAGGTCCGGCCCCGTCGGGCTCGACACCACTCCCAGCATGGCCAGACAGACCACCGCGCCGGCTACGAGAAAACGTCTCACAACTGCTCCTGTCATCAACGCTGAAGACCAGCGCGCCGGAACAGCTCGCACAAAAAGGACATGAAGCACAATCCGCACCGACTGCGCTAACTATCCTCAAGATGTACGAGATGTCACGGCGCGACGATTATCGTCACGTCGACCAGGATGCCCTCAAAAACCTCTGTGTGCAAAACAGACATGCCTGAGGCAGCCATTATCTTGCGCGAGAGAGCGGTTCTCTCCACGCTGTCGGTCTTCTGACGAGGGTTCGGGGTGCCAGAGGCCGGTGCGGCACGGCTCCGGGTCAGGAGCGTGCGGAGTCCATGATGTTCACGAACCAGGTGGTGCCGAAGCGGTCGACGCACCCGCCGAAGGTGTCCCCCCAGGGGGCCTTCGCGAGCGGCATCATGATGCTCCCGCCCTCGACCAGGCCGTCCCAGCAGCGACGCAGCTCGTCAGCGTCGTCCCCGGAGAGCGCCACGGAGATCGCGCCGCCCGGGGTGAACGGCTGAGCGGCAGGCGTGTCTGCCCCCATGATGACGAGCCCGCGCTCGGTGGTGAGCTGGGCGTTCAGCACGTGCTCGGAGTCTCTCGGGTCCTGGTCCAGGTGGAGGTCCGCGTACGTCATGATCTGCAGGTCGCCGCCGAAGACCGACCGGTAGAACTCCATCGCTTCGCGGGCGTTGTCTCGGAAAGAGATGTACGGGTTGAGCAGCAAAGGCACGACAACCTCCTGGGAGACGACGCGAACCGCGTCTGGTGAGCACCTGACGTAAGATTTCTAGAGTCAGGAGCGATGAGTCATCGTCAGCCAGGATGAGCCTCCCGGCTCTGACCGTCAAACGGAGGCTGGCCGAGATGGAGGTCCCGTGTCCGTGTACGACATCCCGTTCCAGACGATGGACGGACAGACGACGAGCCTGGCCCCGTACCGCGACGGGCCGATCCTCGTGGTCAACGTCGCCTCGCGCTGCGGGCTGGCACCCCAGTACGAGACGCTGGAGCGGCTCCAGCGCACCTATGGCGACCGGGGCCTGACCGTGATCGCCTTCCCGAGCAACCAGTTCCACCAGGAGCTGCGCGACAACGCGGCGGTGCTGGAGTTCTGCTCTCTCACCTACGGGGTGACCTTCCCGGTCATGGACCGGGTGCGCGTCAACGGCCGCGACACCCACCCGCTGTACGTCGCCCTCAAGCAGACACCCGACAGCCAGGGCAAGGCAGGCCGCGTGACCTGGAACTTCGAGAAGTTCCTCGTCCTGCCCGGCGGCGAGACCCACCGCTTCCGCCCCCGCACCCTCCCCGACGCCCCCGAGATCATCACCCTCATCGAGCAGTCCCTGCACACCACCACCTGACCAGGAACCCACCGAGACAGAAGACTCCCCGGACTGAGGCCGGCAGGCGACCCAGCAGCAGAAGGCTCAGGTCAGGCGTCGGGGTCCTCGTCGGGAGCTACCGGTTCGTCGGTCGGCTCAGGTCCGCTATCACCATCGGCGACGATGCTCCGCAAGGCCGCTGTCACCTCGGGGCCGATGATCGCTTCCACGGTGGCGAGCACCTCGGCTTCCGGTTTGGGCGAGTAGCGGACAGCTGCCTCGTGCACTGCACGCATCTGGTCGGGGAACCGCTCGACCAGCCGGGCCAACAGTCCGGCGGAGTCGATCAGCTCGATGCCCTGCTCGGCCATCCACTCGCGCGGGAAGTGCCGGGTGTTGTCGGTCAGCAGGATGTCGGCACCAGCCGACAGGGCTGCGGCGAGGACGTGGCGGTCCTTTGTGTCCATCTCCACATCTGCGACAGCGGCCTGGTCTTCGGGGTCGACCTCGGTGAGGGCGTACTCGATGTAGTCGTTCATCAGCGCTTCGAGCCGCTCGGTGGCCTCTTGGGACAGGCCGACCTGCTCACGCAGGTTACGCGACATCTCGTCGAGGATCGGCTGGCTCCAGCGGATCTCGATGACGCCTTCGTCGGAGGCGTACAGGAAGTAGTCGCGCAGAGTGCGGGAGAACAAGATGTTGGCGTCGGCTACGACGACGAAGACGGTCAATCAACCAGCCCGATCTCGTTGGAGAACTCCGCCAGCGCCTTTGCCGCCTGCTCCCGGCGGGAGCGGCGGGCGCGCTGGAAGTCGGCGAGCGCCTGGGCAGGGATGCGGTGGTGGGTACCGACCATGACGTGAGCGAGCTCGCCGGAACCGATCAGCTTCATCAAGGTCGGACGCGACAACCCCAGCATGGTGGCAGCCTCGGTCGTGGTGAAGGTCTCCTTGATCGGCACCACCACCGCCCCGGTGGTCAGCTCGGCGTCCAGCAGGGCGAGCACCTTCTCGGCGCTGGTACGCGGCAGGTCGAGCGTGACGCTCACCCTGTCCGACGAGTCCGCGAGGGCAGCACGGAGCGCTCGCACGTCACGCGTGAGAACCTCAGACATCGCAACCTCCAACCGACGCAATCGATCACAACTGAAGCAAGTGTATCGGAGCGACGGCATCGCTCACCCGATCGGCGCTCGCTCCTGCCAGACCGGGCTGTTGATGGAGGCAGTCGGCGCGAGGGTCGGGTTCAGCAGGTCGACGGTGTTCAACGTGCTGCGGCGGTGTGGGGTGGTGATGCGCAACACGCATGGATGGGAGCGGTGAGCGCCTGATCTGCTGCGCTCTGGGCTACGGGAAGGCCCGGAGAAGCGGGGCAGGCTCCCCGCCTTCGGCTGAGCCTCGAGGCAGTCACCGACCGAGCAACCGAGCCAACCAGCCGGGCCGTTGCGAGGGCACCTGCGCCAACGACCGCGATGTCGTGGCACGGCGGTCGCGCCAGGCGGTGACCTCTGCGTCGACGTCTCGCAGGGGGGTGACGACGGGCGGGCCACCGGCGAGCTGGCGACGGGCCTCGACGACGCGCCGGTTGAACTCGGTCAAGACCGCACGCACCTGGGCCTCGTGGCGCAGGGCCTCGAGCCTGGCGTCCAGGCGCTCGTCCTCGGCGCGCAGCAGCAGGCCCTCGGGCAGCAGGCCCTCGCCGGTCATGCCCTCCCGGCGCACCAGGCCCTTGAGCCACCAGTCCGGGTCACCCAGGCCGGGGATCGGTTTGCCCGCCAGCGGCAGGTCGTCGAAGTCTCCGCGTCGCACGGCCTGATCGATGATGTGCTCCACCCAGGTGCTTCGGGACTCCATGTGACCGGCAGCCCGAGGCGGACCACCCAGAGCGCCGGTCTCGTCACTCAGAGCGTCAACCTCGGCCTCGCGGTCGACGCGATACCGCTCGGCGTCGCGTCGTGCGGCAGCAGCATGTGTGCTCATGGCCTCGACGGTAACCGTGCTCGTTGAACAAGACCTGGGTGGTTCGGTGAACAGCCAGTGCTGCACCGCCGGAGGCTGACAGGTGAGCGGGAGGCGGACCACGAGAACGGTTAGCACTCTCGGGCCGAGAGTGCTAAAAAATGGGTGTACACGGACGCTGGCCGAAGGGGTCGACGGACCCTGACGGTGCAGGCCCAGCGCACCACCACCTGACCAGGAACCCACCGAGACAGAAGACTCCCCGAACGAAGACGGGAAGACCGCCCGAGGCGGAGCTCACGGGAGACTTGCCCCGGGCAGGGCCAAGGTCGGGATAGACCCCAGGCACCACAACCGATGACACGAAGGTCGGGAACCGACCGAGCAGGAGTCCCAGAGGTCACCTCCGGGCAGGCCCAGGCCGAAACCCCGCACAGACACGAAGGTCGGCGCGACGCGCCGACCGAGCAGGGGGTCACGGGGGCTCGCCCCCGTGCGGGCGCGGGGCTAGGCCCCGCCAGACATGACGAGAGCGACCCGGCTTGCGGTACGCAAGCACAGGTCGCCCTCGATCTCGTGGAGGTGGCGGGAATCGAACCCGCGTCCGATGACGTGGAACCAGGGCTTCTCCGGGCGCAGTCTGCTGTTGTTTTTCTCGGCCCCCGCACTCACGCAGACGAGGTGCGGACGGGCTCAGTCACCTAGATGTCCCCGCAGCCCCGATGACGAGAACTGTGGGCAGTGGCTCCCTAGATGACGCCAGGGACCGGGTCGGAAGCTAGCCCGGGCTGACGGACTTCGGAGCTCGCTCAGGCGGCGAGGGCGAAGTCGGTGCGCTTGGAATCGGCACCTATGGGTTACGCGGAGCGTTGACGAGATGACCGCGTGTCCTCGGCCCGCTTCTCCTGGCTCGACGATCACCGTCGAAACCGATCACCCCCATGTTGAGTTGTCAACGCCGCCCGCGTGCGGACGGCGCTCCTAGTGTACCCAGGGCACGTCCGGCACGTACACGGCTTTCCCCCGTGGGGGCCTGCCGCGCTCGGTGGTCAGTGACACCTCAGGGGCTGGCCGTGCGTCCGTCGGGCGGGAGGAGCCTGTCGATGATGCGGGCGCCGGCGTCACGGGCCTCGTCGTCGCCGACCACCTGGCTGAACACCTGGGCGAAGGTGTGGACGGCAAGCACCGCGAGCGCGGTGTCCCGGTCCTCCTGGGACGGTGCCGTGCTCGGCCGACCACCGGTGCGTTCCGCGGCCAGCAGGGCCGCCGCCTGCTCCCAGGTGCTGGCGACCGCGCTGCCCAGTCGGGGCTGCGCGGCCGGGTGGCGGATCGCGTAGGTGTAGATCTCCAGGGTCAGCAGGGTGCGTCGCAGCGCCTCGGGGTCGTCGTCCAGGTCGCAGAACAGCTGTCGTAGAGGAGTCTCAGGGTCTGCGGCGATCCGGTCGCCTTCCTCAGCGGTGAGGTCTTCGACGATCGCGAGCAGCAGGTCTTCCTTGTTGCGGAAGTGCGCGTATACCGCTCCCTTGGTGTACCCGGCCTCGGCGGCCACGTCACCGACGCTGGCACCTTCGTACCCCTTCTCGGCGATCACCGTGCTGGCTGCTTCGATCAGCCGGGCACGGGTCTTCTCGGCCTGGCTGCGGCGACGATCGGAGGCCCCGGACCTCGCGGACCTCTTCGGCCCGGTGAACGTGACGGTTCTCTTGCCCAGGCCGAGGGTGACCGAGGCGTCGGCGAGCTCGTCGGAGGCTTCACGCAGCGCCTCGGAGAGCTCCTTGCTGACCTCGTCCTTGACCTCGGCCACACCTTGACCGACGGCTCGTGTGAGTGCCGAGACGGCAGCGGCCAGGGCCTGGGCTGCCGAGCCCAGGTCTTCCCGATCACGCTTCTGCGACGCCACGTGACCAGCGTACATTCCGACTGGAACGACTACTTGCATACCGATCGGTATGTGTCATACCGTACGGTCCATACCGACTGGCATCCGACGGGAGAGCGACATGGACGACGTCTTGCGGATACGCGACCTGCACAAGAAGTTCGGCCGGCGCCGCCGCGTGGTGCATGCCAACGCCGGGATAGACCTGACTGTCGCTGCCGGGCAGGTGCTCGGGCTGCTCGGGCACAACGGTGCGGGCAAGTCCACCCTGGTCAACCAGGTGGTCGGGCTGCTGCGCCCCGACGCCGGTCAGATCGTCCTCGACGGAGTCGACGCGGTCGCCCACCCTGAGCAGGCCCGGCGGCTGACCAGCGTCCAGGCCCAGGCCAACGTGCCGATCACCGGGCTGACCCCGCGCACCGCCATCGAGCTGGTCGGTCGCATCCGCGGCGGCGACACCGCGCAGGTGCGCACCCGCACGTCGCACCTCATCGACGCCCTGGAGCTCGGCGAGTGGGCAAACACCCAGTCCGAGAAGGTCTCCGGAGGTGTGGCACGCCTCACCGCCTTCGCCATGGCCGCCGTGGTGCCGGGTCGGCTCGTCGTGCTCGACGAGCCGACCAACGACGTCGACCCGGTGCGTCGGCGCCTGCTGTGGCGCGAGATCCGGGCCCTGGCCGACGACGGCGCGGCGGTGCTGCTGGTCACCCACAACGTGCGCGAGGCCGAACGGGTGGTCGACCGTCTGGTGGTGCTCGACAACGGCACGGTGCTCGCCGACGACACCCCCGCGGCACTGACCCAGTCCCGCTCTGGCACCCTGACCCTCGAGGTCGACATGCTGCCTTCCGTCGACACGGTGCCCATGCTCAGGCTGGCATGGCCTGAGGGCTTGGTCGTGACCGACCGCGGCCAGGGCCGCGCCACGGCTGCGGTGCCCGCCGACCAGGCCGCGGCCGTCGTCGCCTGGGCGTCCGAGACCCTCGCCGCGGGACGCATCGAACGCTACGCGCTCACCCCGGCGTCGTTGGAAGACGTCTACATCGAGCTGGTCGGCAGCCAGACCACGAACGAGGAGATCGCAGCATGAGCACCGCCGTCACCGCCGCACCGACCGTCACCGCTCCCCCGGCTGCCCTCTCTCCCCTGCGCCAGCTGGGTCTGGTGGTGCAGTGGCAGATGCGCCGCCGCACCCAGGAGCTTCCCCTGCTGATCCTGCTGCAGCTGCTGATCCCGGTGGCGGTCGTCATCGGCTACGGGCTGCTGGTCGGTGACGCCGGCCCGGTGGCAGGTCTGTACCTGGCCACCGGCGCACCGGTCATCACGCTGGTCACCGTCGGCCTGGTCGGCACACCGCAGTTCGTCAGCCAGTCCCGCACCGAAGGCAGCCTGGACTGGATGCGGACGCTGCCCGTGCCCCGGACGCTCTTCCTGCTGGCCGACCTCGCCGTGTGGACGCTCGTGGCCATGCCCGGGATGGTGACCGGTGTGATCGTCGGGGCGTGGCGCTTCGACGTCGACCTCGCCCCGACGTGGTGGGTGGTCCCCGCAGCGCTGCTGGTGGCGCTGACCGCCGCGGCTGTCGGCTATGCCCTGGCCACCATGATGTCGCCACCGCTCGCCATGCTCATGTCCCAGGTGCTGGTGTTCGTCGTGCTGCTGTTCACCCCGATCAGCTTCCCCGCGGAGCGGATGCCGGACTGGGCGCAGCAGATGCACACCTGGCTGCCGCTGGAACCGATGGCGCAGGCGATACGTTCAGGGCTCGCCTCGAACGACTTCGACATGCCCGGCCGGTCGTGGGTGGTGCTGGCGGTCTGGTGCGCGGCTGCCGTGCTCGGTGCCCGGTGGGCCCTGAACCGACGCCACTGAGAGACCGCACCCGCGGGTCAGCGGTCGCGCCGCTCCCTCATGGCCCGCTGCGCCTCGAGGTTGTCCTGACGCTCACGCAGGGCCTGGCGCTTGTCCCAGTCTCGCTTGCCCCGGGCCAGGGCGATCTCGACCTTGGCCCGGCCGTCGAGGAAGTACAGCGCGAGCGGCACGATCGTCTGGCCCTTGTCACCGATCCTCATGCCCAGCCGGTCGATCTCCGCCCGGTGCAGCAACAGCTTGCGCTTACGTCGCGGCGCATGGTTGGTCCAGGTGCCCTGGGCGTACTCGGGGATGTGCACCCCGTGCAGCCACGCCTCGCCGTCGGTGATCTCGCACCAGGAGTCGGCGAGGCTGGCCCGCCCGGCGCGCAACGCCTTGACCTCGGTGCCCATGAGCACGATGCCGGCCTCGAGCACGTCCTCGATGGTGTAGTCGTGCCGAGCCTTGCGGTTCTGGGCGACGAGGACGCGCCCGGTCTGCTTCGCCACGGCTCCTCCTCGTCCTCTCTCGGGCAGCCTTGCTGTCTCGGCTGGCCCTCTCTCCGCCAGGTCCTCTCACCGCTGACCTTCTCGCGGCGTCTGACGACGGCGAGCCAGCCTACCCGCGCCCGGCGTTGACCGTCTCCGGGATAACCAGACGTCTCACAGGCCGAGGTAGGGGCGAGGGTTCACGGCGATGCCGTCGACGTGAACCTCCAGGTGCAGGTGGCAGGCGGTCGAGACGCCTCCGGTGGCCCCGGCGTAGCCGATCAGCTGGCCGGTGGTGACCTGCTGTCCAGGTCCCACGACGGCGCGAGTGAGGTGGGCGTAGCTCGTCATGAGCGACGAGCCGTTGATCCAGCCATGGTCGACCATCACCTGGTTGCCATAGCCGGAGCGGAACGTCGCCCAGCGCACGGTGCCGGCACGGGCGGCGTAGACGGGCTGGCCGCAGTAGGAGCGCAGGTCTATCCCTGAGTGCATCCTGTAGATCTGCAGCACCGGCTGCAGACGCATCCCAAAGCTGCTGGTCACCACCATCGGCCGGTGCACCGTCGGGTTGGAGAGCACCGCGCCGGACACCGTGACGGACGTCTGGGGTCTGCCGGCCGCGCGCTGCTCGGCGACCAGCGCGGCCAGCTCAGCCTCGAGCTGTCGGGCCGCTGCCTCGGCCGCTGCCAGCTGGGCCTCGATGTCGGCCTGCTGGGCCCGCAACGCGACTTGCTCACCGGCGACCTGGGCGGCGAGCGCGTCCAGCGCGGCCTTGGCCTCGTCGGCCGCGCGCTTGGCCGCCTCGGCCTCGGCAACTTTCTGGTCGGCGGCCGCCTTGAGCTCGGTGATCTTCGACTCGACCGCCGTCAGCCGGTTGCGGGCGGCCATGTTGTTCGCCGCGAGCGTGTCGAGCTCTTCCAGGGTCTGCGTCTGCACCCGCAGCGCGGCCGACCTCTGCGAGTAGCTCGTCACGAAGTCTTCGGTGCTGGTGGCGTCCAGCATCACGTCCAGCCCGGACAGCTGGGGCCCGCCCCGGTATGCCTCACGGCCCATCTGGGCGATGGCAGCCCTCAGGGCGGCGGCCCTGGCGGTGTCGGCCTCGATGACGGCGCTCAGGTCGCTCTCCTGCTGCTGCGCGGCCGCCAGACGCGCGGCGATCAGCTCGGCCTCCCGCTGGGTGCGGGTCACCTCAGCACCGGCGGAGTCGACGGCGGCCTGGGCCGCGGGCAGCTGGGCGTGAAGCTCGATCAGCCGCTGACCGGTCGCGGCGACCTGCCCCTCCAGCCCTTCGAGCTCTTCAGCGAGCCGCGCCTGCTGGCTCTGCGCGGCGTCGAGCTGGCCTCGCTTGACCGTGCGCCTGTTGTCCAGGTCGTCGGCGCTCGCCGGGGCCCCGGCGAGCAGCAGCGCCCCGGCGGCCAGCATCACGACGAGGCGCGACGCACGAGACCTCATGGTTTCAGACCTTCGTGTAGCGGCGGAGGGTGAGCAGCGACGAGACGAGCGCCAGCGCGACGGCCGCCCCGATCAGCACAGGTGCGACCGTGAGCACGTCACCGGTCGTCACGTAGGGGATCCACTGCACCGAGGTGCCCAGCCAGTCGGTGATGAGGTACCTCACCGACAGCCACAGCCCACCGACGGCCATCAGCGCACCGATGGTCGCGGCGATGGCCCCTTCCAGCATGAACGGCAGCTGGATGAACCAATTCGACGCCCCGACGAGCCGCATGATCCCGGTCTCCCGGCGTCGCGACAGCGCCGAGAGGCGGATGGTCGTGGTGATGAGCAGCACCGCGGCCAGCAACATCACCGCGGCCAGCCCGCCGGCGAGCATGGTGGCACGGTCGAGCACCAAGAACAGCCGGTCGAACAGCTTGCGCTGGTCCTGGACCTCTTCGACGCCCGGGCGGCCCGAGACCACGTCGGCGACCACCTGGTACTGCGTCGGGTCGGTGAGCTTGATCCGGAACGACGAGTTCATGTCTTCCGCTGTCAGCACCGTCGCCCAGAACTGCCCGGCGAACCGCTTCTGGAACGACGCGAACGCCTCTTCTTGGGACTCGAAGTAGATCGCCCGCACCAGCGGCTTGACCTCGGGTGCCTCGAGCGCGGCCTGGATGTCGGCCATCTGCTCCTCGGTCACCGCACCGGCCACGCACGTCGGCTCAGGAGAGTTCGACGGGCACAGGGCCACCGTCACCTCGACCTTGTCGTACCACTCGTCCTTCATCTTCGAGATCTGGGTCTGGAGCAGCGCGGCCACCCCGACGAAGGTCAGCGAGACGAAGGTGACGAGGATCACCGACACCGTCATCGACAGGTTGCGGCGCAGGCCGATGCCGATCTCGGACAGGACGAACTGGATCCTCATGCGTCAGCCCCCCTGCTTGTCGGAGCCGTACACGCCACGAGACTGGTCGCGCACCAGCGCGCCGGCCGCGAGCTCGACCACGCGCTTGCGCATCTGGTCGACGATCTCGTCGTCGTGGGTCGCCATCACCACGGTGGTGCCGGTGCGGTTGATCCGGTCCAGCAGCCGCATGATCCCCAGCGAGGTGGTCGGGTCGAGGTTTCCTGTGGGCTCGTCGGCCAGCAGGATCGCCGGACGGTTGACGAACGCCCGGGCGATGGCCACCCGCTGCTGCTCACCGCCGGAGAGCTCGCTGGGGCGGCGCTTCTCCTTGCCCGCCAGGCCCACCATCTCGAGCACGTCGGGCACCGTGGTCTGGATGTGGTGACGCGGCTTGCCGATCACCTGGAGCGCGAACGCGACGTTCTCGAACACCGTCTTGTTCGGCAGCAGCCGGAAATCCTGGAACACCACACCGATCTGCCGGCGCATGCCCGGCACCTTCCAGCCCGGCAGCGACCCCATCTCCTTGCCGGCCACCAGCACCGCGCCCTGGGTGGCCCGCTCCTCACGCATCACCAGCCGCAAGAACGTGGACTTGCCCGAGCCGGAGGCCCCGACGAGGAAGACGAACTCCCCCCGAGCGATGTCCAGGCTCACCTGGTCCAGCGCGGGGCGAGCACCCCGGGCGTAGACCTTGGTGACGTTCTCGAACCGAATCACGAGCCTCAAGCTTCCCATCGACGAACCAGGCTCCTGAGCAGAGCCGGCCCGAGACTACGCAAGCCCCTGGTAACCCCGGGGAAGGACACGCCGCACGTCCGAAACGCCAGATCAGGCCGTGTTTGTCACCGTTCCGACGCATCTGCGACATCCCATGACTGCCGCCGAGGTCGGCCCGTCCCACGAGCCGCACCTGAGCCACGCTCGGGAAGACGTCCGACCTTCTGCGGACCGATCTCACCGAGCACCCGACCGAGCCTGCCCGGGGATCTCTGGGCCGCCTTCCCCAGCGATCGGGGCGTCCTGACCACTACCTCAGACGGAGACGGGGCGGGCCTCGCTCGTACCGAAGGTTGACTCGCGGGCGAGGAGGTCGTCCGCTCGAACGATGTGCGGGCCGGCGCACCTGTGCAGGATGAGGGGCGGGTCGCAGCGCCCTGTGCACGAGCAGGCACCGCACGAGCAGGCACGGCACGAGCAGGCACAGCACGAGCAGGCGCACGGGCGGCCTCTGGCGCTCTCCGCGGAACCACGTGGGCAGCACGACAGGAAGGACACCGTGAGCATCGGACCGAAGAAGCACACCGACCCGAGCACGGTCGCCGCTCACGACGAGCCCGGAGGGGCGGGCCCGGTCGACATCGACCAGTGGTTCGCCGACGTGCTGGCCGTCTCGTACGAGAACACCTCGACCGCGCACTTCGTCATCACCGCGGAGTACTCCGACCCGCCGACCACGATGTCGTACGAGGGCGACATGGACCTGACCGACCCGGACAGGCCGATGATGGCGTTCACCGTCAGCGCCGAAGGGGTGGACCCGTTCGACATGGTCCTCGTCGACGGCAAGGGGTACATGAAGCAGGGAGACTCCTACAGGAGGATCCCCGGCAAGGGCATCACCGAGATAGCGAACGAGCTCTACCCGCACGTCACCATCGAGCGCGACAGAAGAGCCGTCCTCAAGATCGAGCTGGTCGGCACGGAGGAGGTCGAGGGAGCACAGACCACGCACTACGTGCTCACCTACGACGCCACCAGGCTGAGCCACCACGACGTGACGGGCGACACCTTCGAGCTCGAGCTCTGGCTCGACGAGAAGATGCGCACGATCAAGACCTCGACAGCCTCCGAGATGAACGTCGAGGGCAAACCCCTCTCGATGGCCCTGGAGACGATCTACTCAGACCACGGCAAGCCCGTGACCATCGAGACCCCACCGAAGCACCGCCTCACCGACCTCCTCCGACGCATCTTCCTCAGAACACCGAAGCCCAGCAAGCAGGTCTAGACAGCCCGTCGCTCCCAGACCAGGCGCGCGGCGCATCTACGACAGGCTCACCGGGCGAGCCGTCGCAGACGGGCCGTCCGCACGGCGTTCCTCGCCACGACCGGGACACACCACCCGATCGGAGGCTTCCGACCGTCTCGACCTTCACGTTCGTGTCGACAGTTCTGTATACTCGATGTATGAACGCTGCTGGCTCTGCGATGATCCGGGTGCCGGTCGACCTGCGCGACCTGGTGCGCTCTGAGGCGGCCCGGCGAGGAGTCACGCAGTCTGACGTGCTCACCCTGGCGATGCGTGAGCTGGCACAGGCCGAGTTCCTGCGTGAGGTCGCCGCGGTCCGGTGGGACGACGAGGCGACCGCCGAGGCTCGTGAGTGGGACGACGCCGACCTTGCCGGCCCGCTCGACCCGTGGGAGCCAGAGGCGTGAGCATCCAGGCAGGCGACGTCTATTACGCCAGCCTCGACCCCGTGCGCGGCACCGAGCAACGGGGCAGCCGACCGGTCGTCATCATCTCGGCGACGTCGATGGGACCTCGAGCCATCGTCGTCCCCACGACCACCAAGTGCCGAGACTGGCCCACCCGAGTCCGGATCGCCTTGTACGGGACGGACGGCGAAGCTATGTGCGAGCAGGTCCGCACCATCGACACCGCCCGCCTGGCCGACGACCGCTACGCCACCATCGACCTCGACACCCTCACCGAGATCAGACGCACCGTCGCCCGCCTCATCGGCGTCTACTGATCGACTACCGCCTTTCGCTAGACGCCGTGCGGCCGAATGCTGTCACCAGGTCTGCGATTGACCAGTTTGCGCTGGTCCTTATCCACGCAGTCTCATGCACCGCTTCTGGGGTGCTCGCCAGATTTGATGCGTGAGACACTGTCCATCCAGTCCTCCCAGGTAAGGACGTCTGCTGGTCCTCTGTCGGCCTCGAGTCCTGTGCCATCGATCAGCGTCAGAAGGTCACCGTCTGCCCGTTGAGCGAATCTCCAGATAAAATCTGACATCACCAAAAAGGCTTCTCGAGGAGACAGGCTCTCATTTTCCACACCGTGCTTTCCGAAAGATAGCCCTGCCGACTCTTCTATCGGGAAATGTCGACTCCACCCCTCCCACTCTGGCTCCTGCGCCTGCTCTTGCTCGCGCTCACGAGCCTTCACGCCTATCGCCCTACCAGACTCAGTAGCCTCAAGCCACACGATTTCACCGAACGTGGAAAATGGGTCGACGCGCCCGAACCACTCCTCAGCGATCCGCATGACCCCCTCAGCCGGAGTGCAACCCCAGGGGAGAAATGATGTCTCACCGATGTATCCAGGGACGACAAGTCCCTGCACGATGAGGTGCGCGATGACACCGATCGACAACTCTCGAAGCACCTCAGGATCACGCACTCCCGAGCGGCGAACAAGGTCGACCACCTCGACATCGGGAACCCAGTCACTAACCGCACGCGAGAGAACTGTCTCCACCAAGGTCAACGGCACGGGTGGTGTTGTCATCCGACATGAACCTTCCCTATCGGACCGCTAAGGTCGAAGATGTCGATCGTAGGCCCACCACTCGTTGAATTGCTTCGCATTCCTACTCGAACCCCGTCAGGGCGAACAGTCATAACCCCTCGATAACTCGACATCTCTACAGGTGACCCTCCGCGAGCAAGGAATGTGTATACCTGGTTGAGCTCTGTGCTCGAATTCACGACACGGACACCGGAACTATTCCCAGCAGGGAGGGCCCTCAAGACGGCCTCGGGACTTGCCGTCACCGGCCGCCCTACCGTCGAGATCATGGTTGTCGCTCTGCCTCCCGCGGTGGCTGCCACCCTGGCTGCTCCACCTACAGGGAGGGCAAGGCCAGCAGCGGTTCCTGTGTAGCCACCCCATCGGTATGCGGTGGAGCAGTGGTTGACGACGCTGTCGACGTCCAGCCCCCTGCGGATCGTGCGTGTGGCACCGAAGGTGATGGTGTCGCCAAACCCGGCAACGGCGTCGGAGACCGTGCGCATGCCATTCCAGAAGCCAGGGCCAAAACTGTCGGTCCAGCCGAGCCAGTCCAGGCCTAGGGGGTCTGTTTGTTGGAGGGGGTTGCCGCCCGTGTAGTTGTAGGGGTCGTGGGTGGTGTGGACCAGGGGGTCGACCGACAAGAACTGTGCGGTGGTCGGGTCGTAGTAGCGGGCGCGCAGGTAGGTCAGGCCGGTCGAGTCTTGGTACTGGCCTGCGTAGCCGAAGCGGGTGGTGGGGGTGCAGCCGGTGCTGCTGGTGCTGCGGCCGTAGGGGTCGTAGTCGGTGTCGCAGACGACGTCACCGGCCTCGTCCGTCACGGTGCGGGTCGATCCGATCAGGTCGCCGTGGAGGTAGACCGTGGTGTCGTCGGTGAGGCCGATCTGGGCCAAGGGGGTGTCGCCCAGGCCGTAGACGTACCCGTTCTCGCCGTCGGTGAGCAGGGTGGGTACCGGGGCGGTGGTGTCCCACGTGTAGTGCTCGGTGGTGGTCCCGGCGCCAGTCGTGACAGCTGCCGAGGTGCGCAGGCCGGTCGCGTCGTAGGTGTAGGCGGTGGTGGCTGTGGGGGTGGTGAGGGTGGTCAGGCGGTCGGCGGCGTCCCAGGTCATGGTGCTCGTCGCGGTCCCGGCCATGCTGGTGACGTGGCGGGTGGTGCGGTTGCCTCGTGCGCCGTAGTCGAACGCTGTGCTGGTGTTCGCCGCCGGGTCGATCACACCGGTGACCTGCCCGGCGGTGTCGTAGGCGAGGGTCCGACCGTCAGCGGTGGCGGTGAGGCGTCCGGCGGTGTCCCAGCCGAAGGCACCGGCACCGGTGCTGGTGACCTGGTCGAGGCGACCGAGGGGGTCGAAGGTGTAGCCGCTGGTCGTGGTGGTCGCCACGGCGGGCGGGGAACGGCCGGTCGCTGAGCGGACTGCCGTCTGGGTGGTCATCTGGCCAGCGGCGTCGTAGGCGTAGGCCAGCGCCAGCAGATCGGTACCCGTGTGGGTGCTGGTGGTGATGGCGGTGGCCTGCCCGATGCTGTCGTGGTCGACAGTGGTGGTGACCTGGTTGGGGTAGGTCACCGAGGCGACCTGAGCGTCGTCAGTCCATGCCCAGGTGTACTGCCCGCCAGTCCAGTCGGTGGCCTCGACCAGCTGGCCGGCCGCGTCGAAGGCGTAGCCCACGGTCTGGGTGCCGGGGTAGGTCAGGGTGGTGACCCGTCCAGCGGCGTCGTGAGTGTACGAGACCGTCCCGGTCGGGCTGGTGACCGAGGAGACCAACCCCGTCGACGTCCAGGTGTAGCTGGTGCCGTCGGACACGGTGGTGACCTGTCCGGCGGCGTTGTAGGCCCAGGTCACGTCAGGGGTGGCGTCAGGGTATGCCGTGGACGTGCGCCGTCCGGCGGCGTCGTAGCCGTGGGTGGTCACCGAGCCGTCGGGTGCGGTCTGCGCCGTGAGGTTCCCCACCGGGTCGTAGCCGTAGGTGGTGACCCTGCCGGCCGGGTCCGCGATCGAGAGCACCCGGCCGACGGCGTCGTACGCATAGGTGGTGGTCCCTGACGGGTCGGTGCGTGTGGTGGTCTGGCCTGCCGCGTCGAGCACCCAGGTCACCGTGGAACCGTCGGCACGGGTCACGCTGGTCACCCGACCTGCCGCGTCGTAGGTGGTGCTGACCTGCCTGTTCAGCGGGTCGGTCACCGTGGTCGGGCGTCCGGCGGCGTCGTAGACCGTCGTGGTCACCGCGCCGTCGGGGTCGGTGGTCTTCGTGAGACGGCCGCCCAGGTCGTAGACGTAGCTGGTCGTCGCACCGGACGGGCTGGTGGACGAGGTGACCTCCCCCGCCTTGTTGTAGACGATGGTCGACTCACGGCCCAGCGGGTCCGTGGTGGAGACCAAGCGGCCCGCGACGTCGTAGACGTAGGCGGTGGTCGCGTCGGTCGGGTCGGTCACGCTCGTGACCTGACCTGCACCGTCGTAGGTGTAGGAGGTGAAGCCTCCGGCTGGGTCGATCACTGACGCGACCTGCCCGAACGCGTCGTAGACGGTCGTGGTCACCCGGCCCAGGGGGTCGGTGACCGTCGCCGGACGGCCAGCCGCGTCGTAGGTCAGCGTGGTCGTCGCGCCGGTCGGGTCGGTGGTCGACGTCACTCGACCACCCGCGTCGTAGGCGTAGGTGGTGACGACCCCGGTGGCGTCGGTGGACGACAGGACCCGGCCCAGGACGTCGTGCGTCCTCGTGCTGACCGCCCCGGTCGGGTCGGTCACCGACGCCAGGTACCCACGAGCGTCGTAGCCGAAGGAGGTGACACGGCCCAACGGGTCGGTCGCTGCCGCGAGGGTGCCGTCAGGGTTCACCGTCGCCTGGTTCGTCGCCCCGGTCGGGGTGGTGCTGCCGGTGGCGTTGCCCCGCTCGTCGAACGTGAACGTCCACGTCGCCCCTGTCGGGTCGGTGGTCGACGTCACGTTCCCCAGGCCGTCGTACGTCCAGGTGGTCGTACGGCCCGCCGGGTCGGTCTGCGACAGGCGGTTCCCCGCACCGTCGTAGGTCGCCGTCGTCGTCCTGCCCAGCGGGTCGATGGTCGACTCCACCTGGTTCGTCGGGCCATAGACGAACATCGTCATCGCGGCCGCAGGGGTGCCGTATCCCTTGGTCTGGGATCTGATCTGCCCGTCGACGTACTCCTCCGCCGTCACCGCGCCGCTCGCGTCGGTGATCGTGGTGCGCGCCGCCCCATAGGCGAACGTCATGACCTGGCCCAACGGGTCGGTCTGGGAGATCACCCGACCCTGGGAGTCGTACACGTTGGTCGTCGTGCCACCGTCGGCCGCCGTCATCGACGTCACCCGGTGGTTGGTGTAGCCGTAGCCCAGGTGCGTGCCGTCTGCCTGGGTGGCCTTCACCAGATCACCGGCAGCGGAGTAGGTGTACGACACCGTCCGGCCAGCCGGGTCGCTCACCTGCGCGATCCGCGACCCCGACCACGTCACGGTCAGCGACCGTGACGCGTCGTCGGTCACCTGCGTGAGCTGCCCACCGGCGTTGTAGCTCAGCGAGACGCCGTTGCCGTTGAGGTCTTCGACCCGCACCAGCTGGCCCGTGGCGTCGAACAGGAACACCTGTCGAGCGCCCCGCACGAACCGGTACGACCCGTCCTCGGCTCGTTCCAGGCTCGCCATCACGCGCATCGGTGCGGCGAACCCGCCCACACCGTCAGCGGCGTACCGAACCCTGGAACCGTTCTCCTGCACCACGTCCACCCATGGCGCCGTCGTCAGGTCCGAACCGCTGATCGGGACCAGCCGCATCCCGTACGCGAACGCCCACCCGTGACCGAGCCCCGCGTCCGTGCCCACCATCTGCGAGCCGTAGGTGCGCGACCACACGAGCGCAGGGCCGAGGCCCGGCACCTCAAGGTCCGTGAAGTTCTCGAAGAACTCCCCGGTCGCCGTGTTGATCGGGTCGCCATGGCACCTCTGCGAGCACGACTGCGAGGGGTTCGAGCCACCTGCGGTCTCGCTCGGCAGCATCGGGCCACCGTCGTTCGGAGCAGAAAAACCATTCGAGATCGCTTGGATGTCGGCCAGCAAAGTATTGTAAGCCACATAGGCTCGGTATACATGCACAGCACCCGATGGAACCGTTGTCGTAATTGTGCATGAGTTGTCCGCCGCCGACCAGGTCGAACCCGAGTTGACCTGCGGACCGCAATACCCCATCACGGAGCCTGTCGTGACGTTCACGAAGGCCACCATGTATGCCGAACTTTTGACGTTCTGGTTCGGCGTCGCCGTCAACGTCACCCTTTGACCAGCACTCACCACAGACAACGACGACGTCAGGCTCACCGTCCATGGCGCTCGTCGAAGCACCATATCGTTGCTGGTCGCCTGAACATTACCCAAGAGATGGTCAGCAGCCACATACGCCCGATAGGTACGCGGCCCCCCGGTCGCGAACGACGTCGTCAACGAGCACGCATTGTCCGCCGCCGACCACGTCGCACCCGAGTTGATGTTCGACGAACCGCAATACCCCAGCATCGTGCCAGTCGTGTCGTCCACGAGCACCACCATGTACGACGAACCCTTGATGTTCTGGTTCGGCACCGCCGTCAACGTCACCTTCTCGCCAGACTCGAACACCGTCTTGTCTGCCACCAGGGACACCGACCATGCGGCACGTTCGAGAACTACCTCATTGCTGGTGGCCTGGGTGTCGTTCAGGGCGTTGTCGGCGGCGACGTATGCCTGGTAGGTGCGGGCTCCCCCGGTGGTGAACGAGGTGGTCACCGTGCAGGTGTTGTTCGCGGCGGACCAGGTAGCGCCGCTGCTGGTCTTCGCACAATGCCCGAGCACGACGTTGGTGGTGAGGTCCTTGATGACGACCCTGTAGGTCGAGGCGGTGATGTCCTCGTCCGGGGTCGCTGTGAGCGTCACCTTCTCGCCGACCTCGAAGACGGTCTTGTCGGCTTCCAGCACCACCGCCGTCGGGATCACCGAGGCTGGGGGGTTGGCCGCTGCCGGGGCCAGCCCCACGCGTGAGGCCACCGACACCGCCACGAGGCCTGAGGCCATCAGGGCCCCGATGGTGACCATGCTCACGACCCGGCCCGTCCGCTGCCACACGCCCATGTTCATCCTGACGCTCGTGGCCCGTGAACCGGGCCGACCTAGTCCGGAAACTACTCAGCGCCGATGACGGGCGCCAACACCAGGCCGAAGGGCGAGATCAGCCACCCGAGATGTTCGGCGGTGCCCGAGATGTCCTCTGTCGAAGCCTGGGGGCGCTGCTGCTGCCGACCGTTCGCCCCGGACCTCTGGTCGGTGCGGTGACCGCAGAGGCCCCCGCCTCGTGGGGCACCAGGCTGAGAGCGGTCGGCGGCGACTTCCGCAACCAGGCTTCGCGCTGTACCATTTTCGGTACGAGATGGAGGTGTGTGATGGCGACAGTCAGCGCGAGCGAGGCTCGCCAGCGGCTCTTCCCGCTGCTGGCCCAGGTGAACGACGACCACAGCGAGGTCCGCATCACGTCCAAGGCTGGCAACGGTGTGCTGATCTCCGAGGCCGACTTCGAGGCATGGCAGACCACCCGCTACCTGTTCTCGACCAGGGCCAACGCCGAGCACCTGCTGGAGTCGCTCGCTCAGGCCACCGCTGGTGAGGCCGAGCCTCGCGAGCTGGACCGCTCGTGATCCTGGCCTTCACCCCGAACGGGTGGGCCGACTACGTGCACTGGCAGACCGCCGACCGCGCCGTCCTGCGCCGGATCAACCGGCTGGTCGATGACGCGCTGCGTCAACCCCGCGAGGGCATCGGCAAGCCCGAACCGCTCAAGTACCAGGTCGGCGACGTCTGGTCTCGCCGCATCACCGAAGAGCACCGCCTGGTCTATCTGATCGGTTCCGACACCCTGACCATCCTCCAAGCGCGCTTCCACTACGACTGACGCCTGCTCTCCCAGCGGGTCGAGGACGGCGGTCGCATCACCATGTGTCCCGCACTCGAAGGATCGCGACACCAAACTTGGAGTTTCGCGACACCAAACTTGGAGTTTCGCGACACCAAACTTGGAGTTTCGCGACACCAAACTTGGAAAAACGCGGACCGTTCCCGAGTAGGTCTGGTGCGTCAGAGACGGCATCACCTGACGCTACGCTTCGATACCCTCAACACCACGAGACCCAGGCGCACTCCGGCTGATCGGCTCCGGAGGCCTGGCCCTCACCTCGGCTCCCTGCTCAGGCGTCGGAGTCTTGGGCTCGGCGCCAGCGGATGCCGGCCTCGATGAAGGCGTCGATGTCGCCGTCGAAGACGGCGGAGGTGTTGCCTACCTCGTGCTCGGTGCGCAGGTCTTTGACCATCTGGTAGGGGTGCAGGACGTAGGAGCGCATCTGGTCGCCCCAGCTGGCCTTGATGTCGCCGGCGAGCTCCTTCTTCTTGGCCGCCTCTTCTTGCTGGCGCGCCAGGAGCAGGCGAGACTGGAGGACGCGCATGGCGGCGGCGCGGTTCTGGATCTGGGACTTCTCGTCCTGCATGGACACGACGATGCCGGTGGGCAGGTGGGTGATCCGCACCGCCGAGTCTGTCGTGTTGACGGACTGGCCCCCTGGCCCGGAGGAGCGGAACACGTCGATCTTGATGTCCGACTCGGGCACGTCGATGTGGTCGGTCTGCTCGATGAGCGGGATCACCTCGACCGCCGCGAACGACGTCTGCCGACGGCCCTGGTTGTCGAACGGAGAGATACGCACCAGGCGGTGCGTGCCGGCCTCGACCGACAGGTTCCCGTAGGCGTAGGGCACCTTGATCTCGAACGTCGCCGACTTCAGCCCGGCCTCTTCCGCGTACGAGGTGTCCAGCACCTTCGTCGGGTAGCCGTGACGCTCGGCCCAGCGCAGGTACATGCGCAGCAGCATCTCGGCGAAGTCCGCCGCGTCCACACCACCGGCCCCAGCCCGGATGGTCACCACGGCCTCGCGGGCGTCGTACTCGCCGCTCAGCAGGGTGCGCACCTCGAGGGCGTCGAGATCCTTGCGGATCGCGGACAGCTCGGCCTCGGCCTCGGCGAGGGTGTCCTCGTCGTCCTCCTCGAGCGCGAGCTCGGCCAGAGTCTCCAGGTCGTCGATGCGCCCGGCCAGCGTCCTCACCCGGTCGAGCTCGGCCTGCGTGGCCGAGAGCGTGGAGGTGACCTGCTGGGCCTGCTCGGGGTCGTCCCACAGATCAGGCGCGGACGCGGCCTCGGAGAGCTCGGCGATCTTCTCCTGGAGCCTGGTCGGGTCGCTCACCGCCTCGATGGACGTCAGGGTGGTGCGCAGCGCCTTGATCGCGGGCGGGAAGTCTGTGGTGGCCACGACCGGCCAGCCTACCGGCTCACCCGACCATGGTGCTGGTAGCGACCCTCACGACGTCTCCGGGCCACCAGCCCTCCGGCACCGGCAGGCCTGTGCCGGGCGGACCACCGCGCTCAGGGTCACCTCGACGCCACCGAGGCCACCCCGGAGCCTGCGCGCGCCCACCCGCACGAACGGTGCGCGCCAGAGCACCGGGCTGGCAGACGGGGCCGGCCCTGCCTGTCGACGCACATACGGGGCAAGACGCCGCTCCAGGCTCGGACGCCGGTCGAGGAGCGCGACCAGCACGAGCACCAGCCCGACGCCGACACCAGCACCGAGCAGCCCACCGAGCACCACCGGGCTCATCGCAGCAGGCTCCCTCTTCTCGTCGACGTGGCCGACACTAAGGGGCACTGTGGGGCTCGCGTCGCAGGTCAGGGGCAGGTCTAACCCAAAGAGTGACGTCGTGTCCCCAGAACTGGGGACACGACGAAGCGTCGATCCGGGACGAGAGCCCTCACCGGGAGAGGAGGCCGAGCAGGTGCGAGGCCGAGAGCCAGGCAAAGAGAGGGGCCGGCTCAGGTGCCCTGGTCGGCGGTGGAGCCGGAGTAGGAGTTGTCCTTGGCCACCGCGGCGGTGAACTCCCAGTGCCACCGCTCGGGCTTGCTGCCGCCGGGGCGCGCCCACGGGGGGTTGTCGACGCCGAAGCGGGGGCCGTTGGCCCTCAGCCAGTTGTACCGGGCGGTGGTGAGCTGGTCGGTGCAGAAGTCGACGGCGAGGCCGAGCCCGTGGTTGGACTTGCCCGGGGTCGCGGCCATGTGACCCCTGAGAGCCCTGACCGCGCGCTGCTCGGCCAGCGTGCGGTACCCGGAGGTCAGGCACAGGTCAGCACCGAACCTCGCCGAGTACTCCTGGTTGAGCTCGGCGAGCGCGACGGCGAAGTCTGCCCGGACCTGGGTGCGGCCGTCCCACAGCGTGCACAGGTCAGAGGTGGGCACCTGGCCGTTCGCGGCCGACCTCGACGGCGGCCGACCGTCGCACCCCGGCAGCCGTTCGGCACGGCTCAGGTTCCGCGAGGCGGTCTCGAGGTCTCGGTCGACGAGGGCGCCGGACGCCTGCAGAGAGGCCGGCATCTGGCCGTCCACCGACAGGGCCGTCAGCACGCTGACGGTGCTCGGCAGGCCCTCAGGGCCGAACCCGCCCGCGACAGACCCCGAGGCGAGCGCTCCTTGAGCGACAGGGACGACGACGGTCGAGGCCGCCAGCGCGACCAGGACGCCGGTGCGACCGAACACCCGGGCACGCCGATGACCAGGCGAGCGAGGGGTGGTCTTCTCGACCCTGGCACGGCGGGACGCGCGCGAAGAAGTCTCCGCGCGATGAGATCCCACGATCCGCCTCCCGACGAGTGCCCGACGCTGCTGTCCGACGCGGTGCCCACCGACCGGGCGCCGACGCGATCACGAAAGCGTAACGGAGATTACCCCCTCGTTGGGCGAATCCGCCTGTTGATCCCGGTGTGCCGCGGGTGGTTCTTTTCGCACCACTACGGTCGCGCAGGTCAGCCGCGACTCTTGAAGCCCCCGCGCTGCATCGCGTCGCGCACCTCTCCGACCAGCTCCTCGAGCACGTCCTCGAGGAAGACCACGCCGACACAGACCCCGTCGGCCTCGACCCGGGCCAGGTGGGCCGCCTCGGTCTGCATCGCGGCGAGGGCCTGCTCGACCTGGTCGTCCGGTCTCACCACGGCCATGGCGCGCACGCGCCAGCCGGGCACCGGCACGTCCCGATCCGCGCCGTCGGCGTACAGCACGTCCTTCAGGTGCAGGTAACCCACCGGATCGCCGGTCGCCGAGAGCACGGGGAACCGGCTGAAACCGGTGCTCGCGACCATGGCCTCCACCCGCGCGGGCGTGGCGTCGTCCGGCAGGGAGACCAGGTCGTCCAGCCCCACCATGACGTCGCGGGCGCTGAGGTCGGAGAACTCCAGCGCCCCCGAGAGCAGCCCCTGCTCGTCGGTGAGCGTGCCGTGGGCGGCGGAGCGCTCGACGATCGACTGGACCTCGTCGGCGGTGTACGCGGAGGCCACCTCGTCGACCGGGCGCACCCCGACCATCCGCAACAGGGCGTTGGCGATCCCGTTCAGCGCTCGCACCACGGGCCCGAGCACCCGGGCGACGGTGACCAGCGGCGGCACGAACCAGCGCACCGCGCGGTCCGGGCTGGAGACCGCCAGGTTCTTCGGCACCAGCTCTCCCAGCACCACGTGGGCGATCACCACGACGAGGAGCGCGAGCACGAACGCCACCGCGTGCCTGACCGCGGCCCCCACACCCAGCGCCTCCATCGGGATCTCGAGCTGGGAGGCGATCGCCGGCTCGGCGACCACGCCCAGGCTGATCGAGCAGACGGTCACCCCGAGCTGGGCGGTGGCCAGCATCACCGACACGCGCTCCATCGCCCACAGCACCGTGACCGCCCAGCGGTGCCCCTCGGCGGCGGCCAGCTCGACCGACGAGCGCCGGGCCGACACGAGCGCGAACTCCGCGCCGACGAAGAACGCGTTCATGGCCAGCAGCACGAAGGCCAGGGCCAGGGCCCACCCCGGGCTCACGGCTCCTCCTCCGCGACGCGGGCCACGCGGACGAGACCGACCCGACGCCCGTCCATCTCCTCCACGGTCAGCTCGACACCGTCGACCACCACCTGGTCTCCCGGCCGCGGCACCCGGCCCAGCCGGGCCATGACCAGGCCGCCGAGGGTCTCGTACGGACCGTCGTCGGGCACCTGGAGCCCGGTCATCTCCACGAGCTCGTCAGGGCGCAGCACCCCGGGGAACGCCCAGGAGCCGTCAGGGCGCCGGGCCGTGGACGAGCGTGCCCGGTCGTGCTCGTCGGCGACCTCGCCGACGAGCTCCTCGAGGACGTCCTCCAAGGTCACCACCCCGGAGGTGCCGCCATACTCGTCCAGCACCACCGCCATCTGCCCGCCGCTGCGCAGCTGCTCCAGCAGAGGGCCGAGGTGGACGGTCTCTGGCACCTGCGGGGCGTCGACCATCAGCGCCGCCGCTGGCACCTGCTCGCGGCGCTCGTAGGGCACCTTGACCACCCGGCGCAGGTGCACCAGGCCGACGATGTCGTCACGGGACTCCTCGATCACCGGGAAGCGCGAGTGACCGGTCGTCCTGGCCAGCGCGAGCACCTCCGCGGCGGTCGTCTCGGTGCGCACCACGTGCAGGCGGGTGCGGTCGGTCATCACGTCCACCGCGGTGAGGCGGGCGAAGTCCAGGGAGTTGGTCAGCAGCGTCGCGGTGGACTGCTCGAGCGTGCCCCGCTCGGCGGAGCGACGCACCAGCGCCGCGAGCTCTGCCGGGGAGCGCGAGCCGGTCAGCTCCTCGCGCGGCTCGACGCCCATGGCCCGCAGCAGCGCGTTGGCCGCGCCGTTGGCCACCGCGATGAGCGGCCGCAGGGCCGCGATGAACCCGCGCTGGATGGGCACCACGGCTCGTGCGGTGGCCATCGGCAGGGCGATGGCCAGGTTCTTCGGCACCAGCTCGCCGGCGAGCATCGAGAAGACGTTGACCACGACCAGAGCGGCGACCGTGGCGACCACGGCGGTCGCCGCCCCCAGCCAGCCCGACATCCCGGCGGACAGCAACGCGGCGAGGGCCGGCTGGGTGGTGTAGCCGAGCAGCACCGTGGTCAACGTGATGCCGACCTGGGCTCCCGACAGCTGGGTCGTCAGGCTCCGCAGGCCGGCGAGCACGGAGCGGCCGCGCCGGTCTCGTCCGTCGACGTCACGGTCCAGGGCCGCGGGGTCGAGAGCGAGCAGGGCGAACTCGGCCGCCACGAAGATCGCGGTGCCGACGGTCAACCCCACACCGAGCAGCACCAGCAGCCACTGAGTCACCATCGTGGCCCCATCGTACGGACGTGCCAGCCGCTCCGGCATCAGGGGGAAAGACGACAGGCGTCCGGGGGCAGACTCTCAAGATCGTGCCTCCCCTGCCGATGAGCCCGGAGGGTCACGGTTCGCATCGAGGCGCACCGGCCCGTGAGACGGGGAGCAGGCACATGCCGCCGACGGTCGTCCGCACCGAGGACACCCACACCACCACACGTCCGACCCCCCCGGCAGCGGTGGTGCTGCCTACCCAGAGATCCGCCCCGCCACGTGAGCACGCACCGTCACGAGAGCACGCCCCGTCGCGCGACCAGTCACCGACCGACCGGCTGACCCGCCGCGCGCTGGGCGCCCTGCGCACCACCACCGGTCGCGTCCTGGTGACCGGCCGCACCGGCACGCCCGCCGCGGTCAGCGAGCGGCTCACCGCCGTGGACGAGACGCTGGCCACCAGGGCCTGGTGCGTCGACGTGTACCAGCTGGCCCGCCAGGTGCTCGACGAGCGGCGGATCGAGATCTGCACCGACACCGAGAAGATCGAGCACGCGTGGGTCTCGGCGTGGGAGCGGGTCGGCACGCACAGCGTGCTGCACGCCCTGGGCGAGGAGGCCCGGTGGCGCGCGGAGATCGTCGGGGCGATCAAGGGACGCGGGCTGACCCGCTTCTCGCAGTACCGCTCCGACGGGACGCTGATGGCGTCGGCGGTGTGGGACCTGTACGTGGCCTACAGCGAAGAGCTCACCACGCGTTTCACCCACGACCTGGAAGACCTGATCGCCATCGCGCTCGACGAGCTGACGTCGTCCCCGACCCGGCCACGGTTCGACACGGTGGTCATCGACCCGACGGTGCCGCTGACCCCGGTGATGGTGCGCATGCTCAAGGCGGTCGTCGCCCGCTGAGGCGACCCCGACACCACGCTCGGAAGCGCCGCGCTGGCACGTCGTGACGTGCGAGGCTTGGGGCATGGTGACCACACCGGCATCCACCACAGTCCTGGTCGTCGAGGACGACCCCGCGATCGCCACGGCCATCGCGCACAGGCTCTCCGCCGAGGGGTGGCGTGTCGAGACCGCCCTCGACGGGCCGTCCGGCATCGAGGCCGCGGCCCGGCTCCAGCCTGACGTCGTGCTGCTCGACGTCATGCTGCCGGGCATCGACGGGCTGGAGGTGTGCCGGGTCATCCAGGCCGAGCGGCCCGTGCCCGTGCTCATGCTCACCGCCCGCGACGACGAGACCGACGTGCTGATCGGGCTGGGCGTCGGCGCCGACGACTACATGACCAAGCCGTTCTCGCCTCGCGAGCTGGTCGCTCGCACCAAGGCCCTGCTGCGCCGTCAGGAGCGCGCGGCGCGCGCCGCCGAGGTCGCCACCGCGCACACGCCCGACCCGCCGCTGGAGGTCGGTGACGTCGTCATCGACCGCGCGCAGCGACGGGTGGTGCGTCACGACGAGGAGGTGCACCTGACCCCGACGGAGTTCGACCTGCTGGTCGCCCTGGCCTCGGCGCCGCGCACCGTGCTCACCCGGGAGCGGCTGCTCGAGCAGGTGTGGGACTGGGTGGACGCCTCCGGGACGCGCACGGTCGACTCCCACGTCAAGGCGCTGCGCCGCAAGCTGGGCCCTGACCTGATCCGCACGGTGCACGGGGTGGGCTACGCCTTCGAGCCGACGCCGTGACCGACGCGCGGGCGCCTCGCCAGGGCCGGACGACACCTGCCCACTGGCGGGCGCCCCCTCACCTGCCCGACGTGCGGCCCCTGCAACGCTTCCCCACGCTCAAGCTCAAGCTCGGGGTCCTGGTGCTCGCGGCCGTCGCCTTCGCCGCGGGGCTGACCTGGCTCGGGATGTCGGTCCAGCTCGGCCCCCGGCTGACGTTCCCGCTCGTGATCGTGGTCTCGCTGCTGCTGGTGCTGCTGCTGGCCCGAGGCATGACGTCACCTCTGCGCGAGATGACCGCCGCGGCGCGCGCGATGGCCCGAGGCGACTACACCCGGCGGGTGCGCGCGACCAGCCGTGACGAGGTGGGGCAGCTGGCCACCGCCTTCAACTCGATGGCGGCCCAGCTCGAGCAGTCCGACTCCGCACGCCGCGAGCTGATCGCGAACGTCTCCCACGAGCTTCGCACCCCGGTCGCCGCGCTGCGCGCCCAGCTGGAGAACATGGTGGACGGGGTCACCGAGCCGAACGCCGAGGCCCTCGGGGCCGCGCTGGCCCAGACCGAGCGCCTGTCGAAGCTCATCGCCCACCTGCTCGACCTGTCTCGCATCGAGGCCGGTGCCGCAGCCCTGGACCTGTCCTCGGTGTCGGTGCGCGAGCTGGCCGACGCGGCGGTGGCCGAGGCGGAGGTGCTCGGGCAGGCGAAAGGTCTGCGCTACGTCGTGGAGACCGCCCCGGACAACCTCACGGTGGTCGCCGACGCCGAGCGTCTGCGCCAGGTGCTCACCAACCTGCTGGCCAACGCGACCCGCCACTCCCCCGACGGGGGCGAGGTGATGGTGCGCGGCTCTCGCACGGGCTCGTCGGTGCGCATCGACGTGATCGACCACGGCCCCGGCATCGCCCCCGACCAGCGCGCGCACGTGTTCGAGCGGTTCGCCCGGGGCAACACCCCCGCGATCACCGGGCAGGTGCCGACCGGGGGCACCGGGCTCGGCCTGGCGATCGTGCGATGGACGGTCGCGCTGCACGGCGGCACCATCGAGGTGGCCGACGCGGGCGAGGGGACGACGATGCGCGTGACGCTGCCCGCGCAACGCTCGGCAGGGCGCGGGCCGACCAACCCTTGGCCGCCGGGCGGAACCCCAGCTGCCACCTCTTGACCCTCCGGTGGCGCGGACGCCACGGTGCGGGTGAGAAGTGACCTCGGACCTACGTCCTGGGGCGGACCCGCGACCCGTCCTCGTCGTAGGGTTGTGGCTGTACGTCGAGCGGCGCCCGGAGAGCAGCTCTGGGCCGTGCGGAGAACGGGCGAGCACCCATGACCTCGAAGCCAGTGTCTGACCCCCGAAGCGCAGACTTCGGCGCCAACGAGTGGCTGGTCGACGAGCTGTACGAGCAGTACCTGGCTGACAGGTCGTCCGTCGACCCCGCCTGGTGGGACTTCTTCGAGAACTACCAGGCCGCCCGCCCGAGGGTCGAGCCCGTGGCGACCAGCCCCGCACCGACCGCCACCCCCGCGCAGGAGCGGCCTGCCTCTCCCCCGCCCGCGGCCCCTGCCTCGTTCACGGCCCCTGCCCAGCCTGCGACACCCGCACCGCCGGCGGCAGCGCCTGTCGCTGTGCGGGCTCAGACCAGCCAGACGCAGAGCGCGCAGGCGTCAGACGACCAGGCGACGGACGGCCCCTTGGTCGTCACGGCCGACCCCGCGACCGCCCCCTACGCCCAGTTCGCGCGGGAGGAGGCCGGCGGCGCCGCACCCGACACGGCCACCGACGACGTGCAGCGGCTGCGCGGCCCGGCGGCCCGGGTCGTGACGAACATGGCCGCCTCGCTCGAGGTGCCGACCGCGACGTCGGTGCGGTCGGTGCCCGCCAAGCTGCTGGTCGACAACCGGATCGTCATCAACGCCCACCTGTCTCGCACGCGCGGCGGCAAGGTGTCGTTCACCCACCTCATCGGTTTCGCGGTGGTCGAGGCGCTGGGCGAGGTGCCGGCGATGAACTCCTCCTACGTGCTGTCTGACGACAAGCCCGCCGTGCTCAACCCCGCCCACGTCAACCTCGGCCTGGCGATCGACCTGGCCAAGCCCGACGGCACCCGGCAGCTGCTCGTGCCGTCGATCAAGAAGGCGAACACGCTGGACTTCGCCCAGTTCTGGGCTGCTTATGAGGACATCGTGCGACGTGCGCGGGCGGGCCGGCTCGAGGTAGCCGACTTCGCCGGGACGACGATCTCGCTGACCAACCCCGGCACCATCGGCACCACCCACTCGGTGCCTCGGCTCATGGTCGGCCAGGGCACGATCATCGGCGTCGGGGCCATGGAGTTCCCGGCCGAGTACGCGGGCACGAGCACCGACCGTCTCAACATGATGGGCATCTCCAAGGTGCTCACCCTCACCTCGACCTACGACCACCGGATCATCCAGGGCGCGCAGTCCGGCGACTTCCTCCGCGTCGTGGGCGCTAAGCTGCTCGGCGCCGACGGTTTCTACGACCGGATCTTCGCGGCCCTACGGGTGCCCTACGAGCCGGTGCGCTGGGTGCAGGACCTGCCCACCGACCCCGACGCCGAGGCGATCAAGCCGGCCCGGGTCGCCGAGCTGATCCACGCCTACCGCTCTCGCGGCCACCTCATGGCCGACACCGACCCGCTGGCCTTCAAGATCCGCAAGCACCCCGACCTGGACGTGCAGAACCACGGGCTGACCCTGTGGGACCTGGACCGGACGTTCCCCACCGGCGGGTTCACCGGCAAGCCCCGGGCGAGCCTGCGCGAGGTGCTGGCGCTGCTGCGAGACTCCTACTGCCGCACCGTCGGTGTGGAGTACATGCACATGCAGGACCCCCGCCAGCGGCGCTGGATGCAGGAGCGGCTGGAGTCCGGCTGGGTGCGCGCCGACCACGACGACCAGCTGCGCATCTTGCACAGCCTCAACGCCGCCGAGGCGTTCGAGACGTTCTTGCAGACCAAGTACGTCGGCCAGAAGCGGTTCAGCCTCGAGGGCGGGGAGTCGCTGATCCCGCTGCTGGACGCGATCTTGTCGCGCGCCGCGGACAACGGGCTCGACGAGGTCGCCATCGGCATGGCCCACCGAGGCCGGCTCAACGTGCTGGCGAACATCGCGGGCAAGTCCTACGGCCAGATCTTCAGCGAGTTCGAGGGCAACCAGGACGAGGCGACCGTCCAGGGCTCCGGTGACGTGAAGTACCACCTGGGCACCGAGGGCGTGTTCACCTCCGAGTCGGGCGCGACCACCCAGGTCTACCTGGCGGCGAACCCGTCCCACCTGGAGGCTGTCGACCCGGTGCTCGAGGGTGTCGTGCGGGCCAAGCAGGACCGCATCGACCTGGGCGGCGACGGCTTCTCGGTGCTGCCGGTGCTCATCCACGGTGACGCGGCGTTCGCCGGGCAGGGCGTGGTCTGGGAGACGCTGAACCTCGCCCAGCTGCGCGGGTACCGCACCGGCGGCACCGTGCACGTCATCGTCAACAACCAGGTCGGGTTCACCACGGGTGTGTCCTCGTCGCGGTCGTCCCAGTACGCCACAGACGTGGCCAAGGGTCTGCAGATCCCGATCTTCCACGTCAACGGTGACGACCCGGAGGCGGTCGTGCGGGTGGCGAAGCTGGCCTTCGACTACCGCGAGGCCTTCGACCGCGACGTGATCGTGGACCTGGTCTGCTACCGCCGTCGCGGCCACAACGAGGGCGACGACCCGTCGATGACCCAGCCGCTGATGTACAACCTCATCGAGGCGAAGCGCTCGGTGCGCAAGCTCTACACCGAGGCCCTGGTCTCCCGTGGTGACATCACGGTCGAGGAGGCCGAGGAGGCCCTGCGCGACTACCAGTCCGAGCTCGAGCGCATCTTCTCCGAGACCCGCGAGCACGGCTGGGCGCCGTCGCAGGAGGGTGCCGAGACGGTCGCCGGGCTGGAGGTTCCGGAGTCGCAGCACGCCGACGCCGGTGTGATGGTCGGCTGGCAGACGGCGGTCTCCCCCGGGGTGCTGGACCGCATCGGCCAGGCCCATGTGACCCCGCCCGAGGGGTTCACCGTGCACCCCAAGCTCGCGCAGCTGCTGAAGAGGCGCGAGCAGATGAGCCGCGACGGCGGCATCGACTGGGCGTTCGGCGAGCTGTTGGCCTTCGGGTCGCTGCTGCTGGAGGGCACCCCCGTCCGGATGACCGGGCAGGACTCGCGGCGTGGCACGTTCACCTCCCGGCACGCCACGCTGCACGACCGCCACACCGGCGCGGAGTGGACGCCGCTGGACTACCTGTCGGCCGACCAGGCCAAGTTCTGGGTCTACGACTCCTCGCTGAGCGAGTACGCGGTGCTCGGCTTCGAGTACGGCTACTCCCTGGAGCGCCCGGACGCCCTGGTGCTGTGGGAGGCGCAGTTCGGCGACTTCGTCGACGGGGCGCAGACGATCATCGACGAGTTCATCTCGTCGGCCGAGCAGAAGTGGCAGCAGCACTCGTCGCTGGTGCTGCTGCTGCCGCACGGGTACGAGGGCCAGGGGCCCGACCACTCCTCGGCGCGCATCGAGCGGTTCTTGCAGCTGGCGGCCGAGGAGAACATGACGGTCGCCCACCCGACCAGCCCGGCGTCGTACTTCCACCTGCTGCGCCAGCAGGCCTACCAGCGTCCGCGCCGCCCGCTCATCGTGTTCTCCCCGAAGTCGATGCTGCGGCACAAGGCCGCGATCTGCGCGGTCGAGGAGTTCACCAGCGGCACGTTCCGCCCGGTGGTCCCCGACGCCGCGGCTAACCCCGCCACGGTGACCCGGGTGCTGATGTGCGCCGGCAAGGTCTACTGGGACCTGGTGGCCGAGCGCGCCAGACGCGAGGACTCCTCGGTGGCGATCGTGCGGCTGGAACAGCTCTACCCGTTGGACGGCCCGGCGCTCCACGAGGCCCTGGACCGGTTCGGCGGTGCCGAGCTGGTCTGGGTCCAGGACGAGCCGCGCAACCAGGGCGCGTGGACCCACCTGTCGATGAACCTGCCGCCGCTCGTCGACCGGGCGCTGAGCGTCGTGGCCCGGCCGGAGTCCGCCTCACCGGCCGCTGGTTCGGCCAAGAAGCACCACGCCGAGCAGGAGACGTTGATCGCAGCCGCGTTCGCGCGATGATCGCCGCGTGACCTCACCGCTGCGCATCGTCGTCGTCGGCGACGAGCTGGTCGCTGGTGCCGGTGACCCGAAGGCCCTCGGCTGGGTGGGCCGGGTGGTCGCGCGCTCTATCGCCCCGGTGCCCCCGGTGGTGGTCACCCTGGCGATGCCCGGTGAGACGAGCACCGACCTCGGCACACGCTGGGAGACCGAGGCGCTGCCGCGCTTCGACCCCGAGACGGACAACCGTCTGGTGATCGGGCTGGGCCGCGCCGACGCGACCGCGCGGCTGTCGCTGGCCCGCAGCCGGCTCAACCTGGCGAACATGCTGGACGGCGCCGCCCAGCGTCGCATCCCGGCCTTCGTGGTCGGCCCTCCCCCGGGCCGCCCCGAGGAGAACGCCAAGCTGGCCGAGCTCTCCACAGCGCTCGGTGACGTGGCCGACCGCCGTCACGTCCCCTACGTCGACGCCTTCACCCCTCTGGTCGCGCACGACCAGTGGTTGGCGGACATGGCCGCCGGCGACGGCGTGCTGCCCGGCCAGGCCGGCTACGGCCTCATCGCCTGGCTGGTGCTCCACACCGGTTGGCACTCCTGGCTGGGCATCCCCTCCGACGCTGACTGAGAGCACGTCCGGTACGCGGGGTCATGCCTCCGGGGCCGGGCCGAGGGAGCGGTCGCGCAGCACAACGTAGGTCACGACGTGCGCACCGGCCAGCAGGGGCAGGCCGAGCAGGGCGTACCTGAGCGCCGCGCGGTCGTGGTCGGACAAGCCGTGCTCGGCCAGCACCTTGCGGGCCCGGTGCCAGTACGGGATCACGGTCACGGCGGCGGTGACCACGCCGGACGTGTAACCGCGGGCTGCCGCCGACATCGCTAGGTGGCTGTAGCCGTGCAGGCCGAAGCCGAGCAGGGCACCCCGGAACAACGGCGACCGGCCTCGAGTGACCACCCCGGCGGCGCTGGCAGCGAGGAACGCCCCTCCTACCAGCGTGATCGCCATGCGGCCATGGGCGTCGGACAGACCTCGGCGCCGCACCTGCTCCGGCAGCGGGACCCAGGACGGGACCCTGTCGAGCATCCGCCTGCTGGTCGAGGCCAGGGTGAACCACTCCTCGAGATCGTTGACGCACCACGCGGCGAACAGCCCCGCCGCCGCCTTCTGCACGTCGTCCATCTGCCCCTCCTCGCTCCCCACCCTACGGGCTGGCCGCACGGGGAGGGAGGGAGCTACAGCTTGGTGACCGGGGAGAAGCGGAGCAAGAGCCGCTTGGTGCCGGCGGTGCCGAAGTCGATCTTGGCGACGGCGTTGTGCCCGGCACCCTCGACCGCGACGACCGAGCCGAGGCCATAAGAGTCGTGGGTCACCCGGTCACCGACTGCCAGGGTCGGCACGTCGGCGCGGGGGGTCGCAGAGCCGAACGACGCACCCGTGCGCGGCAGGGGCGGGCGTTCGTCGGCGCGCACCGGGGCCGACGGCCTGTCGCCGCCCCCAGAGCCCCGGCTGCCCGTGCCGAAGCCTGAGCCCCAGCCGCCGCGCAGGGTCGCGGTCGACGACTCCCGACGGCGCCAGTCCACCAGGTCCTCAGGCACGTCGGCCAGGAAGCGGCTGGGCGGCAGCTCGTTGGGCACCCCCCAGGCCGTGCGCACAGCGGCCCGAGAGACGTACAGGCGCTGGCGGGCCCGCGTGAGCCCGACGTAGGCCAGACGACGCTCCTCAGCGAGCTGGGTCTCGTCCGCCATCGAGCGCATGTGCGGGAAGGTGCCGTCCTCCAGGCCGGTGAGGAACACCACCGGGAACTCCAGCCCCTTGGCCGTGTGGAGGGTCATGAGCGTGACCATCCCGGCATCAGCGGCTTGATCAGACGGGATCTGGTCAGAGTCGGCCACCAGGGAGACCCGCTCCAAGAAATCAGCCAGGTCGCCCTCGGGCTCGGCCTTCTCGAACTCGGTGGCCACCGCGTGGAGCTCGGCCAGGTTGTCGACCCGGCCGGCGTCCTGCGGGTCGTCGGAGTCGCGCAGCTCGGCCAGATAGCCCGTGCGGTCCAGCACCTCGGCGAGCACCTGGGCGGGGCCGGCCTCGGCGGCCACCTCGCGCAGGTCGGCCATCATCTGCGCGAACGACGCCAGCCCGGTGACCGCCCGGGTGCCCAGGCCCGGGACCTCGTCGAGCACCTCCAGCGCGGCACCGAACGAGACCTGCGCCCGCTCGGCATAGGCGGCGACCATCGCCTCGGAGCGCTCCCCCAGCCCGCGCTTGGGCACGTTGAGGATGCGACGCAGGTTCACGTCGTCGTCGGGGTTCGCCACGGCACGCAGGTAGGCGATCGCGTCCTTGATCTCCTTGCGGTCGTAGAACCTGGTGCCGCCGACCACCCGGTACGGCAGCCCGACGCGCACCAGGGCGTCTTCGAGGGCACGGGACTGGGCGTTGGCCCGGTAGAACACCGCCACGTCACCGGGCCGCACCCCGTGCTCGTCCGCGAGCCGGTCGATCTCGGAGACGATGAACTGGGCCTCCTGGCGCTCGTCGTCAGCGACATAGGCGACGATCCGCGCACCAGAGCCCTGGTCGGTCCACAGACGCTTGGGCCGACGGCCGGCGTTCTTGGAGATCACCGCGTTCGCGGCGGAAAGGATGGTCTGGGTGGAACGGTAGTTCTGCTCCAGCAGGATCGTGCGGGCGTCGGGGTAGTCGGCCTCGAACTCCACGATGTTGCGGATGTCCGCGCCGCGGAAGGCGTAGATCGACTGGTCGGCGTCCCCGACGACGGTCAGCTCACCAGGCGGCAGGTCGCTGGGCGTCTCCCCTCCCGCCGGCCCGACCAGCTCGCGCACCAGCGCGTACTGGGCATGGTTGGTGTCCTGGTACTCGTCGACCAGGATGTGCCGGAACCGGCGCCGGTAGTGCTCGGCGACCGCCGGGAACGCCTGGAGCAGGTGCACCGTCGACATGATGAGGTCGTCGAAGTCCAGCGCGTGAGCCTGGCGCAGCCGGGCGGTGTACCGCGTGTACACCTGGGCGACCACGGCGTCGAAGCTCGCGGTGTCGGTGACGGTCCGCGCGAAGTCCTCGGCGTCCACCAGCTCGTCCTTGAGGTGGGAGATCCTGTGGGCGAGCGCCTTCGGGGGGTACTTCTTCGGGTCCAGGTCCAGCTCACGAGCCACCAGGGTGATCAGCCGCAGCGAGTCGGCCTGGTCGTAGATGGAGAAGCTCGAGCGCAGCCCCAGCGTCGTCGCCTCGCGGCGCAAGATCCTCACGCACGCGGAGTGGAACGTCGAGACCCACATGCGCTGCGCCGCCGGCCCGACCAGCGACTCCACCCGGCTCCGCATCTCGGCGGCGGCCTTGTTGGTGAAGGTGATCGCGAGCACCTGCCCGGGCCGGGCCCGCCCGGTGGCCAGCAGCCAGGCGATGCGGTGCGCGAGCACGCGCGTCTTGCCCGACCCCGCACCGGCGACGATCAGCAGCGGCGCCCCCTCGTGGAGCACCGCCTCGCGCTGCTCGGGGTTGAGCCCGTCGAGCAGCGCGTCAGCGCCGGACAGGATGGTGTCCGTCACGCCGTCGTCGTCACGGGTCGGCGCGACGACGCCAGGCAGCCCGGCCTCGACCGACGGGGCGAGCGGGAGACCGGGCAGGGAGAGATGATCGAACAAAGAGGTCATGAGAGCACCAGCCTAGGTGCCCCCACCCACGCCGCACACCCCCGGTCAGGGTGCGGGACTCACGATCAGCCGACGAGGCCGGCGCTGCGCAGCTCGACGGTGAGGTCGTGGGGGTTGGTCGCCGTGGCCATGGCCTCTTCGTGGCCGATGGTCCCGTCTCGGATCATCGTGAACAGGTGCTGGTCGAAGGTCTGCATCTTGTAGAAGTCGCCCTCGCGGATCAGGTCGAACAACGGCGGGGCGTTGGCCGGGTCGAGGATCGCCTCGGCGGTGCGCCCCGTGTTGACCATGACCTCGACGGCGGGGCACCGGCCCAGCCCGTCCTGCCTGCGCACCAGCCGCTGGGAGACGATGCCGCGCAGCGCCTGGGCAAGCTGGATGCGAACCTGCTTCTGCTCGTGGAGAGGGAAGAAGTCGACGATCCGGTTGATCGACTCGGGCGCGTCGATGGTGTGCAGGGTCGAGAGCACGAGGTGCCCCGTCTCGGCCGCGCTCAGCGCCGCACGCACGGTCTCCAGGTCGCGCATCTCACCGACGAGGATCACGTCGGGGTCCTGGCGCATCGCCGCGCGCAGGGCGTTGGTGAAGTCGTCGGTGTCCTGGTGCACCTCACGCTGGGAGATGATCGCCTTCTTGTCCGAGTGCAGCACCTCGATCGGGTCTTCGATCGTGACGATGTTCACCTCGCGCCAGGTGTTGATCAGGTCGATCATCGACGCCAGCGTGGTCGTCTTGCCCGACCCTGTCGGGCCTGTCACCAGCACCAGCCCGCGCGGCTCCAGGGCGAGCTCACCGACCACGTCAGGCAGCCCGAGCTCCTTGAGCGACTGGGCGCCCACCGCGACCAGGCGGAACACGATGCCGTAGGTGCCACGGGCCTGGAACGCGTTGACGCGGAACCGCCCGACACCGGGCAGCGAGTAGGCGAAGTCCGCCTCGTGATGAGCCTTGAAGTGCTCGACGAGATCCGCCGGCATGACCTCGAAGAGGATTCTCTCGGTGTCGGCGGGGCGCAGCTCGGGCGACTGGAGGCGGCGCAGACGGCCGTCGACCCGCACACGCGGCACCGACCCGACCTTGCAGTGCAGGTCGGAACCACCCGCGTTGACCAGTGCGTGCAACAGCGGGATCACAGACTGGACAGACGAGTCCTCACCACTCACGCCGAGCCCATCGACCCCGCGCCCCGACCTCCTTAGGCGATCACGCTCGGGGGTACCCGCACGGACGATCCCCGGCACGCGACACCTGGTGCCAGGCGTGCGAGCGCCCGCCGTGCGAGCACGACGGGCGCGAGCGGGCTCAGGTCAGGCGTTGGGACGCTTGCCGTGGTTGGCGGCCTTGCCCTTGCGGCTGCGGCGCTTGCGGCCTCGCTGGCTCATCGGTGGCTCCTCGTGGTGGGGTCAGGCTGACAGGGGTCGACGGCGCGACCAGACGCGCCAGACCGACGCCCATCGTAGACGCCCAGGGCCGGCACCCCAGGATCAGCACCCTGCGCAGGGTCAGGGCTGAGCGCGGGTCAGGTCAGGCTCTGTGCGGGTCAGAGCTCGGCACGCCAGACGATCTGCTCGCGGATGCGCAGACGCAGCGCCTGCGGGGCGCGCTCGACGCAGCCGCGTCGCAGCACCCGCTTCATGACGACCTCGAGCTCGTACTCGCCCAGGCAGCCAGAGCAGTCGTCCAGGTGACGGCGCACCCTCACCGCGTCCAGCTCTTCGAGCTCGGAGTCCAGGTACGCCCACAGCTGGGCGAGCGCCTCGGCGCACTCCTCATCACAAGGACGGTCGCTCGTCATCGCGGATGCTCCTCACCCGACGGGACCAGCCCACGCTCGGCCGCGTAGTCGTGCAACAGCTCACGGAGCTGGGCGCGGCCACGGTGAAGCCTCGACATCACCGTCCCGATCGGTGTGCCCATGATCTCCGCGATCTCCTTGTAGGCGAAGCCCTCCACGTCGGCCAGGTACACCGCCATGCGGAAGTCCTCGGGCAGCGCGGCGAGCGCGTCCTTGATGTCGGAGTCGGGCAGCCTGTCCAGCGCCTCGGCCTCAGCCGAGCGCAGCCCCTTCGAGGTGTGCGCCTCCGCCTGTGCCAGCTGCCAGTCCTCGACGTCCTCGGTGGCGGACTGCTGCGGCGCGCGCTGCTGCTTGCGGTAGGAGTTGATGTAGGCGTTGGTGAGGATCCGGTACAACCACGCCTTGAGGTTCGTCCCTGGGCGGTACTGGTGGAACGCGGCGAGCGCCTTGGTGTACGTCTCCTGCACCAGGTCGTCGGCGTCGGCGGGGTTACGGGTCATCCGCAGCGCGGCGCCGTAGAGCTGGTCGAGGTAGACCAGGGCCTCGGCCTCGAACCGCCGCACGAGGGCGGCGGCGTCCTCGTCCCCCGGTGCACGACGCGTCTCGTCGGTCATGGGCCCCGAGCCTATCCGCCGCGGCTGCGGGACCGCAGCCGCGACAGACCGGTCGAGAACGCTCGTCATGTAGGGGACAACGCCGCGTCAGGCCTGACGCATTCCCCCCGACCCCACTACGGTGGGAAGAGACTCACAGGAGGAACCGTGCTGCTGCGCCGCATCGCCCGACCGCTGTTCGCCACCTGGTTCGTCGCCGAGGGCGTCGACGCGGTGAGAAGCCCCGCCGCGCACGTCGAGGCTGTCCGCGAGTCCGTGACGACCCTGGCCGCCCGGGTGCCCGTCGATCTCGAGGCCCTGGCCGGCCGCGCCAGCGACCAGCAGCTCACGCTCGCGGTGCGCGTGCACGGCGTGGCGATGGCGGTGGCCGGGCTCACCCTGGCGGCCGGGAAGGCCCCTCGCACGGCCGCGACGGTGCTGGCCCTGCTCACCGCCCCGATGCTGGTGCGCGCGGTGCCGCCGCCCCGCTCGGCCAAGGCGACCAAGGAGCAGAACCGTGCCCGCCGCGCCCGGGCGGTCCAGACGCTCACAGCCACCGGCGGGGCGCTGCTCGCGGCGGCCGACACCGAGGGTCGGCCGGGGGTGCGCTGGCGCGCCCAGGCGGCCCGGGCCGAGCGAGCCGCCCGGCAGGCTGCCGGACGCACGGACGCGTAACCGGTAGCCTGCGACCCCGTGACCCCGCATCCTGCCTGGCCGGCGCCGACGCCCACCGGTGCGCTGTCGGCGACGGTCGTCGTGCCCGGGTCGAAGTCGCTGTCCAACCGGTACCTGGTGCTCGCGGCCCTGGCCGACGGTCCGAGCCGTCTGCGCGGGGTGCTGACCAGCCGAGACACCGCGCTCATGGCGGCCGCGCTGACCAGCCTCGGCGCCCGGGTCCGCACGGAGGGCACCGACTGGGTGGTCGAGCCGGGGCCGGTGCGCGGCAGCGTCCAGGTCGATGTCGGGCTGGCCGGCACGGTGATGCGCTTCTTGCCGACCATGGCCGCCATGGCTGACGGTCCGGTGCTCTTCGACGGCGACCCCGAGGCCTACGCCCGCCCCGTCGGCCCCCTGCTGGACGCCCTGCGCCAGCTGGGGGTCACCGTGGACGACCACCGGGCGGCGGGGTACCTCCCGTTCACGGTGCACGGCCTGGGCGAGGTGCCCGGCGGGCGGGTCGACGTGGACGCGTCGGCCTCGAGCCAGTTCGTCTCGGGGCTGCTGCTGTCGGCCGCACGGTTCCGCGACGGCCTGACGCTGCGCCACACCGGCCCCACCCTGCCCTCGCTGCCGCACATCGAGATGACCGTGGCGACGCTGCGCGGGGCCGGGGTGACGGTCGACGACTCCCGCCCCGAGATCTGGCAGGTCGGCCCGTCGGTGATCGCCGGGCGCGACGTGCACGTGGAGCCTGACCTGTCCAACGCCGCCCCGTTCCTGGCCGCCGCGCTGGCCGTGGGGGGCGAGGTGCGCGTGCCGGGCTGGCCGGGACGCACCACCCAGCCCGGCGCGATGCTGCCGGAGATCTTCACCGCCATGGGTGGGGACGTGCACCTGGACGGCGACGTGCTGACCGTGCGCGGCACCGGCCAGGTGCACGGCGTGGACCTGGACCTGCGCGCGGCCGGGGAGCTCGCCCCGACCGTCGCGGCGCTCGCGGCGCTGGGCGACAGCCCGACCCGGCTGCGCGGCATCGCCCACCTGCGCGGCCACGAGACCGACCGTCTGACGGCACTGGCCACCGAGCTGACGAGGGTCGGCTGCCAGGCCGAGCAGACCTCCGACGGCCTGGTCATCACACCGCGCCCGATGCGCGCGGCCCTGTGGCGCTCCTACGCCGACCACCGCATGGCCACCGCGGGCGCCCTGGTGGGCCTGGTGGTGCCCGGCATCGAGGTGGAGGACGTCGCCACCACCGCCAAGACCCTGCCGGACTTCGTCGGGATGTGGACGGCGATGCTGGGAGACACCCCCTAGTGCGGCGGCGCACGTACGACGAGCGGGACGTGCGCATCCGTCCCGGTCGTGGCTCGCGCCCCCGCACCAAGCAGCGCCCGACGCACGCGGACGCCGCCACCGCGCTCGTCACCACGGTCGACCGTGGCCGCTACACCACGCTGCTCGACGGCCGGGTGGTGGTGGCGATGAAGGCCCGCGAGCTGGGCCGGTCGAGAGTCGTGCCCGGCGACGAGGTCGATCTCGTCGGTGACCTGTCCGGCAAGCCCGGGACGCTGGCCCGGATCGTGCGGATCGCCCCACGGCGCACCGTGCTGCGCCGCACCGCCGACGACACCGACCCCACCGAGCGGGTCGTCGTCGCCAACGCCGACCAGCTGGTGATCGTCACCGCCCTGGCCGAGCCCGAGCCGCGCATCCGCATGATCGACCGGTGCGTGGTCGCGGCCTATGACGCCGGGATGGACGCCGTGCTCGCCCTCACCAAGGCCGACCTGGCCGACCCGACCCCCCTGAGCAGCCTCTACGCCGCCGCCGGGGTGAGGGTGGTCGTCACCAGCCTCGAACCCGGCCAGGAGATCGCTGGCCTGGACGCGCTGCGCGACACGCTGGACGGACAGGTCTCGGTGCTCGTCGGGCACTCCGGGGTCGGCAAGTCCACGCTGGTCAACGCCCTGGTGCCCCACGCCCGCCGCGCGACCGGTGTGGTCAACGAGGTGACCGGCCGAGGCCGGCACACGTCCACCTCGGCGGTCGCCCTCCCTGTCACCGGCTGCGACGCGGAGACCTGGGTGATCGACACCCCCGGGGTGCGCTCCTTCGGCCTGGCCCACGTGGATCCCGCCCACCTGCTGGCGGCTTTCACCGACCTGGCCGAGGTCGCCACGGCGTCGTGCCCGCGCGGCTGTACTCATCTGGCCGACGCCCCCGACTGCGCCCTCGACGAGTGGGCCACCGCCCTCGACGTCGACGCACCCCAGCGCACCACCCGGCAGGCCCGTCTCGACTCCCTGCGCCGCCTGCTCACCTCCCGCCTCGGCACCGACGACTCTGACTGACCGCCGGAGCCTGACGGCTCACTCCTCGGTGCGGCCTCGCGGACCGGCCAACGCTGCCGAGGGCTGCAAGAGCGGCTTCCGCGGCCACGGCACCGCGCCGGCGGGGCCATCGGTTGCCACCGTCTCGGCCCGCGGCTGCAAGAGCGGCTGGCGTTGCCACGGCACCGCGTCGGCCGAGCCGTCGGCTGCTGCTCTCTCAGCCCGTGGCTGCAAGAGCGCCCTGCGTGAGGACGGGACCGCGTCGACGGGGCCTCCAGCAGCCGCCGTCTCGGCCCGCGGCTGCAAGAGGGCGTGGCGCGGCCACCGGATCGTGTCGGAGGAGCCGTCCGCGGCCCGCGGCTGCAAGAGCGGCTGGCGTTGCCACGGGACCGTATCTGGTCTGGCCGGCGAGACCGGAGGTTGCCCCGCCCCACCGACCGGACGCCCCAGCTGCCAGTCACGCACCTCGGGCATGTCTTCGAGGTTCTCCACGATGTGGTCGGCATGGCGTTCCAGCATCTGCTCGCAGTACTGGAACAGCTCGTGGCTGCCGGCGGGTTTGACGGCGGCGTTGTTGATGGCGTCCATGACGAGGTGGTAGCGGTCCACCTTGTTGCGCACCACCATGTCGAAGGGCGTGGTCGTCGTGCCCTGCTCGACGAAGCCGCGAGCGCGGAAGCGGTCGGCCTCGGGGCGGCCGTGGACCAGCTGGTGGATGGCGCCCGGGTACCCGTGGAAGGCGAACACCACGTCCACGTCGTCGGTGAACGTGTCGGTGAAGTGCTTGGCGCTCATGCCGTGCGGGTGGTCCTTCGGCCGGTACAGCGTCATGAGGTCGACCACGTTGACCACACGCACCTTGAGCTCGGGCAGACGCTGCTTGAGCAGCTCGGCGGCGGCCACCGTCTCCATGGTGACCACATCACCAGCACAGGCCAGCACGATGTCCGGCTTCTCGGCGCCGAGCCCGTCGGTGCCTGCCCACTCCCAGACGCCGTAGCCGCGCGTGCAGTGCTCGATGGCCTCGTCCATGCTCAGCCACTGGGGTTGCGGCTGCTTGTCCTGCACGATGAGGTTGATGTAGTCGCGCGAGCGGAAGCAGTGGTCAGCGACCTCGACCAGGCAGTTGGCGTCCGGTGGCAGGTAGATGCGGCTGACGCCGCCGCGCATGTTGAGCACCACCTGCAGCAGCATCGGTGACTGGTGCGAGAAGCCGTTGTGGTCGTTGCGCCAGCAGGTCGAGCTCAGCAGGATGTTGGTGCTGGGAACCTTGGCACGCCACTCCAGCTGGCTGCCCTCTTCGAGCCACTTGGCCTGCTGCATCGTCATCGATGCGCTGACCATGGCGAACGCCTCGTAGGTGGCGAACAGGCCGTGCCGGCCGGTCAAGGTATAGCCGTCGAGCCAGCCGTGGCAGCTGTGCTCGCTCAGCACCTCCATGACCCGCCCGTCTGGGCCCAGCGCCACGTCGATCACATCCGTCCGTTCCATGAACGCACGGTCGGACACCTCGAAGACGGCTTGCAGCCTGTTCGAGGCGGTCTCGTCCGGGCAGAACAGCCGGAAGGTGCTCGGGTTGCGGCGGTAGATCTCGCGCAGCATCTCGCCCAGCTGGCGCGTGGACTCGAGCCGCACGGTCGCCCGCGTCTCCGGTGCGACCTCCACGCCGAAGTCGCGGAAGTCGGGCAGGTCCAGGTCTTCGGTGAGCAGGCCGCCGTTGGCGTAGGGGCTGGCGCTCATCCGCTTGGTGCCCGCCGGGTTGTTCGACCTGACCAGCGCTGTCGGGGTGCCCTCGTGGCTGAACAGCTCGTCGATGCGGTAGGAGCGCATCCACTCCTCGAGCATCGCCAGGTGAGCCGGGTCTTCCTTGACCCCGGCCAGGGGCACCTGGTGGGCCCGCCACGTGCCCGCGACCACCTCGCCGTCGACCAGCGTGGGCCCCGTCCAGCCCTTGGGGGTGCGCAGCACGATCATCGGCCAGCGAGGCTGGCCGCCGGTGTACGCGTCTCCGGCGCGCGCCTGCTCCTGGATCTCCTGGATCTTCGTCCAGCAGTAGGCCAGCTCGGTGGCCATGCGCTCGTGCACCCAGGGCAGGTCGTCGCCCTCGACCCAGACAACCTCGTAGCCGTGGCCCTCGAACAGGGCGGTGACCTCTGCCGGGTGCTTGCGGGCCAGCACCGTCGGGCTGGCGATCTTGGCGCCGTTGAGGTGCAGGATCGGCAGCACAGCCCCGTCGTGGCGCGGGTTGAGGTAGGTGATGCCCTTCCAGCTGCCCTCGAGCGGACCGGTCTCGGCCTCGCCGTCACCGACCACCGCGACCACCATGAGGTCGGGGTTGTCGAAGGCCGCACCGAACGCGTGCGACAGGGCGTAGCCGAGCTCGCCGCCCTCGTGGATCGAGCCTGGTGTGGTGACTGCGGCGTGGCTGGGGATGCCACCCGGTGAGGAGAACTGGCGGAACAGCGAGCGCATCCCGTCCTCGTCCTGCGTGATGCGCGGGTAGACGTCGGTGTAGTGGCCCTCGAGATAGCTGGCCGCCACCAGGGCCGGGCCGCCGTGACCGGGGCCGGCGACGTAGAGGCAGTCTTGGCCGGTCTCGCGGATCAGCCGGTTGAGGTGCGCGTAGATGAACCCGAGCCCCGAGCTGGTGCCCCAGTGACCGAGCAGGCGCGGCTTGATGTCGTCCGCGGTCAGGGGGCGCCGCAGCAGCGGGTTCTCCTGCAGGTAGATCTGGCCGATAGTCAGATAGCTGCAAGCGCGCCACCAGGCGTCGATCTTCGCCATCTCGGTCTTGGTCAGGGCAGGGACGGAGATTGCCATGACTTCATGGTTGGGTTTCGCGCCCTCTCTCGCCTGTCGACCCACCCGAATGCCAGCCGTGCTCGATCTGGCGCCCATCGGTCACCCACCGTTTGGGACCAGCGGGGGTCTCCCAGGCGCTACCGTGGCCGCCAGGAGCCGGGTGAGGAGAACCAGGGATGGCCACAGCACGCTACGACGACGACCTGCGTCTGGCGCACGTCGTCGCCGACCAGGTGGACGCGCTGACCATGGAACGGTTCGGCGCTGCCGACCTGCGCGTGGAGTCCAAGCCGGACCTCACCCCGGTGACCGACGCCGACCGGGCCGCGGAGGCGAAGGTCCGCGAACAGCTCTCTCGGGCCCGTCCGCGCGACGCGGTGCACGGCGAGGAGATGCCCGACACCGACGGCGGGGCGCGCCGGTGGGTGGTCGACCCGATCGACGGGACGAAGAACTTCGTCCGTGGCGTGCCGGTGTGGGCCACGCTCCTGGCCTTGATGGACGGTCCCGAGGTGGTGCTCGGCGTGGTCAGCGCCCCGGCGCTGAACCGGCGCTGGTGGGCCGCCCGGGGGTCGGGCGCGTGGACGGGCCGCTCGTTGTCCCAGGCCCGTCAGCTGCACGTCTCCCGTGTGAACAGCCTGGCCGCCGCGTCGTTGTCGTACTCCTCGCTGCACGGCTGGGAGGAGCAGGGCCGCCTCGACGGTTTCTTGGACCTGACCCGTCAGGTGTGGCGCACCCGCGCCTACGGCGACTTCTGGTCTCACGTCCTGGTCGCCGAGGGTGCGGTCGACGTCTCGTGCGAGCCCGAGCTGGCCCTGCACGACATGGCCGCCCTCGTCCCCATCGTCACCGAGGCCGGCGGCCGCTTCACCAGCGTCGACGGCAAGCCGGGCTGCTCAGGCACCTCGGGCGTCGCCACCAACGGCCTGCTGCACGAGGAGGTCCTGGCCGCGCTGGCCACCCCCGGCGCCCGCAAGACGTCCAGGCCAGCCGGTCCGGGGCCTGGTCGATGACAGACCCCGCTCCAGCGCTCCGCGGTCGATGGTGATCCCGACCTGCCGGTGAGACGCTTCGGCGCCCGGCGGACGAGTGTCACCGCCTCGTCGACGTGCGAGCACGTCACAGGCCGACCGGCAGGTCAGGCGAAGGTGAGGAAGCCGTCCGTCAGGAGGTGGCGGGCTGTGGGGAGCACCTCGGCAGCTGTGTCGGCCGCCGAGCGGTCCAGGAGAGCGGCCAGGGCGGCGATGATCTGGGCGGCGGTCAGCTCGCCGTCGCAGGCACCGACGAAGCCCGCCACCGCCTGGCTGACCCGCACCGTGCGGCGGAACCCGCCACCCTGACGCAGCAGCACGACGCGCGGGTCGGGCTCCCCCGGCATCAGGTGGCGTTCCTCGGTGACGTCGGGGGCGACGACGAGACGGCTCGCCGCGAGTGCCGCGTCGCCCAGGCCGGTCAGCGTCTCGTGCGTGCGCAGCGCGGCGGCGACGGTCGGGCCGAGGGGGCCGTCCAGCGGGGTGGTGATCTCTTCCAGACGGCGCAGCGTCGGGGTGCCCGACGCTGGCCGACGCAGGGTGATGAGGCCCAGCCCGACCGCCTCGACGTCCCGGGCGGCGAGATCGGCCAGCCAGGCCCGGTAGGTCGCCTCCCAGCCGTCGGGGTCTCGGTCGCGGGTGGTGCCGCCGTCGCGCAGCCACATCTCGGCGTACTGGGCGGGGTCGACCAGGTCACGCTGCACCACCCAGCCGTCCAGCCCGGAACGGTCCAGCCACTCACCGACCCGCTCGTCCCAGCGCTGACCGGCGGGCACCTCCCAGTTGCCCAGCAGCTGGGCCACCCCGCCCGGGGCGAGCACGTCACCGACGCCGAGCACCAGGTCACGCACCAGCGCGTCACCGGTGCGCCCGCCGTCGCGATACTCGTAGACCGGCACCCCAGGGGCTCTCGGGGTGATGACGAACGGCGGGTTGGACACCACCAGGTCGAACCGCGCACCTGAGACCGGGCCCAGCAACGAGCCTTCCCGGAAGGTCACGGCCGTGCCGTTCAGCGCGGCGTTGAACGCGGCGAACCGCAGCGCCCGCGCGGAGACGTCGGTCGCGGTGACGACCCCACCCTGGCGGGCGGCGTGCACCGCCTGGACCCCGCACCCCGTGCCGAGGTCCAGCACTCTCGTGGCGCACCCAGGCTCGGGGGGTGAGCGGAAGGTCGGTACGTCACCGGGCAGCCGTCCGACCGGGACCGTGGCGCGCAGCAGCGACAGCGACGCCTCACCGACGCCCAGCACGTGGTCAGCGGGCAGAGGCGCACCGGTGACCATCTCGGGCAGGTCGGAGGCGAACCACAGGTCGGTCTGACCGTCGGCGTCCCGCACCGCCTGCGGTTGCAGGTCGACCAGCGCTCGCACCGGGTCGTCAGCATCAGCACCAGACGTCTCGACCAGGCCCGCCGCCGCAGCCCGATCCACCCCGGTGCCGGGCAGCGCGGCCGCCAGCTCTCGACGCGAGACCGTCCGTCCGAGAAGGAAGCACCGGATCAACGTGGCGGTCAGGTCGTGCACATCGGCCAGCGCGACCAGCGCGGGGACAGGTTCGTCGCGGGCGAGCGCGGCCGCCGCTGTCGCGCCGAGCCGTTCTCTCAGCCCGGCGGCGGTGAACCCGGCGGCGGCGAGATCGGCCCGCAGGCTGACCGCCAGAGTGCCGTCGACGTCGACCGGCCCCGCACCGACCGACCCCACGCCAGCCCGGCTCGCTCCGGACTGGTTCATCCCGGCCTGGTTCACAAGGACGCGCGCAGGGCGGCGATCCGCGCCAGGGTCGCGACCTTGCCGAGGATCTCCATCGACTCGAACAGCGGCGGCGAGACCCGGCGTCCGGTCACCGCGACCCGTAGCGGGGTGTAGGCGAAGCGGGCCTTGATACCCAGCCCATCCGCGTCCACGAGCGCAGCGGTGAGCACCGCCTGGGTGTCGGCGGCGGCGAAGGGCTCGGGCACGTCGGCCAGCACCCGCGCGGCGGCGTCGAGCACATCAGCGGCCTCAGGGCGCAACGCAGCGCGAGCCTCGTCCTCCACGGTCAGGTCAGGGTCGGCGACGAACAGGAAGCCGAGCATCCCGACCGCCTCACCGAGCAGCGTCATCCGCTCTTGCACCAGGGGTGCCCCGACCTCGAGCAGCGCCTGCTCGCGCGCCGTGAGATCAGCGTAGGCAGCGGCGGACGTCCGTCCGGCGGTATGCAGGTACGGCACCAGCCGGTCGCGGAAGTCTGCGGGGTCGAGCTGCCGCAGGTGCGTGGCGTTGATCGCCTCGGCCTTCTTCAGGTCGAACCTGGCCGGGTTGGGGTTCACGTCGGTGATGTCGAACGCCTCGACCATCTCCGCCATCGAGAACACGTCGCGGTCGGGGGCGATGGACCATCCCAGCAGGGCCAGGTAGTTGAGCAGCCCTTCGGGGGTGAAGCCGCGCTCGCGGTGCAGGAACAGGTTGGACTCCGGGTCCCGCTTGGAGAGCTTGCGGTTCCCCTCTCCCATGACGTACGGCAGGTGCCCGAACCGCGGGACCGCCTCGGCCAGCCCCAGCTCGACCAGCGCCCGGTAGAGCACCACCTGACGCGGGGTGGACGAGAGCAGGTCTTCCCCGCGCAGCACGTGGGTGATGCCCATGAGCGCGTCGTCCACCGGGTTCACCAGCGTGTACAGCGGGTGCCCGTTGCCCCGGACGATGACGTAGTCGGGCACGGAGCCCGCCGGGAAGGTGACCGGGCCGCGCACCAGGTCGTCGAAGGTCACGTCGGTGTCGGGCATGCGCATCCGCAGCACCGGCTCGCGCCCCTCGGCCCGGTAGGCGGCCTTCTGCTCGTCGGTCAGGTCACGGTCGAACCCGTCGTACCCGAGCTTCGGGTCACGCCCGGCAGCACGGTGACGCGCCTCGACCTCCTCCGGCGTGGAGAACGACTCGTAGGCGTACCCGGCCTTCAGCAGCCGGCGGGCGACCCCGGCGTACAGGTCCATGCGCTGCGACTGCCGGTAGGGCTCGTGCGGCCCCCCGACCTCGACCCCTTCGTCCCAGTCCAGCCCGAGCCACCGCAGCGCGTCGAGCAGCTGCTCGTAGGACTCCTGCGAGTCGCGCGCCGGGTCGGTGTCCTCGATCCGGAACACGAACGTCCCACCCACATGCCGGGCATACGCCCAGTTGAACAGGCACGTCCGGACCAACCCCACATGCGGGGTCCCGGTAGGCGACGGACAGAAACGCACACGCACAGCACTGGTCGACACAAGCCCCCACCCTACCGACGCCAGGACGCAGCAGCGTCAGCGGGGAGGAGACTCACTCGTCGTCGTCCAGCGACCGCACATCGTCGGCGTTCACAGGGCGACCGACGTGCAGAACAGCCCTGCCCGTGCGCGAATCAACCCGCACCGTGGGTACCCCACGGTTGGCGAGGGCGTCGGCGCGTTCGTTGCCGGGGTCGCCGGAGTGGCCCTTGACCCAGGTCCAGCGGATGTCGTGGCGGGGGAGCTCGGCGTCGAGGGCCTGCCAGAGGTCTTGGTTGAGGACGGGTTTGCGGGCTGCGGTCTTCCAGCCGTTGCGTTTCCAGCCGGGCATCCAGCGGGTGACGCCGTTCATCACATACGTCGAGTCGACGTGCAGGACCACCTGGCAAGGACGGTTCAGGGCGCGGAGGGCCTCGATCACGGCGGTGAGCTCCATGCGGTTGTTCGTGGTGTGCTCCTCACCGCCGAACAGCTCTTTCTCGCGGTCGCCGAAACGCAGCAGCACGCCCCAGCCGCCCGGGCCAGGGTTGTTCTTGCAGGCGCCGTCTGTCCAGATCTCCACCGTCGTGACCGACGGGCCTCCCCCGGCTTCGGCGCGAGCAACCCCAGCACCAGCCGCACCGGAAGACGCAGCCGAGCCCGAGGAAACTGCGTCCGGAAAACTAGCCGCGCCCGAGGACGCGGGCCTCGCGGGGCTCACCGGCGCAGCACCGGGTTGCGGAGGGTGCCGATCTGCTCGATCTCGACCTCCACCACGTCGCGGTGCTCGAGGCGGCCCACGCCGGCGGGGGTGCCGGTGAGGATCACGTCGCCGGGCAGCAGGGTGAACGCCTCGGAGATGTAGGAGATCAGGTACGGCACGTCGAAGGTCATCTGCGAGGTGGTGCCGTGCTGGCGTCGTTCGCCGTTGACGCGCACGCTCACCTCAAGGTCTTCTACGTCGAGCCCGGGCACGATCCACGGGCCGAGGGGGCACGAGGTGTCGAAGCCCTTGGCGCGGGACCACTGGGACTCCGCGCGCTGCACGTCGCGGGCGGTGACATCGTTGGCGCAGGTGAAGCCGAAGACGTGGGCCATGGCGGCCTCGGGCGAGACGTCCTTGGTGACCTTGCCGATCACCACCGCGAGCTCGCCCTCGTGCTCGACCTGGGCCGACCAGTCGGGAGCGATGATCGGGTCGTCCGGGCCGATCACAGCGGTGTTCGGCTTGAAGAACAGCAGGGGTTTCTCCGGCACCTCGCTGCCCATCTCGTGGGCGTGCTCGACGTAGTTGCGCCCGACGCACACGATCTTCGACCGGGGGATCACCGGGGCCAGCAGCCTCACGCCGTCGTCGTTCAGCCGCACCCGCTCGCCGGTGGGCTGCACGGGCATGTAGATCGGGTCGCCGCTGATGACGACCAGCTCGGCGTCGTCACCGTCCCCCTCGACCAGCGCGAAACGGGGATCAGAACCTTGGGTGAACCTGGCGATGCGCACGGGGCAAGCCTAGGGCGTGCGGCGAGAGCACATGCGCGAGCGAGGGGTGTCCGGTGCGTGCCCAGACGGGTCGGGGTAGATGCCACCTGTCCGTACGACCTCTAGGAGGTCACGCGGACGGGTGGTGGCGACAGGGCTAGGCGGCGCTCGGTGACGACGGGGCGGGCACGGCCTGCGAGTCCGCGACGACGCCGCGCACGTAGTCGAGGGTCATCCGCGACTCCAGCACCGGGAGGTGGATCAGCCCGACGGGGTAGTCCTCCGGGAGCGGGGCCCTGCCCGGCTGGATGAGCAGCATCAGCGTCGCGCCGGTCAGACGCTCCGGGTCGTCGGGGACCTCACCGGCACGGGCCTCGGCCACCGCGTCGCTGACCAGCGTGTGCAGCACCTCGGTCGCCTCGGGCTCGGCGAGCAGGACGTCCTCGTAGCGGCGCGTGACGACGGCCAGGTCCTGGATCTCCTCGGTGAGCGTGCGTCGTTCAGGCATCGGCAACCACTGGCCGTGGCTCAGCGCCGTCCGTGCGGCACGCAGCCGCCCCAGGGTGTCCCGGTGCTCCATCGCCGTCCGGACGTACTTGCCTGCTGCCTCGCTCACGGTTCGACCTCATCGTTCTCGACCCCAGCGAGCACACCGCTTGCTGGGGCCCGAACCGTAACAACGCGGACGCCCGCCCGTGGGGGTTTTATCGACGCGGGCCCAACCGTGCCAGGATCGTTATGTGGCCGACCACACCTCCCCCGCCCCGTCCTCGCCGCCGGCTGGCTCGCTCCTCGCTGGCTCGCTCGCCGCCCGGGTGCCGTCCGACGCCGACCCGGACACGCTGGCGCAGGCGTTCCTCGACTGGGCGCACGAGCGGGGCCTGAGCCTCTACGCCCACCAGGAAGAGTCGCTGCTGGCCCTGGTCACCGACGCGCACGTGATCGTGTCGACGCCCACAGGCTCGGGCAAGTCTCTGATCGCGGTCGCCGCGCACTTCACCGCGCTGGCCCGGGGGGTGCGCTCGTACTACACCGCACCGCTCAAGGCGCTGGTCTCGGAGAAGTTCTTCGCGCTGGTCGAGGTGTTCGGGGCGGCGAACGTCGGCATGGTCACCGGGGACGCCTCGGTGAACCCCGACGCCCCGATCGTGTGCTGTACCGCGGAGATCCTGGCGAACCTGGCCCTGCGCGACGGCGTGGACGCCGACGTGGGCCAGGTGGTCATGGACGAGTTCCACTTCTACGCCGACCCTCAGCGCGGCTGGGCCTGGCAGGTGCCGCTGCTGGAGCTGACGCGGGCGCAGATGGTGCTCATGTCGGCCACGCTCGGTGACGTCTCGTTCTTCGTGGACGACCTGACCCGGCGCAGCCGCCGAGAAGTCGCCGTCGTGGACGACGCGGTGCGCCCCGTCCCCCTCACCTACGCCTACGCCGTCGAGCCCCTGAACGACCTCCTGGCCGAGCTGGTCACCACCCGACGCTCCCCCGTCTACGTCGTGCACTTCACGCAGAAAGAAGCGGTGGAGCGCGCCCAGGCCCTGGTCTCGGGGAACCTCGCCACCCGCGTCCAGCGCGACGCGATCGCTGCCGAGCTGGGCGGTTTTCGCTTCGCCGGCGGGTTCGGGCAGTCCTTGTCCCGGCTGCTGCGCCACGGCGTGGGCGTGCACCACGCCGGGATGCTGCCGCGCTACCGGCGGGTGGTCGAGCGCCTCACCCAGCGGGGCCTGCTGCCGGTGGTGTGCGGCACCGACACCCTCGGTGTGGGCATCAACGTGCCGATCCGCACCGTGGTGATGACCTCCCTGGTCAAGTACGACGGGCAGCGGATGCGCCACCTCACCGCCCGGGAGTTCCACCAGGTCGCCGGACGGGCTGGGCGTGCCGGGTTCGACACGCTCGGCGAGGTGGTGGTCATGGCCCCTGAGCATGTGATCGAGAACCGCAAGGCCCTGCTCAAGGCTGGGGACGACCCGAAGAAGCTCCGCAAGATCGTCCGCAAGCAGGCCCCCGCGGGCAAGGTGAACTGGACCGAAGCGACCTTCGAGCGGCTCCGCGACGCGCCGCCCGAGCCGCTGACCAGCCACTTCCAGGTCACTCACGCGATGGTGCTCAACCTGTTGTCGCGGCAGGAGCGCACCGGGGCCGACCCGATCGCGGCGATGCGGAGCCTCCTCCTGGACAACCACGAGCCGCCGTCCGCACGCGGCCGTCTGGTGCGCCGCACGGTGGAGATCTACCGGTCGCTGCGCGCCGCCGGGGTGGTCGAGCGGCCCTGGGTGGACGACCCCGAGGCTCCTCGCGGGCGCCGCCTGGGCATCCGGCTCACCGCGGAGATCCCGCCGGAGTTCGCGCTCAACCAGGCGCTGTCACCGTTCGCCTACGCCGCGCTGGACCTGCTCGACAGGGACGACGCCGGGTATGCGCTCGACGTGGTCTCGATCATCGAGGCGACCCTGGACGACCCCCGCCAGGTGCTCGCCGCGCAGGAGAACCAGGCCAAGGGCGAGGCGGTCGCCGCGATGAAGGCCGACGGCCTGGACTACGACGAGCGCATGGCCGCGCTCGAGGAGATCACCTACCCCCGCCCGCTGGCCGAGCAGCTGGGGGCGGCGTTCACGGCCTACCGGCACACCAACCCGTGGGTGGCCGACCTCACCCCGTCACCGAAGTCGGTGGTGCGCGACATGGCCGAGCGGGGGGCGACCTTCGCCGACTACGTGGCGGTGTATCAGCTGGCACGCACCGAGGGTGTGCTGCTGCGCTACCTGACCGACGCGTACCGGGCGCTGCGCCAGGTGGTCCCTGTCGAGCGCCGCACCGAAGACCTCGAGGAGATCATCGACTGGCTGGGCGACCAGGTGGCACGCACCGACTCCTCGCTCTTGGAGGAGTGGGAGCACCTGGCCCACCCCGACGAGGCCCCGCCCTCGCCAGACCAGGACGCCCCGGCGCCGGCCTCCGTCAGCCCCCGGGTGCTGCGGGCGATGGTCCGTCAGGCGGTGTTCCGCCGGGTCGAGCTCGCGGCGCGAGAGGCCTACGACGCGCTCGCGGCCCTGGGGGACGTCGACGCCGACGGGCAACCCTGGGACGCCGAGCGGTGGGCGGTCGCGCTGGACCCGTTCTACGAGGAGCACGAGGAGATCCTCACCGGGCCTGAGGCTCGCGGCCCGGACCTGTTCGCGGTCACCGAGGAGCCGGGCCGGTGGCTGGTCCGTCAGACCCTGGACGACTCTGACGAGCACCACGACTGGCGGCTCGAGGTGGAGGTCGATCTCGAGGCCACGTCGTCGTCCGGCGAGGTCGCGCTGAAGGTGCGTTCCGTCGGGCCGTGGTAGGCGAGGTTAGCCTCGCCTTATTCTGACAGTAGGCGAGCCTAACCTATGTTTCCGCTGGTCAGGCGAGTGAATGATAGTGACACCCAAGGCGTTCATGCTCTACCCTGTCCGCCATGTCCGAAACTGCTTCCCCGACCGCCGACGCGCCCACCCCGCTGTCCGCCAAGCACCTGAACGCCCTGCGCGCGGCGGTGCTGGGCGCCAACGACGGCATCGTCTCGATCGCCGCGGTGCTGCTCGGCGTCATCGGTGCGACGAGCGACACCAAGACTCTCGCCATCGCCGCGGTCGCCGCGATGAGCGCCGGGGCGTTCGCCATGGCGACGGGTGAGTACGTCTCGGTGAGCAGCCAGCGCGACGCGGAGCTCGTCGCCCGCGTCCACGCCCGTTCGAAGGGCGCCCAGGACGACGAGGTCGAGGCGATCATGCTGACCAGCCCGACGCACGCCGCCATCGCCTCCTTCCTCGCCTTCCTCGCGGGCGGCATCATCCCGACCGTCGTCGCCTTCGCCCCGTGGGGTGCCTACCGGGGAACCGCGACCTTCGTCGCCGTCGTCCTGGCGCTGGTCGTCACCGGGTGGCTCTCCGCGCGCGCCGCGAACGCGTCGGTGCGCCGGGCCATCGTGCGCATCGTGGTCGGCGGCTCGTTGGCGATGGCCATCACCTACGGCATCGGCAGGCTGGTCGGCCACCTGGCCGGCGTCGACATCTGACCCCTGGCCCCGTGGCGGGACGTCTGCTCACCGGCAGACGTCCCGCCGCCTCGCCGAAGCCTCTCGGCATCTGGCAAGACTCCGACGAAGCGGTGGGCGGGCATGTGGTCGGGAGGAGCGGCGGGCGCAGTACGGTCAGGGGATGGAGGAGCAGCTGACGGAACGGCTCGGGGCCGTGCGGGCTCGGGTAGACGCGGCCGCCCACGCCGCCGGGCGGGACCCGGACGAGGTCACCGTGCTGCTGGCGACCAAGAACCAGCCGGCCGAGGCGATCCGGGCCGCGCTGAGCCTGCCCGGTGCTGCGAGGATGCTGCGCGGGGAGAACCGGGTGCAAGAGCTGGTCGCCAAGGGGCCAGCCCTGACCGGGCTGACGACGCCGACTCATCTGATCGGCCCCTTGCAGTCGAACAAGATCAACGCCGCCCTGCGCTGGGTGACCTGCGTGGAGTCCGTCGAGTCGCCCGGCCTGGCCGACCGGCTGGCGGCCCGGGTCCAGACCCCGGACGAACCCGACCGCACCCTGGACGTCATGGTCCAGGTCAACGTCTCCGGAGAACCGACCAAGCACGGTGTCGCTCCCGACGACGCCCTCCCCCTGGCCCGGCACGTCGCGACCCTGCCCAGCCTGCGCCTGGTCGGCTTCATGACGATCGGCGCGCACACGCCAGACGAGACCGTGGTCCGCACCGGTTTCGCCGCCCTGCGCGCGGTGCGCGACGCCGCTCTCGCTGACGGCCTGGCCACCGCAGCCCACCTGTCCATGGGCATGAGCGGTGACCTCGAGCTGGCCGTCGCCGAGGGCGCGACCATCGTCCGTGTCGGCACCGCCGTCTTCGGCCCCCGGTCCTGAGCGGCTGTCAGCCCCAGGCAGTCGTCAGGCCCAGGCAGTCGTCAGGCCCAGACAAGCGCCGGGCACGAGCAGACGTCAGGGGACGCGGGCGGTCCAGGTGGGGTCGGCGAACTTGGTGGTCACCAGGTGCTCGGCACGGGCGAGCTCGTCAGCGGTCAGCTCGCCGCGCCGGGTGCGGTAGCGGCCCTCGAAGTGGGCCTTGAGCATCGCGACCACCTCGGAGCGCGGCAGGTGGGTCTGCGAGCGCACCGGGTCGACCCGCTTGTTCGCCGAACGGGTGCCCTTGTCGGAGATCTTCTCCCGGCCGATCCGCAGCACCTGGAGCATCTTGTCCGCGTCGATGTCGTAGGCCATGGTCACGTGGTGCAGCACGGCACCGCCGGCCAGGCGCTTCTGTGCCGACCCGGCCAGCTTGCCCGCGGGCGACGCGATGTCGTTGAGCCCGGAGACGAACGCCTTGACCCCGACGTCCGCGAGCGCGTCGATCACCCAGGCGTTGAGGAACGCGTAGGACTCCTCGAAGCTCATCCCGTCCACCAGGGACTCGGGCACCACCAGCGAGAACGTCACGCAGTTGCCGGCCTCCATGAACATCGCGCCGCCGCCGGAGATGCGGCGCACCACGGTGACCCCCAGGCGCTGGGCGGCCTCCAGGTCGACCTCGTTGCGCAGCGACTGGAACGAGCCGATGACCGTCGCGGCCTCGTCCCACTCCCAGAAGCGCAGGGTCGGCCCGCGCCGGCCCGCGGCGAGGTCTTCGGTGAGCACCTGGTCGAGCGCGACGAGCATCGCCGGCGTCAGCGGGCCGGGGTGGATCACCTCGAGCTCGTGGTCGTCCCACGTGGTCGACAGCCCCAGGGCACGGTGCACCGCCATGGCCACAGCCCGCTCGTCGAAGCCGACCATGGCGACCGGCCCGGCGATCTCGCCGCTCGACACCGCCGCGTCGAGAGCGGTTCGGACCGCCTGGGCCAGCACCGTCACGCTCGCGTCGGCAGGCTGCCCGGTCAGCGCCCGGCCGATGACGCCCAGCGCCTCGTCAGGCTCGAGGAAGAAGTCCCCGCTGACGACCACCTCACCGAGAGCCCCGCCTGCCGTCTCGACATCGACGACGACGAGCTTGCCACCTGGAACCTTGTACTCGCCATGCACCCCGCTACCCTAACGGGCCCGCGACCCTCACGGATCAGCGAGGAACGATGCCCCGGTGGTGCAGGCCCCAGACGGCCGAGTCGGTCAGAGCCTCCCAGGAGGCCTCGATGAGGTTCGGGCCGACGCCCACGGTGCTCCAGCTGGTCTCGCCGTCGGTGGTCTCGATGAGCACCCGGGTGGTCGCACCGGTGCCGGACTGCGAGTCGAGGATGCGCACCTTGAAGTCGATGAGCACGAAGTCTTCGAGCTCGGGGTACACCCGGGCCAAGGCCTGACGCAGCGCGTGGTCCAGCGCGTCGACCGGGCCGTTGCCCTCGCCGGTCGAGACGAAGCGCTCTCCCCCGGCGGTCAGCTTGACCGTCGCCTCGGCCGAGGCGGGCGCACCCTTCCCACCGTTGCGCTCCACGATGGTCCGCCACGACTCCACGGTGAAGTACCGGGGGCGCCCGTCGGCCGCCTCTTCCATCAGCAGCAGCGCGAAGCTCGCGTCGGCGGCCTCGTAGGTGTAGCCCGCGGCCTCGGCGTCCTTGACCCGGTTGGTGACCCGGGAGAGCACGTCGGGGCGGTCAGCCAGGTCGAAGCCCAGCTCGCGGCCCTTGAGCTCCACGCTGGCCCGGCCGGCCATGTCGGAGACCAGCATCCGCATGTCGTTGCCGACCGTGGCCGGGTCGGTGTGCTGGTACATGTCAGGGTCTACCCGGATCGCCGACGCGTGCAGCCCCGCCTTGTGGGCGAAGGCGCTGGCCCCGACGTAGGGCTGACGGGCGAACGGGGAGATGTTGGTGATCTCGCTGATCGCGTGCGCGATACGGGTCATCTCCGACAGACCGCCGGACCCTGCCGCGAGCACCGGGCGGTCCAGCTTGATCTCCATGTTGGCGAGCACCGACAGCAGGTCGGCATTACCGGTGCGCTCGCCGTAGCCGTTGATCGTGCCCTGCACGTGGACGCAGCCCGCGGCGACCGCGGCCAGGGTGTTGGCGACCGCGCAGCCGGAGTCGTTGTGCGCGTGGATGCCGAGCAGCCCGTCCCCGGTCGACTCCCGCAGCTCGGTGACGATCTCACCGACCCAGCTGGGCAGCATCCCGCCGTTGGTGTCGCACAGCACCGCGACCTCCGCGCCGGACTCGAGCGCGGTGATGATCGCCGAGCGGGTGTAGCCCGCGTCGAAGCGGTACCCGTCGAAGAAGTGCTCGGCGTCGAGGAACACCCGGCGACCCTCACGGACGAGCAGCTGCACGGTGTCAGCGATCATCGCCAGGTTCTCCGGGCCGGTGGTGCGCAACGCCCGCTCGACGTGCCGGATGTCAGACTTCGCGACCAGGGTGACGACGGGCGTCTCGGCGTCGAGCAGCGCGCGGACCTGGGGGTCGTCGGCGGCACGGGTACCGGCCTTGCGGGTGGCGCCGAACGCGCACAGCTCGGCGTTGCGCAGGTCGAGCTCCTTGGCGGCACGCTTGAAGAACTCGGTGTCCTTCGGTACGGCTCCCGGCCACCCTCCCTCGATGAAGCCGACACCAAGCTCGTCGAGCAGCGGAGCGATGGACAGCTTGTCGGCCACGGAGAGGTTGATGCCCTCCTGCTGAGCCCCGTCGCGGAGGGTCGTGTCGTACACCTGGAACGCCGTCGGGCTCATGTCTTCCTCACTCACGGGCTGACCAACAAAAAGACCCCCCGGGGTGCGGAGGGTCTGCGCGTCGGACGGGCTGGCCGACGCGCTACGCGATGATGATCGACTGGATCGCGGACATCACCCGCACATCCTCGCACACCCGGCCCCGCACACCCAACCTCGCGAGCTGGTGCACCATCACCGCGCGTGCACCATCACCGCCCGCTGGCACACCGATGCCACGTCTCGCGGGTCGGAAGCCGTCGCACACCCCCGCGCCTGTCCGGCGGGACCGCCCAGCACCATCCCCGGCACCCCCGGCGACGGCTGCCGGGCGAGGGGTGATGATCGAAAGATGCACGAAGATCAGTCGCGGTCTTGTATGGATGCGGCAAGGGATGCTGGGCATGATGATCCAGACCCCGCATCAAGGAGCCAGAACCGTGAGACCTCGCGCTGGAGCATCGCTCATGATCGCCGCCGTCCTCAGCATCGCCCTCACCGGGTGCGCTGTGGAGGCATCAACCGACCCGTCGCCGGCGACCGATGGTTCACCAGGCGCCACGAGCCCCGCGACCACCCTCTCCGTCGAGGCTCTCGTGGGCACCTACGGGTGGGTCGACCAGATCCTCTCCGACGGCACCTACCTGTCAGACGTAGGCGTCGCTAGCGGCCCCGGCGGCCTCATCCTCTACCTCAACGACGACATGACGATCTGGGTCGTCGGGAACCACATCATCGACAGCGAGGGCACCTGGGAGCTCGCCGAGGGCGCTATCAGGTTGCACGTCCCGGGGTCGGCAGACTTCCGGCTCGACGGCGCCCTCGTCGTCGTCGACGGAGAGAGGCTCATCTTCCCCGAGAACCCGTCGGTGCAGAACGTCCGCGACGTCTTCGAACGCCTCGACTGCTTCGTCTACGGGGTCGACCTCTGCACGTTCGTCTACTGGTCGACCCCAGGCAGCGACGAGATGCTCACCTTCCTTCGCGACGGCACCGTCGCTCGCATCGACCCCGCAGGCGACGCCACCACCGGCCGCTGGGAGCAGAAGGGGTCCGGCGGTCTGACGCTGACCTACGACGACGGGACCACAGCCCAGGCCGACGTGATCGAGTCAGAGGGACTCACCAGCCTGGACGTCCGCACCGGCGGCACAACCACCACCTACGTCGCTGTCTCCCCCTGACCGCGTCCACCGGGGTCGCGTCTCAGCAGGAGACACCTGCTGAGACGCGACCCCGTGCCGGCCAGACAGGTCGTGCCGCGGCGGCAAGCACCTCGACACTGTTCGAGCAGCAGCTCGATGACGGTGAGTTTTGAGGGTGTCGTTACCCACCTCCAGAACAGCCGCGTCGTGTGCCGTGATCGCGACGTACGACGCGGACTCGTGGTCGGGTCCGCTCGAAACAGATGGGACATGATCGTCGGTTTCGGAGCTCAGACTTCGTCCATTCGGGAGTTCAGGCCTCGACCGTTTCGGAGTTCAGGTATCATCTGCTTGCATGAACGATGCTACTGGCCTGGTCAGACGCAGAATTCTCGATGTCGCGACCGAGCGGTGCACCGAGAGCCCGGTGCTGCTGCTCGAAGGGCCACGGACAGTCGGCAAGTCGACCCTCCTGCGCCTGTTGGCCGACCAGGTCGGAGGCCGCATCTTGGACCTAGACGATCTCGACACCCGCTCTGCGGTCGGCCGCGACCCTGTGACGATGATCGATGGTCCAGGTCTGGTGCTCATCGACGAGTACCAGCACGTCCCGCTGCTCCTCGACGCGATCAAGGCCCGGCTGAACACATCGAGCCGACCATGCCAGTTCGTCCTCACCGGGTCAGCCCGACACGAGTCCTTGCCCCGTACAGCCCAAGCGCTGACCGGCCGTCTCCAGCGCCTGCCAGTGCTCCCTCTCTCGCAGTCTGAGATCGAAGGCACCCGTCCCGAGCTGCTGCACCGCCTGGTGACGGAACCTGCCGACACCATTCCGGCAGCGCCTTCCTCGACCACCCGTGAGGACTACATCAGCCGCATCACGCTGGGAGGATTCCCCCTCGCGTTGGCGGCACCGACCGACCGGGCTCGTGGGCGCTGGATCGACGGCTACGTCCAGCTCACCCTTGAACGTGACGTGCAGACCCTGTCCCGCCTTCGCCAGGCCCGCGTCCTTCCTGCTGTTCTCGAACGCCTTGCCGGGCAGACCGCGCAGGTGCTCAACAGTGCCCGGCTCGCTGACGGTCTCGGTATCGACGACAAGACCGCCCGCGACTACGTGCGCCTGCTCGAAGCCGTCTTCCTCGCCCGTCTACTGCCTGCGTGGGACCGCACCCTCACCAGACGGACCACCGCTCGCCCGAAGGTCCACATGGTCGACACTGGAGTCTCGGCCCGCCTGCTGCGGCTCACCAGCGAAAAGCTGGCCCGGCGAGACCCGACGACGTTGTCTGAGCTCGGCCACCCCATGGAGACGTTCGTCGTCGGCGAGCTGCTCAAAGAGGCCAGCTGGACTGACGAGATCGTCGCTGCTGGCCACTGGCGCGCCAAGGACGACTACGAGGTGGACCTCGTCCTCGAAACCGACGACGGACGGGTTGTCGCCTTCGAGATCAAGACCTCCGCCAGGGTCTCAGGCACCGACCTGCGAGGGCTGGCCCGACTCCGAGACCTTCTCGGCGACGCCTTCGTCGCCGGCGTCGCCCTCTACACCGGCGCTCGCAGCTACACCTACGACGACCGGCTCCACGTCCTGCCCATCGACCGGCTGTGGCGCGAGCAACGCTGAGAGAGCCGAGAGCCGTCTCCCCAGGCGCGAGCACACTCAGTAGAGGCCGGAGGCCGTCGCTGACCGCGCCCTCGGGCTAGAGACGTCACGGCTCCCTGACCTTTCTCTGTTGGCTCAGCCACCTGGACCCACGAAGGAAAGCTGGCTATACGCGTTGCTGTTGATCCTGGGGCCAGCGACTGAGGCTCTGAAGGTACTCAAGCGCTTCCGGCATTTCAGTGTACTCGAGCAAACCACCGGCCTCGCGGAGCAGGGCATCACGAACTTCCGCAGGACTGACGAAGAAGAATTCACGACGTTCATTAACAAAATTGACCCTGCGGCTGGCGAACATCTTGTGGAGCCCGCTCTCAAGCGCGACAGCATCTTGAGAAAAATGTAGCGCGTGCACGTCGTAACGGAAAGGCACCGAGGCGCTCCCCAGCTCACGCACACGGTCCATCGGCTCTAGTCGACGCGTCATGCCGATCTTGACGATGTTCGGTCCGAATGACCCGATATTAGATATGACATACACGTAGCCCGCCCGGATGTTGGCGATGCGGTAGTCGTTGGCCTCGATTGCCTTATCGATGTCAGACAGGCGCCCTTGGACTTGCTCCAGTGCGCTCATATCACCTTTGGCGCGTAACGCTTCGAGCGCGTTCAAGCAGTGGGAGCGCTCTTTATCGAGACGCTTCTTCTCGGCAGCGAGCTCGGCTTCAACGCGCCGCTGCTCACGCAACAGTTCACGCTCTTCTCGTGCTTTTTCTTTCTCCTCTCGTACCTTCATCTGGTAGTCAGCGGTCAACTCGAGCTCCTGGACTCGCAGCGAGTGAAAGTCAGGACTGACACGCATCTCCATGATTGCCCCGAGCTTCTCGATAGCCGCCATCGCCGATTCAAGTCGCCTTTTTGCGGTCACCACGTTGCCCGAGCGCAGAGATCGGACGCAGTTATCAGCCTCAGCGTTGTATGCGCGCAGCATCAACTTCGACAGATCCGCGACCATCCGACGACCACGAGCCAAGGAACCGTCGAAGGTGAACGTGTCTGCAGCGAGCACCCCACGCCCGGTCTTGATGACCTCATCGATCCGCGTTTCAAGATCGGCTAATCGTTTTTTATAGCCAGCAGCGTCCTCAAGCGGATGATGGTAGCGGTAGATACCGACATCTTGAAGCACACGTTGATCGCTGAGCTCGACCACGTCTTGCTTCCCTTGGCGGGCTAGTGCCGCCTCAAGCTCAGATATCCGTGTCAAGAGCGCGGACACATCTGGAGGCGAAGAAAAGACAGGTGGCGCCTCTCTCGTCGGTACAGCAACTGATTGTCGTTCGAGCGTCACTGGTGATGATTGAGAGATTTTCGGAGTCGCCCCATCGTCGTCATCTCCGTTCGGCAACCACAACTGCCACCCGTCCGGTGGCGCTGGCCAAGACTGGTCCGGCTTCCAACCTGGCGGCGGCGTCCACCCTGCAGGAGGCGTCGGCCACCCTGGAGGAGAGTTGAACCGCATGGTCACTGCTTACGAGCACGAACGCCACGCGAGGTGTCTGCGGACGTGAGATCACAAGGGGACTTCGAGATGGCCGCACCGAGGTGCTCCAACGTGGCTTGTGGGACTACATTAGCCAGGTCAAACTGGGTAAACGTCTCCCGATCAGCAGCCGCTACCACGAACGGAATCGACGTGATCTGCCCGGTTGCCGGCGAGATGGCGTCGCTACCCACAGTGAGCGATATCGAGTGGATCTTTCCGCTGCGGTCAGCTTCGAAGACCTCGCTCAGAACACGCACCGCGACTTGCATGACCGCACCGGCATAACGATCCTTCTGCGCCTTAGCAGACAGCGAGGTCTCAGCAATTTCGTCCCTGGCCTTGACGTAGCGGTATTCTTTGATCGCCGGTATCGCCGAAGGCTCCGGAACGATGACAGTCAACGTGAGCTCACGAGTTGACAGATCAAAGGCATGATCGTACTCGACAGGGAACGTCTCCGGGTAGACCGAGTTCGACAATACGATGCCGACGTACTCTTGAATAGCAGACTCCACATCGAACGCCAGGTCGTTGATGAGTTTTGTCAGTTCGCTGTTTCGGACAGCGGCATCGGCCTCACGCTGGTCGCACTCGAACTTGTATCGGAATTCGCGTGCCGCAAGGCGTTCCAACCGTCCACGCTCAACTTCTTCTCGACGCTTCGACTCAGCGATATGAGCCTCATACATGGCAATATTTTTCGCTTCCCAGGCGGATCGTGCTTGAACGTGGGACGCCTGAGCTTGAGCGATCTGCTTGGCGTGCTTCTTCTCGCTGAAAAACAATCCGGACGATTTCGGCGGTTCGCTGTAGACCGGCTCTGGCGGATACACAAGTTCTGGCATCGGCGGGGTTGGGATTCCGTCGAGACCTTGATCAAATGGCGGGTGCTCGACGACGATCTTGAGACTTTCGAGGTCGACGTAGTTGTCCGCCTCTAGGGCTGCGGAGAGAATTCCGTCGATCTCTTCATATGTTTGGACAAGGGTCGCATTGAGAGCCTTCACCTCAGCAAGTCTCGACTCGAGATACAACCGTGCGGCCTCTTTTTCCAAACGAGCTCGCTCAGCCACGTCTGCTTTGACCGCAACAGCATGAGCACGTTCAGCCGCGCGCTGAGAACGCTCACGCTCTCTCACAGCAGCCACATGTGCACGGCTAGCGGCCGCAGCCTTTTGTCTCTGCCGTTTCTCTGCCTGCTGCTGTTGATATGCCATTTCAGCGAAAAATCCACGTCGCTTGGCCAAGGCTACCTCTCCTGAGAATCTCTGAGCGTAGAAAATACATCATCACTACCGTACCATCGTCCGACATGACTCCCGCGAGGCGAGAGGGATGAAAGACGGCTTCGTGACACTCTGCCGACGGCCGCCGCTGCTCTCCCCCGAGGCGTGCACGGACCTCTTGCCGTTCAGGACCGACATGATGATCTGCGGCGGCTTGGACCTCAGGTGCCGTAGTGGTAGCGGCAGGCAGCGATCTCTACCGTGTCGTCACGGTGCCGGTAGACGAGGCGGTGCTCGTCGTCGATGCGCCGAGACCACCAGCCTGTCAGGTCACCACGCAGCTGTTCCGGCTTGCCGATGCCCTGGTAGGGGTCGCGGCGGATGTCACGCAACAACTGGTTGATGCGCCGGAGCATGCGTCTGTCCTGCTGTTGCCACCACTCGTAGTCGGCCCAGGCGTGCTCCTGCCAGAGCAGCCTCATTCGACCAGCTCGCGCTCGACACCACGCCCGGCGTCCAGGTCGGTGATCGCCTCTCGCAGCCGTCGTGCGTTGGCAGGGCTTCGCAGCAGGTAGTCAGTCTCCTTCAGCGCCTCGTAGGCGGACAGGGAGACGATGACCGCGGGCTCGCGCCCAGAACGCGTGATGACGACCTCCTCCTGGTCGTCAACCACAGAGTCCAGCACCTCGGCGTAGCGCTTGCGCGACTCGGAGTAGCTGAGCACCTTCATCACAACCTCCTCAACGTACAAGATACCGTACGTCGAGGAGGTTTGTGCGGGATCACCCTCCGATGCCAGACCAGACCGCCAGTGAGACTCGGATGCCAGGTCGACAGCCGCAACCGTCTCACCGGCATGGAACCAGTCTCACTGGCGCGCTCGGGCGTCAGTGAGACGGTCGGGGCGGAGGTGCGGCGAGCGGAGCACTACCGCACCCGCCGACCCAGCGCGTCGGGACAGCTGGACGGTGCATGCCTGCGTGGAGGCAGTCCCTGTGCCGTCCCGCCTGCTTCGAGATCAGTCGTTCTCGTGGAAGCCGAGGGGGAAGTCCAGCACAATGTGCCCGGTCTCGAGTATCTCGCCGTCGATGGTGAGAGTGATCTCTTTCAGGTTGAAGTAGGTCAGCAGAGTGTTGACCACAGAGCCCAGCAGCATGCGCTCCCCTGCTGTGCCCATGCTGGAGACAGCCCGCCCGTAGGCAGCGTTCATGTCCACCTTGGCGCTGTCGTCGCCGGTCGTGGTGAAGCTGTTCAGCGCGCAGCCTGCCGGAAGAGCCCCTTCAGCCACCAGCAGAGAGATGATGTGCGCCGGGTCGCCACCTGTCGTGACGGTCTTGATGACAAAGCCGTCCGCGTCGGCGTTGGGCAGGTAGAGATCCACCGAGGTGACGGCGGGGGTCGAGGGCACGTCGTGGGCAGGAGGATCTGACGACACCGGCGTCTCGGTGCTGCTGCTGCCGGTGTTGTCCGCGTCGTCTCCTGAACCGCTGCCGCACGCGGCCAGAGAGAACGCCACCACCAGCGCGGACGTGATCGCGAAAAATCTCTTCATGGCAGAACAGGCCTTCCCGCTGGGCACCATCATCGCTACCTCCGCGACGTGCAGCGCAGCGTACACCGCTGGTGTGCGCTCAGGTGGCGATCTCAGGCGAGACGACGCATCCAGGCGTGGCGGTCGGGGCGGCGGCCGTACTGGATGTCGGTGAGCTCGGTGCGGATCGACATGGTCACCGGGCCCGGCTGAACACGTCGAGCCGACCATGCCAGCTCGTCCTCACCGGGTCAGCCCGGCACGAGGGCTGGCAGCTGCAGCCTTTTGCCTCTGCCGCTTCTCCGCCTGCTGCTGTTGATATGCCATTTCAGCGAAAAATCCACGTCGCTTGGCCAAGGGTATCTCTCCTGAGATTCTCCGAGCGTAGAAAACACAGCATCGCTGCCGTACCATCTTCCCGCATGACTCTCGCAAGACGAGAGGGGCGAAGATGGCCGGCATCCAGGTCTGCGATCGCCTCTCGCAGCCGCTGCGCGTTGACCGGGCCGCGCAGCAGGTAGTCGGTCTCGTTCAGTACCGCTGGTGTGAGCCTTCGAAGGGGTTGACGACGGTGACGCCGTGCCAGGTGAGGCCCGCGTGGAAGTCTTCGGAGTACAAGGTGCGGCAGCGGTGCTCGGCCGCGACAGCGAGGATCAGCGCGTCCCAGGTGCTCATCTGGTGGTCGGCCATAAGGTCTAGAGCCGACGCGAACGCCTGCGCGGTCGAGTCAGCCACCTGGTAGGCGTCGGCCCAGCCGGTCACCGCTGTGCGGACATCGTCGCGCAGCCGACCGGCCTTGCCGATCAGCACCCGGCTCAGCTCACCGAGAACCTGCACCGGGACCAGCACCTCGTCAGCCGGCAGGCTCGCGACCAGAGCACGGGCCTGTCGGCAACGCGTCTCGTCTCCCTCGCCCTCGGCGTACACCAGGACGTTGGTGTCCAGCGCCACCCTCACGTGTCGTCTCCATACAAGTCGTCACGGCTCCAGCCGCGAGGTTCACCGCTGACCCGCTGCCCGGCGAGACGTTCCAGCAGCGCCACCTTGGCCTGCTCGCGGCGAGCGGTTGCGACGTCAACAGGGCTGAGCACCGCGACCGGCCGACCTCGCGACAAGATCGTCACCGTCTCCCCTCGCGACACCTGCCCCAAGAGACGCGAGAACGACCTGTTCGCCTCTGTTGCCGACACGGTGCTCATCGCAAGCCTCCCCAGGTAGTGACCAGCACTACAAGTAGTGTAGACCACTACCGACGGCGCTGCGAGAGCCTACGGGCACCGGTGAGACGGTTGCAGCCGTCACTCACCGGTCCCGAAGGCGTCTCACCAGCGCGATCGGGGAGGTTCAGGCGAGACGACGCATCCAGGCGTGGCGGTCGGGGCGGCGGCCGTACTGGATGTCGGTGAGCTCGGTGCGGATCGCCATGGTCACCGGGCCGGGGGTGCTGCCGTTGACCGTGACGTCGAAGCCGTCGCCGACGAGGCGGCCGATGGGGGTCATCACCGCGGCGGTGCCGCAGGCGAACATCTCGGCCACAGCACCCGTCTCGATGTCGGTGAGCAGATCGGCCAGGGCGATCGGCTCCTCACGGACCTCGTGGCCAGCATCGGTGAGCAGCTGGAGGATAGACGAGCGGGTGACGCCCTCGAGGATCGAGTCCGTGACTGGCGGGGTGCGCACCGTGCCGTCGGCGTCGACCACCATGACGTTCATGCCGCCGAGCTCTTCGAGGTAGGAGCCGGTCGACGCGTCCAGGAAGCACACCTGGTCGCAGCCGCGCTCGTGAGCCTGGGCCTGGGGAAGCAGGCTCGCCGCGTAGTTCCCGCCGCACTTGGCCGCGCCGGTGCCGCCGGGGCTGGCCCGGTGGTAGCCCTTCTCGACCCAGATCGACACCGGGCGCACCCCTCCGGGGAAGTACGCGCCGACCGGTGAGGCGATCACCAGGTACTCGACCTCGTGCGAGGCCCTCACACCGAGGAACTTCTCCGAGGCGTACATGAACGGGCGCAGGTACAGGCTGGTCTCCTCGCCCGAGGGCACCCAGTCGCGGTCCACGTCGACCAGGGCACGCAGAGACTCCACGAAGTCGGCCTCGGAGAGCTCAGGCAGGGCCAGGCGCTGCGCCGAGCGGGCGAACCGGGCGGCGTTGGCCTGCGGCCGGAACGTCCACACCGAGCCGTCGGGGTGCCGGTACGCCTTGAGGCCCTCGAAGATCTCCTGCGCGTAGTGCAGCACGGCGCTCGCCGGGTCCATCCGCAACGGGCCGTAGGGCTCGACCCTGTAGGCGTGCCACCCGTCGACGGTGGTCCACGAGACCCGCGCCATGTGGTCGGTGAAGACGGTGCCGAAGCGGGGCTCAGCCAGCAGCGCGGCACGCTCGCCGGCGGGGAGGGGGGTGTCGGTGCGGTGCAGCTCGAACGCTGGCGGGGTGGAGGGGGTGCTCATGGTGCGGCCTTTCACCTCCCGGTGCCGGAGCGCACCGGGGCTCTGTCTGCGGATGACGGTACCGGGTACGACGGCCGGGTGCGGGCCTCGCTGCGCTCATCGAGCGGCTGAAGGACGAACCCGCTCCGTCCGGACCTCGATCAGGCTGGTCTCGCCAGCCTTCGCGACCGCCCCAGACGAGCGGGCAGACGTTCTCGCCGGGTGCGTGGACGCTGGCGTCAGCCGGTGACGCGCGCGGCGATGTCCTTGCCCACCTCGGCCGTCGACCGTACTCGCGAACCCCGCTCGGCCAGGTCGGCGGCGACGGCGGCCTCGACCTTCGCGGCCTCCTCACGCAGACCGAGGTGGTCGAGCATCATCGCGACAGACAGCACGGTCGCGGTCGGGTCTGCCTTGCCCTGCCGGCGATGTCGGGCGCCGAGCCGTGCACCGGCTCGAACATGGACGGGGCGGTGCGGTCGGGGTTGACGTTGCCCGACGCGGCCAGGCCGATGCCACCGGTGATCGCGGCGGCAAGATCCGTGAGGATGTCACCGAACAGGTTGTCGGTGACGATCACGTCGAAGCGCGACGGGTCGTTGACCATGAAGATGGTCGCCGCATCCACGTGCAGATAGTCCGTGGTGACGTCGGGGAACTCGGCGTTGACCGCCTCCACCGTGCGCCGCCACAGGTGACCGGCGTGCACCAGCACGTTGTGCTTGTGCACCAGCGTGAGCTTCTTGCGCGGGCGGGCGGCAGCCCGGGCGAAGGCGTCGCGGACCACGCGCTCCACGCCGAAGGCCGTGTTCACGGAGACCTCGTTGGCGACCTCGTGCGGCGTGCCGGCACGGATGGCCCCGCCGTTGCCGACGTAGGGGCCCTCGGTGCCCTCGCGCACCACGACGAAGTCCACCTCGCCGGGCGCGGCCAGCGGCGAGGTCACCCCCGGGTAGAGCGTGGCGGGGCGCAGGTTGACGTAGTGGTCGAGCTCGAAGCGCAGCCGCAGCAGCAGGCCCCGCTCCAGCACCCCGGAGGGCACGGTCGGGTCGCCCACAGCGCCCAGCAAGATCGCGTCGTGGGTGCGGATCGCGGCGAGGTCGGCGTCGGTGAGCGTCTCACCGGTGGCGTGCCAGCGGCGAGCGCCGAGGTCGTACTCGGTGGTGCGCACCGGACGTCCGCCCAGGGCGGCCTCGAGCACCAGCAGGCCCTGCTCGACGACCTCGGTACCGATGCCGTCACCGGCGATGACAGCGAGGTCTAGCTGATCTGCACCCATGGAGGAACCCTACCGACTCATCTCACGTTTCGGGACTGCGGTCTCAAGAGGCGGACGAGGTGGCAGGGGTCCCAGAGGCGCGGCGCACCGACCTCTGGGGCCTCCCCCGCCGACCTGGTCCAGATTCTCGACGGCCCCGGTACCCAGCCGGTCCCGGGGCCGTCGAGAGGGGTCAACGGGCGGCGGTGCCGTCCTGGTAGTCGCTGTCGTCGGGCTTCACCCACGCGAACAGCTTGCGCAGCTCGCGCCCGACCGGCTCGATCGGGTGGTTCTGGCCCTTCTCACGCAGCGCCGTGAACTCCGGGGCACCGGCGTCCTGGTCAGCGATGAACCGGGCGGCGAACGCACCGGACTGCACGTCGGCCAGCACGGCCTTCATGTTCTCCTTGACGTGCGGGTCGATCACCCGCGGGCCGGAGACGTAGTCACCGTACTCGGCGGTGTCGGAGACCGACCAGCGCTGCTTGGTGATGCCGCCCTCGTGGATGAGGTCCACGATGAGCTTCAGCTCGTGCAGCACCTCGAAGTAGGCCACCTCGGGCTGGTAACCCGCCTCGGTGAGCGTCTCGAAGCCGTACTGGATCAGCTGGGAGACACCGCCGCACAGCACGGCCTGCTCACCGAACAGGTCGGTCTCGGTCTCCTCGGTGAACGTCGTCTTGATGCCCGCGGCGCGCAGACCACCGACGGCCTTGGCGTACGAGAGCGCCAGCGGCCAACCCTGCCCCGAGGCGTCCTGCTCGACGGCGACGATGACCGGGACGCCCCGACCGTTCGTGTACTCGCGGCGCACCAGGTGGCCCGGGCCCTTGGGGGCGACCATGAGCACGTCGTGGCCGGCCGCCGGCTTGATGTAGCCGAAGCGGATGTTGAACCCGTGCCCGAACACCAGGGCCGCGCCGGGGCGCAGGTTCGGCTCGATGTCGTCGCGGTACAGGTCCCGCTGCGCCTGGTCGGGCGCCAGGATCACCACGACGTCAGCCTCGGCGACCGCGCTGGGCACGTCGAGCACCCGCAGGCCCTCGTTCTCGGCCTTGGTACGCGACGACGAACCCTCACGCAGGCCCACCCGGACGTCGACGCCCGAGTCACGCAGGTTCAGGGCGTGTGCGTGCCCCTGGCTGCCGTAGCCGATGACGGCGACCTTCTTGGACGCGATGACGGCCAGGTCGGCGTCGTCCTCGTAGAACAGCTCTGCCACTGTGCGGCTCTCCTCTAGATCTCGTGTTGTTGGGGTCAGGCGGACCGGCCGACGCGTTCCAGCGTGCGGTCGGTGATGGAACGGGCGCCGCGGCCGATGGCCACGATGCCTGACTGGACGATCTCGCGGATGCCGAACGGCGCGAGCGCGACGAGCAGCGCGTCCAGCTTGCCCGGCGAGCCGGTGGCCTCGATGACCACCGCGTCGGGCACCACGTCCACGACGTGGGCACGGAACAGGTTGACGACCTCCAGCACGTGGGTGCGCTGGTCACCCTCGGCCCGCACCTTGACGAGCAGCAGCTCGCGCTGGACGGAGGACTCGTTCTCCAGCTCCACGATCTTGATGACGTTGATGAGCTTGTTCAGCTGCTTGGTGACCTGCTCCAGCGGTCGCTCGTCCACGTCGACCACGACGGTGATCCGAGAGATGTCGGCGTGTTCGGTCGGGCCCACGGCCAGGGAGTGGATGTTGAACGCGCGGCGGGCGAACAGCCCGGCCACCCGGGTCAGCACACCCGGCTTGTTCTCGACCAGCACCGACAGGGTGTGGCGGCTCATGGATCAGTCCTCCCGGTCCCACGCCGGGGTGATGCCCCGGGCGTACTGGATGTCGTCGTTGCTCACACCGGCGGCCACCATCGGCCACACCATCGCGTCGCGAGACACGGTGAAGTCGACCACCACGGGGCGGTCGTCGATCTCCATCGCCTTGGCGATGGTCGCGTCGATGTCGGCCTTCGACTCGCAGCGCATGCCGACCGCGCCGTACGCGTCAGCCAGCTTCACGAAGTCCGGCACCCTCATGGTGCCGTGCCCGGTGTGCAGGTCGGTGTTGGAGTAGCGCTCCTCGTAGAACAGGGTCTGCCACTGGCGCACCATGCCGAGCGAGGAGTTGTTGATGATCGCGACCTTGATCGGGATCTCGTTGATGACGCAGGTGGCGAGCTCCTGGTTCGTCATCTGGAAGCAGCCGTCACCGTCGATGGCCCACACGGTGCGGTCGGGGGCACCGACCTTCGCGCCCATCGCCGCGGGGATCGCGTAGCCCATGGTGCCCAGGCCGGCCGAGTTCAGCCACGAGCGCGGGCGCTGGTAGGTGATGAACTGCGACGCCCACATCTGGTGCTGGCCCACGCCGGCCACGTACACGGCCTCCGGCCCGGCGGCCCGCCCGATACGGCTGATGACGCTCTGAGGCGCCATGAGCCCGTCGGACGGCTCGTCGTAGCCCAGGGGGAACGTCTCGCGCCAGGCGTCGACCTGCCGCCACCAGGCTTCGAGGTCCGGCTTGCCGTGCTGGGTGTGCTCGCGCTCGAGCTCGGGCACCAGGTCGGTCAGCACCTCGCGCAGGTCGCCGACGATCGGCACGTCCACGGCCTTGTTCTTGCCGATCTCGGCCGGGTCGATGTCGGCGTGCACGATCGCGGCCTTCGGGGCGAAGGTCGACAGCTGGCCAGTCACCCGGTCGTCGAACCGGGTACCCAGGGCCACGATGAGGTCGGCCTTCTGCAACGCCGCCACGGCGGCGACCGTCCCGTGCATCCCGGGCATGCCCAGGTGCTGAGGGTGGTCGTCAGGCAGGGCGCCGATAGCCGTCAGCGTCGTGCACGCGGGCGCACCAGAGACCTCGACCAGCGCGCGCAGCCGCTCCGAGGCCCCGGCACGGATGACGCCGCCACCCACCAAGATCACAGGCCGGCGGGCCGTGGCCAGCAGCCGCGCCGCCTCGCGCACCTGCTTGGCGTGCGGCTTGGTCACCGGGTGGTAGCCGGGCAGCACCAGGCGCTGCGGCCAGTCGAAGACGGCCTCGGCGACCTGCGCCGACTTCGCGATGTCGACCACCACGGGGCCGGGGCGCCCGGTGCCGGCGATGTGGAAGGCCGAGGCGATGGCGTTGGGGATCTCCGCCGGGTCCTTGACGAGGATCGAGTGCTTGGTGATCGGCATCGTCACCCCGACGATGTCCGCCTCCTGGAACGCGTCGGTGCCGATCAACGTCGAGCCGACCTGCCCGGTGATCGCGACCACGGGCACCGAGTCGAGGTTCGCGTCGGCCAGCGGGGTCACCAGGTTGGTGGCGCCCGGACCGGACGTGGCGATGCACACCCCGACCTTGCCGGTGACGTGCGCGTAGCCGGTCGCCGCGTGCCCGGCACCCTGCTCGTGACGCACCAGGTAGTGGCGGATGCTCGAGTCCATCAGCGGGTCGTAGGTCGGCAGGATCGTGCCGCCGGGGATGCCGAAGACGTGCTCGACGCCGAGCGCCTCGAGCGAGCGGACGATCATCTGCGCGCCGGTCATCTTCTCGTGCACGGGGCGCGTGACCGGGGGGGCGGGCACGGTCTCGCCCGCTGACCGGGGGGCCGGGCGGGGCGGTGTCGGGTGGGGGCCGGGGGCCATCGGTGACTCCTGATGCTCCAGAGGGGGTGATGCTGCAAGACGATGTAGGCGGCGATGCCGGGAGTATCGGGTCCGGACACGAAAAGGCCCCTCGGCCCGGACCCGGGCGGACGAGGGGCTGGCGCGCGGGCGGACCTCAGGTCAGCCGACGCGCCACAAAACTACGAGGAACTCTCCCATGCCCGCGAGAGTAGCGTCCCTGCCCCGTCCTGTCACCCGAACCGGACCCCGTCTCACATCGTGGTTCACGGAGCGCTGTCGTCCTCAGTCGAGAAGATCGACCGCAGGCAGGGCCAGGTGGATGCCCAGGGCCAGCGCCGCGATGGTGACCAGGCCGAACAGCACCACCCAGACCGGCGCGGGCACGTGGGTGAGCCGGGCGAGCTGCCCTGCGTCGGAGCTTCTCCTCGTGCGACGCACGGCCAGCTCGATCACCGCGCGCGGCGCACCGAGCAGCAGCACCCAGGTCACGACGTGGGCGGCGGCCACCTGGACGGTGGTCGAGGCCCAGCCGGTCACCGCGACGAGCACCCCGGCGCTCACGAGCACCGCCAGCAACCCGTACCAGTTGCGGATCTGCAGCAGCACCAGGGCGAGCAGCACCAGGAGCGACCACAGCGCCCCGACCGCGTAGCCCCGCGACACCAGCCAGGCCACCCCCAGGCCGACCACAGCCGGGGCCGGGTACCCGGCGAGCAGCGTGAGCACCAGCCCAGGCCCGCGCGCGGAACCCCACGAGGTCGTCAGCCCCGAGGTGTCGGTGTGCACCCGGATGCCGTCGAGCCGACGCCCCGTCAGCACCGCAGCGGTGGCGTGCCCGGCCTCATGGACGATCGTGACGAGGTGCCGCACCACGTGCCACACCCACGGCACGCTCAGCGCCAGCACCACCCCCGCCGCGCTCCCCCACACCACCACCGGCTCAGCCGCGGGCTGCACCGACGTGGCGGTCCGCCACATCTCCCCGATCCACTCCACCCCACCACCTCACCACACCCAGGCTCACCAGGAGCTCAGACAGTGTCGGTGGTCGGCGGAAGAATGTGGCAGACAAGACGTAACCCCGGCGATGTGGCCAGGGCCAGGGATCGTTCCGGGGTCTTCGTCATCGACTCTACCGGAAGCCGAAGCAATGTCTGAGCAGAAGAGGCTCAGTACGGTGCGGCCAGATCGGGCCACATGGGGAAGTGCTTCACGTTGCGTGTCGCCAGCTCGGCGTCGAGGTGGAGAGCGGTGGCAGCGATGACGAGATCGGCCACGTCCAGCTGGTGCGAGCGGCGGTACGTCCGCCCGAGACGACCGGCCACCTCGGCGATCTTGGCGTCCAGCGGGTGCCAGGTGAAGACAGACAGCAGCCGGTGAGTGGCGACCTTCTCAGGCGCACGCATCCCCGTCAGCACCTCGGCACGGCTGACCTCGCTGGCGTGCACCTCGTCGCAGGTGGTCAGGAACTCCACCGCGGCATCGTCGCCGCGCAGCACGTCGATCATCACCGAGGTGTCGACGAGCGCCCTCACCGGTCGACCTCCGACCAGCGCGCCCCTGTCCTCAGGCTCTCGACGTAGGCAGCACCATCCTCGTCACGGTCAACCCACGACCCTGCGACAGAACGCACGACGGCTGCCCGGTCCACCCCAGCACCCTGCCGGTAGGTGCGCGTGACAGCCTCACGGATCAGCGCCGACATCGACCGCCCCGTCTGCAGCGACAGCTCGGCCAGCAACGCCCTGTCGTCCGGCTCGAGCGAGATCTGAGTCCGAATCATGATGTAACTATACATCACGATTCGGACTCAGTGGTGACCTGGACGGTGCCACGTCCGGCCAGAAGAGCCTGAGATGTCGTTCGGCTCCAACGAGAACACGTCACGTCCGTCGTTCACGACGGCTTCCACCCGGACGCTGGATACCTCCTCCCAGGTCACCGATGGCATGGGCTGTCCAGCGAGGTCGATCTGCGACCAGCCGTCACGCCATTCGGCCATCGCGCTCTTCGGATCCGCTTCCCAGTCAGCCTGAGCAGGTCCCGGGACGCTGTGCCCGGTCAGACGCCGGATCGCCCGCGTGAGCCAGTACACCGCCGCGTCAGACGCAGTGGGGAGCATGCGTTGCAGCGGCACAGCAGCCGAGGGATCGCCGATCCTCTCCAACGCGATCGTGCCATGGCCGATGAGCAACGAGTCGTCCTTCTTGACCAGCCTGGAGAGCAGCTTGATGAGGGGTGCGACCGCATCGCGATCGCCAGCGTCCCCGAGTGCGCGCAGGGCGAGCCGAGCAGGTTCGCGGCTCCTGGCGTCACCACTGTCGACGATCGCTGCTCGGACGATGTCCAGATCCTTCGTCATGGTCCACCATGCTGGCCTAGCACGCCCATCTCGTCACAACGTTTTCGACGGTCAGGCCACGACACGAGCAGCGTGTGCCGAGGCTCAGCGGCGGCGGATGAGAGTGACGTCGCGGACGGCGCCTCGGTCGGCGGAGGTGGCCATGGCGGCGTAGGCCTGGAGGGCCGGGGAGACGTAGCGGTCTCGGTCGACGGGCTGCCAGGGGTTCTCGCGGGACTCCATGGCGGCGCGGCGCGCGGCCAGGACGTCGTCGGGGACGTTGAGACGGATCAGGCGGGTCTCGACGTCGATCTCGATCTCGTCGCCGTCCTCGACCAGGGCGATCAGGCCGCCCGCTGCGGCTTCTGGGGAGATGTGACCGACGCTGATGCCCGAGGAGCCGCCGGAAAAGCGGCCGTCGGTGATGAGGGCGACCTTCTTGCCCAGGCCACGACCCTTGATGAACGACGTCGGGTACAGCATCTCCTGCATCCCGGGGCCGCCAGACGGGCCCTCGTAGCGCACGACGACGACGTGCCCGGGCTCGACCTGCTTGAGCAGGATCTTGTCGACGGCCTCTTCCTGGGACTCGCAGACGAGGGCCTTGCCGACGAAGTGGAACAGCTCCGGGTCGATCCCGGCGGTCTTGATGACCGCGCCGTCGGCGGCGAGGTTGCCGTGCAGCACGGCCAGGCCGCCCTCGACGGTGTAGGCGTGCATCTCGTCACGGATGCAACCGTGCTCCGCGTCGGTGTCGAGCGACTCCCACACGTTGGACGTGGAGAACGCCTCGGTGGTGCGCACCCCGCCCGGGGCGGCGTGGAACAACGCGAGGGCCTCGTCGGTGGCCTTGCCGCCGCGGATGTCCCAGTCGTCCAGCCAGCTGGTCAGGTCGTCGGCGTGCACCGCGTGCACCGCACGATCCAGCAGCCCGGCGCGGTCCAGCTCGCCGAGCAGCGCGGGCACGCCACCGGCCCGGTGCACGTCTTCCATGTGATAGTCGGGGTGGTTCGGGGCGACCTTGCTCAGGCACGGCACGTGCCGGGACACCCGGTCGATGTCGGGCATCGTGAAGTCCACACCGGCCTCCTGCGCGGCGGCCAGGATGTGCAGCACCGTGTTGGTCGACCCGCCCATGGCCACGTCCAGGGCCATGGCGTTGTGGAACGCGGCCTTGGTGGCGATCGACCGAGGGGCCACCGAGTCGTCCTCGTCGTCGTAGTACGCCTTGGCCATGGTGACGATGCGCCGCCCGGCCTCCAGGAACAGCGCGCGGCGCGCGGTGTGGGTGGCCAGCGTCGAGCCGTTGCCCGGCAGGGACAGCCCGAGCGCCTCGGTGAGGCAGTTCATCGAGTTCGCGGTGAACATGCCCGAGCACGAGCCGCACGTGGGGCACGCCGATGCTTCCACGAGGCTCAGCGCCTCGTCGGAGACGTTCTCGTCGACGGAGTCGTAGATCGCGTCGATCAGGTTCAGGTGCCTGGTCTTCCCACCCTCGACCACCACGGCCTTGCCGGCCTCCATGGGCCCACCGGAGACGAAGATCGCCGGGATGTTCAGCCGCAGCGCCGCGTTGAGCATGCCGGGCGTGATCTTGTCGCAGTTGGAGATGCAGACCAGCGCGTCGGCGGTGTGCGCGTTGACCATGTACTCGACCGAGTCGGCGATCAGGTCGCGGCTGGGCAACGAGTACAGCATCCCGCCGTGGCCCATCGCGATGCCGTCGTCCACCGCGATGGTGTTGAACTCCCGGGCGATGCCCCCCGCCTCGCTGATGGCCGAGGCGACCAGGTCGCCCATGTTCTTCAGGTGGATGTGCCCGGGCACGAACTGGGTGTAGGAGTTGGCGACGGCGACGATCGGCTTGCCGAAGTCGTCGTCGGTCATCCCCGTGGCGCGCCACAACGAGCGCGCACCGGCCATGGTGCGACCGAAGGTCGAGGTACGAGAACGCAACGGACGGCTCATCGCCAGACCCCTCCTTGAAGAGACAGCACCAGTACGGTACGTCGCCGGCGGCCCGGTCGCGCCAGGTGTCCAGATCTTCGGCCACATACCGCTCCTGAGCAGCGAGCCCCCGGTCGAGCGGCCCCGGACGAGCAGCACGCTGCCCTACGATCGACACCATGGCGCGTTCCTTCGTCTTCCCACCGATCGTCTTGCGGTTCTTCGTCGGCAACACTGAGCGCCACGACGTGATCTGCGGGTGGGACCACAAGTGGGGCAACTTCGCGGTCACGGTCAACGGGCTGCTCGTCGTGCACGACAGCAACGTCCTCACGACCCAGATGCAGCAGAACTACATCTTCTGGGTCGGCCAGAACGAGCGCCATCACGTCCAGGTCCAGCGCACCCGGCCGGTGCTTCTCCCCGCGTTCCGCAAGCACAGCTTCGCCGCCTTCGTCAACGGCCAGCTCGTCGCACAGACCCCGTAGAGGCTCGCCCTCAGGTACGCGCGACGACGTTCTCCAGCGGCTCGCCGGCCAGCAGGTGCTCCAGCTGGCGGCGGACGAGGGCGGCGACGCGCGGGTAGGTCGCGTCGGTGTTGCCCCCCTGGTGGGCGGTGATGATCGTTCCCGGTGCCCGCCACAGCGGGTGGTCGGCGGGCAGCGGCTCGGGGTCGGTGACGTCCAGCGAGGCGCGCAGGCGGCCTGAGGTGAGCTCGGCCAGCAGGGCGTCGGTGTCGATCACCTTGCCGCGAGCGACGTTGACCACGAGCGCCCCGTCGGGCAGCGCGGCCAGCGCGGTGGCGTCCAGCAGGTGGTAGGTGGTGCGGTCCAGCGGCACCGTGAGCACGACGATGTCGGCCGACGGCAGCAGGTCGTGCAGCTCGTCGATGCCGTGCACGTCGATGCCGCCCGCTCCGGGGCGGGCGGTGCGTGCTACCTGGGTGATCGACACCTCGAACGGTGCGAGCCGTGCGACGAGCGCGTCAGCCACCGACCCGGCCCCGACGACGAGCACCCGCCTGTCGGCCAGAGACTGTCCGAAGGGGTTGTGCCAGCGCCCGGCACGCTGGGCGTCGAGCGCGTCGACCAGCCCGCGCTGCGCGGCGAGGATCAGCCCCACGGCGAGCTCGGCTGTGCCTGCCGAGTGCACGCCTCGCCCGTTGCACAGCACGGCCCCGGGCGGGACGAACCGCAGGGCGTGCTCGAACCCGGCTGACGGCAGCAGCAGGTAGCGGAGGTTCTGCACCTGCGCCAACCGCTCCCACCGTTCGACCTCGACCCAGTAGTGGCCGATCACGACGACGTCCACCCGGGCGGCCACCTCGTCGGGCAGAGGGCTCAGCAGGTCCCAGGGCACGAGCTCCACGCCACGTAGGTCGCTCAGCCGCCCCATGAGGTCGTCGTCAGGGATCGTCACCGTCAGCACGGCTCCCGAGTCTGCCACCCCGTGCCGTCTGACCGGACGGGCCGTCCGCCTCAGACGATCTGCCCCGACCGATGCTACGCCAGCCGATCTACACCGGCCGATCTCAGGACGGCAGCCCTCCCCGAGGCGCGCTAGCGTCGATGTGTCGCGTGTTCATCACACCTGAGAGGCGGCACCGATGAGCGGTTTCAAGGCGTTCCTGCTGCGAGGGAACCTCGTAGAACTAGCGGTGGCGTTCATCATGGGCGCCGCGTTCGCAACCGTCATCAAGGCCTTCACCGACGTGCTGATGGCGTTCATCGGCAAGGCGTTCGGCACGTCCACGGTCGGGTCGATCATGGTCTCCGGCGTCGACGTCGCACCGTTCGTCAACGCGCTGATCGCCTTCGTGCTGCTCGCGCTCGTCGTGTACTTCGCGATCGTCGTGCCCTACACCAAGGCCCGAACAGCCCTCACCACCGAGGCGCCCGAAACTCCGAGCGACGAGGTGGCCCTGCTCACCGAGATCCGCGACGCCCTCACCACCGACAAGCGCTGACGCCCCAGTCGGGGGCTGTGTCGGTGGTCGGCGGAAGACTGCGCCCGACAAGACGTCACGCCGGCGACGCGGCCAGCACCAAGGAGCATCCCGGGGTCTTCGTCGCCGACTCTGCCGGGAGGGAACCTGATGCTAGGCACTCAGAACGCCGTGGTGGGCTGCCCGTGGGATGTGCTTGATCGCACGCACGGCGCGTTGCATACTGGAGTGCAACCACGGAGGTCGGTCATGGCGCGCACAGCACAGACGGTCGGGTTCTCGGTCACCCCCGAGCTGGTCGAGGAGATCCAGGAGGTCTCCGACTACTTCGCTGGCGGCAACCGCTCGGCCTTCCTGCGCCTGGCGGTGCAGAGCTACCGCAGCCGCATGCGTCACGAGCAGATGCAGGCGTTCCGCGAGGAGGCCCGCCGTCAGACCGGCGGGCGGGTGCTCAGCGAGGACGAGGTGCGCGCACTCGTCGCGGACACCGTCGCCCGTGGCTGAACCGGTTCGGGTCGTCTTCGACATCCACCTCTACGTCAACAACCTCACCGGCGCCGACGCCCAGTGGCCTGTCGTCGCGGAGGTCCCACCAAGCAGCGGGAACGCCTCGGCCGACTCGATCGCGATCGTCTTCGACAACCCCGGTGCCTACGCGCTCTACGCCTCGCCCCACATCATCGCCAACACCGTGCGAGTCCTCACAGCCCACGGTCTCGACAGCACCCTGGTCATGGGCTACCTCGCAGCGGTCCAAGAGGTCATCACCGACAGCGGCGGCGACGTCCGCGACCCTGGCCCGGTCCTCGACCTCGGTTCGCCCGACCACGAGGACAACCACATCCTCGCTCTCGCCCTCGCTGTCGACGCCGACCTCGTCGTCTCCGACGACACCGACCTCACGACGCTCAGCCCGTGGCGCGGCCGACCGATCATCCGCCCGCACGAGTTCGTCCGACGCTTCGTCGACAGCCTGCGGCGCTGAGACCTGCGCCCATCATCGGACAGAGCTGGAGCTGCGACTGCGGCGAGACGTGTCCTATCTCTGCCACCAGGGTCGACGCCACCCAGGCCGCTCGGACGGTGAGACTCCCCTCCACCAAAACCCGCCAGGAGCAGCGACGGTCGCCTCACCCCTCGGCTACGCGTTGCATCACCAGCTCGCGGACTCGAGCGGCGTCGGCCTGGCCTCGGGTGGCCTTCATGACCGCGCCGATGATCGCACCGACCGGGCCCATGTTGCCGCCGCGGATCTTCGCGGCGATGTCGGGCTGGGCGGCCAGGGCGGCGTCGATGGCTTCCAGAAGCGGGCCGTCGTCGGAGACCACGGCCAGGCCACGGGCGGCGACGACCTGCTCGGGGTCGCCCTCCCCGGCGAGGACGCCCTCGAGCACCTGGCGGGCCAGCTTGTCGGTGAGCGTGCCGGCGTCGACCAGCTGTTGCAGCGCCCCGATCTGCGCGGGGGTGATGGGCAGGGCCTCGAGCTCGACCTCGCGCTCCTTGGCGGTGCGGGCCAGCTCGCCCATCCACCACTTGCGGGCGGCGGCGGGGGTGACACCGGCGGTGACGGTCGCCTCGATGAGGTCGAGAGCCCCGGCGTTGACCACGTCGCGCATCTCGGCGTCGGCGTAGCCCCACTCGTCGTGCAGGCGGCGGCGGCGAGCGGCGGGCAGCTCGGGCAGCGAGGCCCTGATCTGCTCGACCCACTCGCGGCTCGGTTCGACCGGCACCAGGTCGGGCTCGGGGAAGTAGCGGTAGTCGTCGGCGTCCGACTTGATGCGGCCGGGGCTCGTGGTGCCGTTGTCCTCGTGCCAGTGGCGGGTCTCTTGGGTCACGGTGCCACCGGCGTCGAGCACACCGGCCTGCCGGGAGACCTCGTAGCGCACCGCCCGCTCGATGGAGCGGAACGAGTTGACGTTCTTGGTCTCGGTGCGGGTGCCCAACGGGGCGGACGCATCAGCACGCAGCGACACGTTCACGTCGGCGCGCACGTTGCCGCGCTCCATGCGGGCCTCGGAGACACCCAGCGCGCGGAACATGTCACGCAGGGTCTGCACATAAGCACGAGCGACCTCGGGGACGCGTTCCCCCGCGCCGAGGATGGGCTTGGTGACGATCTCGACCAGCGGCACCCCGGCCCGGTTGTAGTCGACCAGCGAGTAGTCGGCGCCGTGGATGCGCCCGCCCTCACCACCGACGTGGACGTTCTTGCCGGCGTCCTCCTCCATGTGGGCGCGCTCGATCTCGACACGGAACGTGGTGCCGTCCTCGAGCTCGACGTCCACCCACCCCTCGAAGGCGATGGGCTCGTCGTACTGGGAGGTCTGGTAGTTCTTGGGGATGTCCGGGTAGAAGTAGTTCTTCCGGGCGAAGCGGCACCACTGGGCGATCTGGCAGTTCAGGGCCAGCCCGATGCGGATCGCGTACTCCACGGCGGTGCGGTTGAGCACCGGCAGCGCACCGGGCAGGCCCAGGCTGACCGGGGTGATCTGGGTGTTCGGCGGGGCGCCGAAGGACTGCTCAGCGCCGTCGAACATCTTGGTGCGGGTGCCGAGCTCGACGTGCACCTCGATGCCGAGCACCGGGTCGTAGCGTCGCACCGCGTCGTCGTAGTCCACCAGGGTGGTCATCGGGTCACCTCCAACTCGGGGGCCTGTGCTAGCAGCGGGCCGCCCCAACGGGCCTCCAGGGCCGCTTCCAGGGCGGCACCCACGTAGTACAGGCGGTCGTCGGCGCGGGCCGGGGCGATCACCTGGAAGCCGACCGGCAGGCCGTCGGCCAGCCCGGGGGCACCGAGATGCCGGGCACCCCGGCGAGATTCACGGGGATGGTCGCCACGTCGGTGAGGTACATCGCCAACGGATCGTCCACCTTCTCCCCGAGGCGGAAGGCCGTGGTCGGGACGGTCGGTGAGACCAGGACGTCCACACGCTCGAACGCGGCGGCGAAGTCGCGTTGCACCAGTGTGCGCACCTTCTGGGCCGAGCCGTAGTAGGCGTCGTAGTACCCCGTCGAGAGGGCGTAGGTGCCCAGGATGATGCGCCGCTTGACCTCGGCGCCGAAGCCCTGCCCGCGCGTGGCGGCCATGACTCGCTCGGCGGTGACCGGGCCCTCCGTGGGCTCGACGCGCAGGCCGAACCGCATCCCGTCGAACTTGGCGAGGTTGCTGCTGGCCTCGGCAGGGTGGATCAGGTAGTAGGCGGCCAGGGCGTGCTCGAAGTGCGGGCAGGAGACCTCGACCACCTCGGCACCGGCAGCGGTGAGCATCTCGAGCGCCTCGTGGAAGCGGTCCAGCACGCCCTGCTGGTAGCCCTCGCCGCCCAGCTGGGTGACGACACCGACGCGCAGCCCGGTCAGGTCACCGGCCGCACCGCGACGAGCGGCCCCGACCAGGTCGGGCACCGGGTCGGTCAGAGACGTGGAGTCCAGGGGGTCGTGCCCGCCGATCAGCTGGTGCAGCCAGGCGGCGTCGAGCACAGTACGGGCCGCCGGGCCCGCCTGGTCCAGAGAGGACGCCATGGCGATGAGCCCGTAGCGCGACACCGACCCGTAGGTCGGCTTGACCCCGACCGTGCCGGTGACAGCCCCAGGCTGACGGATAGACCCGCCAGTGTCGGTACCGATGGCCAGGGGGGCCTCGAACGCGGCGACCGCCGCCGCCGAGCCCCCGCCGGAACCACCCGGGATGCGGTCGAGGTCCCACGGGTTGTGGGTGTTGCCGTACCCGGAGTGCTCGGTGGACGAGCCCATGGCGAGCTCGTCCATGTTCGTCTTGCCCAGCACGGGCAGGCCCGCGGCCTTGATCTTGGTGACGATGGTGGCGTCGTACGGCGGGATCCAGCCCTCGAGGATGCGCGACCCGGCCGTGGTCGGCTGCCCCCGGGTGACCACGATGTCTTTGAGCGCGATGGGCACCCCGGCCAGGGGGTGCAGGTCCTCACCGGCGCTGCGCGCCCTGTCGACCGACCGGGCGGTGTCCAGGGCGTCCTCGGCGGAGACGTGCAGGAAGGCGTGCACGGCCGGGTCCACGGCCTCGATCCGGTCCAGGTGGGCCTGGGTGACCTCGACGCTGCTGACCTCGCCGCCGGTGAGCGCCTGGGCCAGGTCGGCGGCGGAGAGGCGGATCAGGTCGTCTCCGGCCCGGGGGCGGGTGTCGGCGGTGCGGTCGTCGGCAGCCATCAGGCGTCCTCCCCCAAGATCTGCGGCACCACGAACATGCCGGCCTCGGCCTCCGGCGCGGCGGCCAGGGCCTCGTCACGGTCGAGCGGCGTGACCGGCACGTCGTCGCGGAACACGTTGGACAGCGGCAGCGGGTGGCTGGTGGCCGGCACGTCGGGCGTGGCGATCCGCGACACCTCGGCGACCGCGTGCACGATCACGTCCAGGTCACCGGCCAGCCGGTCGAGCTCTTCGGGCACCAGGTCGATGCGGGCCAGCGCCGCGACGCGCGCGACCTCGTCACGCCAGGGGGTGGACATGCCCGCAACTCTAGCGGCGCCCCGCCCCTCCCTGCTCCCCCGACCTGCCGCCTCGTCCCCGTCAGGCCGGTCCACGACCTCGAGATCGTCCCCTCGACGGAGAGATCCACCCTGGGAGGCGCTCGTCGAGCAACGCCCGCCGAGACGGGAGCAACGTAGGCCCCGGCTCCGTCTTTCTCGCGAGCGAGCGCTGCGCGCCGAGCCACCGCCCGACCGAGATGCTCCCCGGCGGGAGGTATCCGTGCTGGTCGTAGAAGCTCACGGCCTGATCGAGGTTGGCCGCCCACCGCTCACCAAACTTGCGACGGACGGCTGACCTGCGGGCAGTCTCCGCATCACGACCGACCTTCGTCATAGGGTCTGGCTCGACCTGACGAGACTCCCATCCTGGCAGGCTCGTGTTGAGCCACGCCCGGCGCCACGGCACCAACGTGCCCTCTCGCCCAGCACGACGCTGCGCGGTCAGCCATCCTCCGAGCGGGGTGCCCTGGAGCGGCAGACGCCCGTGCTCAGTCAAGAACGCCGCAGCCTGCTCGGCCTCTCGCCGCCAGACCCTGTCTCGCTCCACCGGGCTCTCAGAGGTGTTCACAGATCGCCTGTCGAGGTAGCGCCACACGTGCATGACATGTGGTAGCTCTGTCACTCATCATCGTCGATCACTCTAGTCGATGATCGCCCACCAAGGGGCAAACTTGGGCAGATCGGACTGTGGGGGCAGGTGAGGACACACGTACGTCGCTGTCAGCGCCGCATCCGCACAGCCTGCTCGTCCGCCAGGAACGCGTCGGCCTGATCAGCTACTCAGCGTGTGGCGCCTTGCCCCTCGATGCCGGCACGACGACAGGGACCAGCGGGGCGACCGGGTCGAAGTCTCGGGGGTTCAAGGTGGCCAGCGCGGCTCCGAGCGCATAGGCGTGCCCGGCCAGCATGATGTCTTTGGAGCGCGCGTGCGCGGGCCGGTTCTCACGCACAGCGGCGGCCATGACCCCATACCCATCGCCCGCAGCCCGGTCGAAGGGCAGCCACTCCCAGCCGAGCGAGTCCAAGAACGCCAGGTGGGCCCGACGCGCTCGGGCCTGCTCTGCCGACCGGGCGACCCGCAGGCCGAACGCCAGCTCGGCATAGGAGACAGCAGAGACGGCCAGCGGCCCGTCCGGCACCTCGAGATCAGGCAGGGCCAGAAGCACCGACGTGTCCAGCAAGATCACCGACCACTCCACGGGTCTGCGAAGTCCTCACCGTCAGGCATTGCGGCGATGTCGTCAGCCCACGCCTCACGCTCAGCAGACAGCAGCCCGACCGCTTCGGCCATCCGCTGCCGCAGCTGGGCTCCGGTCACAGTCCGCGCCCGAGACTGCCCGAGGGGGACGATACGAGCAGCGGGCCGCCCCTGCATCGTGACCTCGACCGTCTCCCCCGCCTGGACCCGGCGCATCACCTGGCTCGCGGACTGCCGCAGCTCCCTGATCCCGACGGTGCTCATGAAGACATGCTACCGCATCGGTAGCACATGTGCTACCGATGCGGTCTCGCGAGTCAGCTCCGCCTGGGTGACCGCCGCCCGACATGCCCGAAACCCCTGCGGCGCCCCGCCCCTCCCTGCTCCCAGACTCGAGCAGGTTTAGCACCTTGCGACGGAACTCCGGTGGATACCCACGAGGTCCTCCTACGAAGATCAGGAGGCACAAGAACCCAGGAACCCAACTCCGGGAAAGGCGGGACACACCAGTCTCCGGACACACCGGGGCGACTCAGACAGCGCCCGGACCACGACGGCCCCTGCTGACCAGCACCACGACCACGACCACCACCACCAAGACCACCAGCACGACGACGAGCACAGCCGCACCCACCACCCAGCCCCACGACGAAGCGTCCTCCTGCGTCGTCACGTCCTGACCAGGAGAGGGCGACGGGTCCGGTATCGGGGTCACACCGATGTCGCTCTCACCACCGAGGCCCCAATGAAGGGTCGCGTTCCGCACGTCGGCGATCGTGATATCACCGTCCCACGCAGGGGTGTCACTCAACAACGGGTTGACGTCCGGGTACTGGGTAGGGTCCGTCCTCAGCATGTGCTGCAAGTTCACGATCCCATACCCATAGTGTTCGTCATGGCCCAACGGGTGAGCCTCAGGCCCGGTGTGACGAATCAACACCTGGAGCAACTGGTTGTTCGTGGCGTCCGGGTACTTCTGCGCCAGCAGAGCCAGCATCCCCGCCGTGATCGGCGTCGCATACGAGTTCCCCGAGCAGATCCGAGTTCCCTCCCATACGCGCTTGTCCCTGTCGCCCTGGCACAGCAGGTCTTCCCCTGGAGCGCGCACCGTGATCCGGGGGTGGCGTTCCGGGGCCTGCGTCCTGTCCAGGTTCGGCAGGTCGCCGTTCATGTCGATAGAGCCCACAGCGACCACGCCGGAATAATCGGCGAGAAGCCTACCGACGACGAGGTCTTCTTTCCGGTCGTTGGGGAGCCCGGCGACGATGATCACGCCTTGCTGCTGCAGCCACGCGACGAGACCCTTATCCATGTCGGTCATCCCCGAGACCGCGAGCGATATCGAGATGATCCGGGCGTCGTCGTTCACCGCACGGACCAGCGCCCGGTTGAGCCCGCCTCCCTTGCACGAATCGCCCATCTGACTGTCCGCCGCCGGGTTGCTCACCGTGTAGAAGACCACCTGGGCTCCCGGGGCCACCCCCGCCACGGCTTGGACCCCGTCGCCCGTGCCGATGATCTGCGACACCACGTTGACACCGTGCGCGGTGTTGCCGGTGTAGGCATCCCCTGTGGCAGGTCTTGGCTGGCCAGAATCGAAAGCGTTGCACTCACTAGGCTCGCTGACGGTCAGGTTCGCCCCACGCAGGGGGGGCCTGCGGGTTGATCGCGTTGTCGATCACAGCGATCTTCACTCCCTGGCCCGTGATGCCCTGAGCATGGGTCTGCGCGGCACCCGACCACCGGTACCACCAGCTCCCGTCAACCGCGACAGCCGGACCTGAAGGCACCAACAGCAGAGCGACCAGCCCAACAACCAAGGTCGCTACCAACCGGCGCCGAAGGCGCCCTTTGGCAACCGTCACGACGAACCACCACCCATCTGGTTTTTGTGTTGTTCTGGATCGCAGCCGAGGGAGCAGTCTGGAGCGAGCCGGTGTCTACAACGTGGGCCTCGAGATCGACATCCCCGTCATAAACCTTGGCATCGGTGGCGACGCCGATCATGAGCCATCGTTCAGAATCGCGTCTGGGTGTCGGCGTCGACCTGGAGCATGTGGGACATCGCGCGCCGCAGGCCCTCAGCGACGGCGTAGACCTGCTCAGACAAGAAGATCAACAGCCGCTGAAGAACGCCTGTGAGCTCGAGAAACGCGTCCCCGGGGCCAGCGCTGCCGATCCCGATGATCTCGTCACGATCCACGAGGGAACGTCGACCAGCGCCCCGAAGCCCATATGCCGCCACGGCGCCCGAGATGAGACGCGCTATGCGTGCGAGCTCTTCGCCGACGTCTCGCATCTCTTCGACGACCTTGCCAGACCTGACCGGGTCGATGCGAAAGTTTCCGCTCTTCGAGGTGTCCTGCCCGGGGGCCATCTTGAACGCGTCCCGGTTGTCCTCGACCGCTCCTGCACTGTCGGCGAGACTGGCGAGCACCTGGACCTCGGCAGACGTGACGATCTTGTTCAGGCTGAAGCTGTGGGTCGGCCCGTTCATGATCGCACGAAACGCCTCTACGGCTCCGTCAAAGCTCTCGACGCGCAGGCTGTGCTGAGCGCTGTCGCTGGACACCAGCCCCACGGCGGTCAGGGTGACAGGGCGGTCGGCGGTGGCGATCCCCAGCGGGGCAGAGGGCAGAGGGAGGACAGAGAAGACGAGCCGTCCGCTGTCGAGAGCCAGGTCGATCTGACCGGGAGACCCAGAGCTCACCATCGTGTCGCACGCGTCAGCCACTCTCGAGAGGACGTGGGGGACGTCGCGGACGACCCCCTCCCAGAGAGCCTGTTGCGCATCGAGAGCCCGACAGAGAGCGTCTGCGATCCCTCGGCAACCACCGAGAGCCGGCGCAAGGGTCTTCACATATCCCTCGAAGGTGCTGATGAGAGCCCCGTACTGAGCCTTCTCCTCGCCTTCCTTGTCTCCGGGGCCGACCAGGTGGTCCCAGGCTCGTGCGATGCCCGGCGCCAGGCTCGGCGCATCGCCAGCAGCCTCGTCCGGCTCTGCGGCAAGCTGGTCGAGAACCTCGCGGTACGCGTCGATCGCACGTGCGAACGACGCAGGGTCTGGGATCTTCCGCCACGGGACAGCGATCTCGTCGATCTCTTGACGGATATCGTCGAACTTCAAGACGTAGGTATAGGTCTCGACCGGCCTGCTCACGTGGGACTCATATACCTGCCCTCCACCTTCCCCGAGCTGGCCGGGCCGCTCGCACAGGTGCAGCACCTCGAGAGCACCCTGTTGCGGCCCGACCTCGACATAGAACCTCTCGTCCTGTATCGACCAGCCGTTCTCGCACATATAGACGTCGATCATCGACCGCCTGAGACGCCCGACTACCGGGTCGAACCCTGGCATATAGATCGCGGTCAACACGCTCACCTCTCCTAGGTATAGTTTCTCGGTCACGGCAGAGATATTGTTCTTCGACCTGTCGGGACGAGCCGACGCTCGTCGCCATCGGTGTCTTATTCGTGCTTGGAAGGGACATAGGCGAGGTGGCCGGCGAAGCGGCCGCGCTCGCGGCTGACGATCTGGGCGCGTCCGGGTATGGACTGGACGGGTTTGACCTTGGCGATGAGAGCACCCTCCGCTGGGTTTCCTGACAGGAGGATGCCGGTGGCGCCCAGGTCGTTGAAGCGTTGCAGCACGGCGTCGTACATCGCCCGCGAGGCGCCGCCGGAGTGGCGGGTGATGATCACGTGCAGGCCGATGTCGGCTGCTTGGGGCAGCAGGGGGACCAGGGGCAGCAGGGGGTTGCCCTGGGAGGTCGCGACCAGGTCGTAGTCGTCGATCAGGACGAAGCCCTCGGCACCGGTCCACCACGACCGGTTGCGCAGCTGTTCAGCCGTGACGTTCTCGCCGGGCAGGCGGGACCTGAAGAAGGAGGCGACCTCTTGCATCTTGGCCGTCGCGGTCTCGTGCGACGTGGAGTAGCTCATCAGGTGCTCTTCAGGGATCTGGTCGAGCAGGGCACGACGGTAGTCGACCACGAAGAACTTGGCCTTCTTCGCCCCGGTGTAGAGCCGTACCACCTCCTCGGCGTAGACCCTCAGCATGGTGGACTTGCCCGAGCCGCCCTCACCGAACAAGAACAGGTGAGGTTCGGTCGCCGGGTCGACACCGAACGGTGCCAGCGAGTCCTCGTCCACACCCAGCAGGATGCGGGGATCGTCGGGGCGGGCCTGGGCCCGCACCTCGTCCAGCCCGATGCGCTCAGGCAGCAGCCGCAGCTTGGGCCCTGCCGGGCCTGTCCATGCGGCTCGCACGCCCGCGACCAGGTCGGCCACCCCGTCGGTGAGGGTGTCGACGTCGGCCGAACCGTCGATGCGGGGCAGGGCGGCCATGGTGTGCAGACCGGAGACCGGGTGCAGACCACGACCTGGGATGGTCAAGGGGACCTGCTCCGCGACCTTGTTCTTCTTGAAGGCCGAGTCGGAGGGGTCACCCAGGCGCAGCTCGAGCCTGGTGCCGACGAGGTCTTGGACCGCGGGGCGCATCTCCATCCAGCGGGAGACGCTGGCCATCAGGTGCACCCCGAAGGTCAGGCCCCGGGCGACGATGTTCTGCGCGGCGATCTCTTCGTCCTCGAAGTCGGTACGCATCACGCCCCACCCGTCGATGACGAGGAAGATGTCGCCCCACCCGTCGTCGATCTCACCGCGGGCGCGCCGCTGCCGGTAGGTGTCCATCGAGTCGATGCCGTGGGTGCGGAAGAACACCTCACGAGCGTCGATGACCGACTTCACCTCGGCCAGGGTGCGGCGCACCACGTCTGGTTCTGTGCGGGAGGCCACACCGGACACGTGCGGCAGGTCACGCAGCCCCACGAACGCACCGCCACCGAAGTCCAGCACGTAGAACTGCACCTCGAGCGGGGTCGAGGTCAGCGCCAGGGCACAGACCATGGTGCGCAGCAGCGTGGTCTTGCCCGACAGCGGACGACCCACCACCACGACGTGACCACCAGCACCGGCCAGGCTCAGGGCCAAGGGTTCACGACGCTGCTCGAACGGCACGTCGGTGAGCCCCACCGGGACGGTCAGCGCCCCGGCCGCACGCCACCGGGGGCTGATGAGCCCCAGCCGCGGGTCGACCGCCAGGTCTTCGAACAGCCGGTCCAGCGGTTCTGGCGTCTCCAGGGGCGGCAACCAGATCTTGTGCGCGTCGGGGCCACGCCCGGCCATCGCCGCGACGGCGATCTCGAACTCGTTGCCCTCGGGGGCCGCCTCCATGACGGCGTCGGCCGGGTCGACCTCGACCGGTTCGGGTTCTTCGTGCACCCCGACCCTGGCGATGGTGAACGGCTCGACGACGATGGGCTCGTCCCTGGCCAACGACGAGGCCGACTTCACCGCCTGGACCTGACGAGGCGCGAGCTTGCCCGACACGTAGGCGGCCCGGAACCTGGTCATGGCCTTGGACCCGGTCACCAGCAGGTAACCACCACCAGGCTCACGCGGCAGCGTGAAGGCCACGTCAGAGTCCAGGATCGCCCGCGACTCCGCACCAGAGAACGTGCGCAGACCGATCCGGTACGACAGGTACGTGTCGAGCCCCTTGAGCTTGCCGGCCTCCAGACGTTGCGAGGCAAACAGCAGGTGCACCGACAACGACCGGCCCACACGACCGATGTTCACGAAGGAGTTGATGAACTCCGCACGTGCGTCGAGCAGCTCGGAGAACTCGTCCAGCACCACCAGCAGCGCCGGCAACGGCGCCAGGTCGGTGCGCCCGTTCCTACGAGCCTCCTCGTAGTCGGTGACGTTGGCGAAGTTCCCCGCCTCGCGCAGCACCTCCTGACGCCTGGTGACCTCACCCTTCAGCGCATCCTCGAACCTGTCGACCAGCGACGACTCACGCCCCAGGTTCGTGATGATCGCCGACACGTGAGGCATGTCCGCCATGCCCGCGAACGTCGCACCACCCTTGTAGTCCACGAGCACGAAGTTCAGCTGCTCGGGCGAGTGCGTCAATGCCAGGGCCAGCACCAACGTCCGCAGCACCTCAGACTTGCCCGACCCCGTGGCGCCGATCATCACCCCGTGCGGGCCCATACCGTCCTGAGCCGCCTCTTTCAGGTCCAGCACCAGAGGCTTGCCCTTGTCGTCCTGCCCGATGGGCACCCGCAACCGGTCGCGGTTCAACCGCTCCCGCCACGCCATGTCCAGGTCCAGATCACGCACGTCCGGCAAGCCGAGCAGCTCGGTGATCCCCATCTGACGCTTCGTGGCACCCCCTGCCGCCAGCGCGGCGGGTCCCTTGTACAGCGGCAGCAACCGACGGGCCGTCTCCTCAGCCTCCGGGATGGAGATGCTGTCGTGAACGACCATCGTCTTCTCTGTGCCTGACGTCATCACCGAGGCAGGGTCTGTCCCGTTCTCGGGGATGTCGATGCGCACCTGGTGGGGTCCGATGTCCTTCCACGTGCTGCTTCGCTCCAGCACCGTCAGCCCGTCGACCCCGTCGCCGCTGAACAGCGAGTCGCCAAACGGCCGCTCCACCCCGTCGCAGACCACCAGGACGTGCGGCGTCCGTGACGACTTGCCGGCGAAGCGTTCTCGGGTGGTCAGGTCCTCAGGCAGCAGCTCGGTCAGCTCGCTGAACGAGGTGGTGACCATCCGCACCGGGCCCAACCGGTCTTTCTGCCGCCGTGAATGAGCGTGCGGCAACCACTTGACCCAGTCCCAGTGCTTCCACCGGTCCTCACGCACGACGAACGCGATCACCAGGTCTTCAGGGTGGTGCAGGGTCGCGGCACCGATCACCATCGACCGGAGCAGGGTGCGCGCCACCTCGACGTTCTGGCTCGTGATCTGCACCACCGTGGATGAGCGACCATCGACCGCGAAGGGCAGGTCGGGCTGACGCTCATGGGTGACGACGAACCGGTGCAGAGCCGATGCGCACACCGGGTCGAGCTGGGCAAGAGTCGGGATGACCGGCAGCTCCAGCTCCACAGCCAACCGCTGGTCGCTCACCCCGACCCGCAGCTTGAGGAAGTCCGGGCTGTCCTTGGTGCGTTCCCAGACCCGGGAACGCTCCTCGGCGATGTAGACCAAGGTCGACGGGTGCGGGAGCCGCCATGCCAGCGCACGGAACTGCTGGGCAGCGGCGATCCTCACGTTCTTGCGGGTCTCGGCCAGGAAGGTCAGGTAGTCTCGCCGACCGCGCAGCACCTCGGCGTTGCGCTGGGCACGCTGGCGCCACCCGTTGACCGCGACGAACCCCAACGACGACATCAGCACCATGCCGCCGGTGAGGAAGCCGGCCGGGCCTCGGTTCACCATCGTGACCATGGCGATAGCACCGACGCTGCCCAGCATCGGCAGCATCATCATCATCATCGAACCACCATCGGCAGCGGGCAGCTCCGGCGGGGGATCCATGGCGATGGTGCCCGAGGGCATCTTCGGTCCGCGGTCACTCATGATGCTTCAACCTTCCGTGCCTCGCGTATGGCAGACGACACCAGCCGTCTGCCCGCACGCGAGAAGGGTGTGTGGTCTGGAGCCAGACCGTCGAGACGTCACTCAGGAGCGCTGCCACCCCTGGCCTCCGGAAGCAGAGGCTTCCACCCCTC
>Ga0123356_10000069_pt1 | contig 108106 bp, 85 predicted proteins | sample TergutEmb28metaG_2_FD_92546 | JGI IMG/M metagenome (GOLD analysis project Ga0123356, IMG submission 92546) | Embiratermes neotenicus P3 segment gut microbial communities from Petit-Saut dam, French Guiana - Emb289 P3 | ecosystem: Host-associated > Arthropoda: Insects > Digestive system > Gut ...
AAAAAGCGTCTTGAGTCTTGTGCTATGTCAGCCTTGAGGTCTAAGGCTGAGCCAGCAATCTTTGGGTCAGTGCCATGAACGGCAAGTATCTGCTCTAAAAGGGCGTCATGTAAATAGTGCTGACTTTCGTGGTAGCCCTCCTTTATCTGGTCAAATCCCACTGAAGTGCTTTTTTACACCTCCAGTGGGATTCGATCACACTTTTAGCGAGCACTACAGCATTCTGATTAGCACTGCTTCGTCGGCAAGCATGCCCAGTTTTTCTATTTCTGCAACAACGGCCTTGAGGTCTCCTTCGCGCGTGGGATGTGTTACGAAGATGAGCTCTGCGTTTCCTGATCCGTCGGCAGCTGGGTACTGCATCATTCTCTCGATTGAGACTCCCTTGTCGGCAAAGGCTGTTGCGGTCTGAGCAACTACTCCCACACGATCGGGCACCGGCAGACGAAGATAGTAACTCATGACCACATCGTCCATCGGCTTAAGCGGTAGCTGCTCGGTGCCAAAGCGGATATAGGGACGGGTGATATCGTATGCAATGCGCTGGCTCACTTCGATGAGATCGCCCACTATAGCACTGGCTGCAGCCCCTGCACCGGCACCCTCGCCATAAAACATTGTTTCGCCCACGCTGTCTCCTACAACAAAGATGGCATTAAAAACGCCGTTAACGCTGGCAAGGGCGTGGCTGCACGGCAACAGCGTAGGGTGTACGCGCATGTCGATTCCCTCGGGGGTGCGGTGAGAAATGGCAAGCAGCTTGATGACATAGCCCATGTCTTTGGCGTTTGCAATATCGAGCGGCGTAATCTGGGTAATACCCTCTGTGGGAACTTGATCCAAAACCACCTCTGTATTAAAGGCGAGTGTGGTGAGGATGGCTATTTTTGCTGCTGCGTCATGCCCCTCAACGTCTGCCGTAGGGTCAGCCTCGGCATAACCGAGCTTCTGGGCTTCCTTGAGCACTGTGTCGTAATCTGAGCCATGCTCGGCCATCTGCGTAAGCATATAGTTGGTGGTACCATTGACAATGCCCAGCACGCTTTCGATACGATTACCAATAAGCGAGTTGCGCAGTGCTCCAATGATGGGAATACCACCGCCAACACTGGTCTCAAAGGCCAGCTCAACTCCCTTGGATCCGCTGAGCTCCAACAGCTCATAGAAGTCTTGAGCCATGACCGCCTTGTTGGCGGTAACCACCCTCTTGCCAGCCTCCAAAGCGGCAAAAACGAACTTTCTGGCTATGCCCGTGCCGCCTACAACCTCAATGACGATGTCGATCTCTGGATCATTTACAATGTCAAATCCGTCTGTGGTAAAGATGTCTCCAACGCCAAGTTTTTGAGCCTCTTCAACGTCAAGCGAGGCAACCTTGACCAACTCTATATCAACGCCCTGGTCGCGTAAGAAGTTTTTGCGATGCTCATTGAGTATGCGCACTACTCCCCCGCCTACTGTTCCGAGCCCTATCATGCCTACTTTTATCGTCCTCATGTTTCTAACCTTTCCGGCTTGCTGTGAGTGGCATCTTGACTTTCAAACCAATCTACTCACCCGCAGTAATCCTCTTTCCTCTCGTTAATTCAATTCTATCCGAGATCTCTTCTCAAGAGATCTTCGTAGGTCTCTCTGCGCTGTACGACGGTGGCTGCGCCTTGTTCTACAAATACTACGGCTGGGCGCACCTGGGCATTATAATTGCTACTCATAGTAGCATTATATGCACCAGTGCCGAGTACGGCAACGATGTCGCCCACTTCTGGTGTTTGTATGGAGGCATCTACTGCTATCATGTCGCCGCTCTCGCAATGCTTGCCGGCCAGTGTAACCAGGGTATCGCGTGCTTGGTTGGCCTTGTTGGCAATGACCGCCTCGTAGCGAGCATCGTAAAGAGCCGGGCGGATGTTGTCGGTCATACCACCGTCTATGGCTACGTAACACCTGATGCCCTTAAGATCCTTGATGGCTCCAACCGTGTAAAGAGTCACACCGGCGTTGGCTACTATGGATCGCCCTGGCTCAACGATGATTGTCGGTTCAGGCGCACCCACATTGCCAAAGGCTTCTGTAACGTGTTGAGTGATGAGCCTTCCATACTCTGCTATCGTTGCAGGTTCATCGCTTGCCTGATAGGCAATGCCCAGCCCACCTCCCAAATCAAGAATCTCAGGCGCGCACTGGTATGTTGTGTGCATGAGCTCTGCAAAGGCAGCCAAAACACCAAGAGCCTCTGCGTATGGTCGAATCGAAAAAATCTGCGAGCCCAGGTGAATATGCAGACCTTTGAGCTTGAGCCCGGGGTTCTCCAAAGCGGTGCGCACCGCTTGTTCGGCCATGCCATCGGTAATACCAAAGCCAAATTTACTGTCCTCAGCACCGGTGACAATGTAGTCATGGGTGTCTGCAACCACACCAGGCTTGATGCGCAGCAAAACAGGCTGCTCGATGCCGCGCTCCGTAGCAATACGACTTATACGCTCTATCTCCTCCAAGCAATCTACTACAATGAGCCCCACACCAGCTTCGATAGCCTCGGTAAGTTCTTGCACTGTTTTATTGTTGCCGTGCACAATGACATGTGCTGGATCAAAGCCTGCTGCGAGTGCAATGGCAAGCTCGCCACCGCCGCTCACATCAAGGTAGCAACCTTCTTCAGCCAAGATGCGCACCATGGCTTTGTTCAGAAAAGCCTTGCCTGCATAGGCCACCGTGATGTCCAGGTCAAAGGCCTCCTTATACGATGTAAGCTGATGCTTGATATGCTCAACATCCATCACATACAGAGCCGTACCCTGGTCTCGTGCCAACTCAACCAAGTCTACTCCTCCAACAAAGAGCCTGCTTGTGCGTACTTCAGCAGTTTTGGGCAGCACTGCTCCAAGCTCAGTTGTAGTACGCCCATCGGCTTGTGCGTTGGGGTTTGGTACTAAATGTCCCATATCACTCTCCTCTTTTCCGGCTTACTGTGAGCGGCATCTTGACTTTCAAACAAACTTCGTGCCTCAGTCATGTATCAGGTATACACTCCTATCGGCACGAACTCTGTTTTCAAGTCAATCTACTCGCTCACAGTAACCCTCTTTTCCGGCTTACTGTGAGCGGCATCTTGACTTTCAAACAGACCTCGCTCCTCAGTCTCAACTCTAAACTCAAAACTCAAAACTCTTGCTTTACATTCTCTCTGGTGCGCTTACGCCCAACAGTCTTAATACCAATGCCAGGACGCGGCGAGCGGCTTCGCTCAGGTACAGACGAGCTAAACTGAGCTCGGCATCCTCACCAATGATAACGCAGCTGGTATAGAACTTGTGGTAACACGAAGCCAGTTCTTCTGCATAGTGAGTGAGCTTAAAGGGTGTAAGGTCGCGAGCGCATTGCTCGATGAGGTCGGCAAGCGAGCTCATGCATCGTATGAGATCCTTTTCGGTATCTTCTTGCAAGAGGGCGAGTGCTTCATCATTGAGAGCGCCAAGCGCCTCTACGTCCAGGCCAGCATCTGCGGCCTTACGCAATACGGAGCAAATTCGCGCGTGGGCATATTGTACGTAATACACGGGGTTAGAAGCATCTTGAGTCTTGGCTACCTCAATGTCAAAATCCAGAGGCTGATCAGCCGAGCGCGAGAGCATGAGGTACTTGGTGGCATCCACACCCACCTCCTCAACCAATTCTTCAAGGGTGACCATCTCGCCCGTGCGTTTAGACATGCGAACAGGCTGCCCATTACGAAACAGGTTAACCAGCTGTCCAAGTACTACTGAAAGCTTGCCCTCGTGTCCCACTGCCGCTACTGCTGCTTGCATACGCGCAACATATCCGTGATGGTCGGCACCCCAGATATTAATAAGGAACTCAGAGCCGCCCTTGGGTCTGTCCTCCGTTACAAGGCGCTCAAACTTGTCCAGATGGTAGGCAATGTCGGGGGCAAAGTAGGTGCAAGAACCATCGCTCTTGATAAGCACACGGTCTTTATCGTCACCATAACTGGTGCTTCTAAACCATGTGGCATCTTCGTCTTCATAGAGATAACCGACGCCCCTCAGCTTTTCGAGCATGGTTTCGATAGGAGTAGCCTCACTGGCCACTGATGGCTCATACAAAGAGCGCTCGCTAAACCAAACGTCAAAGTGCACCCCCAACTGAGTACAGAGTTCTTGTTGGCCCTCAAGCATGCGCGTGTAGCCCAGCTCTCTCATAATGGCATTGCGCTCATCAGCTGGCACATCAAGGTAGGCGTTGCCGTATTCCTGAGCGAGCTCCTTGCCTATGTCAACAAGGTAAGTACCATGGTAGCCATCTTCGGGCACTGCACCATCTACGCCTAATTCCTGGAGGTAGCGTGCCGCAACGGACTCACCAAACTTGTCCATCTGGCTGCCTGCATCGTTGACATAAAACTCGCGGCATACCTCCCATCCCGCATGTTCCAAGATATTGCACAGCGCATTGCCCAGTGCAGCCCAGCGACCATGACCTACGTGCATGGGGCCGGTGGGGTTAGCAGAGATGAATTCGACGTTTATGGTTTTGCCTGCTCCCACGCTAGCTTGTGCATAGGCAGCGTCTTTATCAAATGCCTCTCGCAGTAGGGCAACAAGTGCCTTGCCCGATAGTGTCAGGTTGATGAAGCCCGGGCCGGCAATCTCGATGCTTTCAAAACTGTCATCCTGGGATAAATGCCCAACGATGATGTGAGCCACCTCACGAGGATTCTTGCCCGATTCCTTGGCCAGTTTGAGGGCTATGGTGCTTGCCCAGTCGCCGTGAGTGGCATCGCGCGGGCGTTCCACAGCACTTTGTGGGCTGTCTAAAAGAGTGAGTTCTCCAGCATCCATTGCGCGTTCAATAGCCTGATTAATGAGTGCTTCTACCTTGTATCGCATGTCCACGCAACACTTTCTGATTGTGATTCTTGGCTTTGACTTTCCGTCAAACAGAGTTCCTGATTATACCTTATAATGGCAGCTGGCTTGACTGTCTGACTGCTCGCGGTCTGACTACCCACGAGAGCGAAGGGATTGCCTGTGGAAGAATTACCTTGGTTTTGGATTTGGATTGTTGCTGCTGCGGTGCTCTTTATAGGAGAGATGCTTTCGCTGTCATTTTTCTTGCTGCCCTTTGCCATTGGGGCAGTCGTTGCTGCCATCTGCAATGCGCTTGGGCTGGAATTGGTATGGCAAATCATAGTCTTTATTGTCGTATCGGCTGTTTCTTTGGCAGCACTGAGGCCCTTTGCTCGGCGCATCACTAAAAAAGCAAGCGGTGCCAAAGCTGGTGCCGAGCGCCTCGTAGGCATGAAGGGCGCAGTAATTGAGGGACAAAGCGCAACACGCGACTTTAGAGTAAAAGTGGATGGAGAGCCTTGGAATGCCAGTGCCGCAAGCGGTGCCACACTGGTGCCGGGAACACCCATAGAAGTGCTTGCCGTTAACAGCAATTCGTTGGTGGTAGAAGCTTTGCCGCAAAAGGATCAGAGTGATTCTTACCGAGAGCCCCTGGCTTCAGAGCAGACACAAAAAGGGGTTAAGGATCCCCTTGAGGCTCCCCACTTTGTAGACGTGGATGAGAGTCGCAAGAAGTCATCCAACGAGCAGTAGTAAACGGTAATGAGCAGTAACAAACAGTAGCAATCAATTCTGTGACAGTAAGAACTCTTCAGTAACAGATAGCTCAGTAATAGAAAGGCGTTGCCATGCTAGAAGATTTAGTAGGAGTAAGTGCCATTATAGGCATTATCGTCATCATCGTTTTATTAATATTTGCCATTCGGGCGGTTCGGATAATCCGTCCGCACGAAAAGGGTGTTGTTGAGCGGTTGGGTCGCTATTTGCGCACCTGGGAGCCGGGGCTACACATCCTGATTCCCTTTGTAGATCGCGTAACGAAGGTAGACATGCGCGAGAACGTCGTAGACGTACCCCCGCAAGAAGTAATCACCAAAGACAACGTAGCTGTAACCGTAGATGCCGTGGTCTACTACGAGGCCACCGATCCCTTTAAGCTCATCTATAACGTTGCAAACTTCTTCTTGGCTGCAACCAAGCTGGCGCAAACCAATTTACGTAATGTCATTGGAGAGATGCAGCTGGACGAGAGTCTAACCAGCCGTGAAAAGATCAATGTGACCCTCAGAGACATCCTCGACGATGCCACCGACAAATGGGGTGTGCGCGTTGTTCGCGTAGAGCTCCAGCGTATTGAGCCGCCAGCAGACGTTACTCAGGCAATGCATCGGCAAATGAAAGCCGAGCGCGACCGCCGCGCCATGATTCTCGAGGCCGAGGGCGATAAAACCGCAGCCATCGAGCGTGCCGAGGGCACCAAGCAAAGCGCCATCCTCGAGGCAGAGGGTCGAGCCACCGCCATCAAAGAAATTGCCAACGCCGAAAAGGCACAAAAGATTCTCATTGCCGAGGGTGAGGCTCAAGCAATCACCAACGTCTTTAATGCCATTCATGACGGAAGACCTACTGATGATCTGTTGGCCTATAACTACATTGGTGCCCTCAAAAACATCGCTGATGGCAGAGCAACCAAGATCTTCTTGCCGCTCGAAATGCAGGGTGTAGGCAGTGTGGTAGGCTCCATAGGAGAGCTCATTAAAAGCTCGCAAGAGTCTCCCTCTTCATAACTGGAAACCGGCCGCAACCCAAAAAGTCTCACTTAGAGTCTTTTTGGGTTGTATGTTGTTCATTGGATAACCATGCACTACGTGATTGTATTTCTAGAGGGAGTCATTACCTTTATCTCGCCCTGTCTTCTACCCTTGCTGCCTGTCTATCTGTCTTTTTTTGCTGCGGGCAAAGAAAACAAGCAGCGCGCCTTGGTAAATTCACTGGGATTTGTCTTGGGCTTTACGATTATATTCGTAGCGCTCGGTGCCTTTGCTGGCACAGTAGGACGCTTCTTTCTTGAGCACACTACCATCATCAACATCATCGCCGGCCTTGTTGTCATCATCTTTGGTCTCAATTTCTGCGGGCTCATCAAGATTGGTTTCTTAAACCGCGTAGCAGGCAAGGACGCTCCCAGCAAGGAGTTGCGTTTTTCCTCTGCGCTGGTATTTGGTATAGTCTTTTCCATTGGGTGGACACCTTGCGTAGGAGCCTTTCTTGGTTCTGCTTTGATGCTTGCTTCGCAACAGGGCTCCACTTTGGTAGGAGTACTGATGCTTTTGGTGTATTCGCTCGGCCTGGGAGTTCCCTTTGTTCTCAGTGCAGTTTTGGTTGACAGGCTTAAGGATGCATTTGATACAATCAAGCGCAACTACCAAATCATCAACATCGTGTCTGGCTGCTTTCTCATTATCGTAGGCATTTTGATGGCAACCGGACTGTTGGGACGAGCACTAACCATGCTTTCTTTCTAGGAACGTTTAAAGGAGTACGAATGAATAAAAAGGCAATAGTGATAATTGCGCTGGTAGCTCTTGTAGTATCCATAGCTCTGGCGAGCTTGGCGTACAGCATTTTGACCAGCTCGGGAGAAGTGGGGGGCACTCCAGGCTCCCTGATAACCGGGGGAGCTGGACAAGGCAATAGTATGTCCGGGCAAGCCGCTGAGGCAAACTCCAACGATGCCGCAGCAGAAGGAGAAGACAGCGCCAGTTCTGGAACTGCAAACGTAAGCGGTCAGGCAGATGCACTAAGCAGCTCTGCGGCTCCAGATATACAGATTCTTGACAGTGAGGGTAATGCCGTGAGGCTCTCAGACTTCAGCGGCACGCCCGTTGTACTCAATTTCTGGGCAAGTTGGTGTCCGCCCTGCGTGCATGAAATGCCCGACTTTGAGCGCGTGTATCAAGAACTGGGTGCAGAAGTTCAATTCATCATGCTCAATGCAACCGACGGACAAAGAGAGACCGTAGCAACTGCATCGCAATTCATCAGTGCTGAAGGGTTCAACTTTCCTGTATTCTTTGACACAGAAGGCGAAGCTGCTCTTGCCTACAATATCACTGCAATACCTGAGACACTTTTTATAGACCGTGAGGGTAATATAGTCGCTAACCATATTGGCGCAATGAGCGAGCAGCAACTACGCAGCGCACTTGAGTTGATTATGTAACAGTTGCACACTATGCCAGGAACTGCCTGGGTTGGAGCCCAGACAGAGCAAGGAGCTTCATATGAAAAAAGGATTGCTTTTGTTAGTGGTAGCAATGTGTGCTGCTGGACTTCCAGCTGGGTGCATCACCTCGCTTGGCCACGATAGAGCTGTGGTCAAGCTCAATGGAAATCCAACCACCGGATACAACTGGAGCCATTCCATCACTCCCGAAGGCATTGTCGAGCTGGAGTCCGTAGACTACAAGCAAGACAGGGCATCTTCTCAAATGACCGGAGTAGGCGGAACCTTCACCTTTACCTTTGTAGCACTTAACCAGGGCAATGCAGAAATCATCTTTGCCTACGAGCGAGAGTGGGAAGACCAGCCCCCGGTTAATACCGCAGTCTATCGAGCCACGGTAGACGCAGACAATAATCTTAAGTTGGAAGAAGTTCAGCCTGCTGCCAACTGACAAGACACAAAAGGCTCAGCAGATTGCAGCTTGCTCTCATCTGTAGCCTATAAAGCAAGGAGACTCCCGTGCAATTCAAGCTAGAACACTATACTCACCCTGATTTTTCTTTGCCCATGCTGGCAAACGCCCCTGATGCACAATTGGCAGAAGCTCCCCTGGACGGCGTTGCGCCCAAAGAGTTTCATGCAACCACCATCTTTCCGGAATACTTTAAGGTCAACGGCAGATGGCTGCTTGCACAGGAAAGTCGTATGGACTGTGCTGCCGTACTGGAGCAAGACACGATCCATGTACGCGAACTACGCCGTCTCAAAAAGGGCGACCAAGTCTTTGTTGCCAGGAGCGAGAGTGGCGAGCACGGCATCTTTGTGCACACAGATGGCTTTGATGAGGCCGAGCAATCACCTGGCGAGCGCTTTGCCTTTAGACAGGGCAGAAGCAGAGAAACAGCTTTTTCTATGGACTATGATTTTCTGTATCAGCAGCTGCGCCATGAGCGGGAGCACGGCTACATCGTCTGGGTTGCTGGTCCAGCCTGCACCTTTGATGCTGACAGCAGAAATGCCTTCTCCGAGCTATGCGCAAACGGCTACGTGCATGCCCTTTTGGCGGGCAATGCCCTGGCAGTGCATGATTTGGAAGCCTCTTACAAACACAGCGCCTTGGGGCAAGATATTTACACGCAAAAAACCTACCCACTTGGACACTATAATCATCTCGATACCATCAATAAGGTGCGTGAGCACGGATCCATTACCTCTTTTATCGAGAGGGAGCAGGTGCACGAAGGCATTATGTTTCATTGTGTCAAGCACGACATTCCCTATGTGTTAGCTGGATCCATCAGAGACGATGGTCCTTTGCCCGAGGTTTATGCAGATGCCTATGCAGCCCAAGACGCCATGCGCACGCACATCAGCAAGGCAACCACGCTCGTCTGTCTGGCAACAACCTTGCACTCCATAGCCGCTGGTAACACCGCACCCTCTTTTAGAGTCTTGCCCGATGGCACCATACGACAGGTATACCTCTACATGGTCGACATCTCTGAGTTTGCCGCCAACAAGTTAAGCGACAGAGGCAGCCTTTGCGCCCGAAGCATCATCACTAACGTGCAAGACTTTCTTGTGCACACTAACAAAAACCTCAGGCTGTAGAGGAAGCACTTCATTTTTTATCTTCATCCCCAAGCTTGTCGAGCTTTGCAATCTTAGGCAGCAAAAAGGTGATGGCAAAGACTATGAACATGCCTATGCCACTGATGACAAATATGGGAGCTACTCCAATAATATCTCCCACGGCACCAGCAAGACCAAGCCCTACCAGGGAGGCAACAGAGAGCAACGAATTAAATACCGAGAGCACACGGCCAAGCTTATCGGGAGCAATATTCTTTTGTATTACCGCTATTAAAGGCGCATCAAAGAGCACGCCTGTTATTGCCATAAGACCGGTGAGGGCAAAAAACCACCAAAACGCCGTAGGCGGCAACAGGCCACACACCATGACTATCAGCGCGCAGGCGCCAAGAGAGATTCTGATAAGCAAAGTGAGGCGTTTGCCGCCACCCCAGATGCCAAGGGCTACCGTTCCTGCCAAAAAGCAGCCGCCCCAAACAGCCTCGATGGCAGCAGCATGAAAACCTCCGCCATTAAAGTGCTCTACCGTCATCAGAGGAAATAAAGCGGCCATGGGCATGAAGAAGACACAGGCAATAGCCACCGCTACAAAGAAGGGCACCATGCCCTCTTTATTGCGAATTGCCCGTATGCCGTCCTTCATCTCGTCAATAACCTTGGTCTGCTCTTCTTTGGTCATTTGCCCCTCAGGTATGCGCACAAAGAAGAGAACGCTACAAGCAATCAAGGCACCCAAGATATCAGTTGATAGCGCCAGCTCAAGTCCCACGAGCTCAAAGAGCAGGATGCCAAGCGCAGGGCCAACAATATTACCGGCAGCAGCCAAGCCCGAAGTCATGCTGCTTACACGAACCAGATGCTTTTCGGGCACCAACAGCGGCATAGCCGCACTCATGGCCGTATAGTGAAACACCTGCCCCAGCGAGCGGATGGCAATCATTATCAATACCAACAACACGCTCTCTTTACCCAAGATAATTATGACGATCATCAAAACTGTCACAGCTGCAATAAACAAGTCTGCTGCAATCATGATGTGTTTACGGTTGTACCTATCAACGATAGAGCCCGCAATAGGAGACAAGAGAGCCATGGGCAAGAGGTAGAATATCGTGCCCAGGATTAAAATCAGAGCGCTTCCGGTCTGTGTGAGATACCAGATGAGGGCAAATCCTGCGGCAGCACTGCTGAGCAGCGAAAATATCTGGCCACTAAAAACTATGCCAACGGTTTTCATCCAGTCTCTAGGTGCTTCGACTCCCGAAGCAGTAAGACGAGAGCTGTCTATAGTATCAGTAGGGGTGATTTGTTCATTATTATGTTCCATCGTAACTCCATCTATCGTTGAATAGCGTCTTTGCCAAAAGACGCTCGGCATGTCCTGCTTGTTTGCACCTAGTTTGAGACTAGGCTACAAACCTCAACTTGATGGATAACACTAAATTGCCTCCTCGGCTCTTTGGAACATCTACCTGAGTATAACAGAAAGCCCGCAGAAGGAAAGACCTTTATATTGACAGACCTTGATGTGACAACTGTGTCAGTTACAGTTCAGTCTATACATCGTCATTGCGGGCTTGACCCGCAATCTGAGACGCATTTTGGTAAGATTGCGGCTCGGAGGCCGCAATGACGGACAGAGTGTGAGCTGCCGCGGTAGCGGCTTAGTACAGTAACCTGTGTCAAGGATGCCAGGGATAAATCGACCTGGCATCCTCAGTTGATTTTAAGCTAGGGGCTTACGGCAGCGGGCATCTCGCTATCCTCTTCTTCTTCGGTCACTTTTTTGAAAACCAGATTCATGGCAACCAGCTCAAGGCCAAGGAGTCCTGCGTTAACAAAAGTCCACCAATCCATGAGCACCATAGGCGCTGTCATATCTTGCGTCAGAACAAATACCAAAACGCCAACGATTGTCGTTGCGCAAACAGCAGCGAGCCAAGCGCTTTTGCGTCTAGTGTGCTCCCTCTCGCTGCTTGCCAAGTCGTCTTCATATTCGCTTGTGACCACTTGCCCATTTTGAGACATGAAGAAGGTTTCCATGATTTCTTTTTCTTCGGCCTCTCGTCTTCTCTGCCTGAGTGCCCTGATAAGTGTTATTGCACCTACCAGAACACCTATAACAGCGAGGAGTAAATTCACCAGTGCCCAAGACGGCACACCGGGGCTGCTAAAGAGAGGCATTCGTGTGTCTTCTATCTCAACAACCGGCAGGGCATTGTTACCGACAATGTTTGAGCCTCCATTGCGAGATGAAGGGTTGGGGGTCACAACCGACTGAGGCTCAGGTGCGGGCGCTGGAGGGGTCTGCATCGGAATGTAGATTGGGGGAAGAGCCGGCGCACTGGCTGGTGGTTGCACTGGTTGATACGTTGGGGGCAGAGTGGGTTGTTGCGCAGGCGGCTGCACTACTGGTGGCTGCGCCGGTGGTTGTGCGGGTGGCTGCACGGGTGGCACAACCGGAGGCTGTACGGGCGGATTAACGGGCGGTTGGACAGGCGGTTCAACCGGTGGCACAGAGGGAGCCTGACCACGGAAGCTGTGAGTATATAAAAGGGAGCCCACCTTTTGACCACTGCTGTTATAGGCAGATACCGCAGTTTGTTGTGAAGGCGTAACATATACCTCTATCACATAGGAGCGGCTGTCAAGGGTATATCCTGTGGCAGCAGGGGTGAGAAGGTTAAGGTTGTAGTAGAAAGTTCCCCAGCTCGAAAAGATCAAATTGATCGTAGCGCTTGAAGTTCCCTTGATACTAAAGTCTCTGCCGCTTGCAGGCATGGGATTAGTTGCTGCCTGCGGTATAAGTCTGTAAGAAAAGGTCGAGTTGGGCGGCGCAGCAACACTATGGTTAAACACCTGCTTTATCTCAACGCTTACCTCAGCAACAAAGGATGCCTCTGCTTTTTGGGTAAAAGATCCCAGGGCAAACAGGGAGATGCCAAGGGTCATTGCCACAACCATTGAGGTGACTTTTTGCGGCAGGTCTTTTGCACTTTTCCTTTTTGCCTGCCTGCTTGACCCATGCAGCTGTCTCTCGTATTCTTTTGCTTTTACTCTATCAGCTCTGCTCATATCTTCTTCTCTCTCTTGCCCTTACACTCAGGGCAGCTCGCCGGTATTCTTTTGCCCGTTTCCCTCGCTTATGTCATTGGCCGACATGAACGTTGGGTCTGCTTTATTTACCTCCCCAGTTTGTGCAGACTCTTCATTCATGTCGGCAAATGACACAATCGCCTGAGCAGCCATTTGTTTTTTCTTTTTTTTCTTGATGCAATAGGACACTAAGAGTGCTAAAACTATGATGAGCCCAATGGCCACCAAGAGCTTGATCCACGCAGCAAGGGTTTTCCAGTACTCCATTAACCCACTTGGCGTTGCGTAGTTGCTCGTCTCCTCAACAATAAAGGGATTCTCAAACAACTCATCAGAAATGCGCCCTATGAGGATGTCTCTGCCGTTTGTTGAGGCAGCAGAACAAGTGGCAAGCAAGATGATGCTGTCATATGCATTGATGTCAATGTTGCGCTGGTGTACCGTCAGCTCCGCTATTCTTTGAAGATAGGCTTGGGCTTCTTCAGTGTCTATGATGCCTGGTTTAAATATCGTTTTGTCGTAGGCGTCAGCATGAACGAAGGCAAAGAACTCAAGTCCATGTTCTTTGCCTTCGTAAAATAGCATGCCGTAGCGACGCTCTGCAAAATAGTCTTTCTTGGCAAAATCACCTATCTCACCAAACATGGTGAACTTTTCCATATGATGCCCGTAGAGAATGGAGTTGAAGTCAGAAAAGTCTCTGCTTGACTGATAATCAAGAAAAATGGCACCTGAGAGAGAGTGTTTACCCTCTGCATTGGTATTGATATAACGCATATTATCGGTGCCTTGCACCACCGGATAATCAATATGCGTGCCATACACTTCTATCCATGCTATTACGTCACTGTTGATGGCAATAAGCTCATCAAAGGATTTTGCTTCTGGAACAGGCTTGTATCGTTCGTAGTTAGTAGCTGCTGCCGCCCGATGTACCTGATCGGAGTCCCAGAGAGCATAGCCCCCAAAACTCGCGAGTATGCAGATTGCCAGTAATACCGCAGTGTTAACGGCACCGTTGGCAATCCTTATTGCTCTCGAGCGGGCTTTGCTCATTCCAGTCCTCCTCTCAGGTACAGAGCGGTGGTATCTGTGGGTAGTCAGATACCAGTGGCAGTACTAGCGAATTGTCGTTTTTATATAATGCTTTAGTCTTGCCTCTGACTTCCTGCAACACTTGACTTACGCCAAATGTGCAGGATGCCAGAAGAGTAATGCTTGATTCTTAGTTCTTAGTTTTCCACTTGCCTTTTTTTGCGCTTTACTACAATGAAAACTGCAAGGCAGCCAAGAGCCAGCAAAATGAATCCAACGTAGGGCAGGTTGCTCATGAATATGCCGGCCGGTGTTGCATCTTCGTAGGCATTGTTAAAGGCAGCCAGATTGGTGGCTTCTCCAATTAACTGAGCGGAGGTATACACCGAGCCATCCGGTATGCTGAGGCCTGCGCCCGCTGCACCGGTGGCCACAGCGCCCTGAAAACCATTGCTGGTAACACGCGCAGTGGTGATGTAGCCCGACTCACCTGACTCGCTTACTACGTAGGTTGTGCCTACAGGAGCATCCATAAATACGAGGCTCTGACCATGCGTGAGCTTAAAGCCGGTAGCGGTTGTAGAAGAAAACATGAGGTACTTTCTTCCCTGCAAATCGGTGCCAATAAGTGTGCTGCTGGCCGTACCTGTGGGGTCAAGCACGGTGGCTCCCTCCATCAGATAAGCTGCATAATGAGACTTAACAAAAGCTGGAATCAAAGTGGGAACCGTAATAGTCATGCTAAAGTCAAAAGGCCAAACCTTGCTACCAAGGTCTCCCGAAACAGACTTGCTTACCACGAGGGCAGCATTATTGGGGTCTGGATCTGGATCAGGTCCGCCGCCACCGCCACTCTTTACATATAGATTGGTAAAGGCCATGCCACTGTAAAGGGCAGATGAGTCGCCGCCTCCAGGTGAAGGATCGCCCTTGGTGCCAGAGCCGGGACTGCCGTCATCTTTTTTGACCTCAACCATGCCTATGGCATAGATGTAGCGGCTTCCCACCGTTTTTCCAGCGGGAATCTTGCCTGCTTGCGCATCGGCATCTGTGTACTCTCTCACATAGACAGTTACTCTGTACTCGGCTTGAGAGAGCGTCATGGCCTCTTGCGTACTGCCAGCAGATATAACATAGGTGCTGCCAGTTTCTTTAATGGTGTACTCATATTTACCAGCATTAGGCCAATTTATGGCACCAAAGAGTTCGGTCGACTCGAGGTAGTAGCTGCTCACGCCGTCAACCGTAGCCTCCAGCGTCTCTGCGCTTCCGTTAAAGCTAATGGTAACCACGCCAGCGTTGCCAATGGGCGGCATGATGGCAAGATTGGCAGTGGAGTCGTTATAGCTCACAGGAGCTACCGAGAAGGTAAAGCCCATGTTTGGATAGTCGGTACCTACAGGCACTTTAAGGATCTTGGTAATGGCCGCAGTATTAACTTCTGTTGGGTCAGTTTCGGCATGTGCTGGCGCTGCAAATCCCAAGCCAAGTGTCATTGCCAACATGGCTGCCAGCAGTATTCGTAGTGTCTTCTTCACGTTAATATCCCTTCCGTTTTGTATTTGGTTTACCAGCTCTTAATTCTCTACGCTTCTTTTGCGCACCTTGAAAGCAACAAAGCCTCCCAGGGCAATCAGGGCAAGTGCAAAGAGTAGATAGTAGGGCAGGTTGTTCATGTTGATGCCAGTCTCGGACATGCCGTCATTGGTGTTGGTAAAATCTGCGCTGTTGGCAGCCTCGCCTACCAGGGGTGCGGCAGCACTTGCAACGGGAATAGCCAGGCTGGCACCCTCTGCAGCAGTTACTGCAGGAGCCGCAATACCATTGGAGGTGATTATGGCAGAGGGAGTGTAGCCCGCTGACCCTGCCTCAGAAATGATATAGCTGGCGCCCACGTGCGTATTGGTAAAGGCCAGGGTTTGACCCGACTTTAGAGAGAAGGTTGTTTGCGCACCAGAGCCAAAGGCGATGTAGGAATTGCCGTTTATGTCTACTCCAGCTGCTGTTACATTATTATCTGCAAGTGCACTGCCATTAATGATTGCGCCGTTGGTATCAATGATATAAGCATGATAGGTTGCGCTCGCCACGAGCGAAGGCTTGGTAACCGTCATGGTAAAGTCAAAATAAGCAGAGCTGCTTGCGTAGTGACCACTAGTTGTCTTGCTTACTCCTAAAGTCCTGTTATTGATGGGATCAGGATCATCTGGGTCGCCATTATTCTTTGTAAAAGTGTTGGTAAAAGTTACCTGACTGTAGTCATAGAGAGTGCTCAGGGAGCCAGGGGTGGGGTCAACTTTGTCGGTACCAGGATCGCCGCCTTCTTCAACGATCCTCACAACTCCGATGGCAAAGATATAGAGGTTGCCAACTGCCTTGCCGGGGGGGATGATATCGCCGGTTTTGTACTCGCGCACATGCACTCTCATGGTGTACTGAGCATCTGAGTAAGTCATGGTATCGGTGCCTGTGTAAGTGCCAGCATTCTCGCTGATGGTGTACTCGTATATGCCTGTATCTGGCCAATTAATTGTGCCGAGAAGTGGAGCCGACTCCAGATAATAGAAGTCTACATCTCCTACCGTCTCGGTGTGGGTAAAGCTCGTTGTTGGCGTAAAAGGTATGGTCACAACGCCAGAGGTACCGATGGGGGGCATGGTAGAGGCAAGACTGGTGTCGCTGTTTACGCTCACCGGTGTAAAGTTAAAAGTGAAATTGGTCGTAGGAACCGCAGTTCCTACGGGAACCCTGAGCACCTTGGTGATAGCTGCCTCTGAATAGGCCTCCGGGGTTGCTGGGTCGGCGTGTGCCGCTGGCATAAAGGTCAAACTGAGTGCCACTGCCAACATGGTTACCATAAAAACTCGAATTCTTTTGCTCATTGTGCATCTCCTTATTACATTGCTTTTCGACATTTTTGTCGTCCTTACTTCTTCTTTGCTTTCAATCCCACTTTTTTCTCAATTCTTAAAAGTTGCGTCTTCTCAAAACACTCAGCACAGATCCTTTAGTGTCTTCTGATCTCACTGCGCCGTAGATACGACTATCGGCTACGTTTTCTCTGGCATCGCCCAGAACAAAAATCTCTCCTGGGCCAAGCGTGAGCGGTAGCTCCGGTCCATCGGCGTAGCGTACAGTCTCAAAGAAAATCCTCCGTTCCTGTTGCAGCGAGCCGTTTATTATCAAACCTCGCTCCGAAATGTCCACGGTATCGCCTGCAACCGCTACCACACGCCTTACCTGCGCCTGACCTTCATAGGTCACTACTGCGAGATCTCCGGCTCGGTAATCGGTGCCCCATCGATAAAAGACCACCAAATCACCATCTCTTACTGCCGGTTCCATACCTGCGTCGAGGTTGTAATGCAACCCGTAAACAAAGGTGAAAAGCGCTACCCCAATAAGGGCAATGGCTGCTATCTTTGCTCCAAGCATTCCCAGGTCATACCAAACCGTTTTGGGCTTGGTGGAGCGTCTTTGAGCAGCCTCAAAATCATTGCCGAGTGGGTCTTCTCTGGGTCGATTAGTTTGTTGGTTTGCAGCATCTTTTTTTAAATCATTAACCATGGTTGCCTCAGCTCCCTAACGCCTGGCTCGCAGAGTGGCACCTGTGGATGAAGAGCCCTCTTCGTCTTTTCTTCTTATGTAACTCCTTGCCACATAGGCAACAATAAGTATGCTGACAGCCAACAGCATGCCTGCAAGAACAAGGGCTGCCTCATCATAGGTGCCCACGCCCGCTTCAACCACATAGATACAATCATTTGTAAAGTCAAATATGCGACTGGGGCTCATGGCAAGCATCACGGGGATGGCATTTGAGCTGCCACCGGTGTCATGGTCTATGACTGGAGTATTGCTTGGATTGGCGCGATCGATAAATGACGTGGTGTAGCCGCTGTCGGCTGTTTCGACAATGCGTATTAAGCAGCTAACGGGCACATCTTGAATAACGATCTGTTGGCCATGTTTGAGCTCAAAGCTCAGCTGACCAGAAGAGCCCAGGAGCTTGGTGCCCGTAACCGGTATCAAAATGCCAGCTCCGCTGATGGAGTAATCAAAAGGCCTGTTTTGCGCTAAGGGCACTCCTGAACTGTCTCTAAAGTACACCGTAAAAATCCAAGGCTTGGTCTTCTGACCATAGTCGCCCGTTACTTCTTTTGTCACGGTAAGCGTAGTGTTGGGGGGAGGTTCGCTATAGATATAATAGATGGTTCTGTTTGCCGTTATTTGCGTAAGGGGAACATTTCCCAAGGTATATTGTCCAGGGGCAGCCATCGGATAAGGGCCTGTTATGCTATCCCACTTATAGCCTACAGCGTTGTAATTTGAAATGCTGGGCAAGCTGGACAAGGCTTTGCTGTACATAAAACCATCAGTTACCACAGAGGTATTGTCATTCATCAGTGAGGTGCCATTTAGATTAACGTACTTCTCTGTAAGAATGCGGTAAAGTGGGGCGCTCTTGAGCTTAACTGGCAGCCAACCTTCGTTGAGATTTGTTGTTCTTTGGTGGGAGTTATAACCACTTAAAGCGGTTATGGAGTAGAGTACGGGGCTGTCAGCGGGCAAACCCTGGCTGCGAAGGACTTGCTGCATACCTAGTGGCGTATCAACGTACACATTGTAGTTCGTTTGCCCTGCACTGCTGGGGGGAACTTGGAAGGCAAAGCAACGCCAGCTTGCCTCGGGCATCTGCAGTGCCATTAACGCATTGGTGATATCACCGTCGGCAAAGACAACCAGTTGTCCGTCAAAGGTGTATCCCGGATCAAGCTTTGCATTAACGAAGTAGCCGGTGCCATTGATAGCACCTGCTGCGTGAATTGCCGGCAGGGCACTTTGCGAGTAGGCATCGATTCTGGCACCGCTGTTAATGGTTAATTGTGCTCCGGCACCGCCAACACCACCGCCGATGCCTGCAGCATTACTGCCGCCGGCAGCCGTAACCACAGCGTTTCCAGTGATGGTGATGTTGCCGCCAGCTCCGCCGATGTTGCCGCCGCCGCCGATGCCTGCTCCAAAACTACTAAAGGTATTTACGACCGCATTGCCTCCTATGGTGATATTGCCGCCTGCGCCAGCATCCGCACCGCCGCCGATGCCTGCTCCGCGTTGCGTATACGCATTGACCACGGCATTACCTTGTATGGTGATGGTGCCACCATTGCCTTGCCGAGCGCCGCCGCCGATAGCTGCGCCATTGGTGGTAGTTGCATTAACGACAGCGCCTCCTTGGATGGTGATAATGCCACCGCTTCCGTACTCAGGACCACCGCCAATGGCTGCGCCTTCTACGCTGGTTGCGTTTATCGTGCCTCCATTGATTGTTATGTTGCCACACTCTTGAAACATATCGGGCCCGCTGCCACCGCCGATGGCCGCATACTGGTTGTTGGTAGTCGATATCGTCAAAGAACCAATGCTGGTACCAGGGTGAGTTGCACTGTCTATGGTAAGGCTGGCAACAGAAAATGGAGAAAGTCTAGTTACAAATAGTGAGCCCCTGAGTACATTATCACCCCTTAGTCTTAGATTAAGATGAACAGGATCTACCGCCATAGTAATAGTGCCCGCCCAATTGATGTTATCCAGCTCAACATATTGGGGGCTGGTGCTCAAAAACATTATCGTGCTCACTGGCGACGTAGAGCTGCTTTGCCTGAAGGTATAGCTATGATTATCAGCAGTGCCTCCAGAAAAGCTAATAACGCCGTTACTATAGCCATAGCCTGTGCCTGAGCTGGGACTACTGAGATCTATAACAAAGTGAGCAGTAGCAACAGCTCCCATAGGTAGTCGCATGCCGGCATTGATGCCTTCAATGCTTTCGTCTTCAGAAAGCTCGATGACCTCGGTTAGAGCAATGAGCCGATCTATTTCATCATCCCAAACGCTCCAATCTATGGCGTCCCAGTCAACCTCAAAGTAGTTGTCCCGAGTACGCTCAAAAGGCAAGAGATACTCATCTGAACGAACAAAACCGTCCATGAGCCCTACAACATAGTTGCCTGGCTCAAGATTCTCAAAACGGTAGGTGCCATCTTGCTGAGTCAGAACTCCTCTATGAGGCACCGATGCGTGGGTAATAAGGGCGGTCGGATCTTCTATCCTAAAGAGAAAGACGGGAAAGTCGCCCAAAGGGCTTTCGTCACTATCAAAAAGACCGTTCCATGAGTTCTCGGACATGCCGTTGCCATCCACCCACAACAATCCCTCTATGCTGCCAGAGGCTGTGTCTGACGCTTGGGGAGCGGTGCCCGACTCCAAAGGAGCTTCGTTTTCTGGCTCTTCTTGCCCTTGCTGCGGGCTTTCTTCTTCTGGCTTGCCTTGGCTTTCTGGCTCGCTTTGCCCCTCTGGCCCGCTTTGTCCTTCTGGCTCGGGTTGACCCTCGGTCTCGCTTTGTGCTTCTGGCTCACTGTGCAATCCAGGCAGGTTTTGCCCTTCGGACTCATAGGGCTCCTCGGACTCACTTTGAGCTGCTGACCCACCTTGTTCTTCTTGCCCGTTAGATACACCTGGCTCGCTCGCACCTTCTAAGTCTTCTGGTGCGCCAGAGTCTGTAAGAGTAAGCTGTGTGCCCTGTCCATATGGCGCAGTGCTCGCACCCTCTGCATTGCCGTTGGTCTCTCCAAGCTGTGCGACAATGCCGGCTGGCACAACAAGTAATACTGCCAGCAACACTGCAACAAATGCAGTTGCGGACTTTGATAGTCTTGCCTTTGATCTGTTCGTGCAGTCTCTTAAGTATCCCATACCACTGCCTATCTCCTTTTTCTATTGTTGGCGAGCTCTTTGCGTCTCAGCTAGAATTCATCAGTTGCTACGATGAATTCTCTATGTAATGTGTAGCTGCTTCCCGCCTTATCTTCCATTGCAAACCAGAGGGTGTAGTTGCCACCCTCGTCTTTCTCCCGCATGTGTGCAAATATGCCATTGACGTCTGAACCGTCCCCGCTCAAGAGCACGATCGCGCTCCCCGTCTTTGTAATCCACCAATGCGTAATGGAGAGATCGCCTCGCTCGTTTGTTGCCCAAGCGCTGGCAGTGGCGGGATTTACCGTGTGCAACGCACTCTCGCCTCCAGAAAAGACTATTTCTCCAGCGGTTTCTACTGGTGCAGCCTCTTCGAATGCCCCGCCAGCCCACAAACCGGTAAAAACCAAAACGGTTGTTGCTGCTGCTGTAACAACACCAGCAAAAAATGTAGATGTCTTGCCTGCAATGGATGCAGCTGCGGTAGAGGCTGTGCTGCTCTTAGCAATACCAATACCAGCCGCACCTGATGCTACGAGCGCTATGCCAGTGTCGGCTATGAGAGCTGCTTCGTCATTGAGCGCCTGAGTTAATAGAGCGCCAATAGGTGTAGCGGCTAGACTGTGCGCCAAGGCAGACGGTTGCTGCTGTCTATAAAGCGCCGTCTTTATTTTTTCTCTTGCGCGGATGAGATGTATGGAAACCACCTGCTTGGTAACTCCCATCACCTCAGCAGTTTGGGTAACAGACATGCCCTCGTAATAGTGCAAAATTACTGCCTCAAGTTGCCGCTCGGGCAGTGTGTCGATAATGGCAATGATTCTTTTGCGCTCTTCATCGGTAATTTCGTACTCATGAGAAACATAGTCGTCGCTTTCGTCATCAACGATTGAATCAAGATACTCTTCCATACTGAGCACAACTCTATGCTTTTTATTTTTAGCGTAATAGCGGCTGATTTCGTTGTTTATGATGGTGTTAAGCCAGCCACCAAAAGCCTTGGGGTCTTTGAGGTTATGGATGTTTTCATACACCCTCACCAAGATTTCCTGGGTGACGTCTTCTGCTTCTTCCTGATTGGATATCTTGCGAGAAACACGAAAGCTGACATTTTTGGTGATCGACTGGCAGAGCTCTTTAAGCGCAGTGTTGTTGCCGCTTGCAGAGCGACGAATAAGCTTCTCTTGCGCCCGAACAGCTGCAGGGTCACGATTGACTTCTGCAGAATGAACCAACTGCTCTTTTTTCAGCATCTGATTAGTCATATTCTTGTATTTACCCCGTTCGTCATCTTAAGGAAGATCCATTCATTTGATACTTCTGTTCATTCACTATGCTCTTTCCAACGTTTACGTCATGGGTATCAAGAGCAGGCTATTGCCTGTGCCTCTTTAGTACCCACATTTACCCACGTACACCCCGCAACGCTCAAGGCGATGTTTGACCCACATGTTTACTCTTTTTGCTTTTTGACCTACCTTTGCTGCAACAGGTGCAAACAGCACTGGTTGCCTATCATCTTGTTTTTACCCGCTTCTTAATCTTCCAAACAAACGTACAAAACATGTGTCTTTCGTCTAAAGCCAACTAAAATATACTGCTTTGACAAAGCACACTTAATTTAGACCCACGGTTTTCGTATTTGTCATACAAGAAATCAAAACTTTTTTTCTTTTTATGCTGACTCTCCTGCGCCCCGCCCCTTTTCAAGCACAACAGAACTCATACCCGCACACTGGTTACCTGGTTTTCTCGACACATTAATCAATTACCTGAACGTCTAATGCACTCAAATGAACTGTAGCCCCGCACCGGTACTTCAAACCCTGCACAGCTCTACTCGTGCGAGAGCAGGTTAACACAATTCCCTCTTGTTTGTCCGAAGTCAGAGCCTGGAACTAGGTAACTTGATGCTTGTGTCTTTGCTTGACCCGATAGTGTCAGAGAAACGTCGTGCTGATACCAATTGCCTTGCCTTAACAAGCTGGCATTAAAGGGGTCTCTATTACTGAGTTTTGACCACTGGCAGTAACGGGCGATGCGATACGCTTTTGGGCAGATGACTGCTCTTGTCTATGAAACGCCGCCTTTATTTTTTCTCTCGCGCGGATAAGGTGTATGGAAGCCACCTGCTTGGTAACCCCCATCACCTCAGCAGTTTGGGTAACAGACATGCCCTCGTAATAGTGCAAAATCACTGCATCAAGTTGCCGCTCGGGCAGTGTGTTGATGATGGCAATGACTTTCTTGCGCTCTTCATCTGTTCTATCGTATTCGGTAGCAGCGTAGTCTTTGCTTTTGTCATCGACTATCGAATCCAAATACTCTTCCACACTGAGCACCACTCTATGCTTTTTGTTTTTAACGTAGTAACGACTGATCTCATTTTTAATGATGGTATTGAGCCAGCCTCCAAAAGCTTTGGCATCTTTGAGATTGTTAATACCTTCGCATACCCTCACCAAGATTTCTTGAGTGATGTCTTCTGCTTCTTCTCGACTGGAAACCTTATGCATAACTCGAAGAGTAATACTTTTGCATATCAACCGACAGAGCTTTTTGAGCGCAGTGTTGCTGCCGTTAATTGAACGACGTACCAGCTTTTCTTGCACCCGAGCTTCTGCGGCATCATGATTGATTTTTGCGCAGTGCTCGGGTTGCTCTCTTCTCAGAATCTGATTGGTCATATTCTTCACCTCACCCCTTCATCATTTCTGGCCAGCTCAAAAATACTGCGTAAAGTAAGCGCGCCAACACCCACAGTTTCGTTTATAGTTACACTAAAAATAGGACTCTATTTACTTTTTTGCGCTGCTTTGCCCCCTTACAAGCGCAGCAGAACTAATACCCAACACTGGTTAGGTTATCTCCTCGAACGTTAATTACATTACTTGAACTACCAATGTACAAAAATGAACTTATACCCCGCGGTGGTAGTTTAACACTGCACAGTTCCACTCGTACAAGCAGCAGAATATCACAATTCCCTATAGCTTGTCTGCGCTCAAAGCCCAAGACTAGACAACTTGATACTTGTGTCAACAAACTGTCAAAAACGAAGCAGTATAGGATACCGCCCCCGGAAAGCCAGGATGATGGGTTTCAGCCAAGATGCCGTCCATAGGAAGCCAGGATGATGGGTTTCTGTGGGCGAGCAAATTGGCTTGAAAATAGAAACGGGTCGACAGGAGCGCACTTCTGGTGCGTGACTGAGGCCCGTTTATGTTTTGAATGCCAAGATGCCGTCCACAGGAAGCCAGGTATGGGTTTCTGTGGGCGAGCAAATTGGCTTGAAAACTGCCCCCGAACCGATAGGAGTGTATACCTGATACATGACTGAGGTTTGGGGGCAGTTTGAATGCCAAGATGCCGTCCACAGGAAGCCAGCCTGGTTACTCTTCGAGATAGTCCTTCAGCTTACTCGACCTTGAAGGATGCCGCAGCTTGGCCAATGTCTTAGATTCTATTTGGCGAATGCGCTCGCGGGTTACTCCAAACTCCCTGCCCACCTCTTCTAAGGTGCGCGGATGGCCATCTTTGAGACCAAAGCGAAGTGATATGACTTTACGTTCGCGCTCTGCCAAACCATCGAGCACCTTTTGGAGCTGTTCTTGCAGCATGCTGAAGGAGGCGGCATCGGGCGGCACTTCGGCAGCAGAGTCCTCGATAAAGTCACCCAGTTGGCTGTCTTCTTCTTCGCCAATGGGGGTTTCCAAAGAAACCGGCTCTTGAGAAATCTTTTGAATCTCACGGATGCGCTCGGCAGGCATGCCCATGACCTCCCCTATCTCTTCTGGGGAAGGGTCTCGACCAAGCTCCTGTAACAACTGGCGCTGAACACGCACGAGCTTATTGATAGTTTCAACCATATGAACAGGAATACGAATCGTGCGAGCCTGGTCGGCAATGGCGCGCGTAATGGCTTGGCGAATCCACCAGGTTGCGTAAGTAGAAAACTTAAAGCCCTTGGTGTAGTCGAATTTTTCTACCGCACGAATCAATCCAAGGTTGCCTTCTTGGATAAGATCCAAAAATAGCATGCCGCGTCCGACGTAGCGCTTGGCAATAGAAACTACCAAACGCAGATTTGCTTCAATGAGCTGCTGTTTTGCATCAAGGCCTTTTTGTTCAATGCGGGTGAGGCGGCGCTCCTCGCGACGCTCGAATTGCTCCTTGTTCTTATGAGCATCATCGAGCTTCTCCCCAGCTTCTACTCCAGCTTCAATCTTCATAGCCAAGTCAATTTCTTGCTCAGCCGTCAGCAAGTCGACCTTGCCAATCTCTTTAAGATACATACGCACTGGGTCTCCCGTAAGCATGGCCACCGATGATTCGGAGCTGGAGCGCTTTTTGGTTGCCTTTTTGCGCGAAGCCACCTTGGGGAGCTGAATTCCTATGCCGTCTGGCGCTTTGAGATCCTCTTCGGCAATATCTGCCAAGATCTCATCATCGCTTAAGACTTCTTCCTCTTCCAAGTCTATGCTGACGTCATCGTCTACTTCACTTGAAAGACCTTTAGCCATATCTAAGTCTGATGCATCCGCTTCTGAGTCATCAACTACGGCAATTCCCTTGCCTTGAATAAAGGTAGTGGCTGTGCCCAGCTGAGCCTCGGTTAAGTCGTTGTTGCTCAAGTGGGAGATTATCTCGCTCACCGAGACAGACCCGAGTTCGCGTGCGTCTTCTACCAGGCTGAGCAAATCAGTTTCAAGCTCAGTGAGCGTGCTGGTTGCTGCAGCGCTCTCTGCATCTGATGAAGCTGGTGTTGAATCCTGCGTCTTCGTGTCTTTAGTTTTTGTGGCTCTAGGCTTTCCCTTTACCGTAGTTTTCTTCTCTGAGCCGCTAGTGTCCACACTGCTCTCCTTTTTTGCCGTACCCGCAAATTTCGATTTCAAGCTGGACTCCGGGAAGCCTCGCTCGAAATAATCACTATTATGAACAGCACAGTTTACCACACCCTTACCAAATGGTCTTGGGCACCTGAGCCAGTCTTTCTCTGATTTTAACTAATTCCGACTGCTTTTGGGCAATATTTTCAAAGTGAGCATCTTTTGCCGCTCCCGGATCTGCCTTTGCATACGCTATTTTTTCCAGAGTAATCTCGTTTTGCATCTGTTGCTCACGCAACATATACATTATGAGCCGTGCGTAATCTATTGGCGTGCCCATGAAGTTTTGCTGGAGGCCACGAGAGAGCGTTGAGGCATATGTGGGCACTGTTTGGAGCACTTTGGCATAGAGCTCTGTGCTTTCTGCCTTCTCATCTGCAGCAAGAAGGGTGTTAACCAAGGCGGGAAGCTCTGTGCCCTGCCACAAAATGCGCTCAAACGCCTTGCGCAACAAGGGACGAGTCTCAGGAAACTCAATGAATAGAATGAAGAGCTCATTTTGATAATCGATTTGGGCAGTTTTGTTGCCCGCTGCGCCACCGGCTGCATCGGTGTGCTCAAAGCCAGACATGCCCACTTGCTCGATTTCCGTTTTTTGCACACGAGAAGTGTCAGCGCGAGCTGTGTATTGTTTTGGTGCAGGCAGACTGTTAAAGAGGGCGAGAGCATGGGAGTAATCCGCTCCCAACTGGGGCGCTAGCTCATCTGCTATGTAGGATTGAGCGAGAATAGATCCGCGTATGGGCAACAGCACCTGGAGAGCAGAGCGCAAGGCAGCGTTGCGGCCTTCTGGGTGAGAAAGGTCGGCAGTTGCGAGGTGTTGCTGCATGGCAAATTTGATGAGAGGAGTAGCCTGGTCAAGAACAGCTTGCATGGCAACAGCGCCCTCTTTGGCCAGCAAATCGGCTGGATCCAGCCCGGGCGGCAGCTGCGCAACCTCAAGAAAAATGCGAAAACGTCCGGACTCGGGGGTAATATCGGGTGTGATAAGTTCGGCTGCACGCACAGCAGCACGAGTGCCTGCCTCATCGCCATCAAAGAGATAGATGACCTTGTGAGCAAAACGGTTGAGCAATCGTAAGTGCTGCATGGTGAGGGCGGTTCCCAAGGTGGCAACAGTATTGGTATAACCCGCCTCATGCATTGCAATGGTATCGGTATAGCCCTCAACTACTATGGCAGTGCCCGTATTAGAAAGAGAGGCCTTTGCCCTATCCATTGCATAGAGCGTCTCGCGTTTTTGAAAAAGCGAGGTCTCGGAGGTGTTGAGATACTTGGGCTCTCTTTGACCAATAACGCGCCCGCCAAAGGCAATCACCCTGCCTTGTAAATCGGCAACAGGAAAGAGTACGCGTTCATAGAATCTGTCTTGAAGGCGTCCTTGCTGCCCCTTGATAATCATATTAGCATCCAAACATTCCTGCGCACTAAAACCTTGGGCGCGCAGATGATCAAAGAGCTTTGTGCCTCCCGGCGCATAACCCAGTTGCCAACGCTTGGCCAAGTCAGAGCCCATGGATCGTTCGCTCAAATAAGAGCGTGCCTCTGCAACACCAGGTTCGTTGGTTCTCAGTAACAGCATGGTATAGTACTCAACACTTGCTTTCATGAGCTCAAGAAGACGTGCCCGCTTGCCCTGTGCTTTGTCTCCCGTTATATGGGAGAGGGTGATGTTGGCTCGGTCGGCCAGATAGTGCACTGCATCAACAAACTCCATGTTTTGCGTGCGCATGACAAAGCCGTAAGCATCGCCTCCAGCGTGACACCCAAAGCAATGATACAACTGCGAGCGGGGGTCAACCTTAAACGAGGGGGTTTTTTCTTGATGGAACGGGCAGCGCCCCCAAAACTCTCTGCCTCGTGATCTGAGCACAACCGTTTCTGACACAAGCTCAACCAAGTCAGTTGCCTCGCGGGTTCTGCGGATGTCATCATCACTAATCAAAATGCTCCCCTGGTAGAAACACTCCCATCTCGTTAGCTTTCTTCTCTAAACATCTCTGCCTGACGTTCTTTTTTGCGGATGCGCTTGTCTTCGTACATATGCTCATCGGCAATGCTCAAGAGAAGCGAGGCGCTCATGGTGTTATCCTTGGCAACCTCCACAAGCCCAAAGCTAAAACTGCGGTCATACTCACAGTCATCATGATTATCAGCCAGTCTTGCTCGAATCGCCTCCAACTCTTCGTTGGCCTGCTCGGCAGAGTAGTTTCGCAAAAGAAGCATAAACTCATCTCCACCTAGACGACAGATTACAGCATGCCTGCCAAAGCTTGTAAGTACTTCGGCAGTGGTCAAAATATACTCATCGCCAGTCATATGGCCATAGGTATCGTTAACGTACTTGAGTCCATCCATGTCCACAAAGGCTATGGTGAACTCCTCTTGTTCGAGTATCCAGCGCTCCAGGGTTTCCATTCCGTAGTGACGCGAGTAGGCTCTGGTAAGCGTGTCGTAATAGGCCACTGCTTTGAGCTCCTCATGCTCGCGGTGCGTTTGTGTTACGTCAACAAGCTTGAGAACCACAGATCTTCTGCCCATCCAGGTGATGGGATATCCTACAACCGAAAATATCTGGCTTACGGTACCGTCTTTTTTATGGAGTTCAACGAGACTTTGGAGAGGAGCCTCCATCCCTTCACCCTGCTCTGCTGGCTCTTGATAGTATTCATCAATCTTTTCATAGAGCAGTGCTTTGACCTCTCCCATGCTCTTTTCGGCAAAGAGACTATGCAGAGGCTCGTGATTGGTATAAAGCCATTCATGTGTGGAATGATCCACAACGATGATGAGCTCCTCGATACTTTTAGTAATTCCTTCGAGAAGCAGTACCGTGTTGCGCGAATCAGCGGCCAGTTGTTGGGTGAGCATGATCTCGGCACGCATGGCACTGTCGCGCTCTTTGAGCTGTGCAATCATATCATTGATGGAGCTCGAAAACATACCCGCATAGCTCAGGCGTTGACTGTAGTCTCCTTTGGCAATTTGTCCAACCTGCCAAGAGATATGCTTAAGGGTGGCTTGGAGTGTTTTGAGGCCGCTGGCAACTTCATTGTCGGGCGATACAGCCAAAGTGGTATCTAAATTGCCGCGCCCCAGCTCTTTAGACAGCGTTCTGTTTTCGTCAATACACTTTCCTATGAAGAGCAAGCCTTGAGCAAGATCTCTAAATGGCTCGGCAAGCTGCTCGGGCTCCAACGTAGCTTGCCTGGGAGCATAGAGGGTATCGCGCAGATAAGCAAACAGTGCATCCACCGCATACTGAACTTCTTCCACAGGAAGAGATGCGCTGCTTTCTGCATTCTTTTTGATGCTCACAATGCTCCTCAGTTATTACAAAACGCTTTCTTGCACAATCCTCATGGGTAGGCACCAAAAAGTGCTTGAGACTATTTTATACTACAACCCCATTAAAGCGACAGGTACGATCTCCACTTGCCCAACAATCCACCTCTCGCACGTCGTAGTCCTTTCCTGTGTATGCCTTGAGAATACCGGCAATGAACCCCTCGTCATAGGTACAAACATTCTCATCAGATACAGGAAGGCCACTGCAATCAAGATCTTCGCTCACGGTAAGAGTTAGATTGCCCGAAGAAGTGTCAAAGGCCTCCATGCGAAGTATACCAATCTTGTTTTCTTCGAGCGCAGTTTGCAGGTTTGCCACAAAGGTATCTAAATCGACGCTGAGGTCCAAAGATGCTTTGGCAAATTCCTCCCCTGCCAAGAACCCGGCATCACGGAACAAATCGTTAGCCTGCTCGGCACCATAGGCCTTGGTAAGTATATCGAGCATGGTAAACTGCATAAGACGATACACGAGCACCGGCATATCCTCGCCAAGCTCGCCGCGGCCCTCTTTGATATTGCCGAGGTTCTCCCACTTAAACTCATGGTGGGTCTCTGCTCTTGCCTGCTTGAATATATTGTCCATAATGCCCGTCTCCTTTCTTAAGGGACTTTACCCTATCGATACTACAGGTAACTTTGCTTATTGTACTACGAAAAGCACCTGAGTGCTATCTCGTCAGAGTTTTAGCATATTAGGGACGATACCTCGGGTAACTGGTCACACCCAATTCGTCATTGCGGGCTTGACCCGCAATCTGAGACGCATTTTGGTTAGATTGCGGCTCGGAGGCCGCAATGACGGACTACAGTCTGACTACCTCGGTGTTATTGTTGAGACTCTCGCCTGGGACACCCCTTGTAATTGATCTACATCATGTCCTGAGGGTCAATATCTGCAACCATGTTGACATGAGGCAGCTTCTTTTGCTCTTTGAGTAATGGGCCGAGCCATCCAGGTATGTCGGCATTTGGCGGTGCCTTGAGCAGAAGATGCCAGCGGTATGACCCTTGGCGTTTTGACAGTACGCAAGGGCTTGGCCCCAGGAGCTTCCACGAAACAGGCACCAACGGCCTGATGTTTTCTGCAGTCAACGCAGCTTGTTTTCGCACAGCCTCTTCATCCGTGCCCCAAAAGAGAATGTTAGCGAGTCTGCCAAAAGGCGGGTAGTTAAGCGCCGCTCGCTCTGAGCGCTCCAACTCAAGCAGCAAGCTGCGATTATGGTGGGCAGCGGCTTGAATAGCAACATGCTCAGGCCAGTAGGTCTGCACAATAACTCTGCCATCCTTGTGAGCGCGACCTGCTCTGCCAGCCACCTGCTCGAGCAGCTGATAGGTACGCTCGGCAGCACGAAAGTCTGGGAATTTCAAAGCAACATCGGCAAGGAGTACGCCTACGAGGGTCACGTCTGCAAAGTCGAGCCCCTTTGCAATCATTTGCGTGCCAAGTAATATAGCGCTTTTTGCAGCAGCAAACTCCTCCAGGCGTTTTTCGTGCCCATCTTTTTGGCGAGTAGTATCTGCATCCATGCGCACTACCGTAGTATTGGGCGGCAAAAACTCGTTAAGCTGATCGGCCGCATACTGCGTTCCAGGCCCCAGCTGCCTGAGGTAGGGGCTCTCGCACTTGGGGCAAAGCGGTGGCACAGGGCTGCGCCCATCGCAATAATGGCAAAGCAACTGTGCAGGATGTTTGTGAAAGGTGAGTGATGTGTCACACTCAGTGCATGTGGGCACGTAACCACAGTCTCTACAAAGCAACACGGAAACAAAGCCACGCTTGTTGAGCAGTAATACCGCCTTCTCCCCCCGCTCCATCGTTTGGCGCAGTGCCTCCTTTAGGCTATAGGAAAACATGGTGCGGTTGCCCGCATGAAACTCTGCTGACAAGTCTACTACCTCAACCGGCGGCAATGGCCGCCCGCTTACACGCTCGGGTAACAGCACCTGAGTGAATCGAGATTGATCAGCAGCGTGCAGGCTTTCGAGCGAGGGTGTGGCTGAACCAAGTATCACAGCAGCCCCGCAGAGCTCTGCACGTTTGATAGCCACATCGCGGCTTACATAGCGCACCCTGGAGCCCTGCTTGTAGGAGCTCTCATGCTCTTCGTCAATAACTATGAGCTTGAGGTTTTTGAGCGGAGCAAAGAGCGCCGAACGTGCTCCCACAACCACCCGTGCAGTGCCGCTTTGCACCAGCTCCCATTGATCAAAGCGCTCCCCTGCGCTCAGGCGAGAATGAAGTACGGCGACATCCTCACCAAAACGGCTGCGAAACCGCGAAACCGTCTGCGGTGTGAGCGATATCTCTGGCACGAGCACGCAAGCTGAACCCCCTTCATCAAGCACACGGCTGATGGCTTGCAGGTACACCTCGGTCTTGCCAGACCCAGTAACGCCATCAAGGAGGAATACTGGGGGGACGTAGGGTGTTAAGAGGGTGTTTCCTTTGACTCCTAACGTTTCTCCAGCACCAGCCATTTTTCTATTGATGAGGGCCAGAGCCTCTTCTTGCCCTTGTGTGAGCATGCTGATTGCCTGCGAGCGTGTGCCCGCTGCCCTGCTTCCGCGTATGCGCTGACGATGCTCTATCACCACAACGCCACGTTTTTCTAAAGCCAAGAGCGACGGAGCGGGATTTTCTACGCTGAGTGCCAGATCCTGCACACGCATCTCGCCAAAGCGCAGTGCCTGAATGATGGCACGCTGCTTGCTGGCGTTTTTAGGCGGATCATAGACTGGTACCTCTTCATTGAGGTAGACCCAGCGATCATCCACCGGGCCAGCCTGAGGATGTACCATAATCCAATTGCCAGTTGTTGCATCCTTCTTGAGCTTTGCGGTGCCGCCAGGAGGCGTAAAGAGACGTATGCAGTCACTGAGGGGTGCCAGATACTCGCGCGCCATCCAAAAGGCAAGTGCTACCGACGAATCATCAAAAAGCGGGGCAGACAGCAGCTCTCTGACAGGCTTGACCTTTGAGTTATCAACACCAGAGGCAGCCTGGCAAGCAAGACCAACGATGTAGCCGAGCGCAGGTCGGTTGGCAAAGTCCACCAGTACCGAACAGCCCACCTCAACTCCATCTTGCAGATGCGATGGCACAGCATAGTCATAGGCGCTGCTAAGGGCACGGGTGGGTATGTCAAGAATGATCTGCGCGTAGAGCAAGGGCATCTCTGCACCAGCGCTGTCCTGTGTCGTTGATTCCTTATTTGCTATTTCTTCTGGCATATTATTTGCTGTTGCTTGCTTACTTTGTCATTTGACCAATGCTCGCCTCACTTGATGCCAGCACTTTGAGCTCGGCAGGCAAGAGGGAAACTGAAAATCTTTGACCAGTGAGCTTTTCTCCGTCGCACTGAGCTGGGGGTTGCTCGGCAAACTCCAGCTCAAGCTTTGACGTTTTATATGAAGAAAACTCCTTGAGATCCACGTGCTTGCCATCCTTCAGTTTTGTGAGGTAATACAGAGCCTTGAGTTTACCAATACCCGATACAGTATACACATCAAACATACCATCAACGATGCTGGCAAAGGGCGCCACCCTAAAGCCACCGCCATAGGTTGGACCGTTTTGGATGGCAAGAATATAGGTAGACAAGGTATGCGTTTCTTCGTTGATTTTCATCGTTGCCTGCAGCTCGTTGAACTCATGGATAATAGATTTGATGGCTGCACGAGCATAAAGCCTGATACCACGAGATTGAGTGCTTAAACGTAGTTTTTCAGTATTAATGGCAACTGCCGCATCCATGCCAAAGCTGAGGGTTTCCAGAAAGTAGGTGTCGTTGACACGTCCTACATCAACCATTAATGGCTCACACACTGGCAAAAGCGCAATGGCCTTCATGCAATCCGAGGGAATGCCCAAGCTTCGAGCATAGTCATTGCCCGACCCTGCCGGAATAGAAGCCAGCGTTGGCCTGTTATCCCTGGGGCGAGCAAGCAGAGACTGTGCAAGGTCATGCACACAGCCGTCGCCGCTTAGGCAGATGACTAAGTCAGCCTCTGTTGTGCAGCCCACCTCTCTGATATGCTCCTTACCTTTGGTCTCGATGACCTCAAATTCTGCACTGGTATAAAGGGTGCGCAGTGCCTCAGTAGCCTGCGGCGCCAGTTTGCCTCCCATGCCAGAACCCGCCCCAGCGTGAACTAATAACATAATAGAATTATACTCCCTTTGCACTGCACTCTCCAATCCCAGTCCAAGTTTTCATCCCCTTGCCTATTATATTCCTATTCCTTGTCTTATGAGCTGTTGGATAGGATCTCATATTATCTGTCCCTCCTTGTGCCACGATAGGCAGGCGTTTGTCAGCTATCATACTACCTGCACAATGTGATAAGAAACGTGCGAGAACTGCTGCCATTTGTTGCTTGCCGACTGATGGAATGATAATTAACAGTGACCAGTATCTTACTTAGGATGAGAGAAATCGATGACAGAGCGAGTGTTTCTTGATTATGCTGCCACAGCTCCTTTGCTTCCTCAGGTGCGGGAGCTGCTTGAGAGCAACTCAGTTTATAAGCTGGGCAATCCCTCCACTCTCTATAGCGAGGGAAGACAGGCTCGGCAGGCATTGGAGCAGGCTCGAAGCAGCCTCGCAGGCGTAGTATCCTGTGCTGCGCATGATCTTTACTTCTGCTCGGGGGGCACGGAGGCAGCTGGCACATTGGTAGAAGGCATTGCCCGCGGGGCTTTGGAAAAGTCTGGCAAGAAGACTGCTCGCATGCATATCGTTTGTGCGGCCTTTGAGCATCCTGCTGTATTGCAGAGCGTGCTCTCTCTCAAGCGCCTTGGATATGAAATCAGCTTGCTTCGTTCTGGCAAAGACGGGCGTATTGCGCCCGAGCGCCTGGAGGCAGCTTTGCGAGCTGACACACTTATGGTTGTGATAATGCTGGCTCAAAACGAGCTGGGCACGGTGCAAGATATTGCCTGTCTCACAAGGCTGGCGCATGGCGTAGGTGCTTTCTTCGTTTGCGACTGCGTGCAGGGGCTTACAAAATTGCCTATTGTTTTAACAAATTTAGCAGTTGATGCTGCTTTCTTCTCCTCTCATAAGATTGGCGGACCCTTTGGCATCGGAGCATTTTACCTGCGCCCTTCTGTACCCTTCTTGCCCAGGCAGCTGGGTGGTGGGCAGGAGCAAAAGCTCCGAAGCGGCACGCAAAATGTGCCCGGTGCTCTGGGCTTTGCCTTAGCGGCAGAGCTGGAAACAGCAAGGATGCAGCGAGGCGAGCAGAACCGTCAAGGTTTTTTACGAGACAATCTCCTGAAGCAGCTGACACAAGAAAGTAGTCGCATACGTGCCACCGTGTCTATTGCCAGAACCAACACCTCAACACATCTTCCTGGGCATTTGCATGTGCTCGTGCAAGACATAGAGAGTCAGACGATGATTCTCAAGCTTGATGAAATGGGTTTTGCCGTAAGCGGTGGTGCAGCCTGTAGCTCCAACACGCTTGAGCCTAGCCACGTCCTCACCTCTATGGGTGTTTCTAGGGATGACGCCTATGGAGCGCTGCGTGTTTCGCTTGGTGGCTCAACGAGCCCAGACGACTGCGACCGCTTTGCCACCGCCCTGCTGAGCTTGCTTGAAGTAAGCCACTAAGGAGTATAATGACAGCGATGGCTACAGAAAAAACAGATTCACACACTCACACATGGTTTTCGGGGCACGGCAGCGGCACGGTGGACGAGGTGGTATGCGCAGCGCTTGCTCAGAATATGACTATGGTGGCACTCACCGAGCATCTCCCCCTGCCTGCTGAAGTTGACCCTGATAGTACCTTTGGCATGACCCCTGCGCAGGTAGACGAATACTTTGCTGCACTTGATGAGGCACGCCTTGCTCACCCCCAAATCGAGATTGTCACAGGCATAGAGTTGGACTGGCGCTTTGGTGCAGAGGAGTACTTGCTGGGCTGGCTTGAGCGGTATCCCTTTGAGCTCATCGCCTGTGGTGTGCACATGCTCTCTTATCCCAACGGCGACCACTGGGAGTTTGATCATCCCGCCTTTGCCGATGGTTGGAATGAGCGCAGTGAGGAAGGGGTCTGGTGGGAGTATTTTGACCTGTGGATGCAGGCCATAACCAGCAAGGTGCCCTTTGACCTGATGAATCACCCCGACCTGCCAAAGAAGCTTGACCACAGGCCAACCTTTGACCCCACGGAGTACTATCACGCCATGGCCGAGGCAGCTGCCAAGGCCGGAGTCATGGTAGAGGTTAATACCTCAGGCTTGCACAAACCGGTGGGCGAGCTCTACCCGGCTCCGGATTTATTGCGCACCTTTTATCTGGCTGGCGTGCCTTGCACCATCTCTTCCGATGCTCATAAACCTGCCCATGTGGGGAGAAATTTTGAAGAAGGCTACGCAGCCATGCGAGCAGCCGGCTACACCCACGTAACCGTGCCTACACGCACAGGCGACCGCAGGGAGATACCACTGAACGAATACTCTCCATAGCCGCCACCGGATCATCCTTGCCATAGATGGCGTTGCCAGCAACAAGCACAAGCGCACCTGCTTCTATTGCCAGCGGGGCGGTTTTACTGTCGATTCCCCCATCTACCTCTATAAGCACAGGTGCACTGAGTAGGTTAAGCTCATGCTGAATCTCCTTCATGCGAACGGTAGACTCTGGAATAAAGCTTTGCCCACCAAAGCCGGGGTGCACGCTCATAAGAAGTACCAGGTCAATGTAGCTATAGAAGGGTTTGAGTAAACTTACCGGAGTAGCAGGATTAATGGCCAATCCTGCCATTGCGCCAGCATCTTGTATGCGCTCAAGCAACTGGATGCCTTTTACTATCTCTTCTGCGGTCAAGTCGTTTATGGTGGCAGAGCGGCCCTTTAAGCCGCCACGCGCATGGGGTCTGAGTGACTCGATATGAATGGTGAGCAAATCGGCTCCAGCATCCAGATACCAGTCAAGTTGCACGTGCGGATTACTAATCATCAGATGTACGTCCAGGGGCACCTGTGTAATCCGTTTGAGCTCACGCACAAAGGAGGGGCCAATAGTGAGGTTGGGCACAAAGTGACCATCCATAACATCAATATGAAACCATTCTGGCGGCTCGGTAGACTCAGCAAGCAGCTGGATGTCGCGCTCAAGGTTAAGGAAGTCGGCGCTGAGAATCGATGGAGCCATTTGGACGAGCCTTGGCATGGTTACTCCTTAATAAAACTCGGGCTTTGCAGGACGCATCATGAGTAAAGATATCATCTCATCAAGCGCAAGACCCTCCCAAACAGCTCTTCTTACCGTCTCGCAAATGGGCAGTTCAACTCCGTGAAGGGAGGCAAGATTGGTTACGCTCTTAGACGCCAATGCGCCCTCTACCACCATGTGGGTCTTGGCTTCATAGCTTGCCAGGGTTTCTCCTTGCGCCAAAGCTACGCCAAAGCTTCTGTTGCGCGAGTGGCGCGAGGTGCAGGTGACAATAAGATCGCCCATGCCGGCAAGGCCCATGCAGGTTTGACTCTCTCCGCCTACTGCCTCAACCAGGCGGCTGATCTCTGCCAAACCTCGCGTCATGAGCATAGCTGCGGTGTTGTCGCCATACCCGCTCCCAGCAAGTATCCCGGCACCAAGGGCAATCACATTCTTTGCTGCTCCGCAAAGCTGTACACCCATACTGTCTGTTGAGGTATAGACCCTAAAGCTGTCAGATGAGAGCAGCTCTTGAAACAGCGTAGCCACTTCGGGGTTTTTTGATGCCACTACGGTTGCAGAGAGCATGCCTCGAGCAACCTCCTCTGCGTGATTTGGCCCACTGAGTACCGCTTGTGCATTACTACTGCCCAATACGACATCCGCCACGTCCAACAAGAGCAGGCCGCTCTCGTTTTCGACCCCTTTAGAGAGCAAGACGAGCGGGGTGTTGGCGCGATAAAAGGCTTTAAGCTGCTCACACGTGGTACGAACAGCCTTAGAGGGCGTGGCAAGTACCAAAGCCTGCGCGTCGGTCAGGGCAAGTTCTAAATTGCTAGCTACACTAACATTTTTGGGGAGGGCAATGCCGGGCAAGTATTCTTCATTGCAGCCCTGCCTGGCAATAAGCTCCGCCAACTCTGGGCGTCTGGTCCAAAGCACAACATCATGATTGTTGTGTGCTAATAAAAGGGCGGTTGCAGTGCCCCAGCTTCCTGCGCCAATAACAGCTATCTTCATAGTTCATCCTTTTTTGGAAGCGAGAACTTTGGTTCTTCTCCCTTGCCGAGCCTCACAATGTTTTTGCGATGCGCCCACACGACTGCCACCGCCGTACAGATGGTAAACACAATAAAAATTGGAGAAGGGTAAAAAAAGAAGGTAAAGATAGGCACCGAGATTATGGCAATGATTGAGCCAAGCGACACATAACGGGTAAGAGCAACTACCACGATAAACAGACCAAGAGAGCATATTGCAGTAAGAGGCAGGGCTACCCCCACAGACCCAAGCGCTGTTGCAACTCCTTTGCCTCCCTTAAAGCCCATAAAGGGCGAAAACATATGCCCCAGTATGGTTGCCACGATGGCAAGTGCCAAAGGGCCATCGCGCAGCATGCCAGAGTGATTGCTCGCCATAATGCTGATGATAGGGTCAAACTCTATGACCTCTCTACCCTCTTGAATAAACAGCATCGCTTCTTGTGTTGCCATTGAAGTGGCAACTAACGTGGTAATACTCGTTACCAACACTACGATGACACAGCCTAAGGCACCCTTAAAAACATCGCCCAAGAACACCAAGATTCCCGGCCCCAGTCCTAAGACGCGAATAGCGTTAGTAGAGCCAGCGTTTCCGCTTCCATGTTCACGAACATCAAGGCCACGCATGGACTTGCCAATCATCAACGCAACAGGAATTGCTCCGCACAAAAAAGCGATCAGTAAACTGATTGAAACAAACACTAGATAGATAAGCATGGAGCTATTATCTCACAACTGAACTTAAAGGTAGCACCTGGACTGCCGTTGGCGTAGTTGCTAGCTGCAAGCGAGTAGATTGCCCTGATAATCACGGTTCGAGCCGACAGGAGCGCACTTTTGGTGCGTGACTGAGGCTCGGTTCTGATTAGAAGGGCAAGATGCCGCCCACAACAAGCAACTAGTCTTTTCGTTTGAAGTGGAGAACCACTGGCGTCCCCTCAAGGTCAAAGCGTTCGCGTAGGCGGTTTTCCAGGTAGCGGCGGTAGTTTTCGTCGATAATTTCGGGGTGATTGGCAAAGAAGGCAAAATGTGGTGGCGAGGTGCCCGTTTGGGTAACGTAGTTGATGCGAAGGTTCTTCTTGCCCTTGGAAACGGTGTGGCCAAAATCGCGAATTTCGGTGAGGAAGGTATTGAGCTTTGAGGTGGCTATCTTCTTTTCGTAATTAGCGTAGACCTTGTCGATGGCTGTCCAGATGCGATGTACCGAGCGACCAGTAAGGGCAGAGATGGCAATGACCGGCGCGTAATCCACAAAGATGAGACGGTCGGCCACTTGCTCACGCACCAGGTCGCGTGCATCGGGATCATCCACGGCATCCCATTTATTAAGCAGCACTATCATGGCGCAGCCTCGCTCTGCCGCAAAGCCGGCAACGCGTTGGTCTTGGTCGGTGAGGCCAAGGGTGGCGTCGATGAGCAGCAGTGCCACATCCGCACGGTCAATCGCCCGCAGCGCACGAACAAAACCATAGTACTCCACGCTCTCATCAATCTTGGCAACACGGCGCAGACCAGCAGTGTCAACCAAACGGTAGGTCTTGCCTTCATGCCAGGCTAGCGTATCCACTGCATCGCGCGTAGTGCCTGCCACATCGGAAACTATTGAGCGCTCAAAACCGGCAAGACGGTTGGTGAGAGTGGACTTGCCCGCGTTGGGGCGACCAATAATGGCAACGCTCATAGCATCAATCTCTTCGTCTTCGCCATCATCAGTGGCGGGCAGCAGTTCAACGAGCTCATCTAAGAGGTCGCCTGTGCCGTGACCATGCACACTCGATATAGGCCAGGGAGTACCCAGACCCAAGGAGTAGTAGTCCCAGATAGCTTCCTCTCGCCCGGGGTTATCCATCTTGTTGACTGCCAGAAGTACGGGGCGCTCGCTTTTCTTAAGCATGCGAGCTACGGCTAAATCATCTGCCGTGCTCTCTACGGAGCCGTCAACGAGCAGAACTACCAAATCGGCCTCGTCCATGGCCATTTGTGCCTGTGCCCTTATGGGAGCAATGAAGCAGTCGGTGCTTTCCATTTCAATACCGCCGGTATCCACCAGGGTAAAGTCGCGCCCATTCCAGGTAGCTTGGTGATAGGAGCGGTCGCGCGTAACGCCACGCTGCGCATGGACGATGGCATCACGCCCTCGCGCAATGCGATTGACGAAAGTGGATTTACCCACATTGGGTCGCCCAACGACAGCAACAATTGGTAAGGCCATACTATCTCCTCTAGTCTTTTGTTAATTCTACCGCAATTAGTCGATATTCGGCAAAGACATCAAATACACTTCCAACTCTGCCAGCGTGCCCTGTCTATAAGATGAAATGTCCACAGCGGTGTCATTTTCCAGAGAGTTGGTTACTAAGAAGACCTCGGCTCCCAGCTTTGCTGCCACCATGTCTTCAACTGCATTGTTGCCCGCCATGAGACACTGCTTGGGCTCCCTGCCAATTTTGGCAAAGATTTCTTCGTAATACTGAGGGTTAGGCTTACTAAAGCTGCTGTTTTCGTAGTGGCTCACGTAGAAAAAGTCTTGTTGAGTGAGCCCTGCCCATCCAAGCCGCGTGGTAACCGCACAAGGGGGAAAGAGTGGGTTAGTGGCGAGCACCACGGTGTAGCCCTTAGCAGGTAACGCACGCACCAGGCGCTCAGGAATGTCCGAAGGAGTGAGTATCGACTTGACGCTGTCAAACTCGTTGGTGTAAAAGTCCTCGCAGGCCGCCTCAATGTCTTGGCGCTGTTCGTCGTTAAGCGCAAGCTGCTTGGAGAAGGCCGCCCAAAACCGCTCTGCATTAATCTTTGAGCCATCATTTACCACCATGGCCTTGGTGCCTGCCCACACAGCCTTAACTGACTCATCAGCATCGAGCCCTCTGTTCGTAAACACTTTTTTGATTTTGGTAAAGTAGGTGGCAATAAATTCATCCTGCGAAAACTGGAGCAGGGTGCCATCGAGGTCTAATAGTATCGTGTTAATCATGTTTGATCACCTTTCAGGCACTGAGGGATAAAGCGCAGGTCTCCAGCTTAGTGCAGCAAGCTCCAGCTCAAGAGACTTTGCAATATCATCAGCGGTTTTATTATCGAGCGTTAAGCCGTCATCGTTAAACATCGTAGGAGGCAAAAGGAGCTTACTGTAACTGCTACGCGCCGGGTAGCGCCTTGCCTGCTCAATAATATCTTTTGCAGTTAAAAGTCCAGCAACGTCTACATTGCCGCCAAAATAGTTATTGTTGATGGCAAGAATTCTCTTTTTCAGCTGAGGCCAAAGCTCGTGCAATACAGAAGCAAAAGCCTCGCCGGTTACCAACAACTGCTCTTTGTGAGCCTTAAGCTGCTCATACAAGGCTTTACTCTCGGGGCCATCAATCCAACTGCGGAGCATTCCAATGCCGTCTGCCAAAAGGGGGTACTCGCCATAATATCCTGCGGCTGGAAGATACTTAAGCACTTCTCCTGGCCAAGCTTTGATGAAGAATTCATCGGCCAGTTGCACCTGCGGCGCTCCACCTTTTAGCTGCTGGATGAGCGCGCGTGCACTACCTGCGGTGTCATAGCCTTTTTGTATCTTTGCATAGCGCGTATAGCCGTAAGGCACGATGCCCGTTGCCGTGATACCCGAGCGCTGAGCTATCCAAGCAAGTGTTTCATCCAATACAGCGCCATCGTTTATCTGAGGCTGCAACACGATTTGCGCCTTGCACTCTATGCCCGCCTCCAGCAGATGCTCGAGAAGATCGATGCCTCGCGCATGGTTGTTGCCCATAAGCTGGGTGCGAACCCCAGGGTCTACTGCATGAAGCGAGACATTGAGCGGTGAAAGATGCATCCGAACGATGCGTTTTACGTCTTCATCACTCACATTCGTAAGCGTTACAAAATTGCCCTGCAAGAAGGAGAGTCGGTAGTCATCATCGCGAACGTACAATGAGGAGCGCATACCGCTCGGCAGCATCTTCATAAAGCAAAAGCTGCATTCATTGACACAATGTCTGAGACCGTCAAATATCACCTCGGCAAAGGTAATTCCCCAAGGCTCCCCCACTTGCCGAGTCAAAACATGCTGAGACAAACGGGCGTCGGAGGAACGAAGGGGTGCCCGGGGGACGTTTTCCTGACGCCCTTGTTCAACAGCAAGCTCTACCGCAAGTCCATCGCTCAGCCAGTGCCAATCCAAGATGTCACACAGCGGCTCTCCGTCAACAGAGCACACCGCCATGCCAGGCTTGAGCCCTGCGCGCACAGCAGGCGAGCCGGCCTCAACCGAGACAATAGACGCACCAGCAGCGTCAAAACTTTTGTGTGAATACATCATGCAATTGAGAGTAGCACATGTTTGCTTGCTCAGAGAACTAGACAACAGAACATTTGTTTGTGTATACTAGGCAAACATATGTTTTCTGGAGCAGATGGTTGGACTGGTGTTCCACTGGTCAGCGAGACACCAGCCCACTCCTTTGTTTCATTGTGAGAGGATACTCATGGAACTTCTGGACAAACTGACCATACTGGCAGATGCGGCCAAATACGATGTAGCCTGCACCAGTTGTGGAGTAAATCGCACGGCAGTCAAAGGACAGTTGGGCGATACAATGAAAGCTGGCATCTGTCATTCGTTTTCTGCAGACGGCAGGTGTATTACTCTGCTCAAAGTGCTCTTTTCCAATGTGTGCAGCTACAATTGCTCGTATTGCGTAAACCGCCGTTCCAACGACGTGCCCCGCACCACCTTTACCCCTCGCGAGCTGGCTGAGCTGGTCATTGGCTTTTATCGCCGCAACTATATTGAGGGGCTCTTTCTCTCTTCTGCCGTGCTCAAAAGCCCTGATTACACTACCGAGCTCATGTGCAATGCCTTGCAGCTCTTACGCAGCTCTTACGGATTCAGGGGCTACATCCATGCCAAAGCCATACCCGGCACCTCCAATGATCTTTTGGTGCGGCTGGGTGTACTGGCCGACCGTGTAAGCCTGAATATCGAACTGCCTTCATCAGAGAGCCTCCGCCTTCTGGCACCCGAAAAGGGCAGAGAGAGCACGCTTGGGCCCATGGCCTTTGTGCGTGATGGTATCAAGGCTAACTACCAAGACAAGCAACTCTCCACCCTCAAACGCACCCGCTTTGTGCCCGCTGGTCAAAGTACCCAAATGATCGTAGGAGCAACACCAGAAAGCGATTACCAGATCTTAAAGCTTTCATCAAGCCTCTATAGAAACATGGAACTCAAGCGGGTGTTCTTTAGTGCCTACATTCCCGTAAACACAGACCCCCTACTGCCTTCTGGCATCGAGACTCCCCTCCTGCGCGAACACCGCCTGTATCAGGCCGACTGGCTCATGCGCTTCTACGAGTTTAACGTAGATGAAATCATTGGCGCAGACGACCCTTTTCTTGACCCCTTGGTAGACCCTAAATGCAACTGGGCGCTCAAGCACATTGATCAGTTTCCGGCAGAAATCAACAAGGTGCCTTACGAAATGCTGCTGAGAATACCAGGTATTGGGGTGCGCGGTGCCAAGCGTATTGCCATGGCGCGCCGCCAAAGGAGCCTGAGGTTTGAGGACTTGAAGCGCCTCAAGATAAGCCTCAAGCGGGCCCAGTATTTTATCACCTGTAACGGCGCCTACGCCCAAGGAGTGGTCTTTGACCCCACTTCTATTTATGCAGAGCTCGCTGGTGAGACCAAAAAGCGGCGTTTTAAGGGGGTGCTCGATGGACAGCTTCAGCTACTTGATTGCTGACGCAGAGCTGGGCAGCTTTAGCACCCTGGTTGATGATGCTGAGCTTATCTATCTCTACGACGGCACGCTGGAGGGCATGTTAAGCGCAATCTTTGCCGCCTATGGGCGCCACGAGGATCCGCAAAACATCGTAGTAGCAGACGACTTACAAGAAAGCATGCTTTGCTCCTACGTGCCCATCAAAACCGAGGAGCGTTACGCAGCCCGCGTCAAGAATGGCATCATAGAAAAACTCGGCGATCGCGTCTATGAAGATGTTAAGCGGGTATTTTTATCCGATGACACTGCAAAGGGCGGCATACTCCTGCGCTATCTGCGTTACGCCTTTAAGGCGGGTCGCTGGTCTTTTACCCACCTGTCCGAGCCGCCGGTTGCCGACTTCATTGAACTAAGAAGGCAAGTTGAAAATGAGGCACATTACATGCTGATGTTCATACGCTTTGCTCACCTGGAAAATGGAATCTTCTACTCACACATTGAGCCTAAGGCGAGCGTTGTGCCCTTGATAACCGATCACTTTGCTAAACGCCTCAATGTGCAGCCCTTCATCATCTACGACAGCGTGCATGGCCTCGCCAGTGTCTATGACACCAACCGCTGGTGGCTGGTGAGTGCCGATGACATCCAGCTGCCTGCACAAAGCCAACTTGAGGGCGATTTTCAAGCGCTTTGGCAATCTTTTTATGACACCATAGCCATTAAGGAAAGAACCAACCCCCGCTGTCAGCGCAACTTCATGCCCAAGCGCTTTTGGGGCAACATGTGCGAGCACATCCCGCCAGAGCTTCGCAAACAAAGACCCGAAACCAAAACCCCCACCGAAGCCGCCCGCCTTTTGGCCGCCAACCAAAAGCTGCTTATAGAGCCCCAGTAAATCTCGCTCTACAGGCCTGGGCATAACTACCTGCCGTTCTTGCTACTGCCCCACTAGCTGCTCAAGGGCAGTTACCACGGCAGTGATTTGTTCTTGAGGTGTGGAGGCACCTGCGGTAACGCCAACTTTTTGCACTCCAGTAAACCAAATGGGGTCTATTTCTTCTGGACGCTCTATATGATGCGTATTGGAGCATGCCTGTTCGCATATTTGTGCCAAGCGGGTAGTGTTGCCAGAATTACGGCCTCCTACCACCACCATGGCATCTACCTCATGCGCTAGTTGCTCGGCAGATTCTTGGCGCTGCGTGGTAGCAAAACAGATGGTGTTTTTGACCAGCGGGTTAATCCAGCGATCTTCGAGTGCAGCAACTATAGCATCAAGGTTTTCTCTGTTTTGAGTGGTTTGAACAACGATGCCCAAAGGGCCAAGCGGCAGCTCCTTAGGTAAATCCTTGGGGCATTGCACTACGAGGGATTGCGAGCCCGCATGGGCGTCAATGCCCTCGACCTCTGGATGCCCCTTCTCCCCAACTATGAGCACGGCGTAACCCTGCTCCTTGAGTTCGGTGGCTGCTTTTTGCGCCTTTTTTACATAGGGGCAGGTGGCATCAGCAACGATGAGCCCCCGCTCTCTTGCCTTTTCAATGACTTGAGGAGCCACGCCATGAGAGCGAATGACCAAAACTCCCTCGGGCACTTCTTCTACTGTCTGCACCTCTTTGATACCTTCTGCTGCCAGCTCTGCAACGACCTGAGGGTTATGGATCAAAGGGCCCAGCGTATGCACCCTCTCGTACCTTGAAGACGAAAGAGCCGTAAGCGAAAGTGCTCGCTCCACGCCATAGCAGGCTCCAGCATATTTGGCCAGCTTGACCTCCATGCTTACTCTGGCTCGGGAAGCGCGTAAATGGCGGTCATGATATCTTGGGTAAAGCGCTTGGCTTTTTCGCTCTTGGGCAGCCCTTCGTAAGCCGGGTCATCGAGGCTCATAGGCTCGCCAAAGGCCAGCTTAATCTTTGGGAGGCGCCAGAGTTTTGAGCCCTCGGGGCTGATCTTTTCTGTATTCCAAAGCCTGAGAGGTACTACCCGTGCCTTTGCAAGGCTGGCTATCATTGCAATGCCTTCGTGCACCTTGCGCTGGCCGTCAACAAGGTCTTCACCTCTGCCACGGGTTCCCTCGGGAAAGATGCCTACAATTTCATTGCGCTTCAGCATGGCCGCCGAGCGCTTAATTGCCTTGATATCACCTGAGTCTCGCTTAACGGGGTAGACGCCCAGCCACGATGCCCCACGCCGAATGCCCTTGAGCTTGAAGAACTCCTCCTTGCCAATGAAGCGTACTGTGCGTGGGCGCATGGCTATCATCACAAAGAGTGGATCGAGGTAGGAACGATGATTGCCGGCAAGTATGAAACCTTCATCTAAGGAGCAAATCTTTGCTGCGCCCTTTATCTTGCATCTAAAGAGTGGCGTAAAGACGATGCGAATGACCACTGCAAAAATGTGGTCAAACACTCTTGGCGTGCCCTTGCCTTTATTGATGGGGTTGTCGTAGAAGTAATCAAGCGGTTGCATGGGCCGCAATCCAATCCACTACTTCGTTAATGCCCATGGCGCTGGTATCGAGGGTAAGCGCATCATCGGCTGCTACGAGAGGAGAATGCTCTCGCTCACTGTCATAGGTATCGCGCCGTATAATCTCTGCCAGTATCTCTTCTCTGTTCATATTTGGAGCATCCTTGCCAAAGCGTCTCAGGTTTTGCTCCAGGCGACGCGCGGCGCGCACCTCAGGGCTTGCTGTAAGATATATCTTGAGCTCGGCGTTGGGAAAGACCGCAGTGCCGATATCTCTACCTTCCATAACGGTGTCTTGCAAAACACCAATTCTTTGCTGCTGGGCAACTAGCGCCTCTCTCACACCCAAAACAGCTGATACGGGAGAAACAGCCTTGTCTGTTTGGGGCAGGCGAATCTCCTTGCTCACATCTTGGCTATTAATAAACACTTTGCTGGGCAAAGGCTCCCCTGGCAAATAACCAAAGCTGATAGGCTCGCTGGAGGCAATAGACGTAAGCTCAGCTTCATCGTCTAGCGCAACATCCCTTTCTAGAGCGCGCCAGGCAACGGCTCGATACATGGCACCGGTGTCCAGGTAGGCAAAACCCAGCTTTTGGGCTACCAGCTTGGCAACCGTGGATTTACCCGAGCCTGCTGGTCCATCTATGGCAATGATCATGTTTTTCTCCTTGTGAGGTAGAGCGGTTTCATCCTAGCATTCCTGACGAGAAAAGAGCTGTTCAAAAGCTGTTATGGTCGCAAGGGTGTTTTCCTCATTGCCCACGCCTACACGCAGGCCGCCTCCAAAGGCAAAGGGGCGTACAATAACTCCCTTTTTGAGCAGCTGCTCAAAAGTTTGCTGAGACTCAGGAACAAAGACCCAAACGAAGTTGGCATGACTCTCGTAGTATCTGAGCCCCAGGCTGTCAAACGCTTTGCAGAGCCTGGCGCGCTGCTCAGCGTTGATAGCTCGTCTACGCTCCAGCTCCTCGACTTGCCCCAAGCTGGCAAGGGCTCCTGCTTGTGCCACAGAATTAACGTTAAAAGGCTCTCGCACTTTGTCAATAGCCTCGATGACTGGCTCAGGTGCAAAGCCATACCCTACTCGTGCGCCCGCAAGGCCATATATCTTTGAAAAGGTATGCAAAATGACGACTGGCTTTTTGCCGTCATAAAAACTCAGAGGCATCATATGCTGCGGGGCAGATACATACTCGTTATAGGCCAGGTCGAGCACCACCATGACGTGCCTTGGCACCTCGTTCATGAAGAGTTCTAACTCTTCATGTGTGATGATGCCGCCAGTTGGATTATTGGGCGAGCAAAGAAATACCATTTTGGTCTCTGGCGTGATGGCAGCCAGCAAAGCCTTTAGGTCAAAGCGCCCGTCATTGGTAAGAGACACCTCATCATACTTTGCGCCGGTAATCTGCGCAGCCATTCGATATACAATAAACGATGGCCAGCAGTAGACTACGTGGCTCTCAGGACTCAGGCAGGCTTTTGCTAAAAGCATCAAGAGCTCGTTGGTACCGTTTCCTACCATAATCTGCTCAAAGGGTATTTGATGCTCCCCTGCCAGTCCTTGTTTTAGCTCATGGCAAGATCCGTCACAGTATTCATTGAGACCCCTGAGGCTCTCTTGCATTGCCCCCAGTGCGGCAGGAAAAGGAGGGAAGGGGCTTTCATTGGAAGAAAGCTTATGGATGGTCTTTGTTTCGGCTATCTCAAGGATCTGCTCTTCGCGCAAACCCGGTTGATAGGGCGTCATAGCATCAAGCTCGGGTTTAAAGAAGTTAGTCCAGTTCATCGCCGCTCCCATTCTTCGGTCTCAATTCCTTTATTCCTCATCCACTCGAACCAAAACCGCTGCTACTGCGAGCTGTTTCGTCCAGTTCATCGCACTCAACTATCGTAATATGAGGTACGGGCAGTATGACCAGCTGGGCAATCCTTTGCCCGCGTTTGATACTGATGGTGTTTTCTGCATCGGTGTTGAGGGCGATAACTTTGATCTCTCCTCTATACTGGCTGTCAATGAGCCCTGGGGTATTGACTATGGTAAGACCCTGCCTGAGAGCAAGACCGCTGCGGGGCTGCACAAAACCTGCATAACCCTCTGGAATTGCTACGGCAATGCCTGTAGGCACCAGCATGCGCTTGCCAGGACTAATCTCCAGCTCCTCAGTTGCAATGAGATCCAAGCCGGCATCCCCCGGGTAGGCATACTGCGGCAAAGTGAGCTCTTTATCCAGACGTTTGATCTTGAGCGTTACCGTCATGCTACATTCCCTTGAGGGCGCTTTGGAATTCCTCGATATCTTTAAAGTCTTTGTACACTGAGGCAAAGCGGATATAGGCTACGTCATCAATGCTTCTAAGGCGTTCAAGTACCATGTCGCCTAGTTTGTCAGAGCGCACTTCTCTACGCGGTAAATCATTGAGCTCCTCTTCAACACTGGAGATGAGCGCCTCTAGGTCGTCTAAAGGTATGTCACGCTTTACCGTAGCAGTAAGCAGGCCAAAGAGCAGCTTTTCTCGATCAAAAGGCTCAGAGCTTTTATCTCGTTTAAGCACAATGAGCGGCTGGTCCTTGAGGGATTCAACCGTGGTAAAGCGGCACTCGCACTGCTCGCACTCTCGGCGGCGTCTAATCTGTCGCCCGTCGTCAGAGGGGCGAGAGTCAATAACTCGGGATTCAGTTGAACCACACTGCCTGCAGAGCACGCAAACTCCTTCACTAGAACACTCAGGTAGCTTCTTGAGATGTAGGTGGTTTCCCAAGAATTACTGTGAGTATTTTAGCTTAAGAGGCCGCATTCCATAAGGGCGGCTTCGGCACTGGTGATCATCATCTCTCTAAAATTGATATCTAGGTATCTATTTAAGGGCATTACTGCCACTATCCTTCCTTGCCAAGTCATTTGCGCATTACCTTCTCGATAGGCAAGGCGCCTCTTGATTATCAGGCGATAATGGTCTCCATTGAAGATGTCAATATCGCCGGGAATGCGAAACTCAGCAGTACCCTGCCTGAGCACCATCCGTCTGCGGCATATGTGCTCTACCTTGCCTTGCTTGCTTTTTTGCTTGCGAGCATTAGCTTGCTTTTTAACACTAGCTTGCTTGTTGGCATCGGCCTTTTGGTTGCTGTCTGGTTTGCTACTCGTCTGATCTTCGCTCGCTTGGCTGCTGGCTGCTTGGTTGTTGCTGGTCTCTTGCTTGCCGTTTGCCTCATTGTTGCCACTTGATTGGCTGCTGCCCTCCGCTTGGTTGTTGAGAGCCTGGTTGCCCTCTGCTTCTCTTCGAGATCCTACTACTCTAATAAGCTGAGCATTAGGCATTATCAAAAAGTAGAGAAGGGGTGTAGCAAGAAATACTGCAACCATAGCCGCGGCAATCGCCAGGGGAAAACTCGAGGGCTCTGGCTGGGCAAGTGGCACAGGAGGTTGCTCTATTGCTCTCGTGATAGTGGCGTGAGAGGGCTCTGCCACAGGCTCATCCTCCTCTTCTGCAACCAATGCATATACACCTGTAATAACCATTTGTCCAATAGAAGAGACGATCTCGCCTGCGTAGTTTGCTACTACATCGTAGTAGGCAACCTCATGGAGGCCTTCTTGGCCGCGGTAGGTGACATGAGCCGTATAGTTATTGGGATAGCCAAGGGAGTCTCTTCCTGCTACTTCATAGGTCACATCTAAGATCTTTAGTGTGGCTGCCATGGTAGCTCCTGGTGTCGTATCGCTTACCACATCAAAAGATTGATGAGTAGGAAGCCGGGTGACATCGTTATCGGGAAGCTCTGTGATGGTCTTTTGTTTGTCTACTTGTACTAAATAGGACTGTGTTGCTTCATAGACCGTATAAGGATTGGTGGGGTCAAGGTCTAAGGAGCCTTGATATTCACCATCATCAATAGCGTAACTTGAAGGAAGGTAAGCACTCCAGTTTCCATGATCATGGGCTGGAACCTGGCTGTGTGTTTGACGCGTATATTCTCTTTTTGATGGAATGTAGAGTGGATCAACACTGCGTGAAGAGCTTTCGAGTATATAGCTTTGCTTGCCTTCTTCAAGAGTGCTTGGTAGTGTGGGCGCTACTTGGGTAGAAAGGTATGTGATAGATAAGGTGAGTGTGCCATCATCATTAATGGTAGTTGTCTCATCTGCATAGGCCATAGGCGTGGCGATGAGCGAGAGAGCCACCATGGTTGATAGGGTGAATGCGATATATCGCTTGGGTTTTAATCTCGACATTACAACTCCTTTAATACTTTGAAATCAAGCCTTATATCCAGGAAGGTGAAGGGTTTTCGAATATCTAAAATCAATCTGGCCACCCCCAATATCCAGGATGCTCAACAGTTTTCCAGTAGCCACTTTCGACCCATTCGTCTTCATACATGGGTTTGGTGCCGGTTTGGCGCATACCGGAGTGAAATCCACTGTGCTTCTCGGCCTTAAGGTGATCGTTGATGCCACCAAAGAAGTGTGCGCCACAGGTGCTACAGATTTCTGCCACTCCGTATGTTGGTGTCTCACCTACATACACTTTTTGCCAGCTCGAGGTATCTACCCAGACTTGCTCTGTAAAAGGTGGATACCAAATCTGGCCGTTGTTGGTGTTACCAGAACCAGAGCCGCCTGATTGGCCGCCGCCTGAGCTTGATCCGCCTCCTGTGCTGCCACCAGTAGCTGAGCCGCCTGTACTGGAACCGCCGCTAGAGCCTGATTGGCCACCGGTGCCACCAGATGCAGATCCGCCTGACTGGCCGCCGCCACTGGTGCTGCCACCAGAGCTTGATCCGCCTGATTGGCCACCACCGGTGCTTTGGCCACCAGATGCAGATCCGCCTGATTGGCCGCCACCTCCTGTGCTGCCACCAGTAGCTGAGCCGCCAGAGCTTGATCCGCCGCCGGCACTTGCGCCACCAGATGCAGATCCGCCTGACTGGCCGCCATGGGCGGCTGTACCGCTAGAAGAAGGAGGGCTGTAGGCTTGGTTTGAGCCCTCTGTGCTATTGGCCAGATCTTCTGCTTGACCCTCATCTTCTTTTGCATCATCTTCTTTGGCGTCAAGTGCTCTTTTAATAGAGCCTGCTTTACTTTTAATGAGCGTAGTTACACCAGAAGAAAGAGGGACAGGGCTTTCTTTAATAATAAGAGGCTCTATAGGAAGAGGCTCTTCAGTTGTGAGCACAAAGGAAAAGCATATAGCAAGGACGAGTGTGCCTAAAGCTATTGGCCAAAGGCTCAGAACTTTTTGTGCTCTCCCCTCTTTTGTGTCTTCTGATTTATCTGCAGTAGTATCTTGGGCGCTCTCTAAGGCGTCTGGTGTGCTTTCTAAAGAGACCAGAGCGCTCTTAGTAGAGACATCAGTATGCTTATCGCTCATAAGAGTGCCTCCTTCCTCTTTTCTTTTTAAGACCTAAGAAGATACAAAGTGCACCTGTAAAAGCCACTATTGCAATCTTTAGGATTGCTAACCACAGTCCGTCTGCTGTCCTGGGGATCTTAAATGGTTTTATTGCGCTAGATGTGTTGGTAGAAAGTGATGTTCCAAGGTAGTCCGATGGTTTGAGCTCAAGGTCGAGTCTGTCAAAAGAGAAGGTCTCGATAACACGGGTTTCTACCTGGTCTTTATCAACATCGGTAAGCACTGGAGCACTTCCGTTCCAGTTTCTAAAAAGTCCTGCTTCTATGGATCCTTTCATGACGGTTTCATTACCCATGTCATCTTCTGTAAGAAGGGCACCGGTGGCAACTACTGCATAGTTCCAATCCCTTGGTGTAACACCACTGTGTGTACCAAAGGCAGATCCGGTATAAAATCCTTGGACTACACCTCCATAAAATATCCTGAGACCGGTGATATATTCACCTTCTCTTAGATTTAAGTCTGCTACGTCCAGGCGCGTTGCAGTTGTGGTAGATACACGCTCTTTCCATATTATCCATCCTGGCTCTATGGCTTGTGACATGTAGTTGTTGGGATTATTGGGGTTAGGGGGGTTAGCGGCCATGTAGTCATATGTATAGACGACCGGCGTATTGGGATCTGTCATGTTGGTCTTATACAAAATGGCACAAAGGCCATCATAGTCCATGCCAGGTGGAGTTGTGCCTGTCCAAAGTGTTGTCATGCGATACCCTTGCGAGGTGACGTACTCAAGCGAGTCAGTAATGACAAACTCATCTACTCTTACGTTAGAGGTGTTCTTGGCACCAAAGGAATAGTGGTATTCTTCATGGCCAACGTTATTAGCTGCTAAATCTTTGCTTCCGTCAAGGGCAGATGAGGTAAGTGGTATGGTCTTTTTATATACCTCAATGGAGACTTTGATGAGTTCGTTTTCAAATACTTGCACTTCGTTGGTGGAGTTGGGGTCTACGCTAAAGTAGCGTGCCGTATCGCCCATTTCATCAAGGCCAACATATGCTGGGTTAGGACGTGTTTCATCGAGCTTGTAGCTGCCTACTTCGAGGGGGCTAAAAAGGCACTTGCCACTTTTGTCGGTAATATGTGTGGTTACCACTTTCCAGTCTCCCGCTCCAGGCTTGCTTTCTTTGTAGAGAGTAAACTCGGTATTAGGAATGGGTTTTCCGGTGACGACATCTTTTTTTAAGACTTTGACATCGTTTGGTTCTTCTTTGACTATGACGGCATTAAGCCTGGTTACAGCGTCTAAAGAATCTCCAGACACCTTGATTTGTTGTACTGTAACTGGGTTTGGGTTAGGTAAGCGATATCCTGGAGGAGGACTTTGCTCGTGGATGGCCACAGTTCCCAGGGGGATGATTGGAGTTCCGAACAAATTGTAATAGAAAGCATCGCCGCTGGAGAAATATGAGCTTTCAAAATACGCTACACCATTTTTCTTTGTGGCAAACACCCATGTCCTTGTTGGGCTTCCTGAAGCTTCTGCTTCTTTGATTGTGTCGTAGTACCCGTCCCAATAGCGCACAACGAACTTAGCACCAGCAAGTAAAAAGCCATTCGGGTCATCTTGGCCATAGGCCTCGCCGGTTAAGGTGTCAAGTTTCTGGACTATCATTTCAGGAGGATCGAAAAAGGGTTCATCTTCCCTTTCAACCGTAGTGTGCTGAGAGTTATGCCTTACGGTATAAATCTCGTCATCCAGTTTATAGCCTTTAGGTGCCACCAACTCTTTTACAAAGTAGGTGCCTTGAAGGAGGTTTTTAGCAGGATTGGAGTTACCAGCACTGTCAGTTATAAAGGTATGTATGCGACCCGTGTCAGCAGTAGCATTTGCCAAAGTTTTATAAAGCCCATATTCTGCACCAGCCAGATCATAGCAGTTGTTGCCGTCTGTGATAGATGGGTTGGCTGAGCTTTTTATGAGCGAAATGTCGCCGATCTTTTCAGGCTCGTCTGTTCTTTTAATGGTTGTGTGAATTGAGTTATGGTTAACAGTATAGATTGTATTATCGAGCAGATAGCCTTTGGGAGGCGTGAGCTCTCTTACAAAGTAGGTGCCTTGCAAGAGATTTTTTGCCGTACTTGAGTTACCGGCGCTGTCGGTTATAAAAGTGTGAATGCGGCCTGTGTCAGCTGTGGCATTTGCTCTGGTTTTATAAAGACCGTACTTTGCTCCTGCTAAATCAAAATAGCTGTTACCGTTGGTAATAGAAGGCTTGGCCGAGCTTTTGATGAGGGTTATGTCGCCGATCTTTTCGTGTTGATCTATTGTTCTTACTATGGTGTGCATGGAGTTATGGCTAACGGTGTAGATTGTGTTATCGAGCAAGTAGCCTTGAGGAGCCTTGAGCTCTTTTACGTAGTAAGTTCCTTGCTGGAGGTTTTTTACAGAGCCTCCGTTACCTGTGCTATCGGTTATAAAGGTGTGAATGCGGCTCGTGTTATTGGTGGCATTTGCCCTGGTTTTATAAAGACCGTACTGAGCTCCTGCTAAATTGAAGTAGTTGTTACCGTTAGTAAAAGAAGGATTGGAAGATCTCTTTACCAGCGAAATGTCGCCGACTTCTTCGGGCACGTCAGTCCTTCTTATGGTTGTGTGTGTAGTGTTGTGGTTAACGGTATAGATTGTCGTGTCAAGCAGATAGCCTTTAGGTGCCTTGAGCTCTTTGATGTAGTACGTTCCTTGAAGGATGTTTCTTATAGGAGTTGAGTTACCGGCGCTATTGGTTACAAAGAGGTGTATACGACCCGTGTTAGCACTGGCGTCTGCCCTGGTTTTATAAAGCCCATACTCTGCACCTCTTAAATCATAGTAGGAGTTGTTATTGGTAACAGAAGGCTTAGACGAGCTTTTTACGAGTGAAATGTCACCAACTTTTTCGTATTGGTCAGTTACCCTTACCGTGGCAAGTGTTGAGTTATGGTTAACGGTATAGATCGTATTATCGAGTAGGTACCCAGGAGGTGCTGTGAGCTCTTTTATGTAGTAGGTGCCGTTTTGGATACCGGTAGCACTGTTTGAGCTTCCTGTAGACGTGGTAGTAAAGGTGTGTATGCGGCCCGTATCTGTGCTGGCATCACTGGAAGACCTATAAAGGCCGTAGCGTGCTCCTGCAAGATTGTAGTAGGAGTTGTTATTGGTTACTGAGGGATTAGCTGAGCTTTTGATGAGCCTGATCTCTCCCAAAAATCTAAACTGTATGGGTATTGAATGAGCAGCAAGGGATTGTGTTCCTGCACGAGGACCGCTTGCTGTTGCTGAAAGATAGACCATTCCTGTTAAGCGATTGATGGAAGTTATCGTACAGTGTAGGGGCACTCCTCTGTAGCTTAACGCTTCTGGACCGGGAATACCAGGATTGACACAGGCAATGGGAAACTCCAAGTAGATGTCTCCCCAATACGCTATGGCGGTAAACCAACCGTTAGACATAGATCCGTTCCAGTTTCCTACCCAGCTCAGTGTTGTGGTAAAGCTTTGTCCTACATAAAGACTGTTGGGGTCAACGCTCGCAAGGTCAATAAGGCCGCCTTGGTTGGGGTTTTCAGTTATGGGGCGTGGCTCGGGGGGTATAAAGCTTCCTGTTAGACCTAAAGGAGTGAGTGTTACCGTTAGCTCCCCCACAGCAGCACCAGTCGTGCCGCCAAGCTCAATGTCTCCAAAGAGGAAGGTGGCCGAGTATGCACCGCCACTTCGAAGGAGATAGGCCCCTTGAGATGTTTGCCCAACTGCAGGGCGAGCTTCGGTAAGCACTCTTGCTTGGCCAGTAACGCTGCCTATTGCATAGGTGTTGGAAGTAACGATGCCGCTTACCCGTCCGTCTTCATGTATTTCAGTAATCGTAAGCGCTGCGTCTAATATGTTTGCGTCAAGGTCACCAGAGAAATAGGCTGCGTGATAGCTTGCAAGAAAGGTGGTGTAAGGTTTTTTGGGCCAGGTGTCTTCAAGTGGGGAGAGGCTGTGTGGCATAATGGCAGCACTGCTCTGTTCACTTGCGGTCTTACCGAGGTAATCGCCACTCAATTCTTCGCCTGGCTCATCACCTGACCTGCCCAATGATTCGCTATCTGGTCTGCCGTCTGGCCCCTCAGATGACAAGTCACCTGAGGCATGTTCATCCTCTAAAACAACGTGGGTTCTGAAAGCGGTAAAGGGTGCGTCAGGATAAGCTGCCGATCCAAAGAAGAATGTTGCCTCATAAACAAGCTCGCCTTCTCTCGTCTCAATGAGGCACAAGAGCGAGCGATCAGAACTCGTGGGTGCCTGTGGATAGCCCTCGCGATTGGTGAGCAACACTGCCGTACCATCAGCATACTCAGGGGCAGCCATGCCATTAGACAGCACCCGTGCATAGTTTGGCGCTTTAATGACACTTTGCATATTTGCACCAGCAGCAGTAATAGAGAGGGTGGCTCCGGTAATCACCCTGTAACCATCAGCACTGGCTGCCAAAACCTCATACTCGCGTATAAGCTCAGAGTAGCCCGTGTCTATAACCCAGTAAGGCAACTCCTCTGCATCTTGTGTGTTTTCTTCATCACTTGCTTGCGCCTCTGCCTGGTCATCGCTTGATTCCTCAGCTTGATAAGCAGTCTGATCATCGACCGGACCTTGACTCTGCTCGTCTGCTTGCCCTGGGGTCTCGTCTGCCTCTTGTGTTACATCTGGTAAGGTCTGCAGATCTTGCTCTGCCTCCTGTTGACCAGATTGCTCACCCACTTCATCGGTCTCAAAACTTGCCTCAGAAGCCAAGTCTTCTTCATTTGGGGCTTCAAAATCTGGTATTACCCCAAAAGAATCAACCATTTGTGAATCTGTCTCATTGGCAAGAGCGGAAATTGCATTATACTGTTGCCAATATAAAACAGATGAGCCAACAAGAACAACGGTGAGCAGTACCATCAGTATCTTCTTCATTGTGCCTCCTCTTGGTGCTAAGAAGTTTTGCTGCCTTTGCGCAAGATGTTATGCTCAGGATCCCGTTAGAGCAATTTGCCGATAAGCGTTGCGCGAATCGTGAGTATAGTGTATTATAGATATTATGTAAACTAGTTATTGAGAATTTGGCCGAACTATTTTGAAAGGACTGTACTATGGCTTCCCAAAAAGCTGTTAAGGCGACTAGCGTGGGGGACACGACGTCAGAAAAGCCCGACGGCACGAAAATCCCGACGGCAATGATTCCGAAGGATCTGTACGCAGACATTGTTCAGCTTGCAGCCTACAACAAGATCAAGAAAACCGGGCCCCAGAGCGACTCTGCAATTTTGCGTGAGTCACTAAGGGCACTCATGAAGCATGTTGGTTACAAACCGGGGGAAACTGACATTCTTGCTGCACCAAAAGCATCATTGGTCAAAAAGCTGGCTGCCATTCATCAAGAAGCTCGTCTTGAAGGCGGAATACGCAAGACCTTTAGTGTTTCTACATCGGATTATGAGGCTGCCGAGGCCTTCTCTTCCTACAATAAGCTGCATGGTCTGTTGCCAAAGAACGTGTCGCAGCTTTGTCGTGATGCTCTTACTTTCTACATTTCTCAAGTTGAGTACCGATTCCGTCCGGAATAAAAGTCCTCTGTCTAGCTTTTGATGCTACAATCATTACGTGAGTAGACGCCAGCCAGTATGGTGTCTACTCATGACGCTAATAGATTGACAGGAGCATCAAATATGACAGCGGCACCTCACGACTACAGGGATACAAACTTTACTTCTGAGGAGCTCATTGCGCAGGCCTATGCTGCTATTGCCAGCTATGGTGTGCAAAGTGAGCTTCCAGTTCCTGCAACATCGCCTGTTGCCACAAAGGCTTCTACAAAGGCTGCACCAATCGCCAAAGGCGCTTACTTGGGTGCAACCTCGATTCCTGTTGCCCCAAAACCCGCTGTTCCTCAAGCACCAACTCCAAAGCCTGCTGTTACTTCAAGGCCTGCTCAGCATCAAGCACCAGTTCTCAAGCCTGCTGCTGCCATACCTGCTGCCTATCTGCAACCAGTCAAGGAGCAACGTCAGGCATCTCCTTTGAGTCCCCCTCCACCAACGGGCAAGCCAATCGCTTCTGCGCAATACCCTCTGCAGCCAGTTAGAGAGTCTGGGGCACATGACCCCTACACTCAACAAAGCGTCCCACCAAACTCAAAAGCCACCAAGTCCTCTGAGGAAGAGCTGCCTCGAAAGAAGAGTGGCTGGCTTGCCATAGTCATCTGGCTGATAATCATACTCTTTATGCTCTTTGTCTTACCCTTTCTTGAGTAGTAACTAGAATTTTGACCCTATGTACGAAACTACTGAAAAAGTCGAACGCGCCGTACTGGTAGGCATCCAACTGCCTCATGACGAATGGCCGCTGGAGGAATCCCTTAATGAGCTGGAGAGTTTGGTGGCCACAGCTGGAGCCGAGACCGTTGGATCAGCCACTCAAAAGCTGGGTCGACCTCATCCGCGCACCTTTGTCGGCAAAGGTAAGGTCGAAGAAATCATCCACTTGGTACGTGCCCTGGAGGCAGACCTGGTGGTCTTTGATAGCGAGCTCACTCCCACACAGCAGTCAAATCTCGAAAAAGAAATGAAGGGTGTCAAAATCATCGACCGTACGGCGTTAATCCTTGATATCTTTGCCTTGCACGCTACGACTCGTGAGGGTCGCTTGCAGGTGAGGCTAGCACAAAACTACTATCTCCTCCCCCGCCTTCGAGGCATGTGGGCACACCTTGCCGGACACCGCATGGGCGGCGGAGTTGGCAGTCGCTTCGGTGAGGGCGAAAGCCAGCTTGAGGTGGACAGACGTATCGTACGCAAGCGCATAGATACGCTCACCGCTGAGTTGGCAAAGGTAGAAACCGAGCGGGCTACGCAACGAAAATCCCGTGCCTCTTCAAGAATCTTTCGTTTGGCCTTGGCGGGATACACAAACGCGGGCAAGTCATCTTTGCTCAACTGTCTTACCGGAGCCGATGTATTGGCATACGACAAACTCTTTGCTACGCTGGACTCCACCACCCGCCGCCTTGAACTGCCCGATGGACGAACCATGACCATCACCGACACCGTAGGTTTTATCCAAAAGCTGCCGCACACCCTGGTAGAATCCTTCAAATCCACCCTTGATGAAATCCGCGAGGCCGACCTCATCTTGCACGTAGTAGATGCAGCTGCCGAACAGCGTGAAGCACATATGCAGGCCGTGCAAGAAGTGCTTGAAGAGGTAGGTGCTCATACGGTATCCCAGCTCGTCGTACTAAACAAAGCCGACCTGCTTACAAAGGAGCAGCTCGCTTTACTTGCCAAGCGCCACCCCGACGCAGTGCTGTTTTCTTCTCTCGATGGCGCAGGTACCGAGGAGCTATTTACCGCCATCTCGCGTTTGGCAGATGCAGCGCGCGAGCGCATCAGGGTGTTGATTCCCTTTGATAAAGGCAACTTTGTACGATTGGCTCACGAACAAGCAACCATACTCTGCGAAGAATACACCGAAGAGGGAACCATTCTCGAGTTTTACGCAACGGCCGACTTGGCGGCTCGTTTTGCTGCCTTTGTACACCAAGACAGAGCTCAAGAGCGGGGTGAGCAGTGCTCGAACAAGTAAACTTTGCCCAAGAGAAGCTTTCTAAGGAGCTTTATAAAGCGTCTCATAACCAACTCATCAAAAAGCTTATTGTGTTACAACAGCAGGCTAGAAGCGAGGGCGTAGGCCTGGTGGTGCTATTTGAGGGCTGGGACGGAGCAGGCAAAGGTAGTCGCATCTCAGACATCATGTACAATCTTGATGCCCGGGCAACCAGCGTCCATGTAACCAAAGACATCAACGAAGATGAATTGGAGTTCTTCAGGGAGCTTAACCAGGGGGTCGGTGGTTTTTTTCCGCCTATGCAGGAGTTTTGGAATGCACTTGGCCCGCGCGGCAACATAAGCTTCTTTGTAAGAGGCTGGTACACCTCTGCCATCCAACGCCTGATCTTCACACTCTTTGGCAAGAGCGCAGGAAAAGAAGATTTGATTGCCCAGGGCGAAAAAGAAGAGCTCGAAGGGCTTGCACAGTATCTCTTGCCACCTATAACCGAGTTTGAGCAGCAACTTGCCGACGACGGATATGCGGTAGTTAAGTTTTTTGTGCACATCTCCCAAAAGGAGCAAAAGGATCGGCTTTCTGCACTCTTCAAAGATCCCTTGACTCAGTGGCGGGTAAGCAAGGCAAAGCTCGATCGCACCAAGGTGTACCAGCAGGCCTACTGGCTCTATGACGACTTGCTTACACAAAGCGATAAGCCAAACGCCCGATGGATCTTGGTAAACGGTGAAGACAGGCGGAGAGCCAACCTCACCATATGTGCCGAGTTAGTGAGAGCTCTTGAAAGTGCCTTGTCAAAAACAAAAGATGGCGCAGCAGATGAAACGACCCCTGATAAAACCCTGATGGCACCAGCGAGCAGCCCCACTGACTCTGCAGAATCAGGGGGAGTTCATAAGGATGCCTTGAGCTCGAGAGGCAAGTCTTCTGTTTTATCCAGGCAAATCTCTCTTGCCTCAAGCCGGTTTCCTTTGGCTCCAGAGGTGGTGAGCTTAGATACGGTGGATAGTAACCTGGCGCTGGATGCTGAAGAGTATCGCGCGCAGCTCAAGCTGGAGCAAGAGCGACTCAACCGACTTGAGCTTGAAATGTTCTTAAAGCGCATTCCCCTCGTGGTGTTGTTTGAGGGCTGGGATGCAGCAGGCAAGGGTGGGGCAATAAAGCGTGTTGCCCAGGCTCTCGATGCACGTGCATACACCGTGTTTCCCAGCGCCGCTCCTACCTTGCCAGAAAAACTCCGTCCCCATTTGTGGCGTTATTGGACAAGGTTGCCCAAAGCAGGGCATGTGGGTATATACGATAGAAGCTGGTACGGGCGCGTTCTCGTTGAGCGAGTCGAAGGCTTTGCGCCCGCTGCCCAGATCTTGCGTGCCTACGACGAGCTCAACAGTTTTGAATTGGATCTCATCAACTGGGGTGCCTTGGTTTTGAAATTCTGGGTTGACATCTCTCCAGAAGAGCAGCTCAAACGCTTTAAGGAGCGAGAAGATAACCCCGCAAAGTTCTGGAAAATTACGGATGAAGACTGGCGCAACCGCGAGAAGTACTCCGACTACCGTAAAGCTGTTGAAGATATGTTCAGGCTCACCTCAACGGCGTTTGCCCCCTGGGTAATTCTTGAGAGCAACAATAAGTACTATGCGCGCATAAAAGCCCTGCGATCCATCAGCGATGCACTCGAAAAGCGCCTGCACGCCGCCAACGAGACGAGTTTTAAGTAACGCCTGCAATCTAGCGCCTGCGACCTCATGGCAGCACTCTTTCATCTATAATCGGGGGCACAGTTAGCAAAGCCCGAGCATCATAAGGGGTGCCTATGTCAAAGGTCACACAAGATCTAGAAAAGTACGCTGAGTTGATTATTAGCAGCGGCTGCAATCTGCAACCTGGGCAAGAGCTTTTGCTCAGTGCCTCAACAGATTCCTGTGAGTTTGCTCGTATGGTTACAGCTGAGGCGTATAAACAAGGCGCACGCAGAGTTACGGTGCGGTTTGCAGATGAGAAGATCTCTCGCCTGCACTTTGAGCATTGTGCGCTGGAGGTCTTTAAGGACTTTCCCGAGTGGCAGGCTTTGCTTAGCAACTCCATGGCAGAGAAAGGCGCAGCTTTTCTTTCCATCATAAGCGATGACCCCTTGGCAATGGTGGGCATAGATCAAAGCAAGCTCGTGGAACATTCCCGCTCTTCTTACGAGGCCTGCAAGCCCTTTCAACAAGCAATTGCTGAAGGCAAACTGGTCTGGTGCATTGTTGCAGCAGCCGCTCCCCAATGGGCGCAGCATGTATTTCCACAGCTGTCTGCCGAAGAAGCGGTAGACAAGCTTTGGCAGGCCATATTCTCGGCGGTGCGTGTTAACACTGCAGACCCCCTTGCCGCCTGGCAACAACACCGCAAGAGCTTTGACGCTCGCAAGGCGTGGCTCAACAGCCAGCACTTTGATCGCCTACATTTTCATAGCGAGCTGGGTACCAACTTGGTAGTAGGGCTCAACGAAAAAGGGCTTTGGCAAGGCGGTGGCGATATTACAACGAGTGGAACGGAGTTCTTTCCTAACATGCCTACCGAAGAAATCTTTACCACGCCCAATCGTCTGCGCGCAGAAGGCATCGTCTATTCCAGCATGCCACTCATACACTACGGCAGCCCCATAAAAGATTTTTCTCTCAGCTTTAAGAATGGAAAAGTCGTTGACTGCTCTGCCAAGGTTGGACAAGACGTGCTTGAAGCAATTCTTTCCATAGATAAGGGAGCAACTCGCTTGGGAGAATGCGCCTTGGTTCCCTGGGATTCGCCGATTCAACAAAGCGGCATACTTTTCTTCAACACCCTTTTTGATGAGAATGCTTCTTGCCACCTGGCCTTGGGCAAGGGCTTTTCTGACTGTTTTGAGGGTGGACAAAAACTGAGCGAGGACGAGCTTGAAGCAGTGGGTGTCAACAAAAGCGCCACCCATGTGGATTTCATGATAGGAACAGCCAATATGAGCATCACCGGCATTAAACCCGATGGGCATGAGCTCCCTATTTTTTCCAAAGGCAACTGGGCTTTTTAGTGTACAGGTTTTGCGCAAGGAAAACCTTGTCCGAGGTGTACCCCAAACAACCATAACCTGCACAACCAGCTTTCTGCCTGCCACACTGTAGTATCATGTTGTCTGCTTAAATCTACTATGCTTTGATAAAGTGTACTAAAGTGCACACTCTGAGAAAGGGCAGCAAGTGAAAGACGAAACTAATCGCCAGCCAGTAACGCTCAGCGATATTAACAATGAATTCTCGCTCGTTAATTCTGCCTCTATGACTCCCGATGCAGACGATGCAGTGCAGTTTTTCTCCGGCAAATTCGTACCCTTGGAGATGCACCGGGTTACGACGGTCAAACGGCTGTATTTACGCACCATTGATGCCAGAGCTGAGGCCATTACCAAGGCGGGAAACAACACCTTTTTGCTAGACAACCGCGATGTCTTTCTCGACATGCTTACTGACAGCGGAGTAAACTCCATGAGCATCTACCAGCAGTCTGCCATGCAGGCAGCAGACGATGCCTATGCGGGCTCTGCCACCTATTACCGCCTTGATGACGCGCTCAACTTCGTCTTTGGCAAAGACTACTTCTTACCAGCGCACCAGGGTCGCGCCTGTGAGCATATTATCGCACGCTGTTTTGTTAAGCCAGGCAATACGGTAATTACCAATTATCACTTTACTACCACCAAGGCTCATATTGTGGAAGTCGGAGGCACGGTATACGAGGCTATAGCACCCTCCTCCCTTGATCCCAACCATATTGCCGATTTCAAGGGCAACATGGATCTTGACATGCTGGCTCTCGAGACCCAACGCGTAGGCGTAGAAAACATTGCTTTTGTGCGCATAGAGGCAGGCACTAACCTTATTGGTGGACAGCCAGTCTCGCTTGCCAACATGCGTGCGGTGTCCAAGTTCTGCAAAGAGAAGGGGCTGATGCTGGTCTTTGATGCCTCACTGTTGGCGGACAATCTTTACTTCATCAAGACCCGCGAAGAGGCTGAGCGAGGTAAAAGCGTACGCGATATCTCACTTGAGATTGCTGATCTTATGGATGTCATCTACTTCTCGGCTCGTAAGCTTGGCTGCGCACGCGGCGGCGGCATCGTCACCAGTAGCACGCAACACTATGACACCATGAAGCCACTGGTGCCACTTTATGAGGGCTTCTTAACCTATGGCGGCATGAGCGTGCGCGAGATGGAGGCCATTGCCATTGGCCTGCTTGAGACCTGCGATTTTCATGTGGTCTCGCAAACAGCACTCTTTGTCAAAGCGCTCGTTGAGATGCTCGATGCGCGTGGGGTACCTTGCGTTAAGCCGCCGGGAGGACTTGGCTGCCATATAGATGCCATGAGCTTTGTTGACCATATACCTCAGGAGCAATACCGTGCTGGTGCCTTGGCCGCAGCATTCTATCTGATAAGCGGAATTCGAGGTATGGAGCGCGGCACCTTATCCGAAGACAGGAATCCCGACGGGAGCGAGCACTTTGCAAGCATGGAGCTTATGCGCTTGGCAATACCTCGCCGTGCCTTTACCCTCTCGCAGTTAGAATATGTGGCCGATCGCCTCACTTGGCTCTATGAACACCGTAAGCTCATAGGCGGCCTAAGGTTTATTGAAGAGCCCGAGGTCTTGCGCTTCTTCTTAGGACGTCTTGAAACAATAGGCACCTGGCAAGAAGAGCTCATCAAAGCCTTTAAGAAAGATATGCCAAGCGGCTTGTAATTGTGGAGGGAAGCCATGTTTAACACTTTAGAAGAAGCTCAAGCCTTTTGTTTAGACAATGACATCAAGATGATCGATTTTATGATGGTCGATGTGGATGGCCGCTGGAGGCATCTAACGATTCCAGTTGAGCGCTTTAATGAAGAGGTCTTAACAGATGGCATTGGTTTTGATGGCTCAAACTACGGTTATGCACCCGTTGAGAAAAGTGACATGGTTTTTGTGCCCGATCTAAAAAGCGCCTACTTTGATGTTTTTGAAGAGATTCCCACCTTGGGCATGATTGGCGATGTCTACGTCATCGATCTGCCCGAGAACTCTCGTTTTGATCAGTACCCTCGAAACGTTGTCAAGCGTGCCGAGGAGTATATGCAGGAGCTGGGAGTTGCCACTGAGTTTTGCATAGGGCCAGAGTTTGAGTTTCATGTCTTTGATCATGTAAGCTTTGAGGTTGAGCCTTTTGGCTCTCGCTACGATTTAGATACAGAGCAGGCTGAGTGGAACACCGGATGCATGGACGATAACTTAGGCTACAAGGTTCCGCATAAAGGTGGCTATCACATGGCCTTGCCTACAGACAGGCTCAGTAGCTTTAGATCGCGCCTTACCATGTTGATGGAAAAGCTCGGTATAGCGGTCAAATACCATCATCACGAGGTGGGAGGACCTGGACAAGTTGAGATTGAAGTTGAGATGGGCACACTCCTGGAGATGGCCGACAAAACCATGATGACCAAGTATTTGGCAAAGAACCTCGCCTTTGCAGAAGGCAAATCTGCAACCTTTATGCCCAAGCCCCTCTTTGAAGAAGCAGGCAATGGCATGCATGTACATATGCATCTCTTTAAAAATGGCAAGCCCTTGTTTTACGATGAGAAGGGTTACTCGCAGTTGAGCAATACGGCGCTTCATTTCATGGGTGGCATCCTCACCCATATCAAGGCACTTTGCGCTCTTACCAATCCCAGCACCAACTCCTACAAGCGCCTGGTGCCAGGCTACGAGGCACCGGTGACCATTGGCTTTGCTACCTCAAACCGCAGCAGCGTTATTCGCATCCCTGCCTACGCCAAAGGGCCCCTCAAAAAACGCTACGAATTGCGCAACCCCGACTTTACCTGCAACCCTTACTACGCCTTTGCTGCCATCCTTATGGCAGGGCTTGATGGTGTTCAAAAAAAGATTGATCCTGTCAAGGAGGGCTTTGGTCCATATGACTTCAATCTGTACGATCTCTCCCCCGAAGAGCAGGCAGATATCAAACAACTGCCACGAACTCTGGACGAAGCGCTCGATGCTTTGGAGTCAGATCATGACTTCCTCACCAAGGGCGATGTCTTTTCTCCCCGGTTAATCGAAACCTGGATTAAGAGGCGGCGCAAGGAGGCTGCCCGGTACAATCAGCTTCCGCAGCCGGTTGAGTTTGAGATGTATTACGATCTATAGGCAGGTGTTGACAGAATGCTTGATCGTCTCACACTTGCCTACTTATATGTTTGACTCGAGACCAAGGTGCGTGTGCTTGGGCTCACTTGATTACCAGTGACTTAAGAGAGGCTGATTCTATGGAGGCTATCCAAACCGGATGCAAGCGATGCGGCTCAGAGGAATTTGAGCTTATGAATCCCAAGACTGGCGAAGTGATCTGCGCCTACTGCCGCAATCGCTGGATAGAAACAGCTCTCATCCAGCGCACCGAAACCGAGAAGTTTCTTGCCGAACAGGCAAAGCGTCCCCAGGTCACAGTGGATAATTCCACCGAAACCGATAAGCAGCTCATGGATCTTATGACCAAGGCTGCAGGGGCAGCAACCGGAGGCTGTGTCAACAGAGTAGCCAAGGCTGTTGTGCTCATCGTGGTAGTGGTCATTGCAATAGTTACCCTCTCTTTTTGCGGCCTCTATAGCTTCATGGGCTCTTAGTTGACGGTATGAACTCTGCTATCAAATGCGCTGAGACCCTTAACGCAGGCTTCTTTCCCCTGCCTGTATCTCCTGTAGACTGGTAGGAGCAATCGTGGCTCATCGAGGCAAACAGAGTCCTTTTGCCCGCAGTGCCCTACGGCAGGTACGCGATACGCTACCTCGATTTTTGTCGATCTTGCTCATCACTATGATAGGTGTCATGTTCTTTGCAGGACTCAGGCTTACTGGTCCCTATATGCAGGAATCTGCGGAGCTCTGGTTTGACGAACTCAATTTCATGGACGTGCAGCTCTACTCTACCATGGGCTTTGACGACGACGATATTTCTGCAATTAGCACAACTGACGGTGTGCGCCAGATAGCTCCAGGCTACCACGCCAATATGCTGGTCAAAAACGCCTCGCAGGAGATGAGCGTACAGCTTCTTTCGCTTGACGCCCCACTTGATGAGCCGCACCCTTCTTCTTCTGCCTCCCCGCTTAACCAACCTTATCTGCTGGATGGCAGGCTGCCCAAACAAGCAAACGAATGCTTGGCAGAAGAACACTGGATGCACGAATCAGGCAGCGAACTTGGTAGCACGGTACGCTTCTATTCAGGCACCTCTGATCCTTATGGCAGTACACTGGCCTATGATGTTTTTACCATAGTTGGCGTAGCGTGCACCCCACAGCTGGCATCACCAGAGCGCGGTAGCTCTACCATTGGATCAGGCTACAACAGATTCTTCTTCCTTCTTTTGCCAGAGGCGTTTACTCTTGAGTTTTACACCACAGTGTATGTGCAAGCTGATCTATCAGACGCCCAGAAGGGAGAGACAGGGTCTGGCTCACGATTTGACCAGGCATATCTTGATGCGGTAGCGCCTACTGTTGCAGCCCTGGAGGCAACTGCCAGCAAGCGCAGCAAGTTACGTTTTGATTCGATTGTCTCAGATGCTGAGGCCGAGCTCGCCGATGCGCGCGCCGAGATTGCCCAGGGTTACCTAGACCTTGCTGAGGCTGAGCAAAAACTCAACGAGGTACTCGAGCTCATAGAAGCTGGTTGGTTAGAGTTGCAAAGCTTTGGGGAGGACTTGGAAGCTTTTAGGGTTGAGGAGGCAGATGCGCGTGCTGAGCTGAGCCAAGCAGAAGATGATGTTTTCCAAGCCGAGCAAGACCTGCTCGACCTTGAGCCTCCCACCTGGTACGTCCTTGATTTGGAATCCAACTCGGGCTTTAGAAGCTACAAGGAGCAAATTGGACAAATGGAGTCGATAGCCGTAATGATTCCCGTGCTCTTCTTCCTCATTGCCGCCTTGGTATCCATGACTTCCATAACCCGCTTAGTCGACAGCGACCGCACCATCATAGGTACCTTCAAGGCACTTGGTTATACCAATAGGACGATTACCGCGCGCTACCTGGGTTATGCCTTCTCAGCCTCACTTCTCGGTGGTGTACTGGGTATCATCGTAGGCTCTGCGGTTTTTCCCCCGCTTATCTTCAATGCGTTTAGAACTATGTACTCCATAGCACCTGGCCCCATGGTTTTTTCGTGGTTTTACCTGGTGCTTTCGATAGGGATTGCGCTTCTTTGCACTGTAGGCCCTGCTTTGTTGGTGTGCCTGGGAATTTTGCGAGAGACTCCCGCTTCTGCCATGAGACCGCTGGCTCCCCCACCAGGCAAGCGTATCCTGCTGGAATATATCAAGCCGCTTTGGCGTCGCCTTTCTTTCTTGCATAAGATTACAGCCCGCAACCTTCTTCGCTACAAGAAACGAGCGTTTATGACCATATTGGGAGTTGCCGGTTGCACAGCTCTCATGTTCACTGGCTTTGCTTTGAATGACTCGCTCGTAACCATAGGTCCAAAGCAGTATAGAGAGCTGCACGCCTATGATATAACCGTGGCCTTTAAGTCCGCTTTAGATGATAACGATCTTGAAGAGCTCTTTGGCTTCATAGATAAATCACCCGAAGTGAGCTCCTCTACCCTGATTCGACGAGAAACGGTTGATATCTTGAGCGATGTGGTTACCAAGGACTTGGCGATTATCGTCTCCTTAGATCCAGCGGAGTTGCAAGAGTATTTCCTGCTGAGACCTCGTGCAGAAGGCCTCTTTTCTGAGGCTCAGCACCATCAGCTTAACAACGCGGGCATAATAATGACTGAGCAGATAGCTCGCCAGTTGGGTGTGGACGTGGGCGACATCCTCACATTCAGGAATCTCGACGACGAAGAAGCAGAGTTTACTGTAGGAGGCATCAGTGAAAACTATGTGTATCACTATGTCTTCATGACTGCTGCTGTGTACGAAGCAGGTTTTGGGAAAGATTATGAGCCTAACCAGATTCTTGGAGTCTTGACATCCGGTTCTGGCAACGAGGGTTCAATAGAAAATGAAAGCATGGCAGATGGTGAGGACTTGGCAGAAAGTGAGGGTTTGGCTGAATCCCTCATGGCGCTCAGTGCGGTATCGGGAGTAAGCTTCTCAAAAAAACTCGCAGACGACTTTGCTTCTATATCTGACGTACTTGAGTTCGTGATGGTCATACTCATACTAAGCGCTGCTGCTCTGCTCTTTGTAGTGCTCTTCTCGCTCAATACCATCAATCGTGAAGAGCGTACCCGCGAGCTTGCTTCCATCAAGGTGCTTGGCTTTCAGAGTCGCGAGCTTGCCTCTTACGTCTATCGCGAGGGGCTGATACTCACGGTGATTGGTATAGCCTTTGGACTACTCTTGGGCGTAGGGCTCGAGCGCTATATCATCACAACCATCGAGATTGATGTCTTTATGTTTAGCCGTGACATCTTGCTGCCCAGCTATGTCTACAGTGTTTTGCTCACTGCTCTATTTGCCCTCGTAGTCAACCTCGTGCTCTATCGTCCCCTTACTCGCATAGACATGGTATCTTCGCTCAAGGCAATTGAGTAAACAAGTATCATGACAGCTTGGAGCACCACTTACCAAGAGTTGTCTTTGGGAGTGCAAAGAGCAACCTTTGATCTTGCTGCATGTCGTTTTGCTGGTAGGCTCATTTGCTCGCACTACGAATAGACGTCCTTTGTACGCGAAGCCTCACCTGCAAGCTTCCAGTAAAACCACAGTGCTGCATCAAGAAAGAAAGGTTCGAGGACTCTTTTGGCAGCCTTTAGCTCTGCGATGATGGGGATGTTTTGCGGACAGAGTTTTTCGCAGGCACCACACTCTACACAAGCACTGGGCACATTCTTTTTTCCAGGGGCGCTGGTGACCGCAGAGGTGACAAACAAGGTCATGGCCGAGATATAACCAGTGACGTAGCGTGCGTTGTAAGCAGCAAAGCAACTGGGTATATTGATTCCTTGTGGGCAAGGCATGCAGTAATTGCAGCCACTACAATTCACTTTGTAGGCAGACCTGAAGACATCAACGGCCGCAGCGATGGTAGCATGGTCTTCTTCAGAAAGCATGCCTTTGCTCGTCTTGAAAGCAGTCTTACTGTTCTCCTCCAGCTGCTCATGGGTGTTCATGCCCGAAAGCACCACCGTAACCTCCGGCTGATCCCAAAGCCATTCGAGTGCCCAGGCAGCGGGGCTACGGCTGCTGTCTGCCTCCTTGAAGAGTCTTTGTGCCTGTTTGGGAAGACCCGTAGCAAGCTTGCCGCCAAACAAGGGCTCCATGATGATGACGGCCATGCCTTTTTCATGCGCTTTTATGAGGCCAACACGACCAGCCTGATAGTTCTCATCCATGTAGTTGTATTGAATTTGACAGAAGTCCCAGTCAAAGGCTTCAAGCAACTCAGGAAATTCCGGCTGGGTGCCATGAAAGGAAAAACCGATTTGCCTAATCTTACCAGCTGCTTTTTGCGCATTGATCCACGATCCAATCCCAATTGAAAGCAGCCGATCAAATGAGGCAGGGCTCGAAAGATTGTGAATGAGGTAGTAGTCGATATAGTTGGTCTTGAGGCGGGCAAGTTGCTGATTGAAATAATGGTCAAAGTCCTCAGCACTTATACATTTGTTATGGGGCAGTTTGGTGGCAATGAATACCTGCTCTCTCTTGCCACTCTTTTCCAGAGCTTGTCCAAGCACTTCCTCGCTTTTGCCATAAAGATAGGCGGTGTCAAAATAGTTTATGCCCTTTTCAATAGCATCGTTGATGATTCTCTCAGCCTTACCCCAACCATCCTGGCCCTGACTATTACGTGGCAGACGCATACAGCCAAGCCCCAGTACAGATAACTTGTTATTTGATTTAGGGTCAATGCGGTATTGCATTGCTACCTCCCGATTGGTTAGGCAATTGCTTGCAGCATGAACATGCACTCACTCGTAGGAACAAGAATACCGTAAGTTGCCCAGTAATGGCCTTTTGGTTTCTAGCTTGATTTATACAGCGCCTTGGCAGCAAAGTGGCGTGTAGGATGTCTTTTCTATCTCTAGCGTAAATAATATGAGTCTACTATTGCTTTTGTTCGTTTCTAGGCGTATGATATGGCTATTGGTTCATTTATAGAGAGGTGCAGAGCCTTTCCTTGGGTATGAAGTAGGTGTTTTTACATGCGTATGAAAGCCACCATAATCATAATCCTCATAGCCTTTGCGGTGACTGCAGCTAACTTGGGCACCAGCTTGGTGCTCACCCGCCAAAGCCTTACGGAGACTATGGGCAAGGACATCTCCTTGGCGCTCGATATTGCCAATGATCTCGTGTCTACCAAGATTAGCCTGTACAAGTCCAACGCACATACTATTGCTGAACGCCTTCATCATGCAAGTACTCCTGTCCAAATGGAAAGTATCATGCATGAGCAACTTGCGGAGTTTCCCGATTTTATTGCTCTGGCAGTTTTTGACACACAGGGTATGGTGGCTGAATACGGAAACTCCCCCAGTGTCACACATTGGCTCGAGAACAGTGTGTATATGCAAAATGCCTTTAAGGGGCTCACCGTTATCTCCACAACCAGAATCAATGAGGCTACCGGGGAGTTGATAATGCATATATGCTCGCCTATGGGCTCAGATCATGTTCTCTCGGTGACCTTTCCGGGGATGATCTTTACCGAATTGCTCGAAGACTACAAGCTCTGGAATACCGGCAACATCTTCATCATCGATGAGGAAGGCACTGTTATTGCGCATGCTAATCACGAGTATGTGACTTTGCGAGTCAATTTCATTGACACCCTCATGGCCTCGGGCACAGAAAGCGATAATGCAAATCTTCTTACTCTGCTGGGAGAGACGAGGGGACTCGGCACCTATGCCTATGGTGGTGTGACCTATCAATGCGCTCATGCACGGGTATTGGCCTCGGAGTTAGGCTGGCGCATTGCATTGGCGGTGCCGTTGGAGGAAAGTCCGGTGGCGCAGGTGCAAGACAGGCTTTTCTTGCTTGCAGTTTTGTTTTTCATGTTGAGCGTCATTGTAGCGCTCTTTATCTCAGGATTTTTAGCAAGGCCCTACAAGAGGATTACCGAGCAAAACCACCGCCTTGAAGAGTTAAATGAGATCACCAGGTCTCAGGCAGACAAAATACAGGAGGCAAACCAGGCCAAAAGCAACTTTCTCGCGAGCATGAGCCATGAGATGCGTACGCCTCTCAACGCAGTTATTGGCCTGTCCGAGCTCGTTATGCACGACGGCGAGGCAGCCGAAGAAACTGAGGATCGGCTTAGTAAGATTCATTCCTCTGGCATGACTTTGCTCGGCATAGTCAACGACATCCTCGACATATCCAAAATCGAGTCAGGAAAGTTTGAGCTGCATCCTGTCGAGTATGACACCCCCAGTCTGATTAACGATATTGTCACCTTAAATGTCATTCGAATCAGAGAAAAGCCCATTGTCTTTTCTCTTAAGGTAGATGAAGAGCTGCCGAGGTATCTCTTTGGAGATGATTTGCGAGTCAAACAGGTGTTTAACAACCTTCTCTCCAATGCCTTTAAATATACGCATGCAGGCACCGTAGAGTGGTCGATGGGCTTTGAGCAGTGTGATAGTGAAATTGTGCTCGCCTCCAGCATCAAGGACACTGGTATCGGCATCAAGGATGAAGACATTCCCAAGCTCTATAAAGATTACAGCCAAGTGGATGCTCAGGTAAACCGCTTGTCGGAGGGCACTGGGCTGGGGCTCTCGATCACCAAGCGTTTGGTAACTATGATGGGCGGCACCATTGAGGTGGCAAGCGTGTACGGCGAGGGCTCAACTTTTACTGTGCGCCTGCACCAAAAACTTCTATCTGATGAGCCTATTGGCAAGGAAGTAGCTGATAATCTCATGGGCAATCGTTATGCCGCCTCAAAACGCGGGCAACGTGCTGGCTTTGTACGCATTGACCTTTCATATGCACGGGTACTTGTGGTAGATGACATGCCCACCAATCTGGATGTAGCAAAAGGCATGATGGCACCCTACGGCATTCAAACGGACTTTGCATCCAACGGCTTGCAGGCAGTTGAAATGATGAGAGCAGGCACGCCGCGCTACGACGCAGTCTTTATGGATCATATGATGCCAGGTATGGACGGGGTTGAAGCCTTGCGGGTTATTCGCGAGGAGATTGGTGGCACTTATGCGCAAACCATTCCCGTTATTGCGCTGACCGCCAACGCTATAGCAGGCACCGAAAAGATGTTTCTTAGCCGCGGGTTTGATGCTTTTATCTCCAAGCCCATCGACATCTTACAACTTGATTCTGTGCTACGCCAGTGGGTGAGAAATAAAAACTTTGAGCAAAGGTACGCCGAGGCCAGTGACACTTGTCATAAAAATGTTGAGCAGGGCGACGAAGTGTTGCCTGTACATAGGTTGGATAGTTATGCGCCGTTAGGAAAAGGGCAGCTTTGCAATGGAGAATGCACTGTGCCCAAGCCCCCAAAGGAACAGCCAGGAGATGAACAGCTGGATGATGAACAACCAGGCGATGTGCAGCTGGTTGATGAGCAGCTGGATGAGCGGCCTCGCAAAACGCAGCTCGGTAATTGGCAGCAAAGAAGGGCACCAAGCAGCGAGATGGATGGCGAGGGGCTCACGGCATTGCCTCTTGGCGGCATAACAATCGATGGTATAGATATTGCCTACGGCTTAGAGCGCTTTGCTGGTGGCGAAGAAGCCTATGTGCAATTGTTGCGGTCCTACCTCAGTAACACTCGTTCCCTGCTCGATGAGATAGCTCGCCTTTTGGATATGGAGGATCTGGAGGGCTACGCCATAGTTGTGCATGGGATTAAAGGTGCAAGCTATGGCATGGGTGCAAGGTGCATTGGTAAGAAGGCCGAGCAGCTGGAGCGTTGGGCTCATGAGGGTCATGCAAAGCGAGTATTTGCAGAAAACCCTGGCTTTGCAACCTCGCTACGCAGTTTGTGTGATGCCATTGACCAAGCATTGCTCTGCTACCGCCAGACGAGAGTAAAGCCATGCAAGGCTGCTCCTGACCCACTGCTACTTGAGAATTTGTGGAATGCCTGTATGGCCTTTGACGTAGGCAGTGTGGACGCCATAGTGGCAGAACTAGAGTCTTATACATATGAGGACAACGGCAAAGAGCTTGTTGGTTGGCTTCGCCAGCAGATTGATGAGATGAATTATGAAATACTCGCCAAAGGCGACTGGCTGTCTGCCAATGATGAGTTGCCCTTGCTTTCTACACTTGAGCATGGTCTGACGAACGCAAAATCTATTGAGCACACATACGCACAGAGAGGGAGAGGAGCGCACAATGCAAAAGAAACACAAACAGATCATCATGTTGGTAGATGATAATAAAACAAACTTGGCAATGGGCAAGAACATTTTAGGCGAGCACTACAACGTCTACCCATTGCCCTCAGCAGCCAAACTATTTGAGTTTTTGGGGCATGTCTCGCCAGATTTGATTTTGTTGGACATCGACATGCCTGGTATGAATGGCTATGAAGCCTTGACGTTGCTCAAAGCAGATCAAAAATACGCTGACATTCCTGTTATCTTCGTTACCGCCAAATCATCAGAGTCTGATGAGTACGAGGGATTGGCACTAGGAGCCATTGATTATATAACCAAGCCCTTCTCCCCTGCTTTGCTGCTCAGGCGCATCGAAAACCACCTTCTGGTACGCAGGCAAAAAATGAAGCTGGAGGAGTACAACAATAATCTACTGCTTATGGTCAAAGACAAGACCCAGCAGGTGTATGAACTCCTCAGCGCGATAATGCACAGCATGGCCGACCTCGTAGAGTTTAGGGATCAGTCCACCGGGCAACATATCTGTCGCACCCAAGAGTATCTACGGACGCTGGTTGAGCAGCTAATAAAGGATGGTGTATATCAAGACGAGCTGTCCTTGTGGGACATGGATCTGATGTTGCTTTCATCTCCGTTGCATGATGTGGGAAAGATAGCTATCAGCGACACCATTCTCAATAAACCCGGCAAGCTCAGTGATTGCGAGTACGACGTCATGAAAACGCATGCGCAGAAGGGTGTGGAGATACTTGAGCGCATGGAAAGCTCTGCTCAATACATTGACTTTTTGGAGCAGGCCAAGCTCTTTGCAGGAGCGCATCATGAAAAGTGGGACGGAAGTGGTTACCCTTTTGGCCTGAGTGGGCTCAAGATACCCCTTGAAGGTCGCATCATGGCCATTGCTGATGTGTATGATGCCCTGGTTTCTGTTCGCCCCTACAAAAAGGCCATGAGCGCTGAGAGCTCGGCGCAAGTTATCCTGGATGGTGCAGGTGCACACTTTGACCCCTTACTCGTCAAAGCATTTAGAGCTGTCAAAGACGAATTTGCCGCTATCACCCTCAAATATGCGGACGCTCATACAGAAGACAGTCGCACCGGTTTCGTTTGTCAGGTTGCGTAATTTGCGTGAGGAAACGCAACAAAAGGTGTAAAGTACGCCGCGGAAATGCACTCAAAGATGTGATTATCGCGATAAAGAGCGATGGAGAGCTGCTTGGATTGCATTTGTCAGGTTGCGCAAATCGCAACAAAGCAGTAAAGTGTCCTTTCCACTTTATTGCGGGGTGGAGCAGTATGGTAGCTCGTCGGGCTCATAACCCGAAGGTCATTGGTTCAAATCCAATCCCCGCGACCAACTAAACCGCAGGTCAGAGGCATATTTTGAGGCTTCTGACCTGTTTCATTTTAGCCCACTTTTTGCCCAGGTGAGCAATAAGTGGGCAATCATTCAGGCAATCCAGAGAGATTCGATCGCTCGACTTCTCAAATCTTGGCAGAACTCAGCTTATTAAGCTTGATAAATCACTTGGCCTGTCTTAAAAACATTTGCAACAAAACCACTCTTGTCATCTTGGCTATCCAGCAAAATCGGCTCTATGTTGTAGCTGATTCCACGACGCATACGCCAGAGCGAAGACGACGTCTCTAGCCAGTCACCCTGGAAGCCATCAAAGATTACCGCAACATCAATGTCGCTATCCTCGCCAGCATTACCCTTTGCATGAGAGCCATAAAGCACAATTGCTGCTGGTGATAGCGCTCTGGTCACCACCTCGGTATAGCGCTTGACCGTGCTATCTACTGTTCCTTTATCCAACATAGCAACTCCTCAGTGCTGTCGAGCAGGACTTGGCATTTCTCTTGTGTGAGCGTCTTGTATATCTGATCCTTATAAGCTGGATACCGCGCTTGGATATTCAGTGGGTTTAGCTCTTCGATAAAGTCCTGCTGCTCTTCACTCATTGTGTCAATTATACCAGCTCGCACAGCCAGCCTAGATAAATCGTGAACTTTTGGCGGCATCTCGCCCTCTTCACAGCTGCGAGCAATAACAGCCTTCAATGCCTTCTCAATTGTCTGGTGGCACATAAAGCCAACATAAAGATACCGCTTTGAATTCAGCATGGCCTTAGCAGTTTCAATATCATAGTCAGCTAGCTCAAACCAATATTCTGAATGGTCACTCATAGGCTCTCTTTTCTGTTGTCACTATCGAAATACCAGCTTTCACTGCATGTCCTTTTTGCTATGCCTTATGATTGTGTACTTTTCTCCCTGCTCATCAAGAACATACCCTTTAATAAGTCCCCGCAGTCTAAATATTTCAAGTATGGTCTCGTTTGTGGTAGTTGCGTCAAACTTAGGTCGACTCCGAGCGTTATAGAGCTGTAAATAATTTTCTAATCCTGAGCTAGGCAGCCAGCATTTAATTTCTTCATCATTAGCTGCGGGAGCAAGTGCGATCAAAAGCTTTTTTTTACTAGCAGCTGAGATCCGATGGCTGCCAAAGAGCAAGGCGACAAATCGTTTTTCAATAATACTCGATTGAGATATAACACTATCTATATTGTTTATGGCTAACTCAAGAATCGCCTCCTGGGTCTTCTCTGCGTAGCGTGTTGCGTGCCTAAGCAAAAAATCAAAATCAGCAGAATCGTAGTTGTTATGAATAATATAAGCAGAAATCTCATCTGGAAGCTCCATAGCAGCAATGGGTATTGGGTCACCATCGAGCTTTAAGATTTCTATTTTTTCTGAAATGGTGATATCTGTATTCAATATCTTCATAGCCTCTTCATGTGAATACATGATTGTATCAGCCATCAAGCTGATGTATTCTTGTATATGCGCCTTTATGTAGTCAATAGCATAACCCTCGTAATGCTCGCGAATAAACTCGAGGGTTTCGCCTGTCATTTCAAGCTTGCCTGTTAAATCAAGTATTGAGAGTTTTTGCTGTGAGAGGCCTGCTACTTCTAGCGGTGAGAGTATGTAGTCAAATTGCTTAATGTATGCGCGATAAAGATTATCGTCAAGTTCTTTTGCAGTAACGAGCGCGTCAAAGAATTCTTTTTCTAAGATAGCATTGGAGAAATCTGAATTGCAAAACTCAACACCAAAACCTTTGGTATTTAAAAAGTCGATCAGTGCATCATCAAGCTCTGCGTTGCAAGCCGAGAAAAAGTATGAGACAATGTTTTGAGAGGTGGGCCTGACTGTTTTATGATTCTTCAGCAGCAATTGCCATAGATCCTCATTCTTAACATCTTGCAGGACAGGCACTTCTGTCTCAAGCTGTGAGATGTATCTGGCCATGTTCTCTTCATTAGCATCATTTTTATTGAGCAACGCAACAACACTAGGCGCAGCATCAATCATAGCCCCGCTAAAATCTTCAAAAATGGCATTAAAGAAATCATTAATATTTGAGTTCACATAGGCTGCTACCGAAGAATCAGCTTCTGTCATTAGTATTGTATAGGGCATCAAGCGAAAAGAGTCGAGATCGGGGCTACTATAAAACCTGCTAACCATTGCACGCAAATTATGATAGTTAATCTCATAAGAATTGTTGTTATAAATTTTCTCTAGCAACAATGGGTTTGAATTATCGATTTTTATTGCTTTGAAGCACACACCAAATTTCTTTATCCCTTGAGCGAGCAAGTCTTCAGGGTAAGAATTGTCTGTTGTCAGAAAGTTCGTGTCATTCGAAATTATTTGCACCAGAATCTCTTTTGATTTGTCATTCAAATAATCGAGTGTTAAGTGATCTCTGCCTTGAGCAGCTAGCAATGTGCGTGCGAACCTATCAACAAATCTAGCGCCCCTTTCACCGAATGGGAATGCGTCTCCATCTGCTAGATCATAGCAATCCGCAATAAAACTCTTCCATTCCAGCCCGAAAGCTTCAACAAGATTTGCTATGCAATTTGTAGTATTTCCATATCCAATAACAAACTCGAAGTGCTTAGAGCCCGAGAGCTGCTGTATGAACGTTCTCGTTTTTGTGACAAATATCTCAGTTGAAAGAAAATCAGCGAGCAGAAAGTCGAAAAGCTTATAGTTGAGAGTTTCCTCCTCCTCAAAAGCTAATGTAGACAGTCTTGATGCGACCATAGAGGGACGATCTAAGGGATAAACGTGCTGTTTTGCCCTTTTGTCAGCAACACTCCGTAGAAATATCATATCTCTTCTTGAAATTGAATTCTCATAGAAATATGTCATGTAGTCTGCGTAAGTTTCATCAATATAGCCTTCTCGAACAAGATACTTTAGCAATGGAAAGTAGTGGCTGTCTTTGAGAGACTCAAAGCTTTCCTTTTTACCCGTTTCACTTTGGTAATTGCATTCAAAGAGTGTGTTAACGCTATCTCTCGTGATGATGTCTTTAAGCTTACTCTCTTCTAGCCTCATAGCCTCCAGCTTTGCCTCAGAAATTTCTGAAGCAAGTAATTGAATGCGCTCTTTTCGATTGGCATCATTATCTGAGCTATAATTAAGACGCCTATCATATTCAGCGAGTAGCGCAGAATTTTGGCTGCTGCCGCGTTGCTGCTCAATTCTTTTTTTGCAGGTTTCCGGATCCACATAGTTTGTGTTACCAGATAATCTTGTATTGTAAATTATCGCTATTTCATCGCTGAACAATGGTTCGTTTTTAATTCTTTCAAGCTCCTCAGTTTTAGAAGCAATTGCAGTCTGTAGCTCCTCTCTTCGGGCTGACACTAATCCTTCTCTTCCACTGCCATCGATTACCTCACTGATAAAGCCTCTGCCCAATTGCAATTCTGAAAAATCTCGTGGGAATAGATTCTTGTATGCTATCACTGCCAGCATCTTATTGGGGTCCTGCTCAGTAGTAGTAAGTCTTGCTCTATAAACTGTAAACTCGTTACAAATATTTTGTAGAATACGCATATCATCTACATAAAGTGAAAGTCCTTGAAGAAACTCTTGGTCGATATCTGTGCTAAAACTATAGCCAATTTCTTGAAAGCACTGAATGAATTTATTGTACGAGTTTGAGCTGTCGATAACTGGCACGACGGGGATAATAAAGTCAAAGAACTTCACTCGATCAGCTGTCTCAAAAATGTCGTCTCTCATCAGGTAGAAGAATCGAAGTCTTCTGTCACCTCGCGAATTATTGACCAAGGTGTTGATTTCACGCAAACGCTCAAAGATCAAGCTCGATTCATATCTATCGATGTCTTCAAACACAATTACGTCAGCCTTTACCCTTTCGAAAAGATATAGAACCTCATTGAGATACTTGTCAAAAAAAGAACTCTCGTGCTCTTCGAATAATTCGATGCCAACACTACCTATCCCTGCTTTTTTTACAATATGCCTTTGTTCTTGAAGGCTTAGCAGCTTGTAAATGAAATACCCAGCAATCAGAAAAAAGGCCATCCCCGTAATAAAACGAGAGCCTGATACAATGCTATCTAATAGCAAAAAGCTATGTGGTTCTGCATTTATGTTTGCCAATCCGAACCACTCATCAGAAAACAGAGTGTACAGCCCGAGTATTGCGCCTGCCACGAGAAGAATGGCAGCAAAGAGGTTTCGTTTTTTTGAAACAACTTTTTTTACACGAAAATTCGTGAGTGGTATTCTCTTGGGCGGTATTTGATGTATTAATTGATTTAGTATTTTCCCTTCAAGCCTCGCTTCAACATCACCTTGGCTAACCCCCCTCTCACCCTCACCGCCATTGACGCTATAGTGGCTTTTATTTGACCTGAAATGTGCAAGTGAAATATGCACGAATATTTTGTTTGTGTGTTTCTTTTTGTATGTCTCTAGTATGCTACTTTTCCCCGAACCGTAGGATCCAGACAACGCAATGTTTTTTATATTGTCATTCGCAAAAACAAATTCGAAAGCGTCTTCATATACACTAATATCAGCGTCATGTATGGGACTATGTGCGTAGAATTTCACTTTACCGTTATCCATCCTTGTCCGATCCTTTGAGCTCTTGTTGGATATTAATGGTTTCCGCGAGCGCGCCTGCTACGGTTTCAATGTGGGTGAAGTTGTTGATGTCAAGTTGTTCGCCTTTGTGGGATTTGAACCATTTTGGAAGAACCTGGTAGCCGCCGATGTAGTAATTCCAAACGTCCTCGGGGATGCCGTGGATGCGTTTGTTCTTGTTGAGGTGGAGGACACCGTCTATGTACTTGATTGCACCTATTTCAAGGTCTTCGCTGTCGTTTGGCTCTATAGTCAGAGTTAATGGTTTCCTGTCTTGAAGCAAGTGTAACCTACGTAGGCGCGAGCCTGCATCTACATATTGCCAGAAGTGTTCTTCGCTCACATAGAAAGCGTCTGGATTGTCAATTGCTTTTGGGTCGGCAATAACGGGAACACGAGGAAAGTCGCGCTTTAGAAATTCAGCATACTTCTCCCGATAATGTGGATCATAGAGAATTCCGTAGATGTAGTCGAAAACTTGTAATGGGTCGGCTTCAAATGAAAGATTATTAACGAGCTGTTTGAAATCGGTCTCATTGAAATTAGCTCGCCAATCGACCTCTATGCCTTGTGGGCGCAAATAGAGTGGGGCGACGTAGGCAGCACTTTTAGTTGGGTAATCGATAAAATGGCCATCAACAATGCTATTGACCGCTAAGGCTCCATCCCATGCTCTGTCAAAAACTGTTCCTTTTGGAAAAACTATTCCGATGTTAGGGCTATCTGAGAGTCCAGCACCTTTGTGTTCGAGGAAATGCTGCATGACCTGGAAGACGGGATAAGCGATGAGCCCTTTTGTATTGCCTGTATAGAACATCCATCGTTGATCGAAAGGGCGATAGTGTTCTTCAATATAGACCCCATTCTCTGGGAAGTTCTCTTCTAGATCTTTCTTCGCAAATCCATATTTCCAGTCGCGAGAATCGTTCCCAAGACTGAACTGTGTTCTCGCAGCGCTCTCCTCCAGTGCTAAAAACGATTTCAACCTGCTCTCAAGTGCTTGTTTCGAGCAGTCGGATACAAATGAGTCCCTCTTCGTCATCATGCCAATGGCGTTTACGGTAAAAAGACTAGCTAGTGACACACCCTCCTCATATTCTGCTTTTCCGTGTACGCATTGGGGCATGAAAAATAGATTGTTGGTATCAAGTGGAAGCTTGTTGAACTCTACGGAATTATCTAACAATTGCCGAAGCTTGCCTTTGGACTCACCGATAAGGTCGGAATGAATCACATCTGCCCACAGCTCGTTGTCGCTGGTCTTAACAGCAATAATAATGCCCACTCCTTGGCGAATATTGAATACATTTTCATCAGGTAAGCCATCTGGGGCAATCTCTTTTTTGTTTGCATTGCCATGAAGATCAACTACATATATCCTATCAAAGGTTTTGAGAAGGCTTGCTCTCATGCCCGCTAGACTTGGCGAATCATAATAGGCGTGAGGCGAAATAAATGCTAATACCCCCTCGCCATTTTTCTTTATCAGCGATTCAGCAAAATGAAAAAACATAATATAGTCATCTTTGAGGATTCCGCTCGTGCGTTTGTTAACGGTGCCGTCTGCATTGAATTTATATGAGGATGTGTCGTATTTATTGCCGCCGTGTCTGTTGTAGGGTGGATTTCCAATTATCACTTTGATGGGTCTCCGCGATTTCCAAGTATCGGCTTTCCGAGCCTCCTCGGTTACTGCTCCAGAAAAGTCCTGCACTGCAAATAGGCTCATCTGATCGGCATCCTCAACCTGGGTGAGCGGTGGCGCAAGTGTATTGGTCAGAAATATATTACTGGCTGGAATTGAGGCGCTTGGAACGGTTTTATCCAGTGTCTCGTCAATGGTGCGGCGCACCTTTAAGTGTGCAACCACATAGCTTGTCATCATGATCTCAAAGCCTATAAGGCGGCTCATCAGCCCTTTATTATCAAGGATATAGTCCTTCCAGAACGCTTCTTTGCCGCCTGTGAAATATGTTTCGTGTATGTATCGAATTATCTCTGCATGAAAAGTGCCCGTTCCTACAGCTGGGTCAAGAATTGATACTCTCGGAACACTTCGCTTGATTGTGGTTTTTTCCTTCTTGCCCTCGTGATAAGGCGTAGAGCTCAGCTCTAACTCAAAGGTCTCGTTGTTGGACAGGCCACCTTCGATGCCCAAATCCTCAACTAGCACCTTGTCCACCATACGAACCATCCAGCGCACCACTTGATAGGGTGTATAGTACACACCGAGCGATTTCCTGAGCGCAGGATCATAGTGCTGCAAGAACTCCTCATAAAAGTGGATGATGGTGTCTTTCTCATCGTCCAGGTCAAGCAAGGCTTCAATGTTGGCAATGCGGTACAGGTCGCAAAGGCGATTGATGACTGCCTCTAAGGTTGGATGTTGATTATTTGCGTTGGCAATATGTGAGAAGAAGAGTTTAAGCAGGTCGCTTTCTTGTCTGAGGCTGCCGATTGCCTCAAAACGATTGAATGATTCAGAGGCGCCATTGTTGTAGCGGGCAATAAACAACCCGTATACCACAGTCTGTGCATACATATCAGCAAAGCTCACCGTGTCAAGGAAGGGTCGAAGTTCCTCTTTTATCTTGCCGTAGAGAGAATATATCTCCACAAATAAAGGCTTGGTTCGTTGCTGCTCATCAATGACTGGCTGGCCGTTTCCATCGTCCTTTAGTATCCCAGTAATAACGCTACGAATAGTACGGGCATGAATAGCCATGTATTCTGCTAGCCTTGCTGAGCTTTTTATTTGGGCTGGATCCTTGAGCAGAAAGTCTTCAATTAAGCTGGAAAACAGATCGAGGCTTTCCTTTTTGAGTCTTAAGGTGCCTTCAACATATTCCATAAGATGCACTGCTGAGTAGCGTACTGGCTCATCGTTTTCCAGCATCCAAAAACTCCAGGTAAGGTTGTCAGTAAGAATGATGTTGCCATAGCGCTTGGTTTCAAGCAGGACTTGCTCCTTGGCGCGCTCGTCTATTCCGCCAACCCTCTTTACTTCAATGCCAGCAAAGGGCTCATTTTCGCTTGTATTCTCTCCCTCGCGCCAAAGAAGGATGTCAACATTTTCACCTGCTGCGCCACTGCGTCCGCCTGACAGGTCTCGTGCTTCACAACCAAAATGCTTTACTAGTGCGATGATCGGCTCATTGTAGGAGGTCTCAATGTTTCCTAATAAAAAAGCGTCGTTCACCCGCTTGAAGTACTCGGTTATAGCTTTAGATATGTCAGACACTCTTGAACTCCTTATTAGGCATTTGAAGCTTTTGCTTTCTTGCTTTCAGTTAATTATAGCGGCTTCTGCCAGCTCTTTAGCTGCCTTTCCACTCATCCCCTTTCATCTTCTCTAACCATAGCTCTAGTACTGCCTTTCAATTGTGGAGACAGCTCTTTCATCCATTCGCCCAAAATACTTACTCGCTGTTCAACAGCATCGCAGTCGCGAACTTGCAGTCTAGTGGGACAGCGGGACAGGGGACAGCCTCCTGTCCCACATTGCGGAATGAAAACGGCAGATCCAGCAAGTGTCCAGCAAGTAGAATCACGCCCATTTTGGAATATAGCGCTTGGGTTTAGGGGCAGGCAACTGCTGAGACTCGCTGCCACGGTCTATCTTGTTCAAACCAGTGCCCTCAGCCCTCACCAAGATTCTGCATCAGTCTTGCAACAAGCTCAGATCCTGCTGGGGAACGTGGTAAAATGGTTACATATCACGACGCGGGCGATCCGAACGGAGAGATACCTAAGGAGGACCCGCATTTTCCTTGCCCTCTGCTTTGGCAATCTTCCGCATAACATTCTCATCGTCAAGCTTTCCAAGGTATCTTGTACCGACCGCCTTGTATAGCGATGATGAGCGCTTTTTGTTGGGCAACAGCAGTCTCTCGAAGCGATTCTCTTTTATCAGGTAATCGACCATCCGCTTGTAATCACCATCACCAGAGACGAGCACCACTTTATCAAACTCCTCGCGCTCGTAGAGCTTCCTCATTACCGAGAACACAACATCAACATCGACGTTCCCCTTTTTCTTACCAACGAGATTCTTGCCGTGTTCACGAAAGACAAGGATGTATCCAAAAGGGACAGGAGCCTGTCCCTTGTCCCATTTATGATGGCTACTACGGAGCTGCGTTCAACAACCTGCTTGAGCGGCTCTGGCATAACTTTGCGTGCGATGCCTGCAAGGGCATCCTGGGTGTCTGTGAATGCTGTGGGCAGCTCTTTGAGGCTGCAAATAAACGTAAGGATGTAAAACGCTTTTGCTCAACTGAATGCCAGAGCTATGCCAAGTCTGCACGGCAGTACCGGAGACGCAAAATCAGTGAGCTTGCTGATGCTCTTGGCAGGAGACCTACGCTGGAAGAGGCCCAAATGGCTGCTGGCAGCTATGAGGTCTCCGAGAAGATGATTGATGCAGCATTGAAGAAGCCTTAGTTGGTCAGATTGTTTTTGCTGCTACCAGCACGACGATACTTTTGTAGACGGCTATTTGGCTTATCAGGAATGGTTCTTTCGATTATCCTGGCGTCAAGCGCTGGCTGAATATAAGCTCTCAAGAAACTCATACGGTCGGAGAGCCCAAGCATTTGCATTAGCTCCTTTAGGCTAAACTCCTCTTCTCCCAACACCCTCAACAGCTTATTGACTTGAGGGGTAACTTGAGGGGTAACTTGAGGGGTAACTTGCTCTGCATCGTAGTTCATGTTCAAGAGAATCACTTTGAAATTGCGGCCGTCATCGATAAACTGGGGTTCGAACTCAGGTTTATAATTTGGCGCTAGCTCTGTACGCTCACGAATGAGCTTTAGTCCTGTGCCGCGTCGCTCCATCAGCTCCATTCTCTGGAACAGGTCAGCAATTATCGGATTGCGTCTTTCGCTGGAGACCGTTGTGACATCCACATCTTCTGGCAACCTGCCGTCTACCTTGCTACCTGGTGAGGTAATCTCTAGCCTATCATCGAAAACAAAAATCGTTATCTCGGCTCCGCCAATAGTATAGTCGCGATGAATCAGAGCGTTGACCAAGGCTTCTTCAACTACGCGTTCAACGTAGCTGTGATTGGCAATCCTACTGGGTCCAGTAATCTTCTTCCATGGCTTGAGATTGTTCCTGTCTACGAAGGCAAGCCCTTCTCTCAACAGCCTTAAGAGGCAGCCTTCGAATTCATGATCATCTAAAACTTCCTCAGATGAGCTTGACTTATGCAAACCCTTCCATCGTGTGCAGAAGATGCGGTTTGTCCTAAGTATCCACTGGTCTGCAAGAAGCACTCCAGCATTTGTCAGGAAGCCGTCCTTTGTAATTAGGCCAAGCGATTCAAAGTCGCTTTCCTCAAAAGTGCTGCGCGTTCGCTCATAGTAGGTAGCTTTGAGAATATCGAAGCTATAATCTTCCTTCTTATGGGTTGAGATCAACTCATCATAATGCGTGTTTGAGCCGCGCATGGCTAGAGAACGTAATTGCTGGCCCGATGCGGGAACCGAAGAACTGCCTGACCGAATGAATGCCTGTTGAACACCATCTCTCATGTAAAAGTATGGGCAATCATCCCCTGGAAACACCTCGAGAAGAACAATTACTTTGCCCTCATGCTCAACAACATCAACAGAATAGTCTGGCAGTGGGTCTATGCTGTTGCCAATCAGCTCACTTAACTTGTCTACAGTAAGCTGCGGGTTACAAATGCCTACCATTGCTCCATGATCATCCACCCCAATCAGAATCTTCCCTCCTGAAGAATTAGAAAACGCGCTGACTGATTTCAGCCAACCCTTTGGGCGCTCCCAATTAAGATTCGCTTTGAATTCTCTGTTATCCGTCTCAACACGTAGTAGGGCAGCTATATCCAACTCATCTGCGTTCATTCATCTGCCTTTCCTCGAAAAACCATGTCTCCTATTGTATCAGCTGCGACGCGATCGTTATTACCTGTGCAATAGATGTGGCTTCTTCAACAATCCCTGCTCACAAGATTTTATATCGCCAGCCTTTTGATGCCATCTTCTCGGAAATCAATTCACTAACAACGCCATCGGGCCCCGAGCAATACCAATCCATGTAGTTGCCATGACACAGCATGGACGCTATCAACGATCCGGCTGAGCGGAAGGAGTAGCCTACTTCGCTATTATCCTCATCAGATTCTTGACACCAATCAACATTTGCCAGAGCGGACCAGAGCTCTGTACCAAATTCCTCATCTTCTCTGAGTCGCTTCGTGAATAGCTCTCGAAAGTCATCCTCAAATTGTTGTCTATAGTCCACAGCGCTCCTCTATGTTCTGGAATTTTCTTTGATAGGATTGTAGTCATTAAGGTCATAATTGTCATTGAACTTGAAGTTCAATGACAAGATCAGCGAAAAAAGGTACTGTATTCTGCAGCTGTTGCGCCAAATGGCCTCAGCATGCAAATTGTTTAACTACAACAGCGTAGCTGCACAACGATGATTGAAGACAATGACACAAGCTATGAGCTCTACCAAGCAAGTCTATTATCAAACAAGTAGCCTTAGTCTGGACGATAAGAAGTCTTTTCTCCGAGAGTGTTTAGATCTCAGTTACGATTGGTGGGTCGACAAACTCGATTGCTCAGAGTCTTTTGCAAGGCAAAAAGTCGACTGCTCCTTCGAGGCAATTCTCGATAGGCTAACCAAAAAGTCTCACTTTGTAGTCATTAACCGGAGGCGCTGGGGCGATTTTGAAAACAGAGAGCACTTTGAGGTTGGCTTTTGCTCAATGGAAAGCCCAATCGATTACTTTCTGTTCATCGAAATTGAAAGCGCAAAGATGCCGCAGATTCTCGCTCACTACGATCTAAAACCAATGCACTAATCGTATTACAGCCTTGGTTTAGACAATCACTGGATGAGAAGCGTCTTATCTTGCTGAATTTGTTCATGTGTAAATGTCATGCTTTGCCTGCACTTTAGTGGTTTTCGATTATGAATTTAGTCTAGACACTATAAGAACCCCGCGACCAACTAAACCGCAGGTCAGAGGCCATTTTTAGGACTTCTGGCCTGTTTCAAATTTGCCCACTTATAGCCCAGGTGGGCAATAAGTGGGCAATCGCCTCGTGGGTATGGCAACCAAAAGTGGGAGCTGTGGCACAGTTTTGAATCTTAGACTGCTTGTCGTCTCAGCAAATCTGGTCAATTGTCCAGCTAGCATCAATATAAATTGCCAGAAAATCTGCCAAGCTTAAGGCAATTTGCTCTCCTGCGCACCCTGAATCAAAGATACACTCATCCCCACACTCGAGGAAGTGCGTTGAGCGTAAACCACCGTTGAGCAGCAGGGATGCCTCAACGATCAGTCCTCGGTTCGTCTGCACAATGTCTACGAGTCTATATGTAGAGACAGCTGACCTTTCTCTCATATCGTCTGTTCGCTCCAAAGGTTATGGATATGCAAGTATGTCGTAAAATGGTACTCCATATACGAAGCCCTTCGGCCCATCAGCTGTATATACATATTGCTATTGAGGTTTAGTTTCTGATAGTCGTCTCTGGCTATCTCCTTGGAGATGGCAATCAATCCTCCAGAGTCATAGCTAAAAGAGACGAGGCCTTTGTCAAAAAGAGAATCGTGGTTGACGCAAAGAACCAACCCGTTAGAAATATCAAGGCGCTCAAAGTCGCTTGAGTTTCTCCAAGGCTTGATATGGCTGGCGATTAGCAACTGACTGTAATGCAGTCCGCACAACTCACAAGAACTATTTTTTTTCAACAGTCTTCTCCTGAAGCTACTTTGGCCAGAGCGGGCTATTACGTTTCTTTTGACCTCGGTATTGTTTATCTGCTCATAGGTGTCTTTGCTGTCGCCGCTATCGCTTTGTAGGATCTCAAAGTCATGCCAGTATTGGAGAAACTCACCATATTGTCTAAGAGACGCACTCAAAGTCCCCTGAAGAAAACCCTTTGAGGCTTTGTTGATCTCTTCGAAGTTTGCTGCATTCCGGATTGTCTTCTCGACGTCTTTGAAGTCTTGGTATTTGTCGACGCAATACATACTTCTAGGAATAGGCTTATCAGTGGTCAAAGAGGAAGGTAGCTCATCCAGAGCCTTCGTATAGTTTTTGATAGTGCTTTGGCTGAGTCCATATACCTGTTTGCCTAACCAGTCTCGGAAGCGCCTTTCGCTTTCGGATTCATTCTTCAATGCAATATACCCCCTGGACTCTCTTTCCGTCAGGAACTGAAGATAGTAATTGGCAGCAGCAGGAAAAGCTCCATGTGTTTTTTTGTTTAGCATGAGATAGTTATCTGCAGATTCTAAAACCTGACGTGTCTCTTTAAAGCCATAAGAGGAGAGCTTGTTGAAAGCGCTCTGTCTCAAACTGTCGGCGACATCCAAGGAGTTCGGAAAGCTCTTGATGCTCCTCAAGTAAGAATTGATTGTTTGAGCCTTAAGCGGTTCCTGTTTCTGAGATAGATACTTTGCATACTCTTGCCTAAGTGCACTACTTGGCTCGGTTTTCATAACTCCTCACTTTTCAACACTCTGATTTGACGCTTCATGATGATCTCCGTTGTCAATTTAGGTATCCCTATTCTACCTGATAGCTCTTCGTTTTGATTTCATCTCAATTGTTCACTGTGCCGAATTAACTTTTGATCTTTATTCCTGGAATCTAGCTTCAGTTCGCGGGACGCAATGGCTTCGCACTCGCGGATTTGGGTTCGTTGCGTTTTGAGTTCACAGCCGATGTCTTTGAGTCGTTGGCGAGCTTCGGCGGCTTCGGTTGCATCGTCTGCCTTGGCAATTATCTTGTAGAGTTTGTTGCGCTCCTTGATGAGAGGTGGGATTCTTTGCTGTTGCTGGAGCTTGAATTCGTGCAGCTTAGTGAGGGTGTCAAGGGTGTTGGTGATGAGTATCTCGGTTTGGCGGAGGATTATCTCCAGCATCATGACTTCTGCACTGAGGTTGGGCGTGAGTCTCTTGGCGGGGATTGTTGAGTATGCCTGAATCAATAGGGCGTAGTGGTAGTGCTGACGAATAAGTCCTTGGTAAGGGAACTCTTCTGCCTTCTTGCTAATCTGGCGGATGATTGCTGGTGACAGAGTAGAGTGCTTTGTGTAGCCGCGGCGTGACATCTCTTTAGTGGTATGCCTCCCCTCTTTTGTGGCTTTCCAGTTGCCGTAGCTCTTTGTTTTCTGCTTTTCTGGTTGCTTAATGACGCTGAGCGAGTACTCGCGGCAAAGGCGGTCGCTTTCTGCACGGAAGGAGCGGTAGGCAGCTTTATCGTGGTTGTAGCGAAGGCCGTCTGTTTGCGAAACCGAGTTCCACATGAAGTGATTGTGGATGTGGTTTTCGTGGTCGGTATGGGTGGAGACAAGGACTTGGAATCTGTTGCCGAGGGTTCGCTCTGCAAGCTTGACGCCGATTTCATGGGCGGTTATCGCGTTGACTTCATCTTCGGCAAATGATTGGTAAGCGTGGTATGCGGTGGTGCCGCCTGTCTTGCCGTACTGCGCTTTGACGGCTTCCATTTCCATCACAGCAGTTTCCAGCGAGCAGTTGATACCTGACACCAGGAGGCCGCCAGCTGTCTTTTCAGGATTGGAGATGTAATTGATAAGCTTGGGCAGCGAACCGGTCACTTTCCAGATTTTTGTGGTGGCCATTATTCGAACTCCCAATGCTCAGAGTCATCGTCTAGCATCTCTCTAGATTCCGGGTCAAGCCCGGAATGACGGATGGTGAGCTTGTCTGGCTTGATAATCTCATTGGTGATGTCTTGGATTGCTTGTCGGAGCTCCTTGATGGCTGCCTCAATCCGTACAGCATCCATCTCACCAGTGCAGTGGACTCGGTGGGCAAGCTGATTCAGATTATTGCCAACATAATGAATCTCTCGCATCATGCGATAGTAGTCAGTCGGTGGAACCTCCTTGGGAACCATGCCGTTGATTAAGTGGCGGAGGTATGCCGAGCGAGTCAAATTGCAACGGCGGGCAAGAGTGTCAAGGCGGCGAAGCTCCTTCAGGCTGAGCCTGAGATTCACCTGTTCATTGCGCGTTCTCATGAGCGTGCCCCCTTTGTTGGCATGGGGAAAGCGGATGTGGATAGACAAAAGGCTAGCCATATCCATTGCTTGCCAGAACAATTCCCCGCGTCTGTGACACGGGGAACATCACTATCCGAAAAGAGGATGCTTTCATAATCTATGAGCTTCCCATGCCGATTATCGCAACACATTGCTGCGCCCCTTCTTCTCAAGATAACTAATCAGTTTGCGCTCATTGATGAGCAACTTCTTTGAACCGATGCGCATGCATACATCTGGCGGTAGTTCCCCTGCCCACTTGTAAGCGGTGGTGCGCCCGATGCCAAAGTGTTCTTGCAGCTCGGCTATGGTAATCCACGCCTTGGGAGAATCTACCAGTTGCGCTGACTCTTGGTTTTGGGTGTCCACCTGATGGACTATATCCGTCACTATCGTTTCCTTCCTTTTCGTCATTTTTGAAGTTGACAGATGCCAATCTATCATGTATTGTCATACTGTAATAGGTGATATTTGCAGTATATTTTCTTCTCGAAGGGAATTTGGAGATTGAAGATGCGTTATTCATTCGACCCAAGGTCAGGGCAAGTGCGCGGCACATTTGAGGTAGGCGTCGATTTTGAAGGCGAGATAGATGGTGAGCATTGTGATACCGAGCTTGTCACGTTCCAATTCAGTGAGAGCGAGGTCATGGAGAGAGTGGAGATTGACCAAGATCAACTCTATATAGACTTTGCAAACATCGTTGCTTCGGAGCAGATGCCTTTGCTGGAGGAGGATTGGATTGCCTTCAACCAGTTCTCTTCTTTCAATATCCCTGACGACTATCGGGACTATCTAGATTACGAGTCTTTAGTCAATCTTGCAGAAACAACAGGCCCTCTGTTTGGCTCCTTCAATGAGGAGTCTGGTTATATTCAAGTCGACCATATCATGGAGCCAGAGCGATGCTGGTACGATGCAGCTAAGGCGCTGAACCTCGCTATCAGGATTCAGTCATATCTTCTTGGGCGCGCCTACTCTGATTCTCTTGACGATGCCATTTACTTTACCTTGTATACTGGCGCAGGAGAAAACGAGTTGGTCTGGCAGTGCTCAAGTTTTTATCCTGACAGTATCGACAGCCCTTATTGGGAGATGCTTGAGCTCTCAGAAGAGGAGGAGAATCGCCTGTTCCTGCCTACTGTCGATGGCTCATGTGCTAATCTTGCATTTCATACCCGTTGGAACACTAGAGATCATGGACTGTGGAATCACTCCTCGCTCCGCGTTGCAGCAGTGCCTGGCGGAGTTGACATCTCAGCAATGGCTCCAGTTGCCTATGCATCTTTCAGCTACATGGTAGAAAATGATGAAACCGCATCATTAGCTAGGATACTCATCGCGCATCTGGTGCGCGCGCTCATGCTGCTGCATACCCATCGGGTTTATCATGACTGGTATGACGGGTTATTCGGCTTGGCCTATAACAACCTTCTAGAGCGGTTCTGGATGGACTTTGCCGCTGGCGCCTCTCTGGGCAAGCTCGGAGTATGCAATCACTGTGGAGAAGTCTTTGAGGCTATGGGAGAGCGGAAGGAAACCAAGAAGTATTGCTCAGTATCCTGCCAGGCTAACGCCAAATCCGCTCGGCAGTACCGGAGACGCAAGATTCGAGACCTTGCTGAAACACTTGGCAGGAGACCTACGTTGGAAGAAGCTCAGGAAGCTGCTAGTAGCTATGAGGTCACAGAAGAAATGATAGATACGGTATTGCAGCACCTATGAAACAGGTAATATGACTATCCAATGCCCAGCGCGAACCGATCCTTCCCTCGCCAGATTTCCACTTGCCTTCAATGATTCAATATCTCTGAGGACTGTCCTCTTGGCTACACCCATTTCCTCTGCAAGAGTCGTTACGGTTTTTTTGGGATCATCGGTTAAAGCCCCCAGTATTTCTTTTTGACGATAGGAAAAACCGTTCAACTGACCATCATTGGCATCAGTGACATCTTTGATGACATTGGTGACATCTTTGGTGACATTGGTGACATTCGATACTAAAAAGGCATCTTCCCCACTCTCACTTTCTTCGATATCTGCACCGACAACCTCATTGGGCTCAACTGGCAGCTCTCGGCGAAAAAAGACCACGGAGAAGCCCTGCTTCTTCTTTTTGAACTCGTAGCGCACCCCTGCTGCATTACACTCATCGGCAATTTTCTTGAGTCCAGTGCCGAATCCTTCGATGTCCTTTGAATAATACATTATCTGGGCTAGAAGCGGATTTCGGTGTATAGGCTGTTCATCCCGCATGATGAAGTCTTCGGGAGAGTAGCCCTCTGGAAAGGCACCTGGATTATAAACCTCAATGCGATCGCTGAATATGACCAGCTCATTGATTTGTGGCACGAAGTAATCTTTATGCGCATATGAATTAAACAGTGCCTCGCGCAAAGCCTCGATGGGTACTTCTGGTATCTCTTCTCGCTTCATATTACCTTCGAGAACAACTCGCCAGCGTGTGTTGCGGCGAAAGTACCACTCGGCGGCATCAACAAGCTGATCAATAGTTCCGCTCTGTCTGTCAATATCAAGAAAGGTCAACCTCTCTTTCGTGGCAAATACGGCCATTTGGATCTCCAGATTCGGCTTCTTGCCAAACATCACTACTGCAGCATTCCTGGGTGCGTCTTTCTCTAACAAATGGAGCTTGTTGAGCGTACCTCTAAGATCGGAGAACTTAAAACTCAGGCGTCCTGCTTCGTTAGCCTTCTTCATATATGAGCGGACAAAATTCGTATTCATTTCAGTCAACGCTGAATCAGAAATTGATGTATCCCAAATTGATACCAATCCTTGCTTTTTCTTGAAGAATTCTTCGAGTGCCTCTGGTGCTAGTTGGCGGCTCTCGTCTGCAACGCGGATGTAGGCTTTACTGTCTGCGAAGTATGGGACATTATGGCCTTCGAACACTACTCGAATGCACTCTTTGTTGTCAATTTTTACCATCTCGACTGTCGGAATTATTTGAGGCTTAATCCTCGTTCCGATAGCTTGACTGACATCGCGAAGGCTTGAGGTCGACACCATTTGCCCAACAACTGTCCCATCAGGCTTAATCCCAAAGTAGAGTTCGCCTCCTTGGTGCTTATTGAGGATGGCGACAATATCTTCAAGAGCAACATTGAGTTCTCCCGTTGTTTTCTTGAACTCGAGTACCTCAGACTCCATACCAAAGATCATGGCTGTCCTTTCTTGTTACTCTTTCCATTGCCAAAAATCGCATCCCCTATTGTATCAGCTGCGGTGCGATCATTTTGGGCTATCGCATGGGCGTAGATGTCCATGGTGAGGCTTGCGCTGGAATGACCTAGGCGATGTTGGACGGTCTTGATGTCTGCGCCGCTGCCAATAAGCAAAGTGGCTTGTGTGTGACGGAGCTCGTGGAAGTTGAAGCCGCGGTAGCCGCTACGCTTGACGTGTCTGGTACCACTTGGGTCGGTGTAGATTTCCTCATGCTCAAAGTAGCCGAGACCGTGGTCAGCAAAGAAGTTGCGGCGCCAGCGCGAGAAGTTGTTGGGGTCGGTAATAGCGCCCAGCTCATTGGTGACAATCGGTGTGTCTGGCGTCTGCGCTATCATCATTTCCACTAACTGTTGACGTTGTAACTCCTTCCAGTTGCGGAGGTATCTGGCTGTCTCCTCGTCTAGCCCAATCCAGCGATGCGCATTATCGCTCTTTGGCTCCCTAAGAGTGAGGTCGTTGGTTAGTTGTTGGGCGATATAGATGCGTTGGTTATTAAGATCAACATGCTTCCAGGTGAGCCCTAGTGCCTCTCCCCTCCTGATTCCAGTAGCCAAGCCAATCCAGAGTGCCGTTATTCTTCCGCAGGGCTCTTCCTTCCGTAAGTCTTCAGCCAGCTTCGTTGCCTGTTTCAGCGTGAGACTCTTGCGCTCAGCGCTCTTTGGTCTTGCTAGGTCGACGGAGTCGCAGGGGTTCTTTGTGACTATCTCCTCCTTGACCGCTTGCTTCATGACCTGTCGCAGTTTTGCATGGAGCTTGTGTAGCTGGCTTTTGGTCACCTTGCTATCGGTGCGTAGCTTTGCGTAGACTTCGTTAATCATTCCCACAGTGAGCTTGTCGATGCCTACTTCTTCAAATAGCTCCTCAATCCAAGATGTTTCTATCTCATCACGCTTAATGGTCAAAGGAGACAAGTTGCCTAGGCTTTTGCGCTGCTCTTGGAACTGACGGGCATAAGCTCCAACGGTAAGCTTGCGCCCATAATGCATGGCGACACTCTTTAGCTCCTCTTTATAAAGCTCCATTTGACGTCGAGCCTCAGCCTTGTTTCCATATACCGTTCGCATTGGTGCCTTGAGGTAGCGGTTTGTCTTAGGATCCTTGCCGAGCCTGGGGCGAATACGATAGACCTGCCCGCGTTGGACCTCAATAATCTCGCCCTCACCGCGGCTGGCTCGTTCCTTGTTCTTCTTCGGCTCAGTATCCTTTGGCTTAACTCTTGCCATGATTGCCTTTCTCCGCATATTCGATAGTACTAGCATATCATCATTGGTGGGCAATCTCAAGAGGATAAGTGGGCAATAAATGGGCAATCTGTTTGACATCACAAAATATCATGCGGCACTAACTGGCAGTTTACCTGCGGTTTAGTAGCATTTGCTGACATTGGGCAAAACCAGGTGGCACCCAGCAACACGGGCTCATAACCCGAAGGTCATTGGTTCAAATCCAATCCCCGCGACCAAGAATCCGCAGGTCAGAGGCGCAAACGCTTCTGGCCTGATTGTTTTCAAGATCTAAAAAACGCTGTTGCTATGTCAGAGCTATGACAATTCATTTCAAAACTCCGTGTGTCTACCGAATCATTTGGCAGAAAGCCAACACTGGAGGAAGCGCAGACAGCAGCTGGCAGTTATGAGGTCACCGAGGAGATGATTGATTCTGCCTTGAAGAAATCTTGGTGTATGCTGTATTCATAAACGTTCCTCCCTGCCGACAAGAGCCCCGGGGGCTCTTCCTGAAAAGGATAGGTGGGGAGGTCATTTTCTAGAAACGCATCTTCGCTAAGCTTTTCAAGTAATCCTTTATGAGACGTCTCCTGCCTTTGAAGAACATATCCTCTGCCTTGGAGAGCTCATTTGCTTCAACTTTTGCATTGCTAAGCTCAAGTGTGCACAACAAATCGGCAACTTGAAACAGTCGGTAATCTGAAGGCACCACCTTCCTGATGTCAACATTGAAGAATGTTGCACTGAAGATTCCGTAAACCAATGCGGTAACCTCAGCCTGACCATTGTCATAGTAGACATTCACTGTATTAAATGATTGAAAGTACTCAAGATTATCTTTAAAGAAAAGGGAGAGTTCGCGTGACAATCGCCCAGAAAGAAGAACTCTATCAGGATACTCTTTGTTCTTGATAACAAAGGATTTATATTTCACGCCAGTGACACGCGTAAATGTGAAGAGTTGATCAAAAAGATGCCTGCGAGTATCCAGGCTCATGTTCTTGTATTCGTCTTTCTGGCGGATTATTGGTGAGGTGTGCAACGCGCGCCCAGAAGGAAAACCAAGTCGATCCAAACCTTCAGAAAGTCTGGCTAGTTGCGATTCTATTGGTTTATCCTGATCATGAAACACGAGTGTCAGTACGTAGTACTTGGTGTCTGTGCCTGCCGAGCCAGATTCATCAAGAAAGACACTTATTACGCTCATTGATTGGCTCCTAGAAAGAGATTGGCGGGGACTTTTCCCCGCCTACGATGGACCCGGGTCTCTCGACCAGCCCAGATGAACTCATTGTACACCATAGAGGCTGGCCTGTGCTGAAGAATCTGGCTGCCGTACTGATTTGTCATTTACCTTGCCTTCGGTTGCCAAAAATTGTATCCCCTGTCGTATCAGCTGCGGCGCGATCATTGGGCTATCGCATGGGCATAAAAAGGCTCTAGAATCTGATGAGGATCGTATATACATTTGGGAGAGGGATGCAGTAGAGAGCTTTGAAGTGCTCATCGAATTTCTGAGGAAAATGACAAGGGCAGTCAAGGCAGCTATAATCCAGGGTGAGTTAAATGCCCCGTCTATCCGTAGGTGGTTTCTCGAAATATTAACTAAGTGTTTCCTTGCATGCTTTCTGCTTGTTTGTTTCGCAGGCATTACTACCCCAGAAAGGCCCAGGGACGCAACAGGTGTAAAAAAGGATTAAACTTATCTAGCGACAGACAGGAGGGAAAACACAGTATGAACGATACTCGCGAGATCCCAACATGGCTAGCTGAGTTGCTGCCGCAACCTAAGCAGCCAACGAGAGTTTTTCTCAGTGACAAGGGACTAATATGCGCCAAGCACCCGGATAACTCGGTATCCACCTTTGATGCAAATTTAGAAGAAGCCTACGACATGCTCAAAGGAGGTGGTGCCGATATAGTGTTTGCCGATGAAGTGTATCAACACTACTCTCAGCACAAAGAAGGAGTGATTGACAAGGAGTTTGGTGCTATCTGGATTCCAGTTAACGACGGCAAAGCTTTCCGGATGCTTACTTCCACGACAGACGATGACAGGTATAGCTTGTTGAAGTGGGCATGGGAGGAGTTTCAGGAGATAGATGCCAAGTGGCGCGAAAATGCTGGCTTCTACAATAGCTGGCACTGGCTGGATACCCACCCAGCATTCTGGACACGTAGTTATCGCTATTGGAGCGACGACCCAAAATGGCAAGAGAGTATGCTCTGGGGCTGGGAGACGGAAGGGTACTGCCAAAAGATCTACGTGTCAGCTATGCAGGCTGATGATGGACGTGTTGCCGTCGCCCTTGAATTGGGAGCGCATGTTTCTAGCTGTGACAAGTATCTGGAGATGCAGAAAGAAACTATCGTGGTGACCGATGTCTACCAGGAGCACTATCACGATTATCGCTTGGACAGCTTTGCGCCTACCTACGAAGAGGCAATCATTTTAGCTGCAAAGAGCGTTGACAGGTTCTTTCACACCGATGGCAATGAAAGGCTGGGTGTTCCCTACGAACCCACCGAGATAGAGAAGGAGTTGGCGTTGAGAATGGAAGAGGCAGATGATTGCTTTGGACATTCCCACAATGATTGGCGCGCAGCACTACCAAGAGTTGCATTTGAAAATTATGGAAACTGGCTGAAGGAGTCCATTGCAGAGTAGAGGTATTGCCTACAGTATTGCCTACAGCATCGACTTACAGGGGAGCTTTTCGGAGGGGCGAACTTGACAGGCAACGAACCTGGAGCAATCAGGCAATTTTAATTGGGAGGATGAATTCAACTTCCAAAGATGATTTCAGTGTTTTCTCAGAACCCAGGTGACGCAGACAAGATTGTTATCTATGTCGTCATACTCATCTTGTTGGTTGCGAACGTATTCCTTAAACAGTGCTATTTTGTCGGGGTGCATCTCGCTCAGCTCATTGGCTCTTTTGGTTATCGCTGCCAGGCCCGTCTCGCTATTATGATCGCCCTCGCTATGTCCCGCGGCCGTTTCAAGGAGCTCAAAACCTGCCTCCTTAAAGAGATCCATCCAGTGCTGTAAAGGGTGGTATGCGTCTTTGTTGAACCTGATATCGCCTTGCTTGCCATCATCAGGAATATAACCTTCTTCGATAAGAATATAGCCTCCTGGTTTCACCGTTGCCTTAAGCTTGTTTAATGCCTCCAGCGGACTGCCCAGTACGTCAAGGCCCACTGCGCCATATATTACACAGTCGTAGTCTGTTTCTGTTGCAACTGCTTCGTTGATGTCACCAATGGCAAATTCGCACAAATCATTGACGCTGAACTCTTGAGCCTTTAGTTTGGCATACTCTACGAATTCTGAAGTGAGATCTATTCCTTTAACCTTAACCCCCAGTTCATCGGCAATTTTGACTGATACCGCTCCCTTGCCACAAGCAAGATCTAGCACTCTTGTCGTGTCTGATATGTCAACATGCTTTCTGATCAACTCAACCATTACCTCAGGGTCGCTGCCAAGCTCCCAGAAATCTTGAAGTAAGTAGGGCAAGAATGGCAGGAGCTCTATCGTGTCCCCTGAAAGAGAACATGCTAGCCTCTCATTGGTTTCTTGTGAACTGAGTAAGTTCAAGAGTCTCCTCTCTCTAAAAGCCCTGACGATATTATCCAGCGAGGATAAGGCTGCGCACATTTCCGCTCAGTTAAAAAGCCCGTGACCATCCTCTGCCATTGGGTCAGGTCATTATCACATACCTGGAGGTTGCTTGGGAGAAGTATATCCCTTTGCACCTCACCTCTGCGCCTTATCAAGCAGCGTGTATAATGACGATAATTGGCAATGAGCGATGAGCTCTTTTTGCACACAGCTAAAAATGAGAAGGAGGCTGACCTCGTGGAAAGAGCTACCGCTTTCAAAGGGCTAGTGTTTGAGCCTTTTGCCGAGCAAGATGTGATTATCTGCACGCCCATCATGAAAAGAGCATTTGATGCGGACACAAAAATTCACACTGAGCAAAGCGAGGGCGGCCCACCTGGTTACGTTAACGGTGAATTTCTGAGAAACTGGTATATGCACAAAGATGCAATGCCTTACAAAATATCCAAGGATGGCTGGCCATGCGGAGCACTGAGTCTTTGGATTCGTGACGACAGTGTAAACTTCCTAGGCAATATATTCATTGACCCTGAGCTACAAGACCAAGGTTTTGGGATGATTATCTGGGATTTTATTGAGAAAACCTACCCTGACACAATAAAGTGGCAGACCGAAACTCCTGCGTTTTCTAGGAGGAACCACCATTTTTATGTTAACAAGCTCGGCTTTAAGATTGTGAGCATCAAGAACCCAAAAAATGACGTTGGAGCTCGTACATTTTTCATGGAGAAGGAAATGGTTGGCTAAAGCGGCTGGTAAAAGTAGAGAAGTTGGTTTTTGATGCTGCTGAATATGTCAAGTTAACTGTCCGCGGCATTGAGGAGATAGGATCTCTTCGAAAGAAGCTGCTTGGTGCGAGCAGATAGCAGTAGCAACAGGGCAAAAGGATGGCATATTGTGAATCTGGAACAATTCAAGAAAAAAGCTGCAGAAGTCTATGACTGGGCTCCAGGTTGGGAGGCTATTGACGCCTGTCTCGACCCTCTCTACCCGGGTCAGGAGCCGCGTCACTTTGGTGCGCCCATGTCCGATCGAGCAATATTTGGCGGCGACCAATATCTCGATGGCTTCAGTGTATACCAATCTCCTCATGGGCATTTACACATTGTTACCTATGGTATGTCTGAGCTCTACATTAACGAGGAGTCACTGGGGGGAGAGTGGAGCAAGTGGGGCTACGAGATGACGATTCGACTCCCTCTTTGCGAGGAAAAGGAGTACCTGTGGGCCATCGACCTCTTGGCAAACCTCGCTCGCTACACCTTTGAACAACAAGCTTATTATGAGCCGCTTCAGTTCATAGGCGGCGATGGAAGCTCTATTTGCAGTGGATCTGGCAGCAGTCTTACGGGGCTTCTTATTATCAAAGATCCCGAGTTGCCTGGCACGGACACCCTTTACGGCAGGCTGGACTTCATGCAATTAGTGGGCATAACAGAAGACGAAAAAGCGGCGCTCAAAAAAGACAGCAGCCAGGCGCTGATCTTGTTTGAGCGCATGAAGCAGGACAATCCTTTTTTCATTACCGACCTAACACGAGAGCAAGGCTACCTATGATGGAGCTTGACAGAGAGGAGCGAGGTGGCTAATGTCAAACGTCGAGGACTACATCAACAGCCAAGATGAAAAAGTGCAGCCACTGCTGCAGAGTATTCGTGAGATAATCTTAAGCAATGCCCCTGAGGCTGTTGAGAAGATGGCCTGGCAGATGCCCACCTATTGGCAGGGCAAGAACCTGATTCACTTTGCTGCTCATAAAAAGCATATTGGCCTCTACCCTGGCGCTGAGGCCATTTTGCATTTTACTGAAAGGCTTCAAGGCTATAAGACTTCAAAGGGCGCAATCCAGCTGCCAATCTCCGAGCCCCTCGATTTGGCCTTAATTGCTGACATAGTCTGCTGGCGCAAAGAAAGAGCAGCAGGAGGCCTTTAGGAAGCGCCTTCGTGGCATAAGTTCCCTTGACACTTCTTCTCCTTTTTCTGTCTCCATTAGATAAAGGCTGATGTGTAATTCCTTCCCAAGAGAATGCTCTTTATGGACATAGTGCTATTAAGCCTCTAAACTCCTATGTATTGAGCGTAGTGATAAAAAGAGGGACTGAGTCTGTGCTCGGCTCAAAGCCACACTCTTGGTAGAAGCGCATTTTTTTGTCGTAGCCAACAAGAACAATCCTCAAGTAGCCTACATATCTCTCTTTGACCAAGCTTACTAGCTTTCTCCCAATGCCCAACTGCTGATACTTGGGATTGACGAGTAAGAAGTGCACATAGGCGGTCATGTCCCCATCATCCAGCGCATTAATAAGGCCAATGAGGTGCTCGCCATCCCAAGCGCTAAACACTGAGCCTGAGTTATTCATAGCGCAAACAAGTCTTTCTGGAAACTCAGCTGACGACCACGCCACAGATAAAAACAATTCCTGCAGCTCCTCGGGTCTAAATTCCTGTGTGTCTTTATAGATTATCCTCATGACGTTGACTCCCCTCTATGCAATAAATGACGCACATGATAGTGGCATCATTCTATCAAGTGAATGAAGGAACTGGAAATCCTGGTCTGATAAGTCTTCTCCTGATAAAACGCCTGATGAGGTTGTATTAGCGGGGACGAAGTGGTGGCGGGATAGGTGTTGGTGAGGCAGCTAGGGAGTCTGGAGCGTTAGCAAACTTATTCTAAGCAAGTATTGAGGGCGTGGTAGGTGGCTGGGCGTGATGTTTGGAAACGGCGAGGAGTTTCGTAACAGTCTGCCGTCCTCAATTGCCCCTCATTAATCAAAGAACTCCTGTAGAAGCCGCGATTAATACTTCGACAAGAAGGATGTGCGCTTGCTCTACGCGGATCTTCTCTCCACTAGATATCAGCTGCTTAACTTTTCTTGACTACGAACAGCAGCGCTAACAGGTAAGCCAGCGAGAATCCCAGTGCCAGGAGCGGAAGCTTAAAGGCCGAGAAGAGCAGAAAGCCTGCAATGAATATGAGCACGGTTACTTCGTAGCTTGCAGTCTGCTGAGTTTTTAAGAGAGGCAGATTGTCTACTCCTGAGCAAAGCACGAGTAGTGCGTTGACGACGAGACAGAAGAGCATAGCTAGCAGTATTAACGAAAGCGGCAAGAGCGAGTCAGTCAAGCCAAGGCTCAACAACACTACGACTACCGAAACCAGAGTGGAAAGCAAAAAGCCAGGGAGGGCGTTCAGCACCAAAAGATTGAGGTTGTCAAAGGGGAGATGATTTCTGATAAGACTGTTAGCGCGGTCGTCTCTGTAAGAACGCGTAATCTCGCGAAGCCCTCTGGGCAAGAGTAGAATCACCATAATCCATATGAGCCAGATAATGGGCAAATGAAAAGTGAGGAGGACTCCCATGGTGGCCAATGGTGGAACAGCTCCTCCCCAAATGATGATGGAAGGAATACCCTCAAATTGGCGCAAGTGCGACAGAAACGAGCGTGATACCACAGCGAAGCTTCCTAGGGCAAGTGGCGCGCTCACCCATAGACCTCGACGTGCAATACGCCTCTTGCGACGAAACTCGCCTGCTCCTTCTAAGAGATAAAGCGATGCGAGCCTGAGGTTATGCGTCTCCGCATAGAGGGCGCTTTCGCTCACTACACGAATGACATCAACTCTTTTTGCAACCAAGGTAAGCAAGGGTAGGCCCATTAGGCACAGGAGGGCTAACACAGCAACCAACAGAGGGAGCGCCAGTTGAGACCAAGACGAGAGAGTGGCTCCCGTAAAGAAAAACACAAGTACCACCAAAAGAAGTAGGCACAAAGAGACACCACCAATGTACCACCACTTCATCTTTTGGGCTAAAGCTAAACGGGAAAGACCTATCACCCATGACCAAAGCACCGTGCCCACAAAGGATAACGCTGCTATTGCGGCAAAAACACCACTGCTTACTGCTGTATCTAAAACACTTTGGAATCCTGAGCCCATGAGGTAACCAAGTATTGCTCCTGTTACTCCCAAAAGCAGCATCTGGCTTAACACCTTCCAATAAACTATGCTCCGGACAGAAAGAGGGCTTGCTGCAATGTAAGCAATGTCGGGCTCAGAGAGCTTCCAAGGCGATGTCCAAGTGCTTACGAGAGTAGAAAAGACAAAGAGAGCCAGGGGTAGCATGGGCATAAAACCATAAAGCTCTTGCGCCAGCCCAAGCTCTAAGGCAGCCAAGGCTGCAAAAGCAATCTTAACGTGGTGAAGTAAGGCAAGCCAAAGTAGCACTATTACAGTTGCAAGAAATGCGATTACATAGAGCTGATAAAGCCTACTGCTCAGTTCTTTTTCTTCTCGTATCTCTGAAGAAATAAAGCCAGCGAAGACTCCTGTCGAAGCTCGCCAACCCAGTATAGCCTTTGTTTGGGCATAAAGCCAAAAGTCATTCCACAGCAGTTTCATGGCCATGCAACGTCAGTCTATACTTGCTGGAGCGCCAAAGTGCTCTTGTTCATTGAGATTAAATAGGCCTTCGAGGGCGTCCTTGTTAATGAGCTTGATGCTTTTCTCACTAATCTGCAGTGCTCTGTTTGCACAAGAAAGCGGTATTCTCTGGTGGCAGCTCAAGAGAATGCTTGCACCCTCTTGGGCAAAGGATGCCAACTGATTGCTCAGCAAAAGAGCGGTCTTTTGATCAAGAAAGGCAAAGGCTTCGTCGAGTAGCAGGAGCCTTGGTTTGACCATCAAAGCTATTACGACAGCCAGCTTGTGCCTCATACCCCGAGAGTATGTGGACGGATAACGTTGCAGGTGCTCGTGCAGACCAAAAGCCGTTGCGAGCCAGTGAGCGCATTCGTGGTCATTGACCCTTCGATTAGCTTTGAGAACGAAATCAATATGCTCTTCTGCTGTCATATCAGCATAGAAAGGCGGGGTGTCAGAAACAAAGGAGAGCTCGGCTCTCAGATCTCTGGCAGTGCCGACCAAGAGCTTGCCTGAAACGTGGATAGTGCCGCTCGCAGGAGTGTCAAGCCCTGCTAGGCACCGCATCAAGGTCGATTTGCCAGACCCATTTTGTCCCACTAGTAAGCATACGTCTCCAGGATTGAGCGAAAAGTTCACCTGCTCCCAAACCAACTGCTTACCATAGTTATATGAGAGGTTTGAGACAGCTAAGACCTTGCTTGTCTGGTAATCCATTAAAGGCGTACTGCCCATGTATCTAGCCACCTTTCAAAGCATTGCCAATAAGTATGAACAAGCTGTCCCTAAATTATACACTGCCCTTGATGTAGGCGCGATAGCTGCTCCATCTATATCCATTCGGTGTATTCGTTATTTTGGCGAGCGTCGGGTTTTTGTGTATGTATCGAACAAGGGTCAAGAGATAGCGATCATCTTCAACACATTGGCGGGCTTGCCTTGTCATCTCCGATAATCCTTTCCTGTGTAGACCTCTGGACAAAAGAAGAGCACAAAGGGAGAAAATGGGACAAAATCAGACCGTCCCCAATTGTCACACCAATTGTCCATGATTTTGATATATGTCAAAAACTGAGTGCCACTTTATGCAGTTTGTGTTACTATTTTTTGCGGACTGGGCTCTCTTGATTCCTGTGCAAGCAAGGAGTGCTGTCAAGACCACGATAAGGAGGACAAATGGGTGGCATAGCTGAGGTTAATTCTGCAATTAACAGTTTTGTGTGGGGTCCAGTGATGCTCGTGTTTATTGTGGGGGTTGGTGTGTACTACTCCTTCCGCCTTGGCTTTTTGCAGGTTTCAAAGTTTGGAACATGGAACAAGCTCACCTTGGGGCAAATATCCTTTCGCAAAAAGACAGATGCTGGAAAGCTCTCGCCATTTCAAGCCTTTTCGACAGCTATGGCAGCCACTGCAGGGGTGGGTAATCTGGTTGGTGTCTCAACCTCTATCATCCTTGGTGGCCCTGGCGCCATACTCTGGATGTTTGTGTCGGGCTTTTTTGGAATGATTACCAAGTTTGCCGAGATTGTGCTTGCCGTTCGTTTTCGTGTACGCGATAAAAAGGGGGACTTTGTTGGTGGCCCCATGTATTATATTTCGCGCGGCTTAGGAAAAAGCTGGCGCTGGCTTGCTGTATTATTTGCCATTTTTGGAGCAGTCTGCGCCTTTGGCATTGGCAATATGACACAGATTAATGCGGTTATCGGCACGTCTTCGCAGATGCTGGTTGATTTGGGAGTCATGACTACCTCACAAACAGAAGGCTTTCAAGCCTACAAGCTTGTTTACGGAATCATACTCGCAGCGATGGTGGGTCTCGTGATTCTTGGTGGTCTCAAGCGAATTGGCGCCACTGCAGAATTGCTCGTGCCCTTTGCAGGTATTTTCTGCATCATTGGCTCGATAATTGCCATCGTCATGAATGGCGATCAATTTGGTGCTGCGGTAAGCTCAATTTTCATCCACGCCTTTTCTAGCGAAGCGTTAGTGGGAGGCGTTGTGGGCTACGCAGTAATGAATGCTGTTCGATTTGGTATTGCCAGAGGCGTATTTACCAATGAAGCCGGCTTGGGCTCGGCTCCCATCGCCCATGCTGCTGCGGATGTGAAGCATCCCGTTAAGCAGGGTATGTGGGGGCTATTTGAAGTCTTTGCTGACACGCTCATCATGTGCACACTCACGGCCTTAGTCATTCTCACCTCGGGAGTCTACTTGGGCAATCCAGAAATGTGGATACAAAGTGGCGATGGTGCTGCCTTGGTTAGTCAAGCTTTCTCAGCGTCATTTGGCATCTTTGGCTCGGTCTTCATAGCTATTTGTACTTTGATTTTTGCCTACTGCACAACGCTGAGCTGGTCTTTGTATGGCGTTCGCTGCTTCCAGTACTTAACTAAAGGCAGAGGAATTACGGGGTACCGCCTGGCTTTTTGCCTGGTTGTCGTAGTAGCTGCCATCATGCAACTGACCCTTGCTTGGGATATTGCCGACACGCTCAACGGCCTGATGGCCATACCTAACCTGATTGCTCTCATTGGACTTTCAGGACTGGTAGTCAGAATCTACAAAGACTGGCGCAAGGGTGAGAATAAATATGACACAGAGGTCACCGATGCTGGCATCGACCCAGACGCAGAATAGTTCCGTGTGTTTTCTACCCAAGTCTACCGCCAAGTTTATTTATGTCCGGAGCTTGAGAGGAGCCAGAAATGTATCAGAGTGTCAAGAAGAGCAGAGTGCCGCTCATCCTCTTTCTCGTTTTGGCAGTGGATGCCTACATTGTATCGGCTGTAATTCTTTTTAGTATTCCCGAGAGTTACCGAGCCCTCGTCGCAAGCATCGCAATCCCGCTTGACCTCATGATTGTAGTGCCTGCTTTTTTTTATTTCCTGGTCATTAAACGTTATAAGCTCGCCCCAGCCCTTCTCCTGCCTGTTATCGCACTCGGTGGCCTCTTCGTTTTTCAAGTGGTTAGGCCAGAAAACTACCTGGCTTTCTTAGCCATTGCCGCAATTGCCTTTACGATAGAGCTGGTCATCATTGTGCATGAGGTCAGGCGCATCGGTAAGGTTTACAAGCAGGCGAGAGGAGCATCAAACGACCCACGAGAATGGTTCTTTGCACCTGCCTATGCACTGGTGCCGAGCCACTCGGTTGCTTTCGCAATAGGAACCGAGCTCATGATGACTTACTATGCCCTTTGCTCCTGGCGCAAAAAGCCCCTTGTGCCCCCTGGGTCTGAGGCTTTCAGCTGTCACAAAGACACTGGCTATCTCTCGGTAATGTGCGTCTTTGCATTTTTACTTCCCCTTGAAATCGTAGCGCTACACGTACTAATATCTCTATGGAATCCGACAGTTGCCCTTGTAGTTACTGTGTTGGGCGTCTACACAGCGATTTGGCTACTGGGAGACTGTCGAGCAACGCTGCTACGCCCCATCACCCTTTCAACGAGGACGCTCACTCTCAACTCCGGCATTAGGCTGTCGAGCAAAGTCCCCCTGACTTCCATACAGTCCATTGGCTCTGAAAACCCTGGCTTTTCAAAGGCTGAGACTCTCGATATTGGCCTGCTGTTTTCAACTAACATGTGGATAACGCTTTGCGAACCCCAAGAAATCAAAGCTCTCTTCCAAAGAAAAAAGCAGGTGCGAGCCATTGGGTTATCCATAGACAGTGTGCCATCCTTCAAGAAGGCTCTATTGGAATCTATGGAGAGTCAAGACGCATCATAACGAAAAGTAAGCCAGCTAAAAGCCGATTAAGGCTGACGCATAATGCTGGTGTGCCAAGGTATAGAATTTCTGCTGAAGGAAGAGGGGCGAGTGTGCCCTGCTCAAGAAGAACAGAAGGTAACAAACAATGCATTTCTTTTTACAGGGTGCAAAAGGTGTTGGAAAGTCAGTTTTACTCCAAGAGGTCTAGCGCCCTTTGCCTCAATGGTTGCTGGATTTGTTACACAGCGCCTCAAGCTCAATGAGAAGCCTGTAGGCTATAGAGCACTGGTCATTCAAGGCACACTGGAACCGGTGGAGATGTCTTATTCAGAAAACATGAAAGATGTCTTTCTGGCACGCGGCAAAAAAGACATTGCAATTTTGGAGCAAAAGATACAAGAGGCTGAGCAGGCTATTAGGGACAAGCGTACAAAAATCGTTATGCTCGACGAAATAGGTGGCTTTGAGCTTAGCTCAGACACATTCATGAGCTCACTATTGCAAATACTGGCATCTGGAAAACCTTGCGTTGGTGTTTTGAAGTCTGCTGAAAACTTAAAAAGCACTCTATGGTCATCTGGCATGCAGCTTGAACATCAAGTCCAGCACGCTAGACTAGCGCAGACTATTCAGCAAAACGGGGAGCTTCATACTGTTACCGCAGAGAGTATACAGTACTTGAGAAGCAAGCTGAATCACTTCATAAGTCAAGCACAAAAGAGCTAAGCAGGGTATACCCCAGGCGGGAGCCTGAGCAATAACGGTAGATCTGCCGGTAAGAATAAGACTATGCAAGAAAATCAATAATTGACATTTTTGAAATCTCGAGTATTATCCTTGACTATGAATAATATTCTCTGTCAAGGATAATTCCTGGAGACTGGATTGCGACCCAAGCAGGCTGCTGGCAAAGAGATGATGGAAGGAGGGTCTTTGTGAGGACTTTTGCAGAGGATTTACAGGTAGCAACAGCGTATCATGGGCACCTATGTGCTGGACAAATCATAGGAGTGCGAATGGCTCGTAGAGGGCTGAGTGCCCTGGGGATTGATGACCCAGGGGAGTCTCGCAACCTGGTTGTCTATGTGGAATGCGACCGTTGCCTAACTGATGCCATTGGCACAGTGACAGGTTGTAAGCTAGGCAGACGCAGCCTCAAGTGGATGGACTATGGTAAATCGGCTGCCACTTTTCTAAACACAGATACGGGAGAAGCTGTTCGCCTCAATACAAAACAGTTTTACTCGCCGCCAGAAGATATCGATCTAGTCAAGTTTTTTGAAGCCATACCTGATGATGAGATGTTCAATGCTACACGAGTCAAAGTTGACTACCGGCAAGTGGATCTGCCTGGAAAGCCCTTGGAGCGCGCTACGTGCCAGGCGTGCAACGAGGTGGTTAATGATGGACGTCAAATCACACAGGGCGCACAGGTGTTATGTAAAGCCTGCGCCAATGGCGCATACTACGATTTATACGAGGAGGAGATGTCAAATGCGTAAGCACACACGTACCGTAATAGCCCTTGCACTCTGTTTCATTCTCAGTCAATCGATTGTGCTCACAGGCTGCCAAGCCCAAGATGCTGGAGAGCCAGCCGAACCCCTGGTGGCTGAGGCAGAAACTCAGGCAGAAACTCAAACCATCGTTGACCATGCTGGTCGCACTATTGAGCTACCAGCACAAATAACCACCGTCTATTCGATTAGCCCTGTAGGCACCATGCTCATGTACACCTTCGACGACACAATGGTGGCAGGACTCAATGTCATCTTGTCTGAGGAGGAAAAAACCTACTTAACGGATCACTATGTCAACTTGCCGCACCTCGGCGGCTGGTATGGCCAGGGAAACCAGGGAAATGTTGAAGAAATCATCAAGAATGCTCCCGACATGGTGCTCTCTACAGGCTTGAATCAAAGCTTTGTTGAACAGGCTGAAGAGCTACAAGATCAGCTGGGCATTCCGGTTGTAATTGTCAAGGATGGCCTGAGCGACCTGGCAGAATCCTACCGCTTTCTTGGTGAGCTTTTTGATCAAGAGGCTCGAGGGGAGGAGCTCGCCAGGTATATTGACAACAGCATTGCCTTAGCCAATGAGATTGCCTCTCAGGTGCCCGAGGACGAAAGAGTTCGGGTGTATTATGCTGAGGAGCAAGATGGATTACACACTGATCCTGCGGGATCAACACATTCACAGCTCATCGAGCTTTGTGGCGGTATCAATGTTGCCGAGTGCGAACTGCTTCCTGGCTATGGACGAACTGCGGTCTCAATAGAGCAAGTGCTCACCTGGGATCCTGAGCTGATCATTTGTTGTGTAGATAATGGGCGACCCGATTCCAGCAGCTACCATACAGTGCTGTCCGATGAAAAATGGAGCACAATACAGGCTGTGAGAGACAATCATGTATATCAAACGCCTCTGCTGCCGCAAAACTGGTTTGATCGACCACCATCGGTTAACACGATTATTGGAATCAAGTGGACTCTTTACCTCCTATATCCAGATCGTATTGACTTTGACATTAAGCAAGAAGCAAAAGATTATTATGAGCTTTTCTATCATGTCAAGCTCACGGATAAGGATGTGGATGCCATTACAAATCTAGCCTTGCATCAGTAGCGCCCAGTGTTAGGGCAAAAAAAACGCATTCATCCGGCAGGGATGCTTGTTATCCTCGGAGTAATCCTTGGGGCAAGCATTCTGCTGTCCCTCATGGTGGGACGCTACGACATCTCACTTGTATCCATACTAAAGGCATTTAGTGGGCAGGAAGTTTCCGAGCAGGTTTCCGAGCAGGTTTTACAAATAATCTTTCAAGTTAGGCTGCCACGCATTTTTGCTGCAATTCTTGTGGGAGGGGCGCTTTCGGTGTCGGGCGCCGCTTATCAGGGCATGTTTAAAAATCCGCTCGTTTCGCCAGACCTGCTGGGTGCATCTGCCGGGGCTGCCTTTGGAGCAATACTGGGCATTATGCTGGGCATAGGTGTTCTTGGCATGAAGTCACTGGCTTTTACTTTTGGGCTACTAGCCGTGCTGGCTGCGTGGTTCATTGGCACCAAAGTAGGCAAGGGGAGCAACACAAACCTTTTGCTGGTATTGGGCGGCATTTTAGTTGGGGGTTTGTTCCAATGTCATTTAGTTAAGAGTAAACTACAGGGCCTTTTCCCGGAAAACACTCGCTAGTCCCTTCAGATACCTGCAGGCGCCTGGCTAATCAGCGGCAAGACTGGATAAATATCCATCTCAT